>Ga0179591_1374959_pt1 | contig 10955 bp, 23 predicted proteins | sample CZOMad2_1_08_16f_FD_182891 | JGI IMG/M metagenome (GOLD analysis project Ga0179591, IMG submission 182891) | Vadose zone soil fungal communities from Angelo Coast Range Reserve, California, USA - CZOMad2_1_08_16fungal (PacBio error correction) | ecosystem: Environmental > Terrestrial > Soil >... | reverse complement strand
GTTGGGTAAGGATCCTCTCTGCACTATCTTTTTTGGCGCGCCCCCGAAATCACTGTGACCCATTCCTCCGCGTATCCCGTTTTTTTCAAATTCCCGCTCAGGGACCCCCCCCCCCTTTGTTGTCCCCCTCCCCTCTAGGTACGGGCACTTTAAAACTCCCCGTGACTCTTGGATACTATTTCCCACGCTACATCATTCCCCCCGGCAGTTTTTTTCGTCATTTTTGATCCCCTTGCAAGCTTCCCCCCTCTCGGTTAGGCACCCATGTGCCAGACAGATGACCCTGAGAAGGATTCGATTCACCCTTCTCCTCCATTGACCACCTCCCCCTTTTTAGACAGTCCGCGTCTCTCCCTTGGCAACCGTACTTGTACCCTGCCCAGCACAAAACCGATCTTTTTTTTGGCAAACTCCGGACTTGCCCCCCCCCCCACGGTGCCCACGCGCTGTTCTCTCCCTTGAGACGCCGCTTTTTTCGTTTTTTTTTGCCCGGCTCGCCCTCGCCGTTCCTCCGTTTCAGAAACCTATAATGAGTCTTCCCCTTCCAGTCTTCCCCTTAGACCCTTCAAGGTCAAGTCCTCTCCAGTCGTTCCTCCCTCAAGCTCTTTTTGCGTCGACTCAGAGGCCCTTTCTCTGAGTCCTCCTTTCCAATTTCCCTCCCCCCCCTTGGGACCCCCCTAATTCTCCTCCTTCTTTCCTTCGAAATACTTCCCCCTTCCCCTTTTCCCCTGGCGTTTTAAAGGCTGTTTGTTCCCAAACCCCGCTACTCCCTCGGTGAAGAACAACGCGCCCTCCCCCTCTTTTTCTCTCTCCCCGCAGGTCCCCTTTTGTTGGTCTGTTTTCACTTTCTCGCTCTTTTTGGTGACTTTTTTATTCTTTTTTCCCAAGCCTTTAAGGGTCTTTATTCCCCTTCCCCTTGTCTTTTTTCTCTTTTTTCTTTCTATAGAGACTCTGCGGCTACTTAGTCTCTACTGGAACGACAGCGGTATTATTGCCAAAACTTTTTTTTTTTTCAATTTGATTCTTGCATGCAGGAGAATTGGGGGTTTCTGCTGTGGGGGTTGGAAGCCCTTTACGTTATCTTTTCCTTTTTGGGTTTTGGGGGGTGGGGGGGGGGGGGGGTTGGTTGTTTTGGTTGGGGTTTTTGTTTTTGGGGGGTTTTTGGGGGGGTGGGTTGTGGGGGGGGTGTTTTTGGGTGGGGTTCCAGGCCGTTGTCTGTTCCTCAATCTCCTCTTTTCTCACCAATTTCAAGTTGCCTCCCAAGCTCGACCCTGATCGCCGCCCTAGTCCCGGGGATTTTTGACTTTTCGCCCCCCCTTTTTTTTTTCTGAATTAACCTTTTTCTGTTCGCCCTGGTCACCGACGCGTGTCCGTCCCCATTGACGCCAGTTTTTTTTGCTGAGTCTCGAGTCTTGTTTTTTTTTTTTCGATTTTTTTTTTTCGCTATGGCCACCCTCCTAGTGTCCGGTACTTTTTTTCAACCTCCGTCCCCCTCTCCCCTACGATGCCCCTGCCCGTTCCCCGGTTTCTTCACAATCAAACTTTAAGAGCTCAGATGTTCCCCCTCAACGAATTCACCCCACGGCCGTTTCTCCGACGGAAGTCTTTCCGTTAAAGCGCTCTCCCCCCCTCCCTTGCCCGTACCGTTTTTAGGAAAGGATGATTGCTCCTCTGGAGATGCTTCTTGTTCTACTTCTCTTTTCTCCCCCACTCAGGTCCTGACCTTGCTTATTTAGTACCTTTTTTATTGTCTGGGGGGTATTGATTCTGGTCAGATTAGCCTTTCCCCATAGAGCCCCTCCTTTTGATTTTCTCCTCGCTTCACTTGAAAGCCACCCTCTAATCCTCCTCCGTGTTTTCTCGAGCCATGTTTTTTTTCTATTGATAGGCAGAACTTCCGATGGGATCGATTTCGACTCTTCCCTTCCCACCCCTTTAATAAAAACCCATCTTCCCCGTCTTTTGCAGGATCCTTAATAAAGTTATTGTCCCTTATTGGTTTTCTCCTTTCCCCTCTTTTTTTTTTTTTCAGACTTTTGTCGGAAAGATCCAGGCTTCCTATTCATTTGTAAGAACTCTCATTTCTTCTATTGGAGTCCTTTTTCCCCTCTTCGACTCCTTCCTGCCCTTCTCCCTCCTGAGCTTTAGGGTGCCTTCATTAGTTGAGATCCCTTGAAAAACAATCCTAGTCGTCTTGTTCATGTCTGGAGGACTTTTGCTTTCCCGGTGGATTTTTCTTTTCCCGGAGAAGCACGTTTCTTGAATGCCCCTGTCCTGACTTCGCAAGGCGGTTTCCAACCTCTCAATGGATCCCCCCGACCACTTTCTGGCCTTTTGAGATTTGTTGCGACACACCCGGGTCCCCTTTCACCTTTCCTTGCCTCCTCCATACCCCTTCTTTTCTCTCCCCTGGTCAACTCTCTTGTGATTTTATCCGTTGTCCGATGCTTCCCCACCTGGTTCTCCCCCCCCCTTTCGCGCCTTCCGGCCCCTCCTCAAGATATCCATTTTGCTTCGGGACCCGAGCACTGTTTTACCTCCTTTCAAGACTGGAGCCTCTCCAGCCCTTCCCTGAACCTCGTCTTCGGGACAGAATCCGGAACCCTTTATAGCGCCTTAGCCGCGATTCAGATCCCCCCTGACGATGTCCCCCCCCCCCCCCCCCCCCTTCTTGAGCCCCCCTCACCACCATTTCGTATGCACGGATGTTCCTTGATCAACCGCCCACCTTTCACCCCAACTAGAAGTCCCTTTTGCCCCCCCCCCCCCTTTCCCTAGACAGGCTTTCTCCCCTATGGTTTTCATGCGTTTGCGGAAACGTGCCCTTGACGTCACTTCTTTCTTTGGGATACGAACAGACTTGGCTTCTTTCCTTTCTCGGGGAATTTTTTCTTCCTCTGCGTATAAGGATTAGAAATAGGCCCTTTTTTTACCCGTTTTTGAACTTTTTTCCTTTATAATTTGGGCCCCTCCGGCCAGTGTCCTTTAATTTTTTTTTTTCCCGCTACGTCTTTGCCGATCTTCCTCCTTCCTTGGAACTTTTTTTTTTCTTGCAGAGGATCTCCTTCTTCAAAGATCACATCTTCGAGGATTCCGTTTTCTTCGTTCTCTATTTCGAGTAGTTCCCCCCTTCCTTCCCGGTGGAGGAGCGCTGCGATTCCTATCCCTTGGGAGGAGGAGGAGATCCGCTCCCCTGGTTTTTCTTCATACAGGGCTTTGGGTCCTGGCTCCCTTCGGTCAGTCTCTGTTCCAGGCTTTTTTCTTCTTGTTCAACGGATTGGCTTTTCTTCTTTGGCTTCCGTTTTTCTGGTCAACTCCGACTATGAGTCACTGCGGGCCCCCTTTCTCGACGGATTGCTCCCTCGGTTATCCTCCCTTTTTTTGAGTGTGTGCCCGCTTTTTCTTGCATCAACCTGTTTCTCAGACCGCAACTTACCTGTTGCAGTATTGTGGGGAATCCTTCCCCCTCTCCTTCTGTGGTGATTTTCCTCCCTTTCGGGCCTAAAACCCCTCTTTTTTCCACGGTTCCTCTCCTTTTTAATCCTTCCCTTTTTCCGTATGATCGATGCTGTTCTTTTTTTCTTGGTTGCTCTAACGCTTTTCCCCGATTATGATTTTTTTTTCCCCCCTCCTTCTCGAGATTCTTTTTTCAGGATCGAGCCCTCCTCTTGCTACGTGCGCGCTCCCCCGTTTCCTTTCAGGTGAAGAGCCCGAGCCTTTCCAGTTGGACATGCATTTCCGGGACCCCCCAGTCGTAGTTTTTTTCTTTCCCCCCCCCCCGAGATTCTTTTAAAATCACCTTGTTTGGATACTATTCTTTCTAAAAGTGTCCATTTGCCCTTTGCGTCTTTTTGAGCTGACTGGTTTTCCAGCTTTTGCACCCCCTTTCCGTAGTGACTTTTCCTTCCTCCAGACTTTCCCCCTCCCAGAGTTCCCTCTGGCAGCCTGACTGCTAAGACGCCCAAGGTTTTTGAACGCCAGTCCTCCTGGCGCAACCCCTTTTTTCGAACCCCTGCGCCGCCCGATGTTTTTCCAGTTCGTTCTACACATCCGCCCCTGACCAAACACCATGAGACCCTTTTTCTTCTAAGCCCCTCGCCCGCAATTTCTATTCGCCGCCCCTAGAACCTTTTCTTTTTTTTAAAATAAACCTACCTGATCCTCTCGACTATCCTCCACGTCTCGAGGATTCTTTCTTCACGGTAAATCTTCCCTCTCGATCCAGCTCCTTTCCTCCTCTCTCAGGAATTCGAGCGCTTTTTTCAACTTTCTCTCCCCAAACCCCCTTCCCCCCCAAATAGAATCGCGTTTTTTTTTCAGCTTCCATTTCATAATTTTTCAAACTTTTTCCCCCAGTCCCGATCCCACACTTCTTTTCTACCCAAAAGTTTTTTTTACACTCTTGGGACTTCGGTTCCTCTCTTTTTCAGAGCAGTGGCCTGTTTAACCCCGGTTGCCACTTTCTTGAAGCCCCTTTTATGCTAATTTCTCCCCCTGTGGACGCCTCTTCTCATCCCCGCACCCGGTGCAGACTTTTTCAAGATGAAGTTGTCATATTTTCTTATGGTTACCACTTTTTTTTTTTCCTCTGGACCCTCCAACCCCTTCTCTTCCGTTCTTGGGAACCTTTTTCTTCCTTCGGTCCCGAGGTTGCACGGATTTCTTGCGGCGATTCGACGTGCACTGCGAGTTTAGACCTTTCTTTCTCGTTTTCCCGTTCCCCCTGACTGGATAGATTTTGTTTTCTTTCCTAGGGAATCAGCTTTTTATGCCTTTGTTTTACCACCAAGGAGGGCCTGATTTTTTCCCTTAAACTTCTGACTGACTTAAGGATAAACCGGTTTCTTTTGAAGTTTTCTTGGAGTATGATTCTTCGGGTTCTTTTTTCTCCCTGTTCGCCACCGCCTCTTAGCCATCATTCTTTGGGATTTCAAGCTGTCATCGACTCCTTTTGTTTTCCCGTTTTCCGGAGCGCTTTTTATTTCCCCCCCCCATACGGTTGCCTGGAAGGCTTTCGCTACCACCCCAATGTTTTGTCCCCCGACTATCCTCAATCCCTCTCGTTAGCTCCACCCCCCCCTAAGATCCGAGCTTTTTTGCTGTGCAACATTCCCCGAATTCACCAGCCACCCTGCTGGTGCTAACCGCTGATTTTTTTAGTTCGTCTTTTTCTCCAGACCAAGGAGAGCTCCCCTGTTTTATGACTGGTCTTGAAGACATGAGCTCCTTCTGGGATTGCTCCTTCAACAAGCCAGGATCTTCAACTAACCCTTTAGTCGTAGCCTCTTGCAGATTGTACATTTTTCGTAACCCTCTCTTATTCTCCGCAATGTCCACTCTCTCCAATCTCTTCGAGTTCTTCGCGTGTTTTTCAAAGCCCTGGATCTCCTCCTGGGGTTGATTCATCTTTTGAGATTTCAATCTGCCGAGAGCCCCTCCCTCCTCTCTGGGATCGATGCCCATAAATGCGATATTCAAGATTTTTTCGGTTGTCACTCAAACTGTACCTCTTCTCCCCCTGATAGTCCATGTTCCTTTTTTCTCGTAGACACTTTTTTTTTTTTTTCTCCTCCTCTTCATTTGACAGGTACTTCTATGAGGCACTCTCCTTTTTGATTTCGCCAGCTCCCTTTCAGAATTCCTTTTGATCTCCTTTTTATTTTTTTTTTTTTCATTCGTGCGAAATTTTTTCTTCCTCTCCAACCCTCTTTTTGGTGGACCCCCATTCTTCTGTTGAACAATAGCCCCTTTTTCCCCCACAATGGCATAGGATAGGTCTTAGTGATCCCTGGCTTTTTGCGGATCTTTTCGTGATTCCCTTATGGTCCGCTTTTCAAGCACTCTGGCAGCTCTTTCAAGTTGCCATCCTTTCTTCTCAGTTTTTAGTGGACCCACCAGAAGCGGATCCGCTTGAAGACCCACTAATGATGGAATTCTTCTTTAACTGCGAAGACCCCCTCGGCGCATCGCCCCTCCTTGCTAATTCCAATTCCTTTTTGATATCTTGGTTTTTCTTTAACTATTCTTTTTCCTGTTGTAGAGATTATCTGGAACCCCCCCCGTTGAGCAAAGCTACTTTGCTTTCCCCCCCCTCCACATCCTTTTCCCGGTTCCCTTTTCCCCCGAGTGAACTCTCACGTTCTTCTCGAGGAAGACATACCGTCTCAGGACCCCGCATCCTTATTTTCAAGAAGGTATTTCTTTCTCATCTGTCCTTTCGCTCCGTCTCTCCCCGGTTTTCCTCTCTCCCTTGAACAATTCACCAACTCTGATGACCACCGGCACAGGCTTTTTATTCCCGTTGTTTTTTTTTAACCCCCTTCTTTTTCAAACCCCCCCTTCTCCTTCCCTCCTTGCCGTCCCCCGCCATTTGTTACCACAGCGAACAGGCTGCCTGAAACCCCTTTTCATTGCTCCCTTTCTGAAATGTTTTTACCCTACTCAATTCCCTTTCTTCAAGAAACAGACGGGTGACGTAAGTTCTTTCATTTGTATGTCTCGTCTTCGACTTCTTTAGGCCGCTGACTGAATTTTGTTCATGGAGAATTTTCGACATTCGAAGCCCCCGTCACACTTTTCTTGGATTTTTTCCTCTTTTATCTCGGAGCTGGTTATTTTCTATTGAGAGGATAGTTTTTTGACTTCCGAAGAGGATCCTTTTTTCTTTCTATTCGAGGAGTATCCTCGCGTTTTCCTTCCTTTTCGGAGTCTTCTTCTCATCCTCGGTCTCCACTAGGACTTGCCGCTTTTCTTTTCTCTTTTGGTTTCTATTGGTGTTGTTGTCTTTTTTCTCTTCGAGATCGTTTTTTGGATCCTTTCCTCTTTTTGCTTTTTTAGGATTTTCTTGAGTTTCGAGTTTTTTTCAACTTTTTTTTCCTCTTTGGTGTCTCTATCCCCGTCAAACCTCAAGCTAGGACTATGCCTTTTTTTTCCCAAGTTTTTTTTGCCAAGCTTTTCCCCCCCCTTGAACTTTCCACCCTGGCCCGAAGACGCCCTCCTTTTTCCCTGGACACTGTATGGTTTTAAATAGTATCTTCCCCCTCCTTGTAAATTTGCCCTCTTCTTTTTGGATTTTTTTTTAACCTCTTTTTTTGAGAAACAGGATTTATGGCAAACCTGGCCGACCGTCTTCGCTTTCGTCAACTTTGATTTTGTTTTTCCCCAACCTTCTCTCAAGATTTTCTGTAGATTCTTTACTCTCATATCTCCTTTTTCCTTTCCCCAATGTTTTTATCTCTATTCCTTTTTGCACTAGAGAAAGTTTCCTTTTTGAGTAGACTTTTTCCTTTACCTGAAGCGCTCAGCATTTTTTTTTTCTTGGGTCCCTTGTCCCAAACTTTTTTGTTCCAAGAGGGGGTTTATTTCCCCTTCCTTTTTGGTGAGGACTCACGATTTTCCCCCTTCAAATATACTTTTATTTCCCTGCACGCTCCCTTCCGGTGCATTCCTTTTGTTAGTGAGACTTCCTATGTGGAACTACTTTTTCTTTAACCTACAGCCCCTTTCCTCCCTTCGCTTTCTCTTTTTTCCTGCCTTTTCCCAGAAAACAACTCGACTTTTTACAAAACCTTTTTCCGTTTTCTACAGTCCGTCGCCGCCCCGTGTCCCTTCCGATAGGAATCCACAAAGATTGGTTCCTTCTTCCCCCTCCCAAATCCCCAGGACTGTCCCCCTAAACAAGCGCGGCGCCCTTTTTTCGCCGCCGACCCCTCGATTAGCGTTCGCACTCTCCCAGTACCTTTCACCCTCTCTTTGAATATATTCCTCCCACCCTAACGCGGTGACCATTCCCCGGTCAAATCCCCCGATAGACTACATCTCCGGAGTACTATCGGCCCCTATTTCGATGCTCTAGCTTCTCATTATAGCGCAAAAACCCCGAAACCTAAGCTTTTTTCCCTTTTTCCTGATCCTCCCTTTCCTTCAAGAACCCCTTCCCCCCTTCCCTGACGAAGACGCACTCCTTTTGGTTTCTCACAACAGTTCGTTTTTGTAAACCCTTCTTTGTTTCCGGAATTCTTGACTTTTCCCTGAGTTTTTGAAGACTGACCCTTTCCAATTTTTCTTACGTTTCTTTAGATTTTTCCCTTCTTCAAGGTTGTTGCCCCTTTGATCTTTGGGTGAATCAACCTCTTTCATAGGTCCAGCTTGATCTTCCTAGGTTGGATGCTTGGGGTCTCCCTATTCTCTTCAGCAAAACTTCTCTTTTCCGGTTTTCTCTATGTTTTTTAAGGTCTTGCACTTTCCTTTAGCGGTTTGCCCTTTTGCCTTTTCGCGTGAGATGAGAACTTTTTTTCCCCGAGCCCTGTTTCTGTTTCCCCTCGGGACCTTTTAGCTTGCGGGGCGGCCGCGGTTTTTTTTAACCTCGAGGATCTTTGGCAGGTTCCATTTTTTCGATACACCCCGCCAAAGACGGCGCCCCCAGTTCCTAGAAATCTTTCTTCTGTTCGCCAGGATTTTTGCTGATTCAGCCCCTTTTATTCTCTATGGGTACCACTTTTTATCATCATTCGCCCCCTTATAATCTTTCTCCTCGGCCTTTCCTCTCCCTGGAGGCGACTCTCCAAATTTCACTTTTTGCTTCTCCTTGTGAAGGCGAGTTCCCCCTCACCCTTTCCCCCTTTTAAGAACGCCATTCTCTTCTTTTCACCATCGGGTCGATCCACTTCCCCCCCCCTCAGATACTCGCCCTTTAGTCTTTTTTTCATTCAACGGAATTCCCCATCCCGTCCTTTGACCTTCGAGGCCGAGGGTCCCCCCTCTGTTCCTCCCCTTAGCAGTCCCCCTTCTTTTTCCCTTTCTTTCGACCTTGCCTTCATTTTCGATTCCTCTCGGACATTTTTTTTCTCCTTTTATATAAACCTTTTCCTGATTCCCCGACACTTTAAGTTTTCTACGCTACGTCCTTTTCCTTTCCATCTTTCTTTTCCTCTCATTGAAGATCCCATGGATCTTTCTCTCTTTTTTTTCCCGCCTCCGACTCTTTGGGGGATGAGCTCTGCCTTTTTTGTGCTTTAGCATGCACCTGGATTACTTTTCTCAGCTCCATTTTTTTTTCGTCAGGTGAGTCCTCCCCCTCGAGACAGCACCCTACTAGGGGGCGAATAGACTCTCCTTTTTGCACATCCTCCCTATACGTTGTCCGCCAACCCTTGTCCCCGTCTTTTTCTCCTGCCAGTAAGCTCGCTTGGCGAGACAGTATTAAGATTCTCAACTTTTTTGTATAACTTATCCGATTTTCCCTCCTTCGAGCTCTTTCCCTTCTTTCCCTTTCCCCCTCCTTCAGACTCCATTCATGCACTCTGTGCTTCTCGAAGCGAGTTCCCCCCCCAGTCATGGGGTCGAACTCGGTAGTTTGCAACACTTGAAGGCTTTTTTTTTTTCCTTCTTTCTTCTTGACCTCCTCCCACACTAGATCGTTCTTTTCCTTTCTACATTAGCCTGGAGGTTTTTCTTTTTGACTTTCTTTTTTGACAACCGGGGTGATGTTTTGGTCCTCTTTCCAGTGCGAATTTCTTCCCGGTTTTCATTTTTTGACTGAGCCTCCTTCCTTAACACCCCCTTGTTTATAATGGCTCAGTTTTTCCTGAGAATGATCCCCTCAGCGTTCCCTTTTGTTTTTCCCATCATCCTTTTTTTTTCTAGTATCTTTCCGTTTGAACTTCCTTATCCCCTTTTTTTCCTATCAGCAATTTTTTGGTTCTTTCAGGATTCTTTCCTAATTTCCCGATCTCCTGACTTCCCCAAATCTTTGTTATCCTCCTGAGCGATTTATTATAAAGCATCATCATGAAGTTAATCCCGAGAACCCCCGTTCCTTCCACTTGTTCTCGTTCGATCGGCCTGTGCTCTCTAGACATTCAATATCCCAGTTCAGACTTTCAAATCCTCAATCCGGACACTGCGGTCCTAAGAGTCTCTTTTGAGTCGCGATGGTTTCTTACGTCCTCGTCGAACCCCTCTGGTCCCTCCCTATCAACCCTTCCCCCCCTTTCTGTAAACTTCTGCCCTTTCTGGTTTGCGTCACCTTTCTGAGTCCCCCCCCCCCCTCCTGAGAACATCGACCTTCCAAGTACTGAACCCAATTGGTACCCTTTAATGCTGGACAACTCTTCCCTTGCGTGACCTTCCTTCATTTTGTAATTCCGCCTTTTTTTGGGTCAGCCAGACTTTTTTCGTCCTTAGTTTTTTGAAGTGTTATGGACGTTTCTGCTCCAAGGATTAGAATGCGTCCCCCCCTTGCTTCCTTCCCACACGCGTATGTTTTCCTTTTTTCTTGATGTGTTTTTTTCCTATTCTAATCCCTTGTCCGTTCGAGGATTTGAGTGCTCTGAGGTAAATGGATTTTCGTCTCTTCTTATAGGGATTACCGGCACGACCTTCCATCCCCTCTTGTCGTGACGGCTTCTTTCTCCCTTCTGGCCCTAGGTTTGCTGTCGCTCCTCTTGCTATGAGCGGCCTTGAAGTTGCCCCCCCTCCCCTTCTACCCTTTCGCGATCAGAGCGTTTTTTGGTGTTTTTCATTCTGAGTTTTCGGACCTTTTCTTTCTTTTTTTTCGTCCCGGCTTTTAGACCGTCTTTTCCTAAAGGATTGGCGTTTTGGAGAAAGACGTCTGCCTGACAGAGCGATTTTGATCGAGCAGCCTGCGGTCCCGCTTCAACTTCCTTTTTTCCAAATTTCTGGAGTTCGCCCGCATAGGTTTTCCTTTCCAACCCTGCATTTCCAACCTATAACGCAAGTATATCCATGGACACTTTTTCTTCGGCAGAAAGAGTTCTCCTTCACTGATGTTTTCCATTTTGCCCATTGGTGATCCCTCCCCTTCCGGCATCACCCCTTGGTACCCTCTTGTACGATTCTGAACATGTCCCACGCCCGAAAGTCTGTCTCTCTTAAACTTTCTTTTGGGGCTACTGAGACGCTCCCTCTTCTCTTTAACCCCTCCCCCCTAGATT
>Ga0179591_1365456_pt1 | contig 10956 bp, 15 predicted proteins | sample CZOMad2_1_08_16f_FD_182891 | JGI IMG/M metagenome (GOLD analysis project Ga0179591, IMG submission 182891) | Vadose zone soil fungal communities from Angelo Coast Range Reserve, California, USA - CZOMad2_1_08_16fungal (PacBio error correction) | ecosystem: Environmental > Terrestrial > Soil >... | reverse complement strand
CGGGCGTCCCCCCCCTCTTTCTTCGCTTCCTAGCCCCGACCCCCCCCGGAACAAAGCGTTTTGTAGCAAAGTCCCTCCCAACTTAAAAGAGCCTTCCCCTCCTCCCCCACTCCCTTCAAGGAAAACCGGTCACCACCTCCGTACCCCCTTTAGTCTTCCCACAACCTATCCCCCGAGTTCATATGTAAAGGATGCTTCTCCTTCCTTCCGTTCGCTGGTCCTCAAATGTCGCCCCCTTATACTACTTCCAACCCCTTGAGAGAACACCCTTTAAGGCTGATCCACAGGTTCCCATGATGAGATTGGCCCGAGTCCTTCTTCCCCATTTCTTCTTTTTTAAAGATGGATGCTTTTTTTGACAGGTTCTCTCCCCCCATGCAATTACTTCCCGAAAGTTCACCGCCTGCGTGGTCCTCGTCTGACCTCTGTGGTCCAGTACATCTTCCAGAAACTTTTTCTTTCTCCCCCTTCTCTTCTTTTTGCCTATTTTCCTGCACCCCCCCCGTTTACACAAACCCCATTCAGGCCCTGTCCGCGATTGTTACGTACTTCGAATAGGAGGGACCCCCGTAGCCTATCTCTCCGCCCTTCCCCGTTTGATGTATCTCTTCCTGGTCCGTTTTCTTCTTGAACACCCCTTTGTGTTGTTTTCTTGGCCCTTTTTGCCCCAGTGCTGTTCTGCAATCTCTTTCAGACCCTTTTAATGTTCAATTATTGTATGGATTAGGAACGCCCCCCTATTTTTCTTTTCCCCTTCCCCACTGCGTACTCTCTTGCAACTCTTGTTCCACCCTTCATCTCCCATTCCACACCTGATAGGTGATCTTTCCATATTGGGACTAATGTAGTTCGGACAACTTAGGAAACCAAGGTATTACCTTCTCTGGCCTTTTGGTTTTCCTTACTCTATCCTTCCCCCATTCCTATCCAATTTTGATCCCACCCTCCCCTTTTCTATTTTTTGACAAGAATTCCCGTTTTGTACCAACCTCCTTTCTCCCTCTTCTTTGTTTGTTTTTCCCCACCCATCGGTCTTGCAGATTTCTCCCTCCATTCTCCCCTTTTGCGCTTTCCGGAAACTGTAGGTAGACTGCCGTTTTCTATGTTTAAATAATCCCCCTTTTTTGTTGAGCTACTCTCTCACTTGTGCAGTATACACCCCTTGACCCAAGTTCTCCTTCCTCCCCCGTTCCGTTTCTTCGGTTGCTGCAAAGGGCAGGGATCGTGCAAAACACACCCTCTTTCCCTTGCACTTTTTCCCCCCCCCCCTCTTTTTAAAATGTTCCTTCTTTTCCCCTGACCCCCGCAAAGAATGAGTTTTTTGCTTCCCCTTATAGCATGGGCCGGCCCTTTCCCCCCCCAGCTTGCCCCCAGAGTCCTGAAGAAAGCAGTTTTTCCATACATCACCGTGATTTCCAGCACCTGCAATTGCTAACGATTCCGATTGTTTGATCACTTGTTACTGCTTGCCCACGTGGATTTACACTACCCTGTCACCAAGGTCCTTCTTCCACTACAGACCTCCCCACCGATGAACCCCCTGCTCAACAATTTATTGCAAGCGCATGGATCAGGTCACTAAGGACGGTTTAAACATACTTTTTGTAAATTTAAAGCCTTCCCTCCCCTTCCGTATCAACCTAGTCTTCTCCCATTACCTTTTTTTCTCCCCCCCTATAAGCGACTTCGCGGCCAAATGACATACCACGGAGCTTCCGATGTTTTTCCCCCCCTCTTTTTTAGTTTGCCTTTCCTTCTTTTTAAAACGCCCCAGCGAAGGTTGTTTTGTCGGAAAGCGATTCCCAGCTTCTTGACATTGACACCCTCGTCCTCCTCCTACTCCCCCTCCGCGTTGTTTTTTCAGTCTTGGTGCGAACTGTCCTCCGCACTCCCCTTTTTTTCCACCCAGAGTACCCCCGGTTGCGCCTCCATCGGTCCTGCCTGCATTCCCAATGTTTGCCGATCAGCCCGTCCGCGGCAACAGGTTATTTTGGTTTCGAGAAAATGTAGCGTTTGACCTTCCCCCTCCTTCCTTTTCTCCCAGTCCCCTTACGTGTAATTTGTCCAATCGCTCCTTTTTTTATAGTTTGAGCCCCTTTTTCCGAGTGGTTCACGTTTCTCAAGTGCAGTAGTGTGTTAGTTTTTTTTGGCTTTTGTTCCGTTAGTGCCTTTTTCCTCCGATTGTCTGTCGTTGCATTCTTCGGTCCTCCTGTCCTTTTCGCCCCCACCCATGAGTTGCAGGGTTCAGGCAAACCTGAGAGGGCTTAGAAAAGCTTTTTCCAGTTTGCCACAGAAATTTCCCCCGGCAACGCACCTTATGAGACCCCCCTCCGTATCCCTGAGCCTGTTGGAAGCTCCTCAGTACATCCTACCCGAATTTTGTCCCCTCCTCCTATCGCGCGCCACCCTTCCCCCCTTCATCCTCGCTCTTTTTTCGAGTATTTCTTCCCTTGCACTTGGCCGACTTAATGTCCCTGACGATGCATCTTGGCCTCCCTCTCCTTTTCCCTAAACTCTCCCATTTTGCTTTTCCTGCCAAAAGTCCGCTAGCTACCAACGAGTCAATTTGCGGCAGGGCAGTATTTTTATCCCTTTTCCCTTTCTGTTTTTTTTCTTTCATTTTTGTACCGAACCCTTGTCGGGGCTCTCAACTTCACTTCGTGGTTCCGGTTTTTTATCCGTCTCCTGCCGCCTCGCCCTCTCGTTTTTCTCATCAACAAGACTGCGACCGCGACCTTACAGTGGCCGACTTTTTCCTCTTCCGCACCTTGGTCTCCCTTCTTCCCCGACTCACACGGTGACGCCTCACGGTCACCCTTGCTTTATTCGAGGCACCAAACCTGGTAAAGAGTATACCCCATTCCTGTTTTTCCTGGAATTCTTCCCCCATTGGTGCATGCGAATTTTGCATCGACCTTTTTCTTGTTAAGTACCCGTTGGCCCCAAACCACCCCGAGTTTTGGTCTACCTAACTCCTTTGGGTTCTTGTCAAGCATTGAGCCGACTCCCCTCCCCCCCACCCCTTAAATCCCAAACCCACAAACCCCAAACTGTGTCTTTTGCCCCTTTCCCCAATACAAGTCCTATGGACATGGATAATTTGAACGTTTTGCTTACAAATGATATAGGCTCCCTCTTCCCCCTTTCTTTTTGTCCTTCTGCGAGACGTTGGTACCTTTTCCCCTCCGCATCATGCCCATATTCTGTGCCACTCACGAATACCTCCCCTCGCGATATGCGCGTTTTTGTTTTCCCGTCACGCTTCTTCTACATCACCCCTACGATTCAACCTGAAGACAAACAAGAACCGGAAAGCATGCCTCTTGAACAATTCCTTCCAACCCTCATCATCCTTCTCTTTTTTCGGCCCTTTGTTCTGGCTATTCGCATCACGTCCACCTCACAGGAGACATTTGTTCTTCCGAAGTGTCTTCTGTTAGTATCCCCTTTTGTTTGATGAAATTATTTCTCCGTTTGACTTGCATTAAGTCGGGGTCTTTCCCGCCGTCTAGATTCAAAAAGAAGTTGTTTTCGTTTTGGTGCGCTTTTTTTCCCCTCTTTCCGGTTGGGGGTTCGCTGTAACAATTGTATTCCCCCAATTCCCCTTTTGTGGATGCGACTCCCTGACTTTCTCTCTATTCCCTCCCCCGCTTTCCCCTTCTCCCAGCCCCCCCCCCCCTTGAGTGCCCTCTCCCCTTTCTTCTTCGAACGACAAGATTAGCCCCGGCACCCCCGACTCTTTGATTTCTCTTCCCTGCCCTTCCATGTGCGATCCCCCTTGGTATTTCCGTCGGCAGTATTTGTGTCAACCTAGGCATTATGTGTGGCCCTTTGCTAATGATGTTTTAAGGAAAATCTCCCGTAGGCCGCTACTCCTCCCCCTTTCAACCCTGTTTTTTTTTAGATTTTCCCCGGAAGTCGGCCCCGTTTTTTATTCCTTCCGTTCTAGTCGAGTCTCTCGAGTGTGACTTCTGTTTAAGACGCTTCCACGTTACGCCAATGTTTCTCTCTTTTTTTTCCTCCTTTTGTTGCGAGAGCTCCCAACCCCCATTTTGTCTTTTCCCCCTTTTTACCCTTGGAAGCGCTAACTCCGGCTTACGTACCCCAAACCTCTCCGAAAGCGACGCAGAGTCTCCGCCTTACAATTGCCGACTTCATGTTACGCGAACTGGTCCGTTTTTCACCCACCCGTGTTTCCAACCCTAGTAGTTAACGCCCGGGCCCTACCTGGATCAGGATTGTCTTCTCCTATAGCAAAGGCTCATTCAACTTGGTGGACCGTTCCCACTTCCTTCTTCCCGTGTGCCTCTGGCCAATCTCGCCCCCTTTCTTCCTTGCACCTCCCGTTTAAGACCGGCCCCAGAAGTCTCTGGGGAAAATCCTTTTACGATAAATCAAGGATCTGCCTAGCCTCCCCCTTGGTGCTGGCCGACCTCGTTTGGCTTGCCTCCCCTGATTACTTTTCTGATACTATATCCACACCCCCCTACACCCGTGTTTTGGTGCCAATGCTTTTACCTTCCAAGATTTTGCCACGCCTGCCCCAACCCGAACCGACCCGGCCGCAGCCCCCTTCCCCCCCCTTCTTGTTGTACATCGTCTTTCCATCTTTTTCACCACGCGTTTCACAATGATTCCGCCAAGCCAGGGAACAGTCATTAACAGTTTCCTCTCCGACTGTCTCCTTCCCCACATACCGTTTCGTCCCCCCGTGAGGAGCTATGTCTTCGTGGTTACTCCTTCCCCCCTTGTTTTAACCCCCCTCCTGCCCCCCTTTTTTTTTTCAAAAGCTCGGTAGATATGGTGATGTCTAACCGCCAGGATTCTTTTTCCTTGTTTCCAATTTGTCCGGTCTTGATAGTAGGTTGTCGCCGAAGGCTCTTTTAACGCCAACTCATCACTCCCCCTATCTCCTTTTTTTCTTGTCAGTCTCCGGAAATTGGACGAACTTATGGGTCCTTCTTTCAGACTTGCTTCTTCTTCCCACTTCTAGCCGATTTCGACCATTTTACCGGTGTGCGTTCCTTCCATCAGAGTACCTGTCCGCTCCAACTTAATTGACCCCATGTCAATTTAACTATTTTCTCCTTTTTATCCCCTGTTTTTTTTCCTTTTCTTTTTCCGTTTTTGCGGCGGTTCCCAGCTCGCTTGCGGGCCTCTTGAATTTTCCTCACACCACCCTCCGTGTTTTTGGCAACCGTTACTCCCTCACCCCGTAGGTATCCCCTTTCTCTCCTGCACCACCCCTTTTTTGATCCCCCTGCGACAATTTTGGAGAACCTGGCCTTGCAGCCCCTCAAACTTTCTTTTGGTCCCTCCCCCCCGAAATTACTTACCCCCCTCTTTTCCCCTTAGTTTTCGGTCCCGATGTGCTTGAGCAGGGCTTGTCTTTCCTCTGTCTCTCCCGGCCTTCCCTTTAAGCTCGTTTGCTTCTTTTCTGCGAACCCTCTCTGAGGCGCTGATCGATCACCGTTAAACATCGTGTGAAGTTTCCATTGCCCCCCTCCCCCCTGTTGTGACCCCCCCTTCCCCTCAAGCCACAAAAGTCTTTTCATATGCTTCACCTGCAGAAATAGTTGCTTCGTCGTATTTCTCAGGCTTTGCAGAATCAATCCCTCTGTTTTCAATCTGTTCGAATAGCTGATCTTGAAAGTGGTAGGGGCTTTTTTATTGCGCCCAAAAGTTCCTCCCTTGACCCATCTAATAAACATGCAGCTTCTGCTTTCCTTCTTGACAATTGCCCCCCCTATCGAACTCTTTTTCTGGTCTTTCGCCCGATAGTTTGACTTCCTCATTCTCTTTCTGTTTACATTCTCAGCTTGTTGTTACCCTTCTCGTGTTTATGACTTGCGATGGCCCCCCTTGTAAAAAAAAACCAACAGCAGTTTTGTGCTAGTTTTACTTCCGCTCATTAAATTGTATACTATTGGAGGTCTTCCCCTTGCCATCTCTCAGAATTGGTTATTATCCAGCATAGACAGCACACACGTAACCATCTGCTTTGGCAGGCACGTACCATCACCCCACTACCCCCCTCAACCTGTCGCAAGTCAGAAGCTTTCTGCCTTTCCCCTTTGAAAAGTCCCCACACCTGTACCTTCTTTCCCCCCCCCCTCCCCACTCTCGTAGTTCACACCCCTTCCCTTCTCCAGGTGCTGTATAAAGTATTAATTGAAGCCCTTTCGACCCCCTTAATCTACCCGACCCCCAATCCCTCCCCTGGTTGAGCACTCGGCTGAGCTTCCACAAGGGAAGATTTAGGCGGTGCCTTTGTCCCCTTACCCTCTTCTTTTGTCCCTCCCGTGTTTTGCGTTTCTTTCCCCCCCCCTGGATTTTTGACCACCAGCAATCCTCAGACAGTACCGCGTTTAGGGTAGTGACCGAGGTGGTCAACCCTTTCTCCCAGTCGCCAAGAACTGGCCCGTGCCACCTTTCGCTGTAGTTGCTCTTTTACACACTCAAACCATCGTCCCAAGTCCCTTTCCCGATTCCCTGCCCTCCCTCCTTCCTCGCTTATTCTTACTTTACAACCACCTTTTCTCACGCTAGCGAACCTTTTGATCGGAAGATATTTTTGAGCTTCCTGTCCCGTGCGTCTCTTGTCAAACCTTGCCCCCCCCATGTTGTTGCTAGGTCCCCCTTCCTCTTCCTCTCAATTTTCTCAGTTTCCATTTTCCCGTTGTTTGTATAGGTTAAAGATTGTGGCAACTTTTGACGGATGAAATCAATCTTTCACCCGTTTTCCACCCACGCCCGGTTTCTCCAATTTCTTTCCTTCCCATCCTTTGTTTTCTGGACCACCTCTAAGTTCTTCCCCTCCGGAATCGGATGCTGGAGACTGCCCCCCCTCTCTAAGATTTTTATACACCCCACCCTCTTTTTCATTTCTTATATATTGTGAACCCTATTCCCTTTTTTTTTTCCCAACTCTGGAACAGAATTTGCCATCGATGAAAGGTGCAACCCATCTTTCTGTCTCCTCTTTTTTCTAGGCCCCCCTCCTCACACACGCCACGTGCGGGCCAGTCCATTTCCCACGGTTGTCGTGCCTTCCGTTTCTCTATTGTAATCCTCCTCATTTTTTTTGCTCTCTCTCCAAACTTGCAGTATCCCCCTGTTCCCCGATTTCAGGCCCTTTTGGAGGTTGCCTCAAACTTTTCCCTTTCCAAGCCCCTTTTCCCCGTCTGCACCCCCCCCCGATTGTCTCAATTTTCCCCAGCTTTCACCGGGAATTTATCCTAGATAAAAGGGTTGTCCCCATTCTTTCGTCTAGTTTCCGGCTTCAGAATTCCCCCCCCAGAGTGATGCGTTTTAAGTGTTTTTCTCTTCTCAATACCCTGCTTTTCCCCCCAAGCCGTCAATAAACTCAAGGTGTGGAAATACTGTTGGAGAACTCTTATAAAGCGCGTCTTCATGGCTTGGCCCCACCATGTCCCTTTTTCCCCCTTCAACTAAAGTCTTCCCACCCCCCCTCATAACACCCTGCGACCAATTGATCTCGCTTTGCTCCACGAAACTTTTTCCTTCTTCCCTCGGACCGGGACCCAGTTTCACCTCTCCCAAAAGCAGTACCCCGCGGAGAAGACACTTTTGCCAGCTATCAGTAAGTAGTATTCTCGTTTTCCTCTATTATTTTGCCGATGGTTTGAGGGTTGTTTTGTGACCCTTTACCCGTCCAAGCGCCGGGGCCGGATTTCCCCCCTCTTTCTCTCTCGGTTTTTGGCACCTTAGCTCCTCCTAAATCTCATCCCTCCCTTCTGTTCCGAGTACTTTTTTAGTCATCCAGGGTCACCCTACAGAATCCAGCGTTGAACTGCACGCTCCCCTGTTTTGGCGACGCCTATGTCCCACACTCTTTCCTCCCCCCCACTTTTTTCCCTATCAAGACTTCCTTTTGTTTTCTCCACTTTCTTTTTTGGAGTGTTTCGTTAGACTTTAGGGCGAGTTTTCCACTTTTCAGTGGACATTTTTTCCTCTGTCCTTCCTTTTTCACTCTCCTTACCCTCATGATAGTTGTTTACTTGACTCCTTTCCGTCGTGTTTTTTTCCTGTTAAGGAAAGGTTGGTCTGCCTTCGGCGTTTTTTTGCGTGTTTGTTCGTTACTTGGCACATTCGCCACTCTTGTTCCCTTGTCTTTTCTTCCGAGCATCAATATGTTGACCGTTCGTCCCGCACCTCGGAACGCTTGATCTCCTCGGATTCTATCCCAAAATGCTTTTCTCCCGAGGGGAACCCTTAAATGTCATACCGCCCCTGCTATCCAAGGAGAGCGGGGAGTCAGAAGAGTCATGAGTACCCCTTCCCCCCACTATCTCTGCGACCCCGCCCCTCCTATTCTTTTTGACTTTTCAGTGACATCATATCCCGTTGTCTCCGGGTCAAATTGCGAGGTAGACCTACCAGGACCACCCCGCCCCTTCCCCCCTCTGTCGCAGCTCTATCGCCTCCCCCCCCAGAACGCCAGCGGGCTAGTTCTTCTGCGCCACCAAATTTCCGGGGACAGACTCAAAGCCTATGTGCGGCAGTCCTTCTATTAGCCCCTTTCCCTGAGTTTTCTGCTGTCCGGCCCCTTTGTGTCCCGCCCCAGGGTTCAGGGGCTAATTATTACTTCCTTCGGGTACCCTTTTCTCTTTCTCCTGCGCGCCCTCATTTCTTTTCTTCTAGATCCCCCACAGCCCATGTCGCGCCGTCGCAATAACGGGACGAATTTTTCCTGATGAAGCAATTGGTGATTCTCCCCCCTGCACACTTTTTTCGCCGTAATCCTTTTCTCGTTTAATTCGACGCCCCCCCCCTCCCCCAGTTTTCTTGCCCCCCCGTTACACTTGCATGTCTGGGCCTGAAGTCACCCCTTTTGTGATTCGCGACTTGTTGCCGGGTTATACTCCTTGGCCCCCCCCCCCCCTTTCTTTGGTAGTTCAGAAACCTTGCCAACGTTCTTTTCCCTTCCAACCGAGCGAAGACCAGGCCCCCCGCCCCCTCCCAAACGGAACATCCCCACTTTCAACCCCACAAAAGGGGCGATGAGCACTCCTCCATCAATTTTTTCGCAATTGATTATTCCCCCCCTTTTTTTATCTGACAATTTCGCATCGGGAGCCACCCCGTCCTCATTCCCCAGGTTATTTGCGTGAAGTTCTCCGTTTTTCCTTGTATAACTCATTGCAGCAGGCCCCATGACTATGCCAAAGGAAGTCAGTACAGATTACTTCCCCGTCTCGCTATGTTAGTGTTGGTTGTAGAACAGGCTGAAGGGGGGTTATCTACGTCCATTTTTTCCGACCCCCCTTCAGAAGAAGTCCACGTTTTTCCCTTTCTACAGCCTGCCATCAGCGAATGGATTGGGTAGCGGGCCGACAGCCCCTTCCTCACAGCCTCTCGGTACGTATTGGTTTCCCCTTTGATCATGCGAGCGTCCGTCCAATTTTGTGTCTAGAAATTCTTTCGCCATCTTTCTGCAATCTTGTAAGGGCTAGACGTTATCCCCGATCCACAGAATGGTAGTCCGGGTGCCGCTATCTTGAACGCTCTTGTCGTGTTGCTAGGACACCCGGAGGAGATCTTCCAAATCACCCTTTTTTTTCTTCGTTCCTCTTCTCTAAGTCCGCACTCTTTCCCTAGTTTCCCTACTGCAACGCGATAAGAGCGCTTTCACTTTGTTTCTTGCGAAGGCACAACTCTTTTCCGTTCACGACTACCTCTTTTTGGCTGAGGAGATTGCCCCTGCCATTCCTTACCCCCCCCCCAACAAAAACTTCATCACACACCACCCCCCATTTCCTATGCCCCCCAGAGCCAAGTATTTGGAGCCTGTTTCCCCTGTTATGTTTTTTATTTTTTTTAATGCTGTTTCCTCACAACTTAATCCGGTTAGGCATCCTTCCCTTTTTCCCTGTTGTGCCCGCCCAGGGACGGTTAAACGGCCGGTGTTTCTGCAGCTCTCGAGTCTCTTTGCGAGAGGTTTTTTACTCAGACGGAAGCGCTTCCGGACCAGGACGTTCAAAGAGTTATCCCTCTCTATTCATCCTCCCTGTTTTTGCTCGATCCCCCCTTGGACCCTTGTTTTTTCCCTTTGTAAGCGGAATCCTTTTTTAACTCCGTGCTACCCCTCCACACCCCCTCAGAATACGCGTTCTCAGGAAGCGTCCACAGTCCTTACCTTCCTGTGACAGATCCCCGTGTTCCCCCAAGGGGTGAAACCCTCGGAGGAAATGCGCGACGGAGTGCAGATAACGGAAACTCATGTTACTCTTTTAAAACATACCCTTTCTGTTTTTTTCGCCAAAATAGGTCCTTTGTGCACGCTGCGACCAGTAGAGAAAGGGACTTTCCTATCAATTCCGACCGGCCCCTTCCCCGGTTCGTTGTCCGGAGAACAATATTTTTTTATCTCTTTCAAAAGTTCCCTCCCCGATCGTCGATCCTGTTGAGTTCTTCGTCTTCTCGTATGAATCTGTATTTTAGTCCCCTCCCACCAATTTCGGGGTAACGCTTCCCCATATCGGTGTCGGGACCCAACCCCCGCCAACCCCCGGCCCTCTTTTCCGCTATTCCTCCAACTTCGTTGGGCACTAGCGCAGGTTGACTCAACTCGCAGATTGTGCTTCTCTGCCGGCGACTCCCAGATTTCTCCACAACCGTGCAGGCGAATATTCATCGCATTATTTCCAAACCCAATACGTCGCCTCTCGGCATTCCATCTGTTGTTAGGGTGTCCGACGCCAATCTTTATCCCCCAACTACCAATCAAAATCTGGGTCTAATATGAGGGGCTTTTTAGTCGCCCGCCACTTCTTCCTCTTCCGGTCCTCACCATTTTTTTCTTTTCGTTCACGTCTGTTTATCCTCCGGCGATCGGTGCCGTCCAAAACCCCATCCCCACATACTTAGCCCCCCCCTCTGTAGTCGTTTTGCGGCATAGTTGGTTAAGGAGGCCCTTCTGAGAGTTTAACCTGA
>Ga0179591_1322668_pt1 | contig 10956 bp, 9 predicted proteins | sample CZOMad2_1_08_16f_FD_182891 | JGI IMG/M metagenome (GOLD analysis project Ga0179591, IMG submission 182891) | Vadose zone soil fungal communities from Angelo Coast Range Reserve, California, USA - CZOMad2_1_08_16fungal (PacBio error correction) | ecosystem: Environmental > Terrestrial > Soil >... | reverse complement strand
ATTGGGCAGTAAGTAATCTCTTTACGTACGTAAGAAGACGTGTTGTTGATAGATCCTCCTTTCTTCCGCGCGCCACCGTGGCCGCCGTCCGATTTTCCTTTTTTTTTTGATGCGTTCCACCGCCCCTTCTGGGTTCACCTTTTTTTCTTAGATCCTCCTTTTGCGTCGGTCGCGACCTTTGCTTTCCCGCGGACACGCCGCTTTGTCTTAAGCAATCCCCCGAGAACGAAGTGTGAGGTTCCGGAAGAATTAAGCCGTAGATCCTCCTTTCCTAGAGCTTTTCCCCCGCGCCTCGGTCTCCTCTTTCTTTCCGTAGAACCCCTTCCAGCCATTTCTTTCCGATTTTCTGGTACTGCGGGAAGTCTCTTCCAGACCCTGGCCACCGAACGTCCCATGAAGTTCTCCGTTTAGGTTCAGCTCACGCGTCTTCGTCTCTGTGGCTCTCCCGCCGTTGATGTTGACCCAAAGCAGCCTGTTTTCCCGGCCTGCCGGCCTCAGCCGCGACCAGAGCGCGGTTTCTCCGAATGAGAGCCTGCCTGGCCGATTTCTGCCCCAGGTCGGCGCTCTCCATTGTTCCCGCGTCGCCATGACTGTTTTCACAACAATTCTCAGCTTCGAGTAGTTACTTCAGTCGTGATCACGAGACCGATCCTCATTGTTAGGGTTCTCAGTCCCCCCATTTTTTCTAGCGGTTCCTTCTCACGCGGTGATTGCAGGCCTCCCAGCGCGGAGTTTCTTTCTGGCGACTTATCCTCCTGTTTGTGCTTTTCCAACGTCCCGTCAAGCTTTTTGAGGAGACACGGTTTGAGGTTCCTTCTAGCCCTTCCCATCTTTTCTGTTTCCCAGTTACTTTTTTCTATGACCACTCACGTCTTTCGAGAATCAGCGTTCTTTCGTCCTTAACTCCCCCGGTGTTGGTGCTCGGTTGGGCCCAAGTTTCGAGTAGGGGCAACACCATGCTTTCTACGATTGATCCGTTTTTGAGTTTCCCCTGCTGATCGTTTTTTCCCCTTTGACTTTTGGTTTCGATTTTTCGAATCTGCCCGATGAACCCTCCCTCTCGAAACCCCCCCCTCCGCACCGAATGACTAATCAGGTGTTTTTTCTCTGAGACAAGTTTTTGACTGAGTCTCGCGGGAATTAAGGGTTTACCTCGCCTCGCCAGCCGTTCCCAGAGAGTAGTCCAGGTATCGTCGTTGCCTAAGCCTTCAGGACGGCTTTTTTTGAGGGTAGGGATTTCCACTGCGAGTTCACGTCGCCCCAATTCCGTCGGCGGTTCTTCCCGGCCTTCCCCAAAGTCCTGAGCCCTGGAGTGACGCGTATTTTCACTCCTTTAGAGGGGTCTTTTTTTCTGAGTATCACGAGTGTAAGTCTTTCATTTCACGCCTGGGCCTTCCCACCAGCTTCTGTTGGGGGAATAATCTCGGCTAGCCGTTTCCCCGTTAACTCGTCGCCGTCGTTTCTTGCAGTCCATGGCGCAACTGGGTACGCTCCGGGCCGATCTATTTTGAACACGATGGATCTTGTTTTCCCAACGATACTGTCATTCTAGCAACTTTTGGTTTCGTCCTTAGCTCCCTGCGTCGGATTGCACCCATCTCTGGGTCCTTTCCCTCTCCCATGTTAGGTTCTTGGTTTTAGAGTTGGGATAGATCTCCCCCATCCTGAGGTCGGCTTCCCTCCATCAGACGTTTTTTCTGAAAAACGATTTTTGGTTCCTTACATTTTTTTCTTCCTCCTCCTCCACGCCGACCTTTTAAGTGTTGCCCCAATCTTAAAACACGGTTTCGGCGGGACTTCTGATTCTTGAGAGCTGGTTTTCATCCACTACGTTCCATGGTCCGACCTTTCCCTTCCCCGAGCGGATTTTTCTTCTCCCCGTGCCCCTAACGTTCCTGCTCGATCGGTTCATTCGCACTCCCACGTTCAAGTCCGTCTGCACGTTTATCATCGTATGGTTTTTTCATGATTTCCTTGACATCTACTTTGGCGACTCATCCCGATCTTCCTCCAAACCCCCGCCACGATTCTTGCTCTTTTTTTTCTCGGTTTTGATTCCTGACGTTCAACAGGCTATCTGGATCATTTCGTTTATCTACTTAACCCTTTTTTTATGTAGAAGGGGCCCACTCTGATCTCGCCACTGGTTTCAGATTGGCCCTATGGTGTCGACGCCCCCTCTACCTCTCAATCTTATTCGTGCGACCTTGGTCCTGCGCCGGGCAGAATTGTCAAACCTTACTTTGCATCACAGCACCGGTCGTGTTCAATTTTTACCACCCTCGTTAAGATAGTTAGATAGTCCCCTTCCCACCAGAAGACCCAAAGTATAATTGCCCTTTTTGCCCCCAATGACGTTACGCTCTGCGCCTTTTTCGTTCCCCCGTGCACTTCCCCCGTACAAGACCTGGTTTGACCTGGCATGCTACTTCTATCCTCGTTTGAATTTCCAGTTCTGAGCAGAACGGGTTTTCACTCAGCTTCTCAACACCCTGCCCCCTTTAACGTCCTCCTGGACAGCTTTTCGCGGTTCGGCAGGTATTTCTCGAGCCGGTCTTTCAGATTTAGAAGAAGATTTGTAGAGATCCAGTCAAATCAGTCCTTCTTTTTCCCCCCCGGTGCGTTCTTTGTTACTCCCTCAGGTCTCCAACCACCTCATCAACCCTTTCGGGCGGGGCCGTGAGCAGCACCGTCTTCCACTTGTTGCTCTGTGAGAAGTTGAGTGTTGTAGTAGTAGTCCTCTCCTAGAGTTTCCCGGTTCGGAGATTCTCTCCTCTAGCGGTTGCTTTTTTTTTCAGTCCCAGGTTACTGTGGTTGTCTTCGCTTCCCCGGCGCACCGCCCTGAAGGGTCAACTGAGGTTTTGCTGGTTCTGCGCGATTCCTGTGCTGTCGGCGGTCTAGACGTGCGTTGTTCAGAATCTTTTTTTTCCCATTCCTACCTCTCGTCTTGAGGCATCTGATTTTTTTCCTCCGCGTGCCTCACGAAGTCTTGATGACAGTGAATTATTCGTGCATTCTTAGGGGCTTGATAGAGTATTCCCTTCGCCCATTGCGTTTCCAGATGGGTTTTAAGGTCGAAAATTTCCAGCCCCCATATTGCTTCACATGCCTCTGTTTCTTTCCAGCCCCGCTTTTTTATCCACGAACCCTCCCACACCTGTTGTCGCTGCTCACGGCGTGCTGTTTCAATGAAAAATCAGCGTTGGCAAGGCCTGCTTTTTCCGACCCTCTTCGTCCAGCAGCGGACTCTTTTTTATATCTGGTCGGCCAGACTATGACCCCAGTTCTTCTTTTTCTTTCGGCCCGCGTCGACCAATGAGAGAGCCAAAAGTTACCCCCTTGACGTACGATAGCGGGGACGCCTGTCTTCATTCTTTTTTTGATCTCTTCCCGCGCCCTCTAGGTCGGTTTTAGCTCATGTGTTCCATATGATTTTCTGTCAAGACAGAGGTCAGCGTTTTTCTTTTTCGTGGAAGGACGTTCTTTTTTGCATCACACCCCTGCTCGATCCTGCACGGAATTTCCGGGAGCTGCCGCGGAGGACCGCGTCGTGTCACCCCTTAGTTTTTTTCCAGTCCGGCTCTTTTTGAATCAGCGGTGTCGCCCGACGACCTTTTGTGAGACTTTGTTCCGGTTACGCGTCGGTTGACCTTCCCCGCGTCGAACACCAGGTCACCTTAAGACAAGTGACTTTTTTTGCGTGGTCCTCAATTATGCTGATAGCCGACGTGATTTTTTTTCCCCTTTCGTTTAATCCTTCTCTACTCCTCCTCGAATACCCCCCCCCGCAAGAGCGAGTTTTTCTCCCTCGATGTGCATCCCGTTGACTCAGGTTGCGTCATGAGCCCCTTTTTTTTTTGTAACCGCTGCCACACCTAGTTCCTCCCTCGCCCAGAATTCAATTTTCCAGAGCCTCGAAACTTCTCTTTTTTTTTCGCCAGTCGGCCTGCACGCGGACTTTCTCCTTTTGTTAGGTCCTTCGGCGAGTTTTTTAAGAGTGAACGTATTACCCCTTAACCGGTCTAACGCTTGTACCCCAAATACGCTTTACCGGTCTGCTTTCATCCGAGAAACAAACATCTCTCTCTTTCCTACGTTGTTTTCTCGAGTCGGTTTTTTCTGGTCTTTCAGCATTTCCTCCGTGTTTACTCAATTTCCCTCCACCGCCGACGTGAAGGTGGTACTACGTGTCGGCTCTCAGGGCCCTGGACGATTTGTTTTCAGTTTCGCTTGAATCCCGAACGCCTCCCTCCGCTCTGGCGAGCCTCTTTGACATTCTTGCCCTCTGAGACTGGAAAACCTGGGCGGTGATCAGGGAGACTTTTTTTCCTGGCGTGGAAAACTTTTTCGTCGGATTTCCTCGAGGTCGGTTTTTGTGGTTTTCTTCTTTCGTTTTCATCGCCGATCTCAAACGAACCCCCCCCAAAGTCCGTTCGTCTTCGCAGTTCGACTCCACACTTTTTCCCCCTGGCAGGTCGTTTTACAATTCTGGCATGTGCGGACGACGTTTGAAAAACAGTGACCGGAACGTGTCCCCGCGCCCCCAACACGGGTTTTTTGCTGGCCGCCGCTTATTTCCTCGAGCCGCAGATACGTGCCACTACGACGTGGGTGCCAGGACACCGGCCCTTCTCTTTTCCTCGAGGAGGGGCCCTTCAGTGCTATTCTTTTTTATTTCCTCCCCCCCGGAACGGATTACGTTTCCCGACTAACCGCAGGGACTTTGCACCTTCTGCTAGTATTCCCCCCTTTTAGTCCATTCCCGATCCCCCCCCCCCGAAACATGTTTCTTGGGATCTCCCCTTCATTCCGACCCTTCCCGGTCCCGATATCGTCGTCGCGGTCCTTTGACCGGTATGCCGCTCGGAGGGGAATTCTCTTTCCCCCTTTGGTTACACGCTTTGGGCCGCTACGCGATTCCCTTTTCCTTTTCCACCTTCTATTAGACGTGCATGTCTAATCGGGTCGAGGCAGTCCCTTGCAAAAAGCTGCTTGCCACCCAGCCCCGGCTGGCGTTAACTTCTGGGTTTTAGCTGGACCAAAAAGAGACCCCCCCCGATCACGGAACTTTCCCTGGATATGGCCTTTTTTGTAGCACTCCGCAGTAAGACCCCTGGAAGTCCCCTTCCGGCAGGGTCTATTCTATCATGTCGAAACTACTGCGCAAGCTTTTTTCGTCCAGTCAGTAACCCCCCCCCCGTCGATGAACGTCCTGTCCCCAAGATTCCTTCTCGGAGTGTTATTTTTATTTCATAAAAAGTCCGCCCCCGTTGGGACCCGCCCGTTGGTTCTCTTCCCTCCACCTAGTGAAAATTAGCGGTTGGATTTAAGACGGTTTCCCCACATCCTCCCCTTGACGGGACGTGGAAGTGGCCGCAGCACCGCCCTCGGTCGTCCCCCGAGCATCGCACTGTGATTTTCTTTTTCTCTCCGTTTTTGATAAGTTTTCTGCCGACTCTACCCGGTCCCCGCCCGTCCCGTTTTCCTTTTTTGAGGCTCTGACCCGGTCGCCACCGACACGAAGGGTCACCCAGTTTGTTGAGGGCGACGCCCGGTGCTTCGGCGTCTCGCCGGCGTTTGGCCCCCCTTGAACTGCACACGTCAACGCTTTTTTTTTTCTCGGGCATCGGACGTGTAGTACTTCCCTCCCTTCGCTGCCAGCTGCTCCATCTTTCTTTGTTTGCTATCTTTTTCTCGAAGTTCCTTCCCCCGCCATTCCTTTTAGCTGTTTTTACTGGAGTGCTCGACGCCCCGGTTCGGTGTACGTCACTTTTTGTCAGTTTTTTTTTTCCGGCCCAGCCGTGTCCGTTTAACCCTCCCCCCCCCTTTTTCGATGGTAACTCCCTTTGTGTTGATGACCCCCGCCGCTGTTGGCACTATTGCCTTGCGCGCCTTTTATTCGACAATGCAAGTCGTCTCTCGCGGTGGGATCGTCCTAATCTCGGCGGAGGTCGGAACAAATTTTCCTCTTTCATGCGGCTTTTTTTCAATGAACACTTGCGTTCCCCCCCCCTTCCACGTCCGTTTCCTCTAGCGGGACAGCCTTTTTGTGACTGAGCGTCTGGTTCTAATGTTTCGTGAGGGTTTTTTTTGTGTTAAGTGGTAGTTACTTTCCTAGCAAGAGTGGCTTTAAATGAGACCCCTCTATGTGTTTTTCTTTTCCTGTACCCTTTCGGGTTCTTTGCTACCTTAAAAGAATTTTCGGACTCGCCGGATATCTTCCCCCTCATCGGCATGTTCTTTTATGCGCCCTGGCCCCCCATCACGTTTTAGTTCTTGCCGTCTTTCTGATGCACACTTTTTAAACGGCTTCTCGCTTTCCTTCAGTGTCGACGTTGTGCGCGGGCTTGGTCGCCTTTTCTCCCGACAACCCATGTCATGTCCAAATTTTTTCTCCGTTGTTTGCGGGTCAAGACAACTGGCTGTCTTTTTGCACCTCGTGACTTGGCTTTCGTTGTCTAGTTTTCCTTTTCCTGCCTCCCCACATAGAAAGAGATTCTGCTCCCCTCGTCTTTTATCCGCTCCGGTGCGTTGCCTGTCAAACACCCCCCTATTTTTTCGCGCGTACCCCCTACCAACCTCACTTTTTTTATTTCGCCTGAAGCCGTTTAACCTCTCCCCCCTAAGGTCTTCTTTTCAGTCTTGCCTTCACGGCGTGCAGGAGCCGTTTCTCGCACCTTAGTAAGGCCTGAGTCTTAATATTCTACGTCTCTTGCTTTGACAAATTCCGTCCCGGCTCTGCTGATTCCCTCTCCCATTCCTCTCTTAGTCTCCAGTTTTGTTGTTGCGCTTGGCGTCTGAGCCCATCCCTGACGGTAAAGTATACTTTTCCTCCTTTTCTCCACCGGCCGACGGTTCATTTGGTACCCCGTGTTCTTTTGCGCTCTGGTTTTTCCCCTGCCGTAAAGACGTTCAGCTTCAGGCGGTGTTTCTCTCCCTGGTCACTCTCCTGGCCTGACGCTATTGTTGTCCCTTTGTCCTACGGAAAGGGGTTCGACCGACTCGGTTTGTCCTCTTTCGTATTTCAATTCTTTGGTTTTTTAATTCCTCCTCCCCCTGCGTCTTTTTTTGTATGCACATCGAGTTGGGTTCCCTCGCTGTCGGATTGTTTGTCTTTAGAGGGTTCCCCTTTTTGACCCGATCGACCACCCCCCCCCCCCCAGTCATTGGGATAGCAGAAGCATTCTTGCACCGCAACACGGATCCACCAGTTTCTTGCTTTGACTCCCCTTGGTGGCTGTCGGCTACTTAAACCTCGCCCTTCTGGCCACTTTTCCCCCCCGGTCGTCCGCGCTTATTTGCTGATCCTCCTCCTGTTTTGTTCATACGAAAAGAACTTAAACTAAGTCCCGTTCTGAAGTCCAAGAGCCCCTGTCGCTCCAGGAAACCGTGCCTCTGACTTTTTTTGATTTCTCCCACAAGTTCACTGATAATAATTCTCTCACTCCGCGCTGTTCAGTGGCTCCCAGGCTCCTTGGAGCAACCCTATTTTTCCCCCGACACGTTTCTTGTATCGGTTCCCCCTCCCGACGCTCCTTTTTTCCCTCCCCTAGGTCCTTACGTCGTGCGGACTTGGTCCTTGTGCCGATGGTCAAAGTCTTTTTTTTTATGAGCTCTTTCAGATTAGTGACCCCCTTTTTTTCTAAGACTCTCATTCTACCTCTCCACGCGCTCTCCCTTACTGTTCCTTGTCGAATCGTCTACGCTTGAGGCAGGTTTGCCAACCAAGCAAAGGTCTTTCCCTTAAAAAGGGTTTTTTTTTTTTTTTTTTATCAAGAAGGGGCCTTGCGTGACTTTTTCAACAAGAGCCCCACCGGCATCACTTTAAACGTGACCCTTCGTACGCTATGGTTTTCTTCGAGTACTTCAAGTACTCCCATAATCTATATTATCTCCCCTAAGATGCCCCTACGACGGCGTTTTTTTCTCTTTGCCCCCCGCCCCTCCTTGTTAACGGCTACGGCCCTTTCTCCCCCAAAAACTCTGCGAGGCCTTCAGACCCGCGGCGTATAATTAGACCCAGCAGAAGAAGGCTAGACGCCCCCCGACCCGCACGTTCGTCTTTCCCTCGTGACCCTTTCTTTCGTTTTCTCCGATGCATTTAAGCTTGCATCACCCCAAGTCCCCCCTTTACGGGCGGGGGTACCGTGGACCGATGTCGGTTTTTCAACTGATTAGTCGTATCTCTCTCTTTTTCCCCATCCTCGAAGCCCTTTCAGTTTCTGATCCGTGCTCGGTTGATTCGTGGTTTTTTGCTCGCGCCACCACGGTAAGAGGTGCTGTTAGAGTCAGTCTTGTTTCCCCTTTTTTTTATCGTCCTGCGTTTCGCGGTTTTTTTGCACCACAGCGTTGTCGAACCTCCCCACGCGCTACTCTCTTCTCTTGGTTGCAGGCATCGCTTTGTACGTTTAATTGATCCTGCATCTGACATCTTTACGATGAGAAGTTACAAGGCAGACATTGAAGTTCCCTCTTTTATGGTTCCTTCTGGTAAGTGCTCTCCAATTTGCATAGGATAATGTCATTTCCGTCCCGGATGCCTTTTTTTTTATTGTTGGGTCCATAATCCAAGAGTTGTCCTGAACCTCCCTTGCCCTAGATTTTTGCTGGTGACACAGCCTCTTTTAAGGCTCCCCTCGTCCCCAGCGCTTGACCCAGGTCTGCCTGGTTCCGATCTCTGCTATTTCCCCTCCTGAACAAAAGGTATGCCTCTCACATATGGCCGCGTCGACCCTTACCCCCCGGCTAGACGTCACACCTTTCCCCTTCCTCGACGTATGTTTGTTTTCCCCTCACAATGAGACGTCGATTTTCTTAGAAGTGTCTTTCGAGATATGGTGATAGTTTTAACAGGTGGCGCCTACGTGTAATCTCCCTAGGTTCCTTCCTCGCAACTGACGGAGTTGTAGTGGCCGTACGGGTTGCGCTCGACTACAGAATTTCGGGAAGATGGAGTCCCCGACTTCCTTGCTGTTTTCTTCCTCCCCTGGAAAACCCAGTCTTAGTTGCCGTCTTTCGATGCCCCCTCCAGGCTTAAATCGGCGTCGATCTTTTCCGAGTGTTAGGTGGAAACTTTTTCCCCTTCGGAGGTTGCCCGCCCTTTTGACCAACCCTTTCCATGAGCCTTCCCCTGTCCAATGGTGTGAGATCTTTCTTTCCTACATTGATGTGCATCCATGTCGAATAGAACCCCCTTCGAATACAACCAGCCCCCCCTGAGCTCTTGCCCACCTCCTTTGCATCCGACCGCATTTTTCCTTCGCATGCAAACCACCAACCAATATTGTTTGAGGTAAGACGAGGTCGGGGCATGGGAATTGTGCCAAAGAGCGTCGCGCCTCGGGGCTCCCCCGCCTTCCCATTCAAGTCCGGCTGCATGATTTTTTTCTTCCGGCGTTTAGTTACCGCCCCCTCGCGCCTGCCTTGTCCCCACCTTCCGTCGGTTCTTGACCACGGACCCGTGTACCACATTCCTCCTTCCCCCCGTTGTTGTTGTTGAGTTTTTGTCCTTCTTACCGCACGGACCTTTAGCTTACTTTAAGCTTGGTCGTACACCGACAGCCGGCCTATTTGTTGATTTCGCTCTCTCACATGACCGACGTGCGTGACGTCTTCAACGGCCCCTCCTAGCACCATCTGACTCGCGACTCTATTTCCCTTTTTTCCCCTGAGGCGCGTTAAAACTTTCATGGCACGGACGTCGCGGCGTTACTCTCCTCATCCTCTTTTTTGTGCCTTTTCGGCCGTAATGTATGAATTTTTTTTTTTGCTTCTCTGTCGGAGTTTGTTTAGTCCCTCGGTTTTTCCTTCTCCTATCTCACCTCGGACCCCCCAGTCCGTCGGGGCTCGAGCGCACCCCCCTTTTTCTTCCACCGGGCTTTTCCTTCCCCATGGTTCGTTTAGACGGTCAAAACCTCCCTCCCGGAATTTGCACCCCCTCGCCCCCCCCCACGGTCTTCCCCGTTTTCTGCCCCCCAGGATTTTTTTACGGCAGAAGCTTTTTTCCTTCTCGAAAACGTTAAAATTCTACTTGGCTTTTTCCCTTTTTACTGAATGAACTCACCGTCCTCTCTGATGCTTGCGGCTCCCTGAAACAAAAAAAACATTTCCGTGCCGTCGATCGGTGTCCCTTTCGACCTCTTTCCGTATGCACATTCAACTCAGTGCTGTCGTCGCATGGCCCGAACTTTTCGCATTAAATATCAGGTTCATCCAACAGTCTTTTTGATCGGTATTTGGTCTTCCTCCGATTATTCGGAAAAGATCGGTCCCCCGCTATCGTTACGTGCCAGTGGCCACGGTGTGCTTTCCGTCTTTTCAAGTTGTCTCATCCATGGTTAAGTTCTTCCAGATGTGCATCTCAGACCCCTCTCATCGAAAGATAACCCCAGCTATATCGGTAGAATCACCAAGGCAGCTTTCCACGTCCAACCCCCCTCCCCCCTTGCTTCATCAACAAGTGGAGTTAGCAGACCTTCGTCTGAGCTGGAAAGGCAACCCGGTCCCCCCCCCCCGGGAATCACTTTTGAATGCAATTGACTTCCTGCCTATGGCCTTTTTCGTCTAATGCTACCCCCTACCCAATGGCGGAATTTTCCCCCTTTCTCCTCGGGCGATCATTGATGCAGATTATGTATCCCTCCGGAGTTTAAGGCTCTATTTTTCCCAAACCCATTCGGATGCTCACCGTGAGCGGTCTTTGAGTTTTCTTTATCGAACACTATGTGGAGCACCCCCTTCGCTTCCCCCCTGACCTCCACCTGGCGTCGCGCTCCCAGAACATCGTGACTCGTTCGGTTTCGCCTTGTTTTCCCCCGGTTCTTCCCCCACTTTACGGGCGGGAGTGTGCACCGACGATGTTCACTGATTTTTAGTGCTCTTCTAGTTGTTTTATAGTTCGTGGTTTAGTTTAAGTAGTATCCTTAGATCTGTCCACTCAGTCTAAGGTTAGTTAGT
>Ga0179591_1323354_pt1 | contig 10957 bp, 11 predicted proteins | sample CZOMad2_1_08_16f_FD_182891 | JGI IMG/M metagenome (GOLD analysis project Ga0179591, IMG submission 182891) | Vadose zone soil fungal communities from Angelo Coast Range Reserve, California, USA - CZOMad2_1_08_16fungal (PacBio error correction) | ecosystem: Environmental > Terrestrial > Soil >... | reverse complement strand
AGGTATCCTCAGGATAAGGCGCCGACTCAGCGTGCCCATAAGTTCTTTAATCATCATGGCCCGCAATGCTCAGATAGACCTCCGCTATGGTGGACCCAGACGCGTTGCCGAAGAGCAAAAGATCTAGTCCTCCTCTTGAATCCGCTCAACATTTCTCCGAATGGACAGAATATGTCAGAAGCCCGACATGTGTGATTAATTGTACGATCCCGTTGACAGCGGATTTGTACTAAGGATACCTCCCTGAACTTTAAGCTCAGCAGGGTTATTGACCCCAGGGTCTTCCGGATTAGTAGAGATTTGACCGCTGAGAGATAGGGACCCCCCCCCTAAAAACTTTCAGGCCTGAGGAGGTCATTCCCGAGAAGTGCCTAACCCTGTGTGCCTGTCTCTCACGATCAGTCCTGCATTTTTTTTTTTAAAGACTGAAGTCGATTCGCCCGTCCGATTATTTTTCTTCTTTTCCGGAGTCCAGAGGATTCGTTGACTCTCTTTGGTTTCCTGTATGAAATTTATCCCTTTTTAGGCGTATTTTGCGAGGCTATTACCCAAGTCATGTCCTGTCGAGAGGGCGGAGATGACGTTAAAGACTTAGAATGGGGGCCCTTCCAGAGAATATGCGCACGTACTTTCTCCGATAGAATCCCCCCTCTTATTGCGTGGGAGTCCTATGTTCTGCGCATGAACGCGGGCATTTATCCTCTTGGTCCTGACGCCTCTTCAAACCCCGACAGAATGGCCGTGTGTATATCCACGATCCGCGGGCCTCCAGGCTAGTAGCCCTTCGGCACTGTACGTCCCTCTAGGTTTATACCGAACTTAACTTTCTTGATGGTATTTCGACCTCCCTATATCTTTGGAGAACGGCTCCCTCAGCCCCCTTCGAGCGGCTGATTCGACCGGGCCTCCTAGCGCTGGCTCGGACCTGTTGCGCTCTAGAGATCTCCCTAGGCCGAATGTCCCCCCCCAAGTAACGGGTTTATCCGAGCCCCCCGATACTTACGGTCCGACCCTTCCCCCCTCCCCGCTCTCGAGCGACTTTCCGGGTCATAGACCTGACTCTCGGAAAGACGAACTGTTCTTCCCCCGAACCCAGCTCGACCTTACCGAAGACATTTGAGATATTCCTCCCTCACCTGCGGCGGGCGCTGCTTGCAGAGACCCCTTCGGCGCCCTTCAGTCGTGAATTTAGGAGATTCAGAATCCCCTTGATGAAGAGTAGGCCCCCATTTCCTCTCATCAAAAAAGGTCCCCCGATAAGCTCCCTTTGCCTCTTTTCCCGGCCACGAGCTAGGACCCGATAGTTGAAATCCCCCCTCCAACCTCGGGGGATTCTCGGTTTTGAGAGATTTTTTCTCCCAGGATATTTAGAGTTCGTCACTTCCATCGGGAGTGAGCGTACTTGATTTTTCCTGGATGCGCTTCTTCGGTCGCTGAAGAAGGAGCTTCCTCTTGAGAGTTAGTCGCAGGTCATTGTCGCGTTCTCTAGTACGATTGTTTCTAGGCTCGAGATCTTCTACGCCCCGCGTTGTCTGAGACGCCTCTCCGCTGACCCCCCCCCCCACCACCCCCACCTCTTTGGTTGATCCCTATTCTGACACTCATGGTTAATAGACCTTAGGATGGATCACCGGGTGGAGGCGTTTACCCGCCTCCTTTGGGCACGGCCACTCTTCCTCCCGTTGGAAACCAGTTAGCGGCGAACCCCCTCCCGCCGCCCGCGAGGAGCGCCCTAAGCTCTAGACTCCCTTAGTACCTCCTAGAACCCGTTCCGCTTCTCGCTCTCTACCTTCGATAGTCGGGGTCTGATAATTCGTGAGGTGGTAGCGCGTTCGCTCTCCGAAAGATGCTCGTAGTGTCAGGTAGTGGCCCCATTCTTCATTCCGTTTCCCTACTGTCCGCTCCTCGATGGGGGACGGCTTATTGTGATGACAGGCGATTAGTTGACGCAGTCATAGAAGGGGACCAGATCTTGCCCTCTTTATCTACTGGACTTTCTCCCTTGATTCTGGAGGATGGTCTGACGGCGCTCCCCGAGCCACTCCGATTGCCGCGGCTTGCATCCCTAGAAATCAGCTTGATCTATTCCTGGGGACCTAGAGTTCAATCCTTGATGGTAGCGCGCTAGGCTCTGAATTATGATGTCCTCTCGGTTCGACCGTTCGGTTGAATTGGAAACTATTTTCGAATTTCAGAGCTCAGCCCTCCCCAGTACATCTCTATCCGCGAATCCCCGGTCCAGGCCGCGAACCTGATCCCGTCCTTTTCCCTGTTCTCCTCCTGTTAGATGACCCGAAAATAGCTCTCGGCCTCTATTCGCCGGTTTCCCCAAACCTACCTTCTGAGTACTGCTTCTTTCTCCGAGCTCCGCTTTTTTTTCTTTCGTCTCGATGCTGCCCTGATGGCCGCGGCGTCACTTTTCGTTTTTTCGACCTTGCAACCCCGATCCACTCAGAGTAAGTATTTAGAGACCAGCTAGTCGTGTTTTTAAATTTTGAGACATTCCCTATCCCCTACAAAAAAGTCCCAACAAAATACCACGCCGATAGTTGTCTTTCTCTTTTCCGTTTTTTCCCCCTCTTCGAAGGACACGAGCAAGTGATAAGGGAAGATTACTCTTTATCTTCTTGGCTACCCGTGTCCCTGGTCGATACTCCTGTAAGCTTTATCGGGAATGACGAGACGACCTTCTTCTCTCTTCCTGCATTGCGCGTGAGCGATTCCCCGCTCAGGCGCTACACCTTTTTTTCAGGAGACTACTCCCTTTTCCCAGAGGCCAGGCATTCTCCTCAACTACGCCTAGATTTTCGCGCAGATGAAGACCCGCCTCTGTCTCTCCGGACGTATAGTCGCTACGCCTCTGAAGGTCCTCGTCGCTGTAAGCATATCCACATCAGTTGGTTGCAGTAGCTACTGACTGCTCTTCGGCTCAAGGCGAGTCTTTACCCTTTCCTCCCATTTTAGCGAACCCCCTCTCGTCCATGCAGCGCTGCGTCTAGGTTCTTTTTCAATTCCCCTTATGTCCGGGAGGGGGAAGTTATCCCCTGTTTGCAGGTCGTTTTATGCCTAGAAACTCGTAGCTTGACTTAAGATGTTGATGCTATAATCGTTAGGGAGCCGACTTTCCCCCACACCAGGTTATCAAGGAGTCATTCATCAAGATGTAGCACCTTCTATTTAAGGCGCTACCATCGGCCCGGACCCTTTAGCTTTTTTCTCTACATGATTTATCCTTGTTTCCCTTCTCCATAAGCGATTGTCCCCCCCACTTGCAATCGCCCCGCGCCGTTAGTTTACTTTTGCCTATTTTCTTTCCGGTACGCTAGCTTTCCACGTTTAAGAATTTTCGAGTTATCTTCAGTTGCAATTAGCCTACATGGATCGGGGTTGTCTTTTCTGCAATCTCCGGTCTTCCTCGGTCCATTTTCTTTCCAGAGGCGCAAACAGCCCGACTCGAGGACTCGCCTCTCTTTCTCTTCTGGCCCTTTAGTCTTCTAAGCCGCTGAACTCCTATCGGGGTTTTTCCCCTTTTCTACAACCTGGCCTCTCAGCTTACGCTGCTGCTGGAATGTAGTGGGGAAGGCTTCCTCCTTGAAGCGGTCTCGATTTTGTATTCTATTTTATGGATCTCCTAGACGAGGCCGCTAGCTAATCTCCAAGAATTGGACCAGCAATCCTCTTTTATCTAAGATAGATCCCCTGACAGAACTCTTGTCGATGAGCCATTCTTCCAGAAAAATGCGGCCGCAAAAGTCAGGATGGTTCCCCTGCGTATAGTCCGAGCCCTAGCACTTATTGAAATTAAACCGTAAATATACCAGCCCCCCTCCCCGCTACAGATAGAAATAGCTTAGAGTATAGCCCTTTTAGCCGCCTAACTGCCGATGGCGCCTACATGTTAACATTCGCGACATCTTCCAACCCGCCCTTAGCTCCCATCAGTTTTGAGTTTAACGCATACCCCTTCTCCGAGGCAGCATCTGACTTACCTCCTACTGTTCGCACAGCATAGATCGGCAGAGGAACCTTCCTTAACGTCTCTGACCTAATTTTGTTACGGCGCCAGTATTGGAATAATTAGCCTGGAGGGACTCTTTTTCCGGTTGTCACCTAGTTCTTCTGCGTCGTCTTTTTTCCCCCGCCCTGTTCGAGAGTCCTTCTGAATATGCAACCTTTCCTCTGGATCACCCGATTTTTTCTCCCCCGGTATCTCCGATATCCCTCTCCGCGGTGTTCAATCGCCGCCTCCACCCAGATTCAGACACGACTCCTCTCCCCGTGAGCTCTAGAGACCTTCTTGACTCCCAGCCACCCGCCAAGATCAAGACCGCGAAAATCTGAACTAAATTCCTCGCCGTGATTTTTTCAAGCCTCTTCTCCCTCAACTAGACGGACCCCCCGATTTTAGTCGCATTCCCCGAGATGGAACGCTCGTGTTCTCAGAAGAGACTGTGTATGTTGCCCCGAAATTTCCTTCCAAGCAGAGGGGGTTTTTCCCCTCTATATATAACTGAAACATCCGGAGCACGCCCTTATAGCCAGCGGTAATATCACTAACTGACAAGGTTAGATAGCGAGGTTCGTCTTTCCCGAGGCTTGCCCTAGTGACTCTTAGCTTTAACCTCGATTTGTGGTAGATGACGAGAACGCCATCGCCAGACCGGCCCTTGTTCCTCTCGGTAGTCCTCTTTTTGAAGAAATTAGAATCTGGATCTGAACGCTCCTTCCCCCACCTTTCCGATTTGAAGGATATATGTCTGTAAGTGTTGAGCTGTATCCAGAACCTAGCATGTCTTTCCCTCCATATGGCCAAGGGAGACTGTTCTTTACTTAGGAGGCCTGCTGAAGATCTACTGCACCCCGGTTCCCATCTTATACATATAACAGACTTCTGGAGTGTAATTTTTAATCCCAAGGCCCACGTGGGGAGCATCCGGTAGAGTTAGGTCCGTCCTCCCAACCCATCCCCTCTGACAGGAATGCCAGATGATCCTTTTACCCAGAGCGTAGGCTCATAATCTGCAGTATTTTATTAGCTACGCTCTGACCAATGCCATTTTTCTAAGATCTCTCATCCCACGCACGAAAACAGGTCATCCCGTAGACCAGACTTGGACCGCAAAGCATCGACACTGCATTGAAGTCGGAGTAAATACTTTCATTCGATCTGAGTAGAACAGGGAACCCCACGTGGTCTGTTCACGTCTCTGTACCTAAGAAGTCTTCCTAGCAATGGATAGCTAGCTTTCCCCCCGTCCCGGCACACGTCGAGGAATTTGGCGGTCATAGTTGTACCTTAGGAGAGAACAGGCGACGTCTAAATCGCCTCTTTACTATACCCCTGACACTGCGGTCCTGTCGAACGATTTCCCATTGTCAGTGATACTCCCCTCCGAAGACTATTTTCTGAGGAAACCCTCAAGTTTCTTGGTGTTCAACCACGAGTTTTGAGTCTTTTCTGTCTAGAATTTCCCGAACTGATCCTATGCTTCTTCTTATTCTGCTGGGTCACTTTCTTCGGTTTGCCCATGAACGAAGATTCTTTTCCCCCCCATAAGTTTGTTGGAACTCTCTAGATCGTGAAATAGATTGCTACGACGAAGATGAATAACAGACCAGAAGAAGAGCTAATTCTTTTCCAGAAAGGCTAGAGATCTCGTACAGTCTCAGTCTCCTTGCGAGATTTAAAATCGCGACCTTCATTGGTTTTCTGTCGTCGTCTCCAAAAGGTCGACTTGACTCCTACCGAACAAATTAACTTCCGCATCTTTTTAGTTAGACTTCTTGCGAGACGACGCCGAGTGAAGAACTTCGAAGGGTATGAAAATACTAGCCAGCCGTCGTAGCTCCTTGCCGAAGATCGAGACTCGTTTGGAAAACCCTCACCGGCGTGAGAGAACCCCCCCCTGGAACAGAAGAATGAAATTTCCCTCCAGAACTTCGATTCCGACCCTGAAAGTTGTGCAAGGAAGTTATTCTCTTCTCTATTTAGTCAGATTTCCGTTATGGGCTAGTGTCTAATTTATTGAGATGCCTGACAATTTCCATCTGATTGGTAAGAGATTCGTTAGATGACTTGACGTCCACCCCGGGTGAGTCCTTCGTATACCCAAGGAGACCGTCAGAAGTTTTCCTCCCTCTATATGGGATGTGATTTTCGAAGGAACCTACCGCCGGAGCCTGCCCCCTGACTTCTCTGGGAAAAGTAAAGACCGCCTTCGGAGATAAAGATAATCGCCTCTGAACGTAGGTCCCCTTCCCTCCTATAGGACCCTTTCGGTCCCGACCCACTCTCCCGTGGTGATTGGGACCTTCGCTACAAGTTCGAAGCAAGCAAATCTCCCGGAGAGAGCCGGGTCTGTCCCTGTACTGTTGCCGCTTCTTTCCCCCCCTGAGCCTCAAGGGCGATCTCATGTACCCTGGGTGCTCCTTTCTGACGGTCGCCCCCATTCCGTCACGCGTGCTTCGTTGGGTCTAAGAACATAGTCGTCCCAAGAATCTGTCCCCAGTATCTCCCTACACCCCGAAGACCATTGAAGCGATCGCCCACTGCGGCGGTGATCGGTTTTCAGGGAACTCGCCGTCTGTTCTAGTCTCTTCTCCCTCTTAAAGCCAGCTTCCTTTCCCCGTCAGGTCGGCACACCTCTCCCAGCCACCTTCCCCTAGAACTATCCTTTTTGACAGGAACTTCCCCTCTAGGGAACTTCTCGCCACAAAATCGGGGGTTCTTTCCTTCTCTCCCCTTTTTGATAATCCCAGACCCCCCTCCCCTTGCCAAGCCTTAGAGTCATGACCGGGTGTAGGCTAGAAGTTTCCCCACTTAGTACGGGAGCCCCGGATGGGTAGTGACCAGACGGACTTCCATCTAGATTCTCGGAGTAGCCGTTTTAGGTCCTTTCAGTGGGCGCTGGTGCTGATCCTTCAACCTGATTAGCTCGCCTCTACTACATCAGTGTTGACCATCTAAACTAATGTAATTACTTTTCCCTTCTATGGATCCTTTTTAGGGGGGGCGGTTGTGTTCGGCGGAGAGCGACCCTTCGCGGTCACTGCAGCAATCTTTAAAAAGCTTCGTCGTAAAACCGCTCCTCGAAAGAGGGCCTTCCATCCTGCCCCACTACCCCCACCGTATAAAGGTGTCGACCCCTCGAGTGATCGCGGTATAAGTGTCTTTCTTTCGTTGTTTTCTATCGGAGAGTTGTCGTGGCTCTTTCTCCTTGAAGCCTGGCGCCGGTGAGAAGTATCGAGTTCCGCTCGGGAGTCGTCTCTCATCGCTCGGTTCTCGTCTTTTCGATTCGATCTTTTCTCCCGCTTCGAGTCTCGAGAGATCGCCTCGGTGTGGCCTTTCGGCTTCTTTCTTTGAGTTATGGTCTCGACGGTATTTTTTCCCTCTCTCTGAACCTGATTCTTTTCTCTCTTCCATTTTCCTTTTTTCTTGCGCTAAGCTGAGGAAGTTCTCACGTTAGAGCAGTGAGTACTCTAAAGGCCTGGGCTGATTATTTTCCGCCGTCCCGTCCACTCTCCATCACGTTCCTTCTTCCCGTCCCCGCCCTTCTCCGTCCTCGTAAAGCATTCCCCCCGATCGGCTCTTGCACTTTGGGCTCAACGATTCGGTCTCCGCGGTGCGTTTCTCCCGATCAAAGACTCGTTTTTGAGTCTGCTAACTGGGCACTCGGCTGTTTCGCGAGAAAACTGTCCGTCCGTCTATTCCGACGACGACCCCCCACCTTCACTCAGATTTCTCGAGGCCCGCCTGCCTCCTAGTTCTAGACCCTCCAGCCCTCTCTTACCGTAAAAAAACCGAAGGATTTGGCCTCTCTTTCAGTGGAACTGCCAAGGACAAGAAGCACATTTAGCTCCTAAATGATGGCCGAGCTTGACCAGTGAACGATGGATCAGCGGCTTTGATTTTCCCAGGCGATTACGCGCCTTCGAAGTGCAGCAATAGGAGAGTTAGAGGGCATCCAGATGCGGTCGTATTGACCCCTCCAGTTTTCCTCGTCCTTATCCACTCCCTCATGCGAACGGACACACCTCGGCCATCCTCCCCCCGCCTATCCTATCAGACCTCCGATTGAGTAGAAACTCATAGAGCGCAGCAGATAGGATATAAACCTTTGTGTCTGATATGGATGTCCTCGCTTTCTCAGGCTCGGAGGAACTTCCCCTTCCCTTTCTCAGCTTTCTCTATCTTCCTCCAGTACGTTTCCGGGAGTCCCGGGAGTGGAGTATCGGCAAAGCTTCCTCTGAGACAGTTTCCAGCTTTTTTGCGAGAGATACTACTCGCGTTTTGATCTCTCTTTCTCCTAGTCCTCCCCACCGGCGGCCTGCCTCCTTGGAGAAATCTGTAGGCGCACAATCGAAGATTAAGATTCTTAGCTTTCTCCCTAAAGGAGAGTGTGCCAGATGAAATAGATCGGAATTCGGGTTCTTTCTTTCTTTCCTCCTTCTCATTTCTTTAACTCCTCTGCCAAAGAGATCGTTGAATCCTGCTCGAGGCCTTGCCAGATTGTCCCAGCAGGAAGCCGAGGAAGCAGAGGTGTCTTAAGCCGAAATCTTTTTCCTCATCTGGCTGCCCGTCGGTTCCCTTTTTTTCGCCCCGTTAGGTGCTCAGCCGAGCGCCAGACTCTTCCTAAACCCTTAGTAGAGGAGTGAGAGCGGCCGGTTTCTCTCTCTCCTCTGGACCGATGCTCCTTTTCTTCTGTTAGCGGCTCTAGATTTGAATATTTATGAGGAGCTCGACAAGACGACAGCCCCTGATCAGATGTTCGAGCGAACAGCCACCAAACACTTTGACTATTTCCCTCCTTACTCACCCATCTTCTGGAGTGATCATAAGTCTCCTTCAGTGCAGTAGTACCAACTAGAGACCTTTGCAATCTCAACGTCCTCCCCCTAAGCCGCCGCCACGCCCGCCCTCTCTCCCTTAGCGCAGACTCGAGTCGAGATTTTCTCCGGGTCAGTCAAGATATAGAGAAGGTCACCATCTCCTCCTCTTTTCCCCCCGCTTCTTCTGGCCCCTCCTCTCCTTTCTTCGCCGAGTGCCGGCGGCTGACACCCTTTGAGGGCCCACTAATAAGCCCTGACCGCCACCGAGAGCGTTCAAGCATGACGGCTCCCTGACCTTTAGTCCTTTCTCTTTTGCGGCCCTTCTTTTTGCTAGCCCTTGCTCGGTCGATTCTTTTCGCGGGGACTCCGCAGGTACCGAGGGGGTCGTTGCTTGCCCTCCTCATTTTGTTTATCGCGCCCCTCCTTTATCCAGGTGATCCCCCACTTTTTTACGTATCCTTTCGTTAGATGGATCTCCAAACAGGTCGTCCCGCGTGAGGCCTCTAACCAAGCGCCGCGCTGTTACTCCTGCCGTAACCCCTAAATACCTCCGACCGACAAGATAAGCTCAGCCATAGCGAGCTCTGTTTCCTCTACCGCCTGCCTCCTTTTCAAGTACGGCGAAGTCTCTGATTCGAAATGCGACAGTAGTTGGAAGCTTCCTCAAGCCGTCTCCGAAAGATAAAATTTTTTCCCCGGAAGTGCCGAGAGTGGAATCCGCTTTTCTGTACCTCTGACTCCCCTTTATGCGTGCCTTTTTTTCTGAGGATGCTTTGTCCCTCTCCCCAGCCCTAGTTGCCTCCCCTTCATTAAGAACAGACGTCGGTAGTATCGAGAGGGATCAACCATGCAGCAAGAATTTGAGTTCCCAGATCAGCAAGGTGGCCTTTTTCTTCTTAGAGCTTGCAGATGTCTTTTGAAGCCCTCCGGCTTTTCCCTCAAGCTTTCCTCAGGGACTTCGCCCAAGAGCTGTGCGAGGGTGCCTTTTTTCAAGTCAGAGTGCTCCCGTCTCCAGTTTCGTTTAGTAATGGTGGCCTTGACTTCCTGACTCCTTTTTTTCCCGGGACTCCTCTCTAAACAAGTCCGAATATGACGTGGTCGAGAATCGAAAGTTGAAGGTGATGTTGAAGGTCTCCAGCATTCCTCGAGATTTGCCCCAACTCTGAGAAAAGTTTGGGTGGCTTTCCGCCTCTCTTCCCTCTCAGAGGCAGTATTTCCCCTCCCAGTTCTCCTCGCTGGCCGCTGATTACTTCCCCTCCTTAGGGATGCTCCTTTTCCTATTACGAGGAAAAGACATTGCTCTCCGCAGGGTCCTCTAGTGCGGGCGCATTTTCCCCCCTTCCAAGATGACGGCGGCGCATGTCTTTGTTCGCGATCTCTAGGTAGCCTTCACTCCAGTAGATGGGAGAACCCCTGCTACGGGAATTTCTTTGACCAGAAGGAAATGTAGCTATTTCCTCCCCTTTTCCCTCCGCCCTCCCCCAGTTATTTTCCCGTTCAACAGACATCCCCTTGTAATACCTCTTCTAGACCCCGTGAAAAGAGGAGTGGAGGCCACTTGAGGGAACAAAAGGGCAGGCGATTTTCCGGTCTTCCCAGTGGCCCCTGTAGATTCCCTCTTCCTTCATACTGATGCTTTTCCTCTTGAGTTAAGTACCCCTGTCCTGACGGTTCTCTCGCGAGGCGAAGACCTACTAGCCGGAGAGCCGGCGTTTAGAGAAATGGTTGGCCGTTCTTTCTCTCTCTCCCCCTTTTAGAAGTCTGAAGACGACTGTTCCTCTTCTCACCTAGTCCTGCCACAGCCGCGGCTCAGAATCTTCGTCTTTTCCAACCATTAGAAGACATCTTTCAGAGTCTAGAAGAGGGTGAGGGCCTTCAACTCGTCTTTTTCCCCCCGCTTCTTTCCCCCTCGACCTTTTTTTAGCGACCCTTGTCTCTACAGGTATGGTGAACGGAAGTATGGATCGGCCAGCCAATAGAGGAAGCTATAATTTTAATAACCCGTGTTTTTGCGAGAGATGATACCCTTCTGATATTCCCTCCTCCTCAGACTCCCAGAAGACTCCTATTTCCCTCTTCTCCGAAGGAGCGATAGAAATACGATATTTGGACACCGAGGCCAGTTCCC
>Ga0179591_1322928_pt1 | contig 10957 bp, 11 predicted proteins | sample CZOMad2_1_08_16f_FD_182891 | JGI IMG/M metagenome (GOLD analysis project Ga0179591, IMG submission 182891) | Vadose zone soil fungal communities from Angelo Coast Range Reserve, California, USA - CZOMad2_1_08_16fungal (PacBio error correction) | ecosystem: Environmental > Terrestrial > Soil >... | reverse complement strand
TTCCCTCAGAGTAGAGCCCGCCTTTTAAAGAGGACCTTTCTTTTCCCGCCGTCGAGGAAGCTTCTTATCTCGTAAAGCCTCCCCCGGACTTTTTCGGCCATGTTTTCTTGGACCCCTCCGTTTGAACTACTCCTCTTATGCTCTCCCCATTTTCAGTTCTTCGTGGATGGCGATTAAGGTCATTTTCGGCTCTCCGCCCGCAGGTGGTGCTTCGCGTCTGGGTTGGAAAGCCGCCCTTCTGATGCTCTCCCTTTAGTCGATCATGCGCTTTCCAAAAGACGGGCGGACTAAGCTTTTTTCCGCTTCCACTCCCTAGATCACCTGTTTCTTCTCCAAGAATTTGGCGTCTTGTTGTTTTCTATCTATTCTGTTAGGTATTGTACTATTGATCTTGATTTTTCTTCTTAGGTTTCAAGGATGTCTATTTTCCCTCGAGCAAGACTACTCCTCCTGTCATAAACCCAGTCGGCGATATTCCCCAGCCGATCGCTGGAGACAGCTTTTTAATGACAGGTCCGATGCGTCCCCCCCCCACAGTTACTTGACTTCCCTCCTGCGAAGAAGCTAGCGCACCCGTCCTATTAATCCTCGATCGCTCCTTCCCCCGAACTGGCCCCGGCTGTGTACCTCCGGCTTAGCGTTTTCCTTTGTCGAACGGAAGTCCGGATTCTTCTGACCGTACCCTTCGTTCCCTTTTTCCCGGAAGATCAATAAAGAAGTCTTCCTACTCAGAAGAGCGCTGTTATTTTTTCCTCTTTTTTTTTTTTCGGAGAGCGCCACCCGCAGAGTTGTTAGTTCCTACCTGAGGAAACGCTTCTGACCTTCCCATCATTGTTTCCAGATGTGCGATTCCTTCGTCCCCCCCCCTCTTCCTTTGAAATTTTGAAGCTGCGAATTCAGAGCTTTTTTTTATGCTAAGTAGAGAGAGAAAATTCCTCCCTTGTTCGCTGCTTCCCCTGATTTTTTTTTCGTCCCGAATTTAGTCTCTCTCCTCAGCTAACAGGACCGTCCGGGCTTTCTTTTCATTTCGTGGGAGTCCTTCTCCCTTTGGCAGCTGTCCCGTTATGTGCGTTTCCTTTCCTCTAACTTTCCCCCCACCCCCCCCACCCGTCTAGTTCCCTCCCTTCCGCCCGAGGTGTCTTTTTTGTTCCCTCCGGCAGAGCGCTTGGGCTTCTTCCGAGAGACCTACATCCAAACTTTCTTTTTCGCCGGGTAGGCCAGGCGCAGTTGATAGAGTTTCGCTCTGCCCCAATTGTAGGGCTCGCTTTTTTTTCTGAGTCTTTTACCAACTACCGATTGTGGATTGTGCCCTTCCCTAAGGGTTTTTGCGCTCACTTTCTGACGAGAGGGTTTTTCCTATTTTCCTTGTCTCCTTGATTTGCTTTTCTATTGGGCCCCCCCTCTAGGAGTGTTTTGAACACGGGGCCCTTTCCGTTCGTTCACTGTACTTTTCCTTTGTACTTATGTTCGCATTTCCGAGCTGTACTTCTTGACCATCGCTGCGGTTCCTTCTGTTCACGCACTTCGGGTTGTATCTCTCCCCAAACGCGATCTTACTTGTCCCATAGCCCCTTTATCTTCTTTTATTTTTTTGTGGAGAGATAATTTCATCCGACCAACGGTCCCAAAGGTCGATTCGCGCTTCTCTCTCCCCAAGCAGCGTTCATTCTCGGAACGATGGGCTCCCACGACTTTCCTTGCCTGAAAATAGATGACTCAGCGCACTAATTCCCTTGTCGAACTTTGAAATTAAGAGATTGCTTTTAAACACCTCCCCCGGAACACCTCCCCCCGAAAGAGACTTTCCCCCCTTTTTTATCAAGTTACAATTCAGATTTCCCCCCCCTTTCGGCCGAAGTTTCACCTTCACTGGCAAACCCCTGGATGAGACCCACCCTTCCTTCTTTTTGAACTCCTCCGCAAAATTTTTATGATTAGCAGCATTCTTCTTTTTCCTCGGGCTCGAACTTTGAGTAAACCCTTTCTGTCAGAGGTCTACCCGGCAAGGGACTTTCAAGCTTTTTCAGTAGGCCGTAGCCCTAGCTTTTTTTTCCCGGGGCTTCACCCAGTCCCTTGCCAATGAGGGCGTGTCGAGACTCTCTTTGCGCAACGGGGTCTTTCTGCTTACTCGAAGTCCTCGCGCTTACTACCTAAGCTCCCCTCTGTATCAAGACGAACCCCCCCGCACGCAACTCCCCCCCCATTTCCGTTTTTCTGTAGTCGCCCCGACCGATTCGACGACTGTTTCTCATGAAATCAGAGAACCCATGGTCTGAACTTTGAGATCGATCGAACTTTTTCAAACCCATTCTTTTTCACCCATGCCTCCTCTCTTCGCTCTTAGACGAGCTATTTCCTCTCCCGTCGTAGCCCCCCACCCATTTTCAATTCTGTTCCTCCAAAAGGTACGTCTTTTATGCCCTCAGACGGTAATTCCCTAATCGAACCCTCGAGAGGTATCCTCTTGCGCAAGGCTAGATCTTCCGGCTTCTGAGTGTCCTTTCCCTCGACTCTTTCATTCTCTTATTGACGTTGTCAGATCGCAAAGGGCATAATTTTAGATCTTCCTCTTTTTCCCCTTAGTTAAGACGCATGCCCCCTCTCTAATTCCGGCGATCGACGGCGAACTCCCCTCAGGCCCCTTTTTGGTATCCTATGTGAGGCTGCCCTCGGCGTTCTCTAGTCTGCCCTGAGGATAGGCTTCTTTGGATGGCGATCACTTTTTCAGAGAATCTATACTTTCTTCTGCTGTTTTTATCGCTTGAAGGTTTGTTCTTTAAATTTCGTCGGCTGGCGATCTACTTCTTCCCCCTTGAGACCCCCCCTTTTTTCCCGATGGTGACGCTAAGCCCCCCGTCTTTCTTAATGTCTGCCAAATCGATCAACTGGGATCCTTCTAATATCCTCGTTGTTGTTGTGAGTTATTCCAGTTCTCTTTTATTGGATTCTTCTCCTGTTGACATGTCTTACTCGTTTCATCTAGATCCTTTTTCCGTGTCGCTGAGAAATCAGAAGCGCGTCCCCTTCCACACCCTGCATTCTCCAAGAAATCCTCCCTTCCCCCCCGGAAGCAGGGAATGACCCCCTCTTTCTGGCTCCAGCCTCTTCTTGAGTCTCCTCTTTTCTTCCGCGTAGGGCGCAGAGGTCCTCGCTTTTCTTCTTCGACACCGAGATCGTCATGTTTTTCTCCTTCCTGCGCTTTTTCTTCGCGATGGCCTCTTTTCCTACCCGCCCGGATCTTGATGCACGTGCGATGACCCACCATGAAGCTCATCCCTCCGTTCGTCTGACATCCGGTCGGGGCGTTTCCTTTCCTGAGATCGTTCCCCCTCGGCTTCTGGCGGGCGCTCTCGACTCGCGATGTTGTGCTGTATCCCCTACAGAGGACACGATCTCTCGTGTTTTCTTCCATGACCTCAGCCGACGTTTGATTTTTACTGCGCATGCGACAATCGCCTGCCCTGTCAAGGGAAATGCTTCTCTTTCCAGAGATGGAGGTGGCGTTTTTTTCAGAGCAGCCCCCCGAGAAAATCGAGAGGCCACTTTTCTCTTCTCTTTTCCATGAGTTGCGCTTAGAGCTTTCTTTCGAGAGCGAGTCAAGTAAAGGGTTTATGCGGCTTTTAGTGGGTTCCCCCTCGACTCACCTTTTGGGGTAGTTGGCGCTAGGGTATTTCGTACGTACTTCTCCCCCCACAACCAACTGCCAAGTCTCTCCCTGCCCTCAGGTGCAGCATTTGCCGGCCGACAGTCCTCTTCTTCTCCGTGCGTGAAGCGGCCGACGAGACGAAGACGTTGCCTGGCCGGGTAGGCTTCTCCCTTCCCCCTTTTTACTTTTAGTCTCTACACCTTCTTTTCTTTACGAGTTTGACTACCTCTACCCCACGACCTCCGTGTGGATGTTCACACGCATCTCCGCCGTTGATCAACTTTGTCTTTTCCACTTCTTTCATTTAATTTTTGCCTCTCTGGCTGTTCGGGGGGGTTGAACCGGGTTTACCTTTTTTTTCTCGTTCGTCCGGGAATTCTTTGGGGCTCTGTTAGCCCTCGCGTCAGGTTCCTTTCCTTCTTACTTTTCTTGTATAAACCCCGAGCTCTGCTTCCTGACAGTTTTGTAGCCCGGGGGTCGCCCCCTACTCTCTCTTTTCCTCCCGGGTTTTCTTCTAAGATACGTCTATTACCTCTTTTTTTTTACACGCCGATCCTCCGCTGCTCTTTTCCCTCCCCCCCATGGTCCTCCTGCCCGGCGGATTGTTTTCAAATACTGAAACAACTCGAAGTCCGCCTTCCCTAAGCTCCCTCCTTCCGTCGATTCCCTTTTTCCGTCCATTCCAAACCCGTCGGAACCTTTGCAGAAAGAAACCCCCCCTTCCGACCCGCGTACACTGACCCCCAGCTTCCCGTTCCGCCGTGTAGAACGTGAATGACCACGTATGCTAACCGGTGACTCCACATCTTTGATTTGCCCACCTCTCCCTACATAGTTAGTTAGAGGCCCATTGTTCAGGTACCAGTAGCTCGTCCGTCGTCTTTTTACCTCCTCTCACCTGCCACCTCCTTTTTTCCTAGATTCTCCGTCGCCCTTCCCCGAGACGGCGAGCAATTCGCCGGCTCGTTAAGGAACCCTTTCTTCCCGTCGAGCGATAACCGGCTTGCCCTTGCGTGGGGGGGGATCATTTTTCGTATGCGTCCTTTCCCCTAACTAACAGCTCTCCCTCAGGATACCCAGCGCGCCAACCCACCTCCCTTAAAGTCACCTGGCTTTTTTTATCCTTAAAGAAACTCTTGAGTCTCATCCATCTCAGCACCACTTTTTTTTTCCCTCGCGCATGACTTCTCTAGTTTCCGTTGCAAACAAGCCTGCCATTCCTTCTGCAAGGACTCTTTCCGGTATGCCCGGAGTTCTTCTTTCCCCCCTCCAAGTACATAGGGTCCTCCAAGTCTCGGGTTAGCCAGCATGCTGTGCCTTTTCCGTTCACCTCCGGATAACAGCGCTCTGTCGGACCACTCTCCAGCCTCGTGCCCCGTTTACTACTTCCTTATTAGAATCCTCCCCTCCTTTTGCTCTTCTCGTGAAGTGATGATATTCTCCCCGGGTTCCCGAGTCCTCTTCCCCTCTTGAGATGAATTTTTGCCCGACAGAGCCCCGCCGCTCCGTTCATGCGATAGCACCCTAGCCCCCGCCGCTGGATGTCGGTTGGTTCTTGCTTTTCCTTGCCCTTGTTTCTCGTCAGAGCTCCGAGAGCGGATTCTCTCGGATTTCCGTGACAGAATTTGGTCGGACCCCCTGGCCTTTCTTGCCGGACTTCAGTTTTATGTCGCTTTTACGGCCATGCAGTCCTTTCACGAGACGTCGACTGCTGGATGAATACTGTTTTTTGTCCAGAGACTGGTTTCGACAGCGAGTCGCTCTTCTACCTCTTATACCCCTAAGGTTTCTGAAGACTAGATTCGTAGCAATACCGACTCTTTCCTTTCTCTCTATTCATAATCTTTTGTGTTTGTGATCGTCTATCCAGTGATATTTTTTGCCCATATCACTCTTAGCTTCCCCTTTCCCTCTCAAGTCCTTTTTCATACCTCCTAATTCGCCTCGACGAGGTTCACCTTTAAGACCACACAACTGTCGATCTTCCCGATACTTCGGCGAGTCTTTTGTGATTGGAAACAGCCTCTTCCCCAAACGGCCGTCAGCCTTACTGAACATTGCCGACGTACGCCCCTTGGTTTACCCTAGGGAATATTATTTTGGATTAAAGAACGAGGCTTCGATGTAGATCCCAGGCCCTGCTCCGGTTCCGTTTCGCATGGAATTTGATTGCCTTTCCCTTTTCCTAAAGCTTATGCAGGTGCTATAGATCACTGCTCCTCTTACCGACTCGAGCTGCCCCCTGACCGCGGTTGATCGTGATGGTATATATTTGCCGCGGCAGCGCTGGAGAGCTCGCCTTTTTCGATTTTATTTTTTTCCACCTGCCCCGCTTCTAGTTTAATGATCGCTCCATCTACGGTCCTGAATGAACCCGCGCTGACCATCGTCCCCTCTTGCAATTCCAAGCGAGCCAACTTCATGATGAAGGTCTTTTTGTGAATTACTTCTCTTCTCTCCGCGTCCCATGAGTCGCCAATTTTTTGTCGCTCGCTGTACTTTTCGTTCCCAGCCGATCTTTTTTGTAGTTTAGAAGCGACGCTAAACAAGTCCAGGGTGGTGACAGGCAGTAGGGTTGTTCTTCCCTATGATACGAGTTTGCCGAGTCTTTGCTGCGGGCTGGAATAAGATGCCCTCCCCCAACCCCCACACAGTTGCGAAGGTGGATCGAATCGAAATGACTCCCCGCCATGTGATATTTGTTCAGTTATCAGGCGCTGTTTTTAGCCCCTTGTTTGGCAGGCGTCTCACGACTTAAGCACCCGGGCGCATTGGCGGGGTCTCACAAGAATCGTACCTTTCTTCAACCCTAGGGGCTTGTAAGCATATTTTGACAGAGTTTATTTCCCAAAAGACAATTCCTGAGTCACTTCGAATCCTTTTTTCTTGACAGTCTAACACTTTGAACTGATCTTTTTGAACCCCTGTTGGGGTTTTTTTTTTTTTTTTTGTGGTTTGGTTTAATCTTACTTTCCTCTTTTTTCCCCTTGCTTCTATTTCGGCCCCTGGTTCATTTGCGGGTTTAATTGGGACATTTTTTTCGCGTATTCACTTTTTACCGGAATTCTGTTCGCGTGACTTTTCGCGTTCACGTCGCGTCCCTTTTCCGGCGGCCTCCTGACGTGTTCCGGATAAGCAGGTTTTTCTCAAGTGATCTCTCGCGAGATGCCCGGCTGCTCCGCTCACATTCCCTCTTCCCCCTTCTTCATATTTCCTCCGTTGGTTTTCGGTGAGATATTCACCCAATCCTCGGTACTCGTCTTCTCTTTCTCGGTTCCTACCCACGCATGTCTTGACCTGCCAGCGTTTTCCAGTCAATCCCTGGGAACTCTACGTGACCACCGCTCCGCTCCCCCCTTCTTCGGCTTTGAAGGAATAAAGCCCCGTTAACGTGCGCACCCCCCCTCGTTCAATCCGCCCATGTCCCTTTGTCCCTAAAGTACCCTCAAAGACCACTCTCCCCTCTCCCTCCTCTTCCGCTTTGGTGCCATTTTCCTCCCTCCTTTCTCCCCTTAGTTTACCAGAGGTTCATCGACCTATTCCTTTTTCCCCGCCCCCCAGCCCCTTTCGCTCCCCTTTGGCCCTCCACTTGGTCTCTTTCCCGCCGCAAGTCTTTCATATCTTCGGCCCCGCCCCGCCCCCTCCCGTTTCGTTTACCCTTCTCGCTTCCCCCCCCCTTTCCCACCCCCCCCCCCTTCTCTTCCATCTATTCTTTTCCCCTCCCCAGGGTAGGCTTATTCCCCCGGTCCGATAACCTAGTTTTTTCCCCAATATTATCTCCCCTCTCCGCATCACAGGGATAGTCCGCCTTCCCCCCTTTTTTTCTTCCTTCTTTGCTGTCCCTTTCGTTGCAAACCCCCCTCCCAAATACCCGCTTGGTGGGAGTGGTTTTTCAGTGGGGACTATCTGTTTCCCCCCTCTCCCCGATTCCGCGTGAGCCCCTGGCGCTCACTTCTCTTCATTTAACCCCGCTGTCTCCTCTTTTTCACCCTCTGACTCGGGCTGGCTAGAGCCTTCCCGTTTTTTACTCGTCCCATTCTTCGCCGCACCGGTTTGCCCCCCCTGCCCCCTCCCTTCTGGCCTCCCCCTTCTCCCCATTTTGTGGCCTCCGCACCTTCTTCCCCCCTTGGTTTCACCCTCCCTACCCCCCTCTTCCCTCCCCTGTTCTTCGGCTTGGCTATCTTCTCCTCTGTCCCCCCCGGATTTTTTCATCCCCTCCCATTTCGCTTGCCTTTCGCCCTCTTCCCTTTTCCCCTCTTGCTCTGTCCTTATGGGGCCTCCTGTTACCCCCGTTCTCTTTTTTCCTCTCAGCCCTCGCCACCCACTTCGTCCTTCCCCTGGTCCCCCCTCCGGCATGTTTGTGTTTGCTCCCTCAAGCCCCCCCCCTCCCCATGGTCTCCCTCTCGCTGATCCCCCTTTTTGCCCATCCCCCCGCCCTTCTTTCCCCCCTCGGGTTGCTTCTTCAGCTTAGGAACCCCCCCCCCCTTTTACCACTCCTCCCTAGTTCCTATCGCTTCTGTACCTGCCCCCCGTCCGGCCCCCCCCCTCTGCCTCCCGTCCCCCGATCCACTTTGGGCTTGCCCTTTCCTTGTCCGTCTTTCCTACCCCCTTTCGCCATCCTCTTCCCTCGCCTCCTCCCTTCCCTTTGCACCTCCCCCCCCCTCCGCCTGCTAAACCTCCCCCCGTGCAATTCTCCTTTCCGTGACCCCCCTCCCTTATTGCCCTGGGGCACCTCCCCCCTCCCTCCCCGAGTGGCTCATCCTCCCACCTCCCCTCTCCTCTCCTTCCCGCCCCTTTAGTCTGCCCCGTACGTATTGTTACCTCCTCATCCCCCCCCCCCCGGTTGGTTGGTTTGTTTGTTGATCCGGTCTCTCCCGCGCTCTTAGGATCGACGCCCCCTCGAGAACAAGTAAAGCTGCCTCGCCTGCTGCAGTCCCCCATTTTCCCCAGTACACTTGTAGCCACTCTCCCCCCCCGGTGGTATTTCGGCGTGTTCCGAAACACCTTCGGCTTCAGCCTCCTCGAAATCGTCTCACATCACTCCGCGCAGTCGGGTTTTTTCGCCCCTTTCTGACTTCTGCACCGTCTCGCCCTGAGCGCGTATAACCCCCCGGAGAAAGATCCTACCTATTCCTCCGGAGACCCCCCCTGGCTTCTTCCCTCCTGCCTCCACTCCGGCACCCCCCCCCCCCCCTGGCCTCCCCGGTCCCCTGGGACCCCTCCTCCCGCCTCCCCCCATTCCCTCTCCCCCTGCCCTCCCCGAGCCACCCGGCCAAACCGCCCCCAGCCTCTGGTCGACCCCCTCTCCCCCTCCTCCCCCTTTCCTCTTCCCTTCCCTTTACCCGGCCTCTCCCCGTACGCCCTCCACGCCGTCCTCCTTCCTCGCGCCCGTAAGAGTACACTCCGGCAAATATACCCGCAGCACTCCCCCCTCGCCTACCCTTTTTACTCACCCCCCCCGGGTCCGATTGCCCCCCGCTCCCTTTCCGAAATTCCCTAGTCCCCGCACTTGCACCTACGGTCCGTCCCCTCGCTCGTCCCGTTTCTCAATTCTGAAGTGTGCTCTTTCCGCGCATCCCTCTCGAAAGGGACCTCCCCTCGTTCGCTCGGATCGAAATTTCCCATGCCGGCCCTTGAACTCCCCCCCACGCGGCGATTCCGCCGACCTTCGCCTCGCCGGTTTTTTCTCTTATTCTCCTTTCTTTTCTCTCTTGGTGTGGTTTGTCTCTTTCGTTCCCCTTCTCTCCTTTTTTCCTTTTTTGTGTCTTCCTTCTCAGCCCCTCTCTGAACGAGGCTCTTTGCCCGATCGGGCCCTTCGGCGTCTTTTTCCCCGCGGTTTCGTTCGGACTTGGTCATGTCCGTCTCTTCCTCTGTCCGGTTCTTTCTCTGAGCTCGCCGGTGTAGTGCGTCGTTTTACCAGCGCTTGACTTTCTACCTTGAGAACCTTATTTCTCCCGACTGCATAAGTTCTGATCCCCTGTTTGGTCCCCCCAGCCTTTCATCCTCTCTCGTTTGTTGTTTTATACGTGATCTTCTTATGTATAGATCTCTTCTTCGTCTGCCTTTTCTCTAATGGAGGATTTGCCCGTCCTCGTTCGCGCGCTCCCACTAGGCTAACGAGCGCGAGCTCTGAGGACGAAGCTTTCCTGCTCGAGCGCCACGGTTCCTGTGCAGCACCTGCCCGGGTTCCGTAACGCTTCGGAAAGACGCTTCCCTACAGCTAGGACCTCCAGTGGCCCGTGTCGGCTCTCGCCCAGGCCGCGACGGGCTTCATACTCGTTTATGATCGGCTTTAGCTGATAAAGTGGATCTAAGAACTTCGTTCTCCACCGACGTATTGTTTTTTCCCCGTAACGAGGAGACTTGCAGTTAGCGTGCGAGTGTGCGGCGTATCTTTTTAGACATAGGGTTGCGATCAGTTGACCTATTTTTGTGGCAACCCCCGCGACCGCGGTTTGCTGAGTTTTTCCCTTAGCTGAGCTGCAGAGAATGGTGCAAGCTTTCGCCCGTTAAGAGTTCAGGTCGATGTTTGGTTAGGGGATTCGCTGAGAACTTATGGCTTAGAATTGTAGGCTGTCCTTCCTCTTACGTTTTTTTATTTCGAGGATTAACAGCTCAGTTTTTTCTTGTTTCGGGCGTGTTTTTTCGCTGATCATGCTTGCGCTTTTAGTGCGTTAGAGGTCCGTCTTCCTTCCTTCAAGCGCCCAACCACCTCGTTCGCGCTTAGCAAGAATGTGCGCCTTTCCCGTCCGCAGCCGCTCCACTTTGGTTCATGCTCGACTTTTTTTCTCAACGTTTTTTTTGGTCTTGCAGGGGGCAGCGCCCCCCCGTGATTTTCCATCGCTCTCGTCTAGAGGGCTTCACCCGCTTTGTTTTTTTGTCACAACGAAAGCGCCTGTCTCCCGGGGTCATGCCTTTTCTTCGAACGTTTTTTTTTGTTTACTGATCCTTTGAGTTCTCCTGGCGGCGGTTGAACACGGGGTATTCCCCCCGTCGCCGTATTCTTTCGCTTGTTGACTTTTCCGACAATTCGAGTTCGTTAATGTGGAGACCCATCTGCGGGAAGTGAATGCGGGTTGTAGAACCGATTTCGATAGACCGTGTTCTTGCCCTCGCACTTATATCTTCATTTTTAATCCTCCTGTTTGTTGGATTTAATGCTCGGACACATTTACCACTGGTCCCTCTAGCCTTTCTCCTTGTTTTTACAACCGCACTGACTTCCCCCCCTTACCGCAGGATGGGCGCCATTTTTTAAATCAATCGATTTCGCAACGCGATCTTCTTTCTGAATTTTCGCCTGCTCTATAC
>Ga0179591_1242777_pt1 | contig 10957 bp, 9 predicted proteins | sample CZOMad2_1_08_16f_FD_182891 | JGI IMG/M metagenome (GOLD analysis project Ga0179591, IMG submission 182891) | Vadose zone soil fungal communities from Angelo Coast Range Reserve, California, USA - CZOMad2_1_08_16fungal (PacBio error correction) | ecosystem: Environmental > Terrestrial > Soil >... | reverse complement strand
TGGCTTTGTCTCCCCTTCCATAAATGCGTTTGGAAAACTACGAGTGACCACGAAGAAGGAGTCGATGCTTTCTGACAACGTTCTTTGCCCCCCCAAACTCTAGAGTAGAGAGAGAGAAGCAACATTCCTTCCCCCGCCCAGTCTCCGAGACATGATCCCTCCCCATACCATTCTGTCTTCCTCCAAAACTGGTAAAATATATTCCATTGACCCGGGATTCCCTCATTAGTTCCGAGAGGATTGAATTGGTAGAAGGTTCTTCCCATTTTAGCCTGAGTATGAAGAAACCTTCTTTTTAATATCTTCGATCTACGTTAGTCATGGGTCATGACAGCTGCGTCGAGTTCAAGATACCCCCCCTCGTCCTAGATGGCGTTCCCTGGGCCATCGCATTTTTATTAACCCTGTTTGCCGATCAGCAGAGATTCACCTTTGGAAGTAGTTTCTTTCTAAGACAAGTCTTGCTGCGTCTCCTGACCTCAAGTTTTTAAAAGTAGTCCTCCTTACTTGCAGAGTAGGCCGCGATGTGCGAAGCGGCCTCGTCCTGCGGGTTGAAGAAGTCTTCCAGCCCTCCTTCCTTGTTTTTTTGCGCGGATACCACCCGGCCCCCGCATCAGATTCTCCCTTGACCCTCTCATCCAGGAATTCGTTTCTAAGGTTACTTGACTTGTCTGCTCCTACAGTGCCTTTTCTGTATAGCCGATGCCGTCAAAACTCTGGGTCTTTTTTATGTTTGTCGGTATCCTCTTTTGTCTCCAAGGAATTGTGAACAGTGCTACCATTTTGGGATTGTCAGCCTTTCCCGTCTTCGTACTGCGCTGTAGGAAAGCTAAGCCTCTACGCCCTACTTCTGTCGTAACAGAGCCGAGGTCCCTAGACGATAAGACACCCTTTCTCCAAGGTCCCATCTAGCTTATTACTATTATTCCCTTGGCATGAGTCCTCGGTCCCATTTCTTGAGGAGACGCGTTTAGTTTTTATTGTCACTAGAAATGCTCGATCAGGCTCCTGCACTTCTCTGTTGCGAGTATAGCTAGTGTTTCTTGTGTTCCTGGTCGAAGGACCTGACATCGACGCCTGCGGCTTTTCTTCGGGGACGAAGGGGCCTATGTGTCTCCTTGCCTAGCCCAAGGGTTCCTTCCCTGTGGGAAAGAGAATGAATTGTCGATTCATCTCATAGAAACCATCTCTCATCTAACGACGGAGACCAGCAAGAACCGACCTACGAGTACAAGACGCCGCCTTCTTCGGGGAACCACCTACACACACCCGCTGAGGCTAAGACTTTTCGCACTGGGGACGGCCAATAGCATAAATCATACATCGGGACAGCGGTGTCGTATTGACCGAACACGAGACCTTTTACCCCCCCAAAAGAGGGAGCAGATTATCCATTAACCCATTCAGAACGGACGCTTCCGTGTTCTGCTGCATAGCACAGGGCTGGTACTCTTCGTGGGTTCTCCAACCTTGTAGTATACTCTTAAGCTGCGTTTTCTTTAGCCTCGGCGCGGAGATCGAACGGTCAGGCTGTACTCCAGAGAAAGCGGCGGTGAGAGACGACGACGACCTAAGTCGATGGTAAGTCGTGTTCCACAGGGCCGGAACGTGCTCTTCCCTGTTTCATAACGAAAATGGGTCATTGTTCTTTACCGTCACAGCCCAGATTGAGGACATACGCTGTTTTGAACGGTGTTCCTAGTGTTCTTTCTCCTCAGTTTACTGAAGCTGACCTTGCCCACGCCCCAGAGTTCCCCCCGAAGACACGCTACAGACTTCCCGTGTTGCATGAGACGTGCTTTACCCAATACTCCGTCAGGTCGATAGTGACAGTCATGACTTTTCGCCAAGATAACACGATCTACCATGGACTACCCTGTAAACTGTTAAGGGTGTCTCCCCCTCCCCTCCAAGAGGCTAGCAGAAAATAGAGCACATAGGATACCTTCCGCTGCACTCTTATAGATTGCCGGCCCCTTTTAAAGATTGATTCCCCCGCGGCGGTAACATATGCTCACTCTCCCTGGCCTTCCCCTCCCGGTTCTGAAGCGTGACCGAGACTGTGGTATTGGCTGTAGACCTGAATTTTTCCGCACCGTCTTCCCTGTTTTCGGTCCTCACGTTTTCCTTGGCCGATTTTGCTGAGCCAGTCGACGGTCGGGGACTCCTCCTAGTGATGGGGGTGCCTCCTCCTTTGGTCCTGGTTTTGACTCTTAGCCGTCTTTTTTCTCGGGCTCAGTTCCCCCCCAACTAATTTCCGGATAGGGGATAGGAATAGGACTTTCCCGGCCCTGGACATGAGTTTAGTCCCCCGGTAGTTCGGCGCAGCTGGCAAAACTTGAATCTCCTTCAGCGTTCTCACCTCCATTTAACTGCAAAGCGTGTACTAGAGTTGTCAGCCGCGTTTTTCACCCTTGAACGACCCATTTTAATGAGCCCTTCAACGACTTCGGTGGCGTAAACGTCCGAGGTAGAGTTTTAGGCCTTCCCCCTTTAGCGGTACAGTTGCCCCTTCGCCGGGTCTGCGGGAGGTCTTGGACCCCGTGCTCTCCTCACCCCGTGGGAAGGCTTTTGACTTATTTTCTCCCGCCCCGACCCGTTAAAAAGAGAAACGTGCCTTCTCTAAGGCCAAAAGAGATGTATGATAGTTATGTATCCCCCGGAAAAGTCTTTTGTTTTATAGCCTTTCTCCAATCCGAGATTTGGTGTGAAAAAAGAAGGCCCTTCGACTTTTTTGCCGCGCATTGATTTCGCCAAGTGACTGTTGTTTGCTATGTAGTTTTTCCTTCTCTACGAGGATCTGCGCCCGCACCCTTTCCCATGCTCGGAGTTGAAGGCGCGCAAAAGTGTTTCTCCCGATCGTGGGGCCTCACCCACGTGGGGGACAAGTACCACAAGATGCCGTTGACAGGTCCGAGTCGTATGACAGTCCTAGGTCTCCCCCTGGCGTTGAACGCGTCGGAGTTCCGTCCCCCTCGGGCTTCATTCTGACTAATTGCGGGGTTTAAATTTCTCTTTTCCCCCTTCCCCTCCCCCCCTCCCTTTGTTGTGTTTTTTTGAGGCTTGTTTTTCCCCGGCCCTTGATGCCCGCGACCCGACTCAACGGACGGGGACTCCTTTTTTCCGCCTCGTCAACGCCCGGATACCCTTTTCCCCCCCCGACTAGGCCCCTGTACTCCTTAGTTGCACCAACCAAGGGTCCCTTTCAACTTTTTACCCCCGACCCTCTTTTTGCCTCGTCAGTACACCTCCTAGTGCTTTGGAGAGGTTCGTTGCTCCCAGCTAGTAGTGATACTCCTTTTACCGTTCCACTGTGATACAATTACGCGGCGCGTCATTTTTTACTCTCTGTCAAGTTCCCGTGGTTGCCACCATCCTTGAGTCCTCATTCTGTGAGAAAGATTGGGAGGATCACGCCAAGTTCCTTCATTCTGTTGATTTTTTAAGTCGTAACGGGAACCCCTCAGCGCCGGTTCACTTGTCTGCGGTAATGCCCCTCGTCGAATTACCTGTGTGTAGGGGCGTCTGGCCGTTCGAGACACCTTTCCCCCCGCGCGACGATTCGACGGTAAAGAGTCATTTTTATGTTCGGATCGCCTCGTCCGGTTTGCACGACACCCAGTCATTCTGGAAGGGCCCCCCCACTGCCCTCTTTCGGGGCCCGTCAAGATTTTTTCTAACTCTCTCGGTCCTTTATGTCGCTGCGTGTGCTCCTTTGACTTTTCCCCGGTTCCCAGCGGGGAGAAGATCAAGCCCTGTTTCCTTCAACCCCTTTTTCCCCTGCCGTTGCAGCCTATCCCTATACGAGCCGGCAAGTTTGTGATGAGTTTGTTTTTTTGAGAACGACCCCCTCCTAGATATCGTTTCCGGACCAGGGGACCCTCGCCCCCCTTTCGTCGTCCGTCATCTTCTGGCGAAGACGAAAACTCCTGCCCTTGTTCCGCAAAGATTTCTCCCCCAGACGGGGCGCCCAACACTTCGGTCCTCAAGAACTCTACAACCTTCAGCGCGGGTCGCGCCATGGGGTTCCGTCGATCGCTTTTTTCTAGTGACGGTGACCATAGGTGCGCATATTTTTTTCCTTTACTCCCCCCAATATTTTCGCTTGGCCCAGCCCTTGCCGGATGTTCTCGATTTTTGCCGCGCTCTCTTCCTTTTGGGGTGTATAACTTTCCCCAGGTCACGTTTTTCCTTTTTCTCCCCGTGATATTGTACAGACCCCCCCTTCACTTTTCTCCTTCACCGTCAAACTCATCGCCGACTGTTTATGTAGTAGTGGTTCGACGAGCAGGCGCTCCCTTGGGACTTTGTCCCTTTTTCTCTCGTCGGAACCTTTGTCTAAGAAGGTCGCTCCCACGATGGCGTGATTCACATCGAACCAGTCAGCTGCTGGCAATGCAATTCCGTCGGCCTAATCCACGCCTCCCCAGGTTCTGCCTGTGCGGAGACAGACACGGTTAACAGTTGGCCCCTAAAACCAACTTACTTCCCTCCTTTTGTTCGTCGAGTAGGCTTGCAAAGGAAGAAGTTCTCTTTCTCTTTTTGACCACAAACCGATCTTCTCCCCCCTCCCCTCCCTTCTCTCCAACTCAGAGTATAAGTTTCCTGTGTTTCTCAGTCAAACACTTTTTCGTGGTTTCACAGTCCGTTTCTTCACCGGTTACGCCCTTTTTTTAGTTCGTTTTTTTGCCGTTCAGACAGAGCGAACGCGTTGTCTCTTTCTGGTGGGAGGACGATCCGTAACCCCCTAGGGCGTCTATGTATTATGAAAGTCAGCACCTTGCGAGCTCCAATGCATTGTGTTTTCCCCCCCTTTTGAGTATGTTCAGCTCCTGGATTTTCTCTTTCTGTTTTTACTGCGTCAGGAGTTCGATGGGTAGCGACCATGAGGTCTTGCTGTCCCGTCCTTTCCCTGCCCCTTTGCACCGTCCTGAGCCCAAGAAGACTGGTAGATTCCCCTCTTCTTCAAACTTTGGCCCAACCCCCTGCGAAATAGTCGCCCGTTTTCTCTCCGTTGACTCCATTCCTTAAGTCATTCATTTTATCTTCCGCACCTCCTCCCTTTCCCATATTCCCACTGGTCCCCCCCTTCTGCCACGGGAGAATAGGCGGAACTAGAGTTTGACTTGGTTGAACGGTGTTTTTTTCCTCCCGTTCGTATGCCGCCCTTCTTTGTGTTACATAGACGGAGATTAGTTCTCTTGTAGCTGTGGTTCTCCCTTCCTCCTCTCCGTTGAAGCTCCAGCCTTATAGATGGAAGACACTTGGGGCGCTTCGTTTACCCCCCCTGGTGACGATCATCTAGCGACCGCGTTGTCCGTCTCTTTCTTAAACTTCCCCTTTTTTCTTCCCCGGTCCACCGTAGGCATTACCGGAACTTGCCGCGTATGCGCTCTTTAGCCTTTCTCGTCGAGCTTGTTGGAGATATCTCTGTTGAATCCTATTTGTTGTTGAGATGAGATACCCCCTCCTAGATTGCGTCTCGCCCGCCCCCTGAGCGGCACTTTTCTTAGCAGAAGGGTTCAGTCGGTGCGCTTACGTTTCTTTGCTTGAGAGACGAGCCCGCCCCACCGCCGGCCTGGTCGCGCTGAGTGATCGGCCGCCCTGTGGTCTGACAACGGAGCGAGTTTGCCACAAGGCTCTATGTACTTACTAGCGTGGAGTCTTTCGTATCGGCACGGCCTCGGAATTCACCAGATAACACCGTCGCCCGAGACCCTCCTCTTACGCGAGGACATCCGAGCAATTTCTCCGTCCTTAGAAAGACAACAAAAGTTCTACTTCAGACTAGCTTCAGCCTATGGAATTCTTTTTGTGTCTCTCTTTGTTACCAAGTGGGGTCCTGGCCGATGAGCCGAGTTCTTTATGGTTTTCTACTGACAAATGCTACGCATACTTCCTTTTGCCGGTATGTCTTTGATTTGAATTATCGATCACGCACCGTTATATGCACAGTTTGGATATTTCACCCCTTAGCATGTTGAAGGAACGGATTTACAGCCCGACGCACCGCTTCGGGGGTTTCTTCCCCGTTTGCCAAGAAGGGGTTCAGAAGTTTCCATTTTTTAGCCTCGACCTCCTTGGCCTTTGCTTTTTTCCGTCGACTCCTGAGCATTTGGCAACGTCACACTCCATCTCGTCTAATCCGGCAGAAGTTTACTCCCACCAATGCCCGGTTTTTCCTCGTGTGTTCTCTTCTTCGGGTTTTTCTTCATCGATCACCAAGATTCTCCCCCGCGTTTTCCGCTGTATTGAAATGCAAACCCCCGACGTCCGGACGTGTACCTTGTGATTAAAAGTTCCCATGGGAATCTTTTTTTGTTTTGTGGGTTGTGTGTTACTCTTCGCAAAGTGTCGGCTCTTTTATCTTCTGCGGTTTTGGCCTCAGCCAGCTGACACGTTATCTAGTCAGCGTTTATTCACCTCTTCCTGGCTGCCGACTTTACGACTTTCCCGAACGATGAGATGTAATGTTTTTACTGTGGTGTTCCCCTTTTTCCAGTGATTCCTTTCGAAGGGAATCCGTACCCATGGTCGCTTTTTCGGCCGCCCCGCGTTAGGGGCCCGAAAAAAAAGTGCCCTGTTATTTTTCGATGTTGCTCCTTTCTTTCTTCCCGGCGTTCGAAGACGATTCGCCCCGCTCTCTGCTACTGACCGTGAGCGCTTTCCCGCCCCCTGACTGAGAACAACCCCGAATTCGGCTTTTTCTCGAGACCACGGAAGGTGCTTTTCCCAGTCATCCCGATCATAATACTACCCCTTGACCTTTCCTTGTCTACACGAAACCGACCCGGTCTTCCCCCGCAATTTCATCCTTAAGAGGAAGAGCGCCGCCCCTGCCTTTCTGACGGGCACATTGCAAAGCTTCGCACCTCCCCCCACGGTCACCTTCCTGATAACCGCGATCGATCGAGTTCTCCGCTGTACACCTAATGGTGATGAATCCCATCTCCCGTCTTTGTTCTCGTGCTTTTAAGGATTTGGTGTCCCCGGTTTTGCATCTTTGATGCTAAGGCTGGCGATCTGTGTAGACAGCTCGAGGCCTTCCCTCTAACTATGTAATTTGCTGCTCGTGCTTTGGTCTGGTCTCCTCGCCTTCCCCTTTTTTTGTTTTTTGACTGGCTCAATCAGACCAAGGGAGGTCATTTGGGACTCGGACCCCTTCTGGATCAATTCAAGGTGTTTGACACCGCGTTGATCAAACCCTTGACTTATTTTTTGCCCCGTCTGGGGGGGAACCCCGGCACTTTCCGCGTCGCACCAGCCGCTGACATCCCTCTTGACATTTCTCTCTGTTTTTGAAGAACTCGTGAAGGCCCTGCCCACTTGTTCGACTTTGAAACGTGTCCCGATTTCTTTTTGCTGCCGAGCGCGGACGATTGATGTTTCCCTCTAAGGCTCTTAACTTGCTCCAATTTCGTCGCCTCTTTGAGCTGATTTTGCCCCAGTTGCACAGCAGCCACCCACCGTAATGCTGCATATTGGCGGAACGCACGCCCATTGCACCAGCGTCCCGCTTAGTCGCTCCCCACTCCATGTTTTTTTTGTACCTCTTCTTGACCTCCCGCTGGCGCATTCAGTTCCCGTTTCCCTTGCTTAGTCTTTCTTTGGGAAACCCGCCCTCCATTCTGACATTTGTCTGCGCTTTCCCTTGTTGCCGTGGCTAGCCTTGAAGTGGACGATTTTCTTTTCCTACCTTTTTTTTTCGCCCGAACCGCTTCCACGCAGAGGAGTTGAGGCGTGCCACCCACGCTTTTGGAATAGTGGTAAGACAGCAATGTGTGTGAGACTCTTCTGCCGGTGTGTGTTGCCCCTTCGCGGTCTCCTCGTGGGAAGATGCGGTTTAGTCTTCCCGATTGGTTTTTGTTTCGGAACGCCTGACGGGGTTCCAGCGCTCTCTTTCCTCCTACTCCCCGTTTTTTTTTTCTTTCCTTTCCCCCCCAAACCGGCAAGGATGCCGTCTACGCGGCTTTCGGTCATCCCGAAGCCCTTTTTTTGTCACCGAATATCCTCGTTGGTATTCTCCTTTTCTGGCTGTAATATAGTTCCGACACAAAAAGGGCGGCGAAAGGTCTCCCCCCAACCTACTTGAATCTCTTCAAGATCTCGGTGTTGGAGCGGTAGGGCGCCCTTTCCAGTATCTGATCCCTCCCTTTCCCCTCCAGTGTCTACAATTCCGCTGACGCCGAGACCCATTTTCCGTCCCACCTTCTTTTCACCCTTCCTCGGAGCCGACTTTCTTTTTTCCTCCGTGGTCTGCTCCATCCGAAGGTCAGACAGGGGCGTTTGCTGTCTACGGTCTATTGCGACGTGTGAAATTGTCGTACTGTAAGGACCTTTCGCTTCACTTTTCTTTGGAGGCGTTTAAGGTTCGCCACGACTCACGCCCCATTTCTCGTGGCAAGGTCCTAGCCTGTATCCCCCTGCGCCGATATACCCTCGTCACCGGTGGGACGACCCCTTCCCGTCTGTGACGGGAGTACCCTCAACTTTTTGTGCTGACTCCGTTCCCTGACTTAGGGTACTATTTTTGTACTGTTGCGGGACCGACGCTGAAAGTTTAAAGGTTGGCCGGTCCCCTATTCCGCGGTAATCAAAGCGGGTCTTTCCTTATGCTTCCCCGATCCCGAGCCGTGACCAGGCCGTGCTGTCTTTCTCCTTTCTTCCCCCCGACGTTACGAGCGTCTCGGATCCTTCCGGTAAAAGGCGAGGCACGCGTCCTTCCTCTGTACCGGAAAAGAGATGGAGATAGAAACTCTCATGACCCTTTCTTTCCGCAACGAGTTCTCCCGAAGTTGCGGCCCTTCCGTCGACCCTCACGACTTTCCCCACTTCCCCGCTGGTTTTCGCTCCCTCGGGGCAGGCTCCCTATCGCGGTTATCTCTTTTGCTCGGTGCGCAATCTTCTGTCCCAGTATAAAACTTTGGATGTTCGTTTTTTTGTTTTCGTAGAGCCGCTGTTCGGGTGGGCGTGTATACCCTTCCCCCGTTCCTCGTCTTTTTGGATCGGTGATCTTGGACAGACCCGGAAGTTCTCGTCGACCAGATCGTTTCCGTCTTTTTCTTGGTCTCTCGACAGCGAGAACGTTTTCCTTCCCTTCCGTTTTTCCATTCGTCGAAGACTTTATATTCCAAAGAGGCGCCTCTTACCACCTCTTTCTGGCCAATCGCGGCAGGCTCCCTTATGACCCTTTTCGTGCGCCGGGTCTGCAGTATCACGAGGGGACGTGGCCCCCCACCTCCTCCTTTTCTTTAGTCGTAGTCGGACCCGTGCCGAGGTAGAGGTAGATGCCCTTTCCTGAGTCTCGCAGCGTGCGAGCACCTCTCGAGCCGTTTTTTTCTGTCCCTCCCTTTCTCCTTACCCCGTCGCTTTCCCAAGTACAGTTGCAGCACCCACCTTTTAACTCTTAATGTAGTCCGTGCTTTTGACCGTGCGACCCCTCCTCGGTTAGCTTTTCGTTCTTTTTTTCCGAGACGAACCCAGAGAAAGGACGTGCCCCTTCTCCCCTCCTTGTCCTAGTGTTGTGGCTTCGCGGAGTCCTTACTCGTTATCTTTCCTTCCTTTTAGAAGGGATGTCGGGTCACGCAGCATGACATGAGTTTTCTCGGCCTCTTTCTTCTTTCTCCTCGTGCAACAGCAAGAGACCAGACGGACGGGTCGCTTCTTGTTTTTCTTGTGACCACATCGCGAGAGGCTGTTCTAAGCACCCTGACTCCAGTAAAGGACGATCACTTCAGGCCCTTTTCCCCCGTCTTTTTCCGCACACACTGGTTGACCCTCTCTTCAGGCACGGTCGGCTCGGAGTCCCGCTCTGGCTCCTGGGAGGAAAGGGTGGTGTCCGGAGACTTACTTCCTGTTCCCTTTCATTAGAGGAGCTCTTTAGGCTTAGTTGTACTCCGCGCAGTTCCGGCTGAACCCCTCTCCTACTAGATGGATCACCTGGGCAATACGCTCCTTTTTTTTTACCCCCCCCCGTAGGCGATAAGCCACGCGACTGCGTTTTGGCGCCCTTTTCGCATCCTCACGTGCAACGGTAGTTCTCCCTCACGCACCGTTTGCTTTTTGTCGCGGCCGTGAGAGATCTTCTCCTTCGATTTGTTGGATTTTTTTTTTTTCCCCCTCGTTTGGTTGAGAGAGATCAAACCCCCGCTCGGACCGATCCGCTGCATCATCCCCTTTTTTCCCTTTCCTTTTTTTCGATTTGGGTCGGTCGAGACGACCGTGCGGTGATGAGCGTTACGCGACCGTCCCCCCAATTGGTCGCTTTGCTGTGTGATTTGCCTCACAGTTTGGTATCCCGGTTTTCTTTTTTTTCTTCTCCCGTGGAAAGTCTGGAGATTCGGCTCGGCCTGCGCGGGCCTGACCTTACTCCCCTTAGCTGTCTCTCTTTCTTTTTCCCCTGTCGAGGTCTCATCGACGGCGCACGAACCCGTTTCTCCCGGCACCTTCCTTCCTCGGTGGGCCTGACGATGAGGGTCACCAGATGGTTTCGGATCCTCCTTTTCTTGCTGGTTGCGTTCCCGGCCCTCTATCTTCAATGGTAGTCTGTGCCGTCTCGCCTTTTTTCTTTGTTACAAGTGTTGTGCAGACCGGCGTCTTCGACGCCGTGTTTTTCGTCGGTGCCCGACGGGGATGAATGAGCTAGAATATGTACCCTCCTGTTGCTGCGTGGACCCCCTCATTGTCAGGCCCCCCGCCAATATCTGAAGAGTAAGAAATCCGCGAGTCCCAACACCCCTGACTTTTTTGTCGTTTCTTCGGAATCAATCTTCTCGGTGTTTAGGATTCATCCACAGCTATCACCCTTGTTAGAGGTCGAATTAAACCCCTTGTCTTTCCAGTGTTCTGCAACGGTATTTTTAGCGGCCCTGCGGTGGGGACTCGAACAGGGGGCATTTGAGGTAGACGCATCTCTCCCTACCTGAGTTGGCGCCCTTGAAGAGGCGATCCGAGACAG
>Ga0179591_1312162_pt1 | contig 10959 bp, 8 predicted proteins | sample CZOMad2_1_08_16f_FD_182891 | JGI IMG/M metagenome (GOLD analysis project Ga0179591, IMG submission 182891) | Vadose zone soil fungal communities from Angelo Coast Range Reserve, California, USA - CZOMad2_1_08_16fungal (PacBio error correction) | ecosystem: Environmental > Terrestrial > Soil >... | reverse complement strand
TAGTTAGTCACGTAGATATCCCCTTTTTTTCATCTCGCGATCGTCTTTTTTTTACTTCCCTTCTCCTTCGTCTTTTTCCCTTTTCCTTAGGCGCCCTCCAGCACCAGCCCCCCTGATTTCTTCCCCATTTAGGCATAGTTCCCGGCTCCTAGCGCCCGTAGGCGTGCTTCCCGCAGAGGTCCTAAACTCCCTCTTTTCGATGTGTGCGCAGGATCTTGTTGACTCTTTCTCTCTTTTCGACAGCTTCCTCCCCAGCGTCTAGTACGAGCTCGTTTCCTTTGCGGACAGACGTCTTTCCAGTTCTAGGCCTTGGCTTTTTGCTTTTCCAGTCTGACGGATCACCCGACTCTTTCCGATTCCCCCCCTTTCTAAGACTTCACCGGTATTGCATCGTCTTCTTCCCTCACTGCGAAGGGAACCCTTTACTCCTGGATCCTTCTTTATGTATTCGGCGTTCATTTTCTAACGTCCCTCCTGGTGGCCCCCCCTTCCCCTCTACCCTTTCCCTATATGAAAAACCAATTTCCCCCGCCGATTTGAGTCTTCATGTCTCGATCCGGGCCCTCCCTCCCTAGTGATGTTGAGAACCCCTCCCTTTCTTCTCCTACGGTCGCTTTTCTCTTTGAAAACGCGCACCCCCCTTTTTTCCTTTTTCACCTCCTCAATGGTCTTTTTTTGCCACCTATTCTGCATTCTTCCGGTACCCAAGGAGTATTGATTGACTGCCGCCCCTTTGAGTTTCTTCTCTCCCCTCTAACGGACCTTTCTTTTTGCAAAAGATCACCCTTCCCCCGGGTTTAGACTCTTGTAGTACCCTTTGAGATTTAGCCAACAACTTCCGAGCCCCTCTGCCCTCCTCCTCCTATTTAGCGAAGGCGGTTTCTGGTAAACCCAGGCGATCTATCCTCTACAGGTCGGGTTCGCCCTTTTAGTTGCATTGCGATATGACGCGTTCCCCAGAGTATAATAGATTCGTTCCCCTCTTTTTAATCATCCCTCCGCCATCGCTTACTTCTTCATTTGCGAAGAATGTCTTTTTCCGGCCACTTTTCCCCATTCCCCTCTTCTCCTCAATTAAGTTTGGCGTTTCTTTTGATCGCCGATTCACAATACCGTCTCTTTTCCGTATTGCGTCCCTTGGCAAAACCCTGCGAGTCCCCCGCAAGGTGTTATCCCGTTAATCACCTCTTCCCCCCCCCTATCCGAGCCCCCCCCCCCCCCCTTTTTCTTGCACAAGGTTTTGTCTTCCTCCCCCGAACGATGAGGGCGCCTTGAGCGCGGGTTCTACCTTTCCGTCGAAGCCCAATTTTCCCCCCCCCTTCACCCGTTATTTTTAATTCCACGAGACGTCTGGCCCCCTTTTCCCGCCCCGACCCCTCGAAAAACCGCCTTTTGAGCTTTTTTTTGCTTTGCCTTCCGTTCGCTTTCCCCCCCCCCCATTCAGCCCCTTTTCTGTTGAGATTTTTCGATGGGGTGGCCTTTTTTTTTAATCGCCGGGTCTTTTTTCGTTGCTTCCTTCTTAATCTTCTCTTTTTTTCATTCCTCACGTCCTCCCCCCTTCCCTGGTCTTAGTCCATAGATTCATAATCGATCCCCCCCTTTCTTGACATAGTCGTGCGTCTCTCCACAGAATTTCTTCACCTGCAAGTCGTGTTTTTCCGCGCGGCTCCTTCCTCAGTTTCTCCTGGTAGGATCGCTTCTTCCATCGGAAGAAAATCCTTCTCATTTCGTTGGCTTTTTTCCTGACTCCCTTGTCTAGTCCCTATCCGTCAGCCACCAATTTTTCCCCAGAAAAGCCCCCCCTTTTTTCTTTTAGGGACAGGAGTCTGAAGCGTTATTACTGCGGTCACCCCCCGTTCCTCCAGTTTCCACCCCTCTTGTCCCAATCTTTTTAGTCCGTGCTTTTTGTCTCTGCTTCTGCATTCTCCCTCGAAGAGGTCTTTCCCCTGGTAAATTCTTGCGCAGTTCGCCCCCCTTCCCCCCCCCTACCTAGGCGTTTTTTCATTTATTACGTTTTTTCCTTTCAGAGCAGCAAAATTCTTTTCGGGCGCTGCTCGTCTCCTATTCGACTCGTCCCCACACCCCCCTCTTTGGCACCCCCTCATATGTCGCGAGAAATTCTCTACACCCCTCCGCTTAAGGTGGCTCAGGCTTATCCTCTCCTTCGGAGGCTCCCCTTGAAATTCTTATGGCTTTCCCCCCCGCAACATAGCATGCGCAAATCCTTTAGAGAATAAGCCGGCTTTGTCCCTTCCGACCCCCCCTCTTCTGGAGACTTTTTTTTTTGTTCTCTCTTCCCGGCCTCTAAGTTCTTTCCTCGACTTGTACCCGGTCTCTACCGTGTGTCTCCACTTCTACTTCTGTGTTGCACCCTTAGCCTCTTCTTCCGCTTTTCCTGGTCTTTTTTTCTTTCCCGGCGACTCGGCGAAGAACCCTATTGCGACGCTCCCTCTCCTATGGATTCCGATCTCCCTCTCCCTTCTTATCTTTTTTCCCTGCCCTTTTTTGCGTGGTCTTTGCCTCTCCCTTGCGCGGGTTCTCTTTCAGTGATAAAGGATACTGCCTTCAGACAGCGCAACTTGTACGCTTCCCGTTTTAAGCGCCCCCGATTCCTCGCCGACTCGTTCCCTTTGGCAGGTTTTTTCTTTCCTGGAGGCCGCTTTCTTTTTCTTTCGCTTGGATCAGTGCTTAAACCTCTAGAGGCTATTTTCCTTTTGCCCTTTCTTTCGGTCTCCTTCTCCCCCTTTCCCATTGCCGCACTTTTTTTCACCCCTTTGAGAAAACGTTCTTCCGCCTTTTTTTTAGGCCGAGTTTTCTGCGCCGTGCTGCCCCTTCATTTTCCATGCTCAGACGGACCTTTATCATGTTAGAACGAGTCTCCTTGGGCTGCCTTAGCTCCCTTTCTTGGAAAACTCATTCTCCCCTCTTTTTTCCCCCTGCGCTCCGCCCCTTCTTCGCCTCGGTGACCAGGCTTTTTCTTCCCTCAGACGATAAGATCTCTTTTATCCTCCCGTTTTTTTGTTCCCTTCCCAGTATCCTTGGAGGTCCACACTCCCGGTGTTTACTTTAGATAGCCCGGTGTTAGGGACGATCTTTTCCATCTTATATGCTTCCCCCCCCCCAGCTTGCCGGTACAAAAGACGACTCTTCCCTTGACACTTTCTTTATTTCTCCTCCGATTGATGGATGTGGCTTTTCTTGAGGCCCATATGGAATCCGCAACTATTCCCCCAGTTAGTTTTTCCAAACATTTGCTGCGTTCCTGATTCTTCCTTTCTTCCTTTTTGAAGACTTGCTCCCCTTTCCTTCCTAGTCAGTCGTAGTTTCCTGAACCCCTCTTTTCAAGGTTACTAGCGGCATAGGTCTTAAATCACCCTTCGGCCCTTTTTCCTCGACTCCCTTTCTCGTGGTATTGCGCGTTACTGGCCTTTCTGACAATGCCTGACGCTTCTCAGGCGTCTTTTCTTTTTCATTCGGCATCGTCTGACTTTCAGCCTTTTCCAATTTTGCCATCCTCCCCCCCCGCCCTCACCGCTTTTCCCCCCGCCGAGCGACTTTCTTATAATCAATATAGAAAGAGAGCCTTTTTCCCAACGTCGTCCTCGTTGTTCTTATCCTCGCAGCTCAAATTCGCCTGACGGAGCCCACCATTCCCAAGATTTCAGTCTGTTTTTAACCCGCCGTTTAGTGCAAGTTTCGACCCTAAACCGTCTTCCTTAGCCTTTGGTCCCTCTACTAACTAGACTCCTTTTCTAAGGAATCTCGGAGCCGATTGGACCCTTTTCTTGCTGGGGCCTTCCAACCTCCCTTATTCTCCTCAGTCCCTTTTACACTTACATCGTTTCTTTGGCAATCCGAAATGAGCTAAGTTTTTTCTCATGAGAACGCCTCCGCAACCCTTTTGGAGCTGGGCCCTTTTTCTCCTCCCCCCTGATCGGCTTTTTTGGATGCTCCCTCTCTGGTTTCGTCGGAGTTTCCTATTATAGGACTCGTTACCGATCTTCCTCCATTTCTCCTTGCGTCGTCTTTCCTTGCTTTCCTTCCGGATAACTTCTTTCCCGTGTGTGTGCGTAAGTGCTCTTCCTATTTATCTCCCTAGTGCCCTCCCCCTTTTTGCTCTTTCGATTAGCGCGCCCCAAGACCCCCACACGGCGCTGTTCCAATACTTTCTATCCTCCCCGGACTGTCTAAGCCAGGTCCTCCAAGTAAGAACCCCCTTCTCGAAAAGCTCACCCCGCCTCTCTGCTGTCTCTTTCTCGGATTTTTTGCTTTCCCTTGCCGTCAAAGGACCATGGGCAAGCGCTCCGCCCACGTCTTCTTTTTTTTCCCTCTGTCGATTCCTAGGTAAGCTGCACCTTTTTCTTTCAGCGTCTTTTTTTTCAAAGACGGTTCTATCCTGTCACCTCCTTTTTCCTCCCACGTCCACTGCACCCGTACGCCGGTGGTAAACTTTTCCAAAATCGAGTATGAATCGACTGGCCTCCCCCCCACCAGGTTGGTTTTCCCCCGTCTCCAAAACTCCTGTTCTTTCCCCCTCCTTTTCCGTGACTTTGAACCTCCCCCTTTTTTTTTTATTAAAATAAAAGGCCACCCCCCCTTGCCCCCGGCTTCGCATGTGCTTAGCGCTTCAGTTGGGGACTTCGCCCTTTCTCCTCTACAAGGCCCAACCTTTTTTTCCGGCATTTAAATATGGGCGGTGGTCGTTTAAAAACTCACGTTTCTTTTTTTCCCCTTGCATTACTCTATGAGTTTTCCTCCTGGATGTGCGGCTCCCTTTGGAGGTTAAGGCTTCCCCTCGGCTCAAGAGTTTTTAGATTAGTGGAGCCGAATACTCCTGCGCGGCGCCACGATTCGAACGTCTTTGTTTCCACTTTGATACTTCCCTACTTGGCGTCCTCCCCTTGTGTGCCAAACATTGCCCTCCCGCAATACCTTGATTTTTTAATTCCCTTCTTTGTTCGTCGTCCGCCTCTTCATTCCCCCTCCCCCCAATCCTTTTCTAGACGTTTTTTTTGCAAGATGGAATGCCCCTTTCCTTCGGATGCTTTTCTTTTTTTTCACTCTGGCTTAGTTCGTCCCAAGATCTCCCTATCTGACCGCTGTCGAGCGGCGTCTCTGCCGAAGGCTTCGGGCCCCCCCCTTAGAGGTTCTCTTTGAGACCGAGTCTTTTTTTTTTTCAACATCCCACAACCATCCACCTTTGGCGTTTTCTCCCCACGAAGCGCCACCACCCCTTCTCGCAAGGCCCCGTGATGGCAGCCCCTTTTTGCACTTTTTTCACGTTTTTTCTACCTTCCTTTCTTTCTCTTCCGGCTATTTTTTGTCTGTATGTCGCGGATTCTATTTCCTATATACCTTTTTTCTTTGGGGGCCTTTCATCCCCTTTTTTTTAAATTAAGAAGTCTACCCCCCGTCCTCGTCAATTTCTTCTCTCAAGACGCCCAATGGTTTTTTTTTATGGTTTTAGATTCCGAAAATTCTTTCTTTGCGTCCCCCCCCCCTAACTGGCGTTCCTTCTTCCCCCCTAATCCCTCCTCCAGGGCCAGCGTTTTGTGCAGAACGTTTCCTTGTTTGAATATCATCGCTCGTCCATTGGCACTCCTACCGTTCTCCCTTCCCTTTTCCGGCCCGGAGCAAGATATGTCCTTCTTTCCACTGTCCGATGGCAAATCCGTTGCCGTGAGAGACGGGTCTCCGTCGTCAAATTTCGATGCTCTTAATTTAACAACGCAACCCCATTTTTTTTTTGAAAGAAGGAGGTCGCGCACCGGCGTCGAGTCCCCATATCCGTAGGCTTTTGCTGTTCTTCCCCCCTCTAAGGACGCGGCGCTCTAAAATCTCCCCCGCGAATTTTCGGAGGTCTGATGGCCGAACTCCATTGATTTCTTTCTTCTTCTTCCTTCCCTCCTTTTCGGCCTTTTTCTGCGGGTTTGGATGCGCCTCCGCCCCTTCAAGACCCTTTCATGAACTTTCTAATCGCTCTCTTAAGCGTCGAATTTCCTATTCGCTATCTCTTTCCTCATTCTTTTGAGATTCCCCTAGAGATAGGAAGTTTCGGTTTTCTTTTTTCCTAGTTAATTCAAATGAGAGTAGTAGTTTTTTTTTTTCCTTTTTTTTTTTTTTTTTTTTTTCTCCCCAACTTTTTTTTTTTTTTCGTTTCCTTTGGAGGAGCGTCCCCTTCTCCTCCCCTTTACAACCTTATAGAACAACTGAATCTCGACTGACCTCCGTTTCTGAGTTTAGCCTTTTCCCCCCAACCCCCCCCCCCAAAAAACCGGGTTTTTGATGTTGTGTGAAGCCGTGAATTTCTTTTGAGCGGTAAGAAGTAAAGGACCGCCTTTTCTTTCGCCTCCCTCGCCGGTTTGCTTCACAGCCGTTCGAGTATCTCATTTTCTTTTCTTTCCCGAAGTCATCCTTCCGTTCGAAACTTCTTCCCCCCCTCCAAAGGTATCGTCCGCAGGAAAACGGAATCTTTCCCTGGAGAACTTCAACGTCCTTACCCCGAGGGCCAGGCCTTATTTTTTTCCCTGAGATATTCTACCGATTCCATGGTCCCCTTAGAGAGGGACATCGCTTGGCATAAATCTGCACAAGTGCCCTTGCGATGTGTTCTCAGTCGTTATCCCCCGCTTCAGCTCAATAGTTGGTGACGCGACCTCGACTGACGCGGCGCCTTTGCGGCATCGAACCTCCGAACAACCATGTGGGCTCTTACCCTCCACGACATTGCCTCTTTTTCACGATTAGACCTTCGTTGGTTCAAACGGGCGCGTGTTTCCAACTGCGGCATGCGGGAGATGAGAAACTTTTTTTTTTAGAATGTCGCGCTGACCCCCTTTCTTAAGGTGTTGGTCTCCTCCTTTTTTTCCTGTAGCACAAAACGTCTCTCCTACCAGATTTATGGCTAGCTCAGCATTGTTTTTGATTTTCGGTTTTTAGACCCTAATCCTAGATATCTGTATCACGGCCAGCGGCGGTCCCCCTAGCCTTCTTGCTAAGCCGCGCATCGACAAGAGTCTTACTCCATGCCTTTCTCGAAGTCCTGCCCTTTTCCATGATCATCCCTCACCCCCTCTTCTGCGACCGGCATAGCGGAAAATCCCCGCTTTGCTTGCGGTTGTTTGACCCTCTTTGCCTATCACCCTCTGTTCGAATCCATTTCTTGAGTTTGCAATTTTTGGTCCACCTCCCCCCTTCGAGGCAGGATGGATGCCTAAGTTTCGAGACCTCGACGCTGCGAGCCGAGCTTTTTGGATTAAATCTAAACACCCCTCTTCCCCCCTTTTCGCAGCGTGCCTTCCCTAAGTAGCAGCGCCCTATTGACTACTGCTGTCCGACGGATCCAGCCTTTTTCGTCTTGGCAAACCGCCCACGCCCCCCCCCCTCTTGAAATTTTTCTCCCTGAACCTTCGGGCGCGTCCATCGCTTTCGTGAATGGAGACGCCGGTTGCCTGGTCTGGACTGTTATCCGCGGTGTTCTGATAGTTTCCTTTTCTTCCCTTCTGGGTCCTCCTTTTTTTTCCTTTTTTGGGAGCCCGGAAAAGTTGGCGTCAGATCAATTCCCTCTCCAATTCGGCTTCCTTTTAGCTTCGTGAGTCTTCCCCAAAGGACGCCGACAGTTTTACCGGATTTTGCAGAGAGCTGCCCTTTGAAGAATTCACTTCTTCTCGCTTATCCATCGGCACAAATAATGCGAATTCCCTGTTTTTCCTTTTCCTTCGTGAACCCTTGGCCGTCTCAGTCCGCCTGCCGCCCTTACGACAATAAGACCCTCCCAATACTGTGAGTTTTAGGGGAGCGGAGACGATTTATCTTCCGGACCGGCAATTTACATCCATCTCTCTCGGGGTCGCTTCTTGTGGTCTTGGCGGATCATCCATTCCCTGGATTTAATAGTTCTGGAGGCATTGAGTAGATACTTGCCCACACCTTCCGCCCCCGCGTTTTTTTTCGGCAGATAAGAACGCAGCCCCTTTTTTGCTGAACCCCGGCGTCCAGCGTCATCTCTCTACTGCCTAATGCTCCCTCGCACCCCCTTATAGAGCCCCTCCTGCTTCTTCACAGACGACGAGCCTGGGTGCCGTCGTTCGCGCGGCGCGTTGTGTGCCTCAGAGCACTTTTCTTCGCCTGCAGCAACGGCTTTAACATCCTGCGGCTACCTCCTTTTTTTTAAACTTCAGTGCACGATTCTCCTAGTTTGAGATTCTTTCATGGCAATTCTTTCGCTCCCTTGCCCGAGGTCCTTTTTTTTTGGGTAGTGGTCTCCTTTCAAGGCTGTGAGAAATCCGACCCCCTATCCCTTTGTCCTTTTTCGTCTTGTGCTTTGTCCCGCGAAGGCTCGCTGACATTGCAGCCGTCTTCTATATGGATCCTCTCACCCCCTTTTTTACGGGGTACTCCTTTTCTCGGCATCGACATTGCGCGTGAGCATTCGCCCCCCGCGAGTCTGTTTCTTCTACCCCTTTTTTGCCCTGATCCGCGACGCCACCCATTTTCCATGTTTAAGTCTCAGAGATCTCCGCCTTTTCTCCTGGAAAGGACTATGGAGTTTGCGCGGCGGAAGCCGTCTGTCCATGTATCGGGACCAGTCCCAACCGCTCGGCTGGTGTGCCAGTGCCCTTCGTCTTATTCGGCAGAACCTCCTGACTTCGTCATCGCTTTCAAAATGGTGGCTGACCCTGAGACCTCCTTGCCGGCCGGTGCGTCTGCAAGATGGTCGGCGGCCTCATGCCGACGTGCAGCCGAATAGTAGGAAGCAGTTGCCGATCGCTTCGGGGAAGGATAAAAAAAAATCCGCGGAGTTTGCACCACCCCCTCCCGGGAACTGGTCGCTCACCGCGATATCCAGTTTGAACACACTCGGGTTTTCGCTCCCTCTCCCCTTCATCCTACCGTTGTTTGCTTCGATCTATCATTCGGCCCTACACTCCCCTCAATGGTTAACCCTCTTCCCGAGGTTGTTAGGCGCAGTCTTTCATTTTTTCCCCGCCCCTTGGCTCCTGCCCAGGAGCCCCCCCGGCGACACTTTCCTGGTTTTTAGCGAGGACGTCTTTTCGTCAATCCTTTGGTTTTTTTCTGCACCGCCCCGCATGCCCCCACCATTTTGTTCTTACAACATTGCGTCTTCTGTTAAGCTTTGAGAGTTATCCGTGAAGACGTCTTCATTGCCCTCCCTGCCTCTCCTCCTTCTGTTTCCTGGTACAGCTGACCATAGGACTCCTACGTCTCCCCCTTCCCATAACACCCAGGCCTTCCCAGGTCCTTGCGAGGGCTCTCCTCATTTTGCTAATGCGGTCTCACAAGGTGGCGTGACTCTCATGCTCGGCAATAGTCTCCTTCGGCTTTTTATTCTTAGCCGCTACCGCCCACTCTTCTCCACCCGCCCGAGTCGCCTCCCTTTCGAGTGGATCACGCCTTTTTTAAGAAATCGGCGCCGTTTTTTGCATGGTTCGTCAGCAGCCCTGACCGGTCGACCTCGTAGCCGACGTATCCCCCCCCCTGCATTATCGTCTTTTCGCTAGACCCCTTTCGACACCTCCACCGTGAGCCTTCGTTGTCAATGTCCAACTCAGCGATTGACGATTCGGAAGAGATGTGACTATCTTTTTCGGAATTTTCCCCGAAGGATTTCGTCAGGACTCTTGTGTGTCCCATTTCAGATCCGTCCCCCTTCCAGAAGAATCGATGCCATTATAAAACTCTTCCCGGTTGCATTCCCGGTGTCGCTCCGTCGGGTTTCTCTGCTCAATCGTTTTGGTGGTCTTCTCCTTACGCTTTGGCCCGAGTCTCCCGAATTGATGATTTTCGTCCGGAAGAGCCACTTGCAGTTTTGGACGTAGTCTATTTCCTCATGAAAAGTCTTATGCGCTTTTCTATGATCGCCGCCACCACAAAGTCAATCCCGGTCCCCCCTCCCTAAGATTCGCAAGGATTGGTACGTCTCAGTTCCCGAACTACCGAGAAGCAGACCCCCGTTCTTCCCTCAAAAAACCCTCTTTTTGGTATGATGACGCTTTTTTGCGCTTCAGCCTCTAGGACGGCCTCCCATGTGGGGAAAGCTTCCCATAAATTCCCAGCGGCAAGTATTTTCTTCCGATCGAAGCGCTAGACCTGCAGTTCGCACCACGTGTCATTTCCAGATCGCCTTCCCTTGTTCGCTGTCCGACGTCCCTTTGACGACTGTCACGTTCTTTCTCGTATGACCGCGATGGGCCTTACTGGGTCATTTCGCCTTTTTTTTTCACGAATTCTTTCCCTGGACGGAAAGATGTCCTGCTTCTTACCCTCAAAGTTTGCCCCCCCCCGGAGTCAATGAATGTGATTACCTCTGAAGTTGTTGGCGGACAGTTTTTCCCTTTTCTTTTTCAAGATACTCCTCCCCCCGGCGGCTAAATATGGGCTTCTTTGGTTTTCCCAGTACTTTCCTTGCTTTGAGGGCCCCGAAGACGCGTGCTAAGGGGTTTCGGGACTTCTCGGTTAACTATCAACCGGCGGATCCCCTCATGTCGATTCAGTCCCGCAACTTGCGTGGCCGCTTTTAGCGACCCGAGAGTCCTTTTTTTTTGTTGATTCCGGCATAAAGCTGACCGCTTTTTCCAGGCCCCCCCCGTTTGAAACCACTCCAAATTTGAATTCCAGATAGGCCCTGAAGGACCCTTCCCCACATGACTGGAGAGAGCCCCGGCGTGGATTTGCAGAGAGCCGGGTCCTCCTGACTCAATTTCCTTATACTTCTTGATGGAGGAGGGGAGCGTCCGATTCTGCATCCCTCCCCCCGCTGCAGCCCTGTAGATGGTTCCGGGCGTCTCTCAATCCGGAGGTTCCTGCTGGCGCTATGATTTTAGCATTGGCTTTTTTTCTCTCCGGAAAAACTTCCCGTGCCGCCCCGGTCTCTGAGACCTTCTCTGTGGCGGCTACCTCTCCCCGCTCTTTCACGAACGATTTGTTCTTCCCTCAGCG
>Ga0179591_1397640_pt1 | contig 10960 bp, 10 predicted proteins | sample CZOMad2_1_08_16f_FD_182891 | JGI IMG/M metagenome (GOLD analysis project Ga0179591, IMG submission 182891) | Vadose zone soil fungal communities from Angelo Coast Range Reserve, California, USA - CZOMad2_1_08_16fungal (PacBio error correction) | ecosystem: Environmental > Terrestrial > Soil >... | reverse complement strand
CACGCAACTGCATTGAACAGAGACACCACAGGAAGTGTTTTTCCGCGGTGACGTCTTTCGCCGTCGCCAAGCCACCCCCTAGTGGCAGACCATGTAAGAGCGGTGGTGGTGAAATTCCGTAAAAAACCACGGAAAGACCCACGCATTTGGCCCAGCAGGCGTTGCTACTGCCTCCCTGCACTCAGTGGTCACGGAAGAGGGAGGACATCTTTCAGCACACCCTGCCGGCCCCCAGCAGAAATTCTCGCGACACACGGGCCGCGGGCGGTTGCAGTGGGCAGCACAACCCCGGCCGGTCCCTAAGGTTTCATTTGTGTGAGAGGGTATTTTACCCCTGGGGCCTTTCAAGCAACGCGACACTGTCCCGTCTGTGGTTTTTTGCGGACCCAAAACTCCAAGCTAGGGCGACCCAGATGGTAGGAAGCGCAAGGTTCTCACACCACGGCCACGTCCCTCGCTCCCGATGGCCCCTTCAGGGAAGCACCGGCGCGAGGGGGTGACACGCGGGGTGCACTGTTGGCAGGGAAAAAGTGAGCAGCATGCCTGTGTGACAAATGCAAGCAGTGTAGTACCCTAAGTTCAGTGGTTACTTCCACATTCATTATCCTTATAAAAAAGTTTCCTAACTTCTAAGTCCTTCCTTCTTTTATTCTTTTCTCGTAGGTTCAGAGTGTGGAAAAAGCTTTTACCCCCCCAAAAAACAAAGAGGTTCACCCACCTACCCGTAATTGTACGGTCATTCTGTACACCAGTTGCAAACCTTTAACCGCGTTTCAACTGTCAGCCTTACCCAGACTTTATCAAGCCGATATTAACTTATTCGCGTTCAAGCCCGTGGCATGGAATCTGGCTTTCATGACCATGTGCTCACACGGAATGTTGGTCGCCGGAACCCTTTTTTTTTCCCTTTCATTTTTTGTGCCCAAGATTACCCAGACATTAAGGATGTTTAACGTCTGAAGTGCCAGGGGGCGGGTTACACACTGCCGCCTTCAAGTAACCGCGGAACTGTCAGGTGACTGCGATACACATTCAAGCGAATGCCCTTTAAATATATGAAACCCTTCTTCAGCTTGCTGGACCTGACATTTTTTCCCCCGTTGGACCCACTCCCGAGCAACGTCATGTGTTTCGTGTTCCCAGAAGAATTTTGAACCTGGTGCCTTCATTTGAGGCTAGCCCAAATGTGAAGAGTTGCAACTTAACCATGAAGTGAACAACTTAATTTTTCTCCGGACCCTCACAGACAACAACCCCCCGGCCCTTGAAAATGTGATGGATCAGGCAACCCCCCCTTTGCCCCAAAGGCTGAGTGTCCCAGGAAGGGACACATGTGGAAAGGTTTGCAAAACTCCCGTCTCAACTTTTTTTTCCAATAGGGGGAACCAACTAAGGGAAAAACTTTCTGAATTCCCCTCCCTGGTGGGTGGAGAGAGCGGGAAAGGAAGGGCCAAACGGGGGTAGAACTTGTCGATTGCGTGTGGGGGCAAAAAGGTGAGAAAATGCCAGGCTAATGTAACCCCACATCCCCCTGGTAATGACGCCATTTGTTGCCTCTCAAGCAACATCACAGGGTCCTTTTTTTGTTGTTTTTTTTTTTTCCAATTTGCCCCCTCCATTGAGCCTAGTTGGTCAAAGTATGGTTAGGTGTCCTTCTCCCCCCCCCCCTCGAGGCTTCGAGAAATTAACGGGAACCTCAATTTCTGCAGGGAACTCATCCCATTCTGGACCCCCCCCCCCGCGCGCGTGGGCTTTGGGGCACGGGACCAATCAATAATGTGTTTCCCCCCCCCTTCCTCTGGCGACTCTCTGGTCATATTTTTGTGACAGTTTGTTCCGCGGTACTTCGTTGGTGTAGGCCACCCGACAGGAGTTTTGCATGTATATCGTCGTTCGATTTTGTATTTGTTTAACCTTTCCACATGCCAGAAGTATAAGAAGACGGTTCTTCTGAGTTTCAACCCCTGACAATGTTGGGGAAAGGAGGAACTTTGAAGCGGCAAGGAACCCCTTTCCTGGGGTCCCTTTGTTCCCTGTTGTGGCGCCAGACCATGTTCAATTGTTTTTGACGTCATCCCCCCATCCTCTCGGCGATACGGTTGATCTTTCTGGCGTAGCTTGAATGGCGTAACCCCCCTAGGACCTGTCCAGGTTAAAGTACGTTTTTGGTACCCCGTACACCCTACGGTTTCAAGGGTAAGGGGTGACAAGCTTTCGGCTGTTTGTTGCCCGCTCACTCCAATAGACTCCCCCTACTTTGTCCCTACTCTGAATCGACTTTTTGATGCGGATTTCTGGGTCATTTTTTTTTGGTAACCTTGCACTAACAACGGTATGATCTGTGCTATTGTCACGTGGAATTGTTTTACTGTTCATGCCCTTCCCCGTTTTTTTCCCACCTGCCAGTGATGTGAAGTGGCTTAGCCCATCGAGCGCGTGTTGGGCTGTTGTGCCCTTGTCCCCCCTGCCCCCAACCTGCGGTTGGGATTTTTGGGTTGAAGCCACAACCCCTAGAGCCTTCCATAGTCCTCGGATGGGTCAAGGCCCCCAGTGTGCTTAAAAGAAAAAAACAAGAATTGCTTCCCTCTGGGTTCTGGTCTCAAGTACCGCGTTCCTAGCGGCAAGGGGGTGTCTCAGCTGGCTGCGTGGGTTCCCTTTTTTGTGTGCTGACGTCGTTCCAGCCGTGTGTCGCAATCAATCGAGTGAGTGTCAGGAACCCTGTCCCGCTCCAAAAAAGACGCTGCCCCATGATCTGCGGGAAGTCTTTTGTGATGAAAGCCTTCCACCGCCCAACGCTTCCTCTCTTCTTGGATGTTTCTGGAAGCGGGTTTCGACCCTAAGCATGGGGTGTAGATCTCAGGGGTTGTTAAGACTTGTGAGCCGCACGAATTTTTGATTTTCTTTCTGTAGTGGTGCGTTTTTCGTTGTTCGCGTTGCTGCAGATGCATTTCTGCGCTTATCTTCTTTCGATTTTTTTTTTTCTCGGTCCCCCCGAACCCCCAACAAGGCTCGTCGTGTCGAGTAGGGTTTTCTGTGTGGGTCTTTTGTGCCGGACGACCAACACCCTGCTGACCCATGTTCAATGCTTGCGTGTCTGGGGGATCGTTTTCCACTGTCGTGCGGTCCTTTTACTTTCTCCCCAACGTTCACCCGACTGGTTTCTGAACATTGAATGAACTCGTTTCACTGCTCATCCCCCGGCACAAGAGTGGCCTGAAAACAAAGCATGTTCTGAGATTGTCCTCTTTTCACCAAGGTGGTAGTGTTGACCTTGAGGTATAAGGGAAAAAACCCAAGTAGAACAAGCGACGCCAACCCCCCCCCACATCCATCATACAAGTCCTTACGTCCCTCCCCCCTCTCTACTTTTTTGGGTTGAGACCCTTTTGTGTAGAATTAGCCTTATGTACAAACCAAGGTTTTTTTCCCTTTTTCTCCTTGTTGTTAATACGGTTCCCCCCCCCCTGACCTCCCAGGGAGGCAATAGCCTATCCGCTAACATGTTTGTGCCCCCCACTTCTTCCTTTTCCCTTTTATGTTGCGAGTGCCCTTCAATGGTTTCCTCCAAATTATGTTTCTTTTTTTCGATCATGTTGTGCCACAACCAGTTGCCCCCTTCCTTTCAAGCCGTCGAGCCAAGCAGTAATGGCTGACAGAGGGTGTCGGTAAACAGCAGCAACACTCCGACACACAGCCCGGCCCGCGGCCGCGAGTGTGATTTTTTTTTTGTTACTCCAATCGCCTCCCTCCCGATGAGAGAAGGATCTGCCTCGGCAGCAACTCGTCCAGCGTTCACCCTGACGCCCCATGTTATCGTTCCTTTGACAGCGGGGCGGCTGCGGCGATGGTTTCCTCCCGCCCATGTTCTGCACGCCAAACTAAATTGGCAAAACATTGTGGGCGGGGAGAGGGGGAAGCACAAAGAACGGAGAAACTAGATCAAGAGGTGCGCCGGTGTCGGTGGTAATGCGGGAAGACCCCCACCACTTCCCTACACTTTTCATTTTTGGCGGTGGCGAAGGGTATCACCTGAGGCGACACATCCGTCTGCAGTGGCGGACGGCCCTCTGCGGGAAGAATTCCGACCGACAAGACATCCGATGGCAGAACACCGGCCGGCTCTTCCCTTGGTGGCAAAAGTTTGGCAGCACCCCCAAGGCCCTTCAGCAGTTTCGCTTTTTTGGTCTGGTCAAAATGTTTGCCGCACGCTTGGCGACACGCCCCTCTTTTTTTTGGGCAAGCCACGAGGGGCCTCTTTTTTGCAAGACAGAACTGCCAAACCACGGCCCCACGCGCGCGCGATTCCATGTAGCTCTCCCGAGGTTTTTCCGAGGCAAGAGCACGGTGGGCAATGTTTTGCCGGTGAAACGTGCCCGTAGCAATGCACTGTTATCCAATAGCAGCATTCTTCACTTTGTTCAACCTTTTTCCTTGCCGCGTACCGCCTCTCCGCCTTACACAAAGTCGACGTAACAATCCGTCAGACTAGTGGACTTTTTGAGTCGAGCTGAGTTTTTTTCGTGGTTAGCCTGGGTGGGCCCCCTCCACCCACTTTCCCTTTCACCTTCCGGGTTCCCACGGGGAACAAAGTGTGACCAAACAGGTACCCCCGGTTTTGACCCCTTTTTCTTACCCAGAATGATGTCATCGCTCTTCCGATCTTTTTGATTCAGCCCCCCTTTCCTCAGGGCTTGCCTCAGAGCCCCCAGGGGCTCCCCCCGTTTTTTGAATGTTACGCACTTCCTGTCCTCCACGATCTTGTCGTCCTGGGTGCCCCTCCAGATTTCGTTTCTTTTTGTGAATCTTTTGACACACTGAATGCCTTTCAAAACTAATATCGATACCGGCCACCAAGTTTTGGACTGAACCCTTAAGTAACCTTCAAGCCGGCTCATGTTCACATCGACCACCTTCTGAAGTCCCCCCTTTTTTACCTACCTCCATTGATTTTCTTCAAGGACCCGCATCCCCGATGAGGGAGGTGTTGCCACGTCCGAACTGGATCCATGACCATGCACGCCCTGCTGGGGCAAGAATGTTGGGGGGGGGCCTCGACAAACAACCCCCCCCGTTTCATATGGGACAACTCCTGGACGGGAAACATCATGAGCCCACGTGATTGACGGAAGGGACTCCCAGCCCCATTTGTGCTGTGTTCGTTCAAACTGCGAAATTCATCAAAAATTTGGTGATGAGTGTTCAGCCGTCTCTTGGGCATATCCGCCTTTGGCGCCCTCATGTCCCCCCCCCCCTTTGCGCCTTCCAAAATCCTCCTTTTCCTGAATCACGACCGTTTGTTTGCGGGTGCAGATATGTTGTCAGCTGGGCCCCTGTGGTCCCCTTTCCCTGAGATTGGTTGCTCACAACGGCTGAGACAATTTTCAGGACGCCTTCTGAACACTCATCCCCCACTTTTGGCGTTTCTGCCTCTCCTCCTGTTTCAGTGGGTCCTTCGGTGCTGTTTGTCTGTGATGTACCTTCCTTGCCCCCATACATTTGCTCAGTTGTTCAAGTCCCCTTAGGTGTTTCCCCCCCCTTCTTAGACTCGACATTCACGGGCCACAGACAGCGGTTTTGGGATTTCATCCCTTTAAAACCCTCCCATCAGCGCTTTGGGTTTTTTTTTAGGACCCTCAAGTATGTTTGTCCTCCTCACAATTGTGTTAAACTCTGAGAGGACTGCTGGTATCGCGGTGCCTGTGCCTTGCTCCGTTTACTTCGTGTTGACCCCTCCCGGCTTTCCTCGTTTTTGGAGCCTTTTTCCACCCCCCTTGGCGCACATTTCAGCTCTTAAGTCAGGGTTATGTGGCTGGTATGGTTTTTACCCAGGCAGTTTTACCCTGATCGTACCGTCCCCCCGGTGTTATGCAGAACATGGTGTGCCCTCGTAAATGATCAACTTTGTTCTTTCCCAGAACAACTCAGCTCGTCCTAGCGATGACGTTCCTTTTTTTTCTGATTTGGTCACATGTGTCCCCACGGACATACAAGTCCCCCCCTTACGGGTAAGGGTACTTTGCGTGACTTCCGCGTGTGGTAAACTAGGTTGCAATCGGCTAAAACTTCGCTAGTCAACCCTTTCCCCTTTAATTAGTTTTTTCTTACTTCTTGTGAGAGATGCGCAATTGATTTGTTTAACCCCTTAACCAACAATGCTTATAGACTCAGAATGTGCTCTGTATCACAGTGCATTTTTCACTGTGACCCTCCCGCCAACCTTCTCAATAGTGTCCCAATCGTTCAACTTAAGTGATGAAAGTATTTGCCCTCGAGCGGATGAGTGTTGGGCCGTTTTGTGATGAAAGTGTGTCGCTGGCCGCTGCACCCCTTCTTTTGGTTCCCCATAAAACATGCGTGCCCATTTTCTGTAGCAAGAGGGGAGGTAAGGCAAACTTTCCCGAGTCCCCACCGATTTTTTTCCCCTGAGGAAGTTCCACAGTGCAACCGACGGAAGCGTTGTGTAGACCCTTCTTAATGATGTTACGCGGTCTGCCCAGTCTACGCCCCCCCTGAAGTCAGCTTTGTCGACATTCTTTCGTAGTATTTGCCCGAAGTGTGATACCCACTCGCACAACCGACGTTTTTTAACCTGCTGTTTTTTTTTTTTCCCGCACCCAGAATGCCACTAGGGGACGACGGGCTTCATTTCCGAGGTGTGCTGCCTAATCGTCACCGCATTTTTTTTTTTAGGCGGAGTGAGAAGTGTGCTTTTTCCCGCATCTGCACTCAGAAGAAGAGGACTTCTCTCTTTGTCGGGCTCTTGCATGTCGTGCGGCACAGCTCCCTGTGCTGTCTGACTGCAGCTTCCTCTCTGATGTAAGTTGATGTTGTGTTGTTTCCCCGCCACCCTGTGTCGTTTCTTGTCAGTGAGGGGTTGCCTTTGCGCCACCACCTTGCAGCCATGTTACTGTTTCTGTGTCGCCGTTGGCTGGCTCTCTTTGGTGTTTTGCTGCACCATGACCCAAAATTTTGCCCCAACAAGAATTGTGAACTGTCACTGCTAGCTCATCCCCATTTCTTGTCTCGGGCTTTCCATTTTCAAAGCATTTTTTCTCGATGGACTCACCGGAGGGCAGGTGGTTCCGGATGTAGAAAGGGCTACCACACGTACAAAAACCCAAATGTTTACCTCCATACCGCGAAGGCGACAAACTTTCTCCTCTCTCTCTTTTCATTTTAGTGATTTGTTGTCGGCTGTTTAAAAATGTTTGTTTTTGTAGTGCTTTTTTCCTTAATCCATGTCCCTTCCCTCCCTTGGTTCATGGTGAGTTATTCTATCCCTCCTCTTTGCCTTCCACTATTTTTTTGGTTTTCTCAAGTTTAAGGGAAGCAAATGGTATTCTCCCCTCTTTTTCCCTGTTTACTAAGGTGTGTGCAGGCACAACCTTGCACCCGCCGACAGGACTCCCCTGCATTTTTCCGTCAATGTCTTGCCAGCATTTGTGGTTTCAATCCGGCAGAAACCCCATACGACACACAGCCACACGTAGACGAGCCGTGGTTGGTGTTTTCCCCCGTTAGCCCCCACAATCGCTGAACCGAAAGACTAAAGAGCTGCAGCTTCGCAAATGCGATGGAACCCTGCCGCATAAATTCCCTCAATTCCATTTCATGCGGTTCGCTCGCGGCGAGCGCAAGCACACTGCTGCCTCCGCCTGTCGCTCCCCACCGTTGGACTATGAGGGGCACACCGAGGCCCCGCCGACCCCTCTGATGAGAAACGTCTTGCAGGGACTCCTGCCTCTTGTGACCCTGGGGTTTTTTCATGCGGCATTACCCACCCCTTTCAGACACGGGCAGAACACGTGGTGTGCCGAAGTGGGTAGAACCATGAGGCGAATCATACACGAAGTGGAGGCAGCGACGATGCGGGGACCTAAACCGAGGAGACTTCGCCACTCTTGCTCCCCCCCCTGCGCTCCCTTTTGAAATTTTCAGACACAACACTGACAAAAGGGGAAGTGCACTTCTGTTGTGCTTGTAGCACACCCTTGGCGCTGGGCAGTTCAGTTGTGGTGTTGCGGAACCACCCCCCAGTCAACACGCAGGGCTTTTTGCGACCCCCCCCTCATTCCCATGACCTGGGGCCTCATGAACAGTGAACGATTTGTGACAAAGGTTCCGCAGCGTGGCTCATCTCCTTCCCCTGTTCAATCGCCAGAATCGTTACTCCATTAAGTTTGGTACTCCCTTTAAAACCATAATTGCGGATTCCCCTGCCGCGTATCAAAAAGTCCCTCCCACTTCCGCCTCCGTTTCCTTTTTTTGGTCGAGTTTATTGAGTGGGCCGAGTTGTGGCACACCGATTTTACCACACCCAGGAAAAACGCGGTTCACACGTACCTAAAGGGGACTCAACTTTTTCCCAGTGTGTTCCCTAGGTATTCACGCCTTCCCCAGAATGATCACCCTCTATCTTAAAACGATCGAGCTGAGGTGGCTGACGTCAGCCAAGTGGATCTTTTTTTGCCCCGTGCTCGGAATGGTGACCTTCTCCGTTGTCATCCTCAGGGTGTCATGGTGCTTTGCCACTACCTCCCCGCCCCTAATTAATCCAAGGGTTTGACTTCCAAAAACCTCCTTCAAGAGACCTAATGGCCTCGTGGACTGTCACAACAGAATCCCAGCCGAATGAACTGTTCACATTTTCACCCTAGCCTCTGTTGAGTTCCCATTCTTTGCGGTCACTTGCCAGAACCACGCTCCTCTCTGCTTGTTATTTTTTTCCCAGAAGAAGTTTAGAAATGCCCATGCAAGGGTTCCCGTTACGACGGCCTTTCTAGGCGGCAGGACAGAAAATGGTAGAAAAAACACTTGCGCAAAGGGATGTAATGGGAAACCACAGTCACCCCCCCTTCCCCGTTTAAATTGCGAGCAAACAGTCTTTTCCTTCAAAACTTGGTGTTAGAACTCGTCCGTGGGAACCTTTGACCTTTGTGAGCCAAACCCTCTCTCCGACTCCCCAGCAACCCTCCCCTTTTACCCCTCCTCCGGGTGTTGGGTGTAGATCGTGAATTGAATGTGGCCCCCCAATTTTTAGCCATTGCTCAGTTTTTTTTACCCAAAGTTTCCAATGTGCAAACGTTCAGGCCCACTTGGATTCCCAAAACCTTGTTCATTATGTCTGAAGTGGTTTGACTCTCACACAGTAACAGTTAAGGTGGTTCGGTTTTTTCATTTCCTTCCCCCATCCCGTGTCCCAGTGTTCAAGCTGTTCAGGTTAGGCCGAATAGGTCCCATTTTCGAGCGCCTTCGAAAGACATTCCACTTTTTTGCAAGTGATGACTGGTGCATTTCACCTCTGGGCACTTCAAACACCTTCGTGGTCTTGGCTTGGGAAATCAAGTGGCCTCAATCAGGGTCCCCTTACAGATGAGCTTCCTGTGTCATAGATGTGACTCAGCAGGCTTTCCTTGGTGCTCACAGACCGTTGACCGATAATCGTTATTAGGTTTTTTTTGACTGTAGGAGGTTTTGGAGATTTTTCCCCCTCCCCCTTGCGCCTAAGATCTGTTTGGCTTTTTTCTTTTGCTGCACCCAGTACGCACTGTAGGGGTATTACAAAGGATTACTTTTTAACCAATCCCTGGGGTCAATGGTTGATGATGCGCCAGATCATTGACACTTTTGCTGTCAGACTTGAGTTTTTCTTGATGCCTGCTTGCTTAGCGTTTCCTGTGTTCAAAAGAGGGAACCAGGACCTAACCGTGACACCCTCTTACGGGTCCCCAGGTCCTTAACCGCTCGGTGGAAACCTTTTAATAATTAGTCAGCTCGACCTAAAGTCGAAGTTTTGGGGTCAAAAGTGGCTTCTTTTGGGCTGAAGTTGTCGACTTTTTGCATGGATTTTTTCCCCTGGCCCAATAAGTAGAGAATATACTGCTGATATGGGGGCACATTTCCCTTGATGCTTGTGTCAAATGCCCTGCAACCGTCGTTTGCCCCTCGTGTACCTTATTTGTCAAGTCTTACACCCCCCAGGGCAGGCGTGGGCAGTTTGGTTGTGACAGGGTAGCTTCCAATGCTGAAAACGTGTTGGGCTTGGTTGCCCTCCTCCAAAACTCTTCTGAACGTCAATCTTTTGCGGGGAAGGACCCCCTTAACGCGAAAACCACTCGTGCTGCCCCCTGCGTGGCCGTGTTTTTGTCGCGTTGGGTGGAGACCTGTGCTTCTTGGCGCGGTGTGTGTCCGCATCGCCTGACGCACCCTGTCTTTCAGGCGTGTTAGTCCCCTTGGCGAAAAAAGTCCACATGGTCTCCTCCCTCCTTACGCCCTCTCTCCCCTTTCTACCCCCCCCCTTCCTACCCCCCTTCCCTACTCCCCACCTCCTCTTTTCTCTCTCCCCTCCCGCAAACTGCATCGGTGACCGTTTTTCTCCCACAGAAACTGTGAATATGTCGCACCCCTAGTGGATAATGTTGAAGGGAAGCGTGTTCAATCATCGTTCACCCAACTTTGTCCAGTATGAGTTTGAAGCTGGTGATGCTTGATCTACCGTCAGCCGAAGGCTGCATTTGCTCGATTGGGCCAGGTGCCGCGATAGATTTGCTGAAGCATGCAGATGATGACTCTTATATTGCTGTAACTTCGTTCCGAGGTCCGGAAAAGAATAAAAAACACCCTCGTGTTAGTGTCGTGTCGTTTTGACTTTTCTTTCGTTGCTCCACCCACCAGCCTTTCCTCTGTGATGTGTCGGTTGTCTTTCGGCTGTCGTGGCGTTGTTTCACGGGTTGTGCCGCCAACCAGACCCAGGAACAAGAATTGCTGACATATGACTGATGTAAATGCTCTCCAGTCCCCTGGGCCAGCTCGGGGCTTAGGGCATGAACACCCCTCCTAGCGTGATAGAATAGATATTTCCCCTTTCCCCCCTTTCCTTTTTTCTGTTTCCCCCCCCCAAGGAGAAACTACGACCAAAAAAAAATTTCAAAATAATACAGAGAAAGGAGAAAAACAACAA
>Ga0179591_1338117_pt1 | contig 10960 bp, 13 predicted proteins | sample CZOMad2_1_08_16f_FD_182891 | JGI IMG/M metagenome (GOLD analysis project Ga0179591, IMG submission 182891) | Vadose zone soil fungal communities from Angelo Coast Range Reserve, California, USA - CZOMad2_1_08_16fungal (PacBio error correction) | ecosystem: Environmental > Terrestrial > Soil >... | reverse complement strand
TTCGCGCCTCCCAAAACGCCTTCCGATCTGACCTGAGAAGAGGATCTAACTTCGTTTGATCCCCCTTCTGTCCCTTTACGCCCCCCCCCCCTCCCCTCGGTGACTTCAAGATAAAAGCTCGACAACCGCGCTTCCTCGCTTTCAGACAGTCTTCAGAGAAGCACTACCCTCTCTCCCTCGACTATCCGAACACATCAAATGTGGCACGAGCCTCACGTATCCTTATACGAGGGTTTGTGTAGGGTCCGTAGACGCCTCGTTCAAGTTGTAGTTTTTTGGCGTAGAGACGCGGCTTAGCTCCATCTCCTCTCTCCTATTTTCCCGTGTCTCCTTGATGATCGGACAACCACGTTGTAGCATCCGAGTTCCGCTCCTCCTTTCCCCCCTTCCTTTAGAACCTGTCCACGAAGCTCGTGGAGATGTTCCGCGGGAGTCGTTCACTTCCCCTCATTCCTGTTCCTCGGTTTGTCAGTGCGAAGAACCCGGTCGGCCTTTTTTTTTGTTTTCCCGATACCATCCCCCCGTTCGCCCCGCGCAGAGAGACTTCGCAACCTCTCAGACCTTTTCCGGCTAATACCCGACGAGCGAGATGTAGAGCCACTCCTTCTGATGCATCACGGCGACCGGAGGGATTTTAAGGCGAATTTCGTCCCACCTGATCTGCGTCGTTTGTCGACCGATCACCGCGCCATAGATTTTTTAAGAGATCTTGGATCCTCCAGTTTTCTCGAACGCTACTTCGATTATCTTCTAGGCCAGGCTACAAGGTTCGTCTAGAACTCCCTTTTCTTCCCCCTCGGCAGGATTGTCGTCGTGCCTCACGAGGACCCGGTCTTCTTTTTAGTATGACCTGGACAATTACGGATATTCTTTTAGGGTCGGGATCCCTTCGTCTCTTCTCTCCTTCTTTCTCCGTGCCAGGGGCGTCCGGAAGGAGGGATAGTGGCGCCTCTTGTTCCTTTTTCCTGTTGGTCTTCCCTTTGGATGGCATAAGGTCAAGAAATCCGAAATCACCTCTTTGGAGGAGGTTTACCCTTAGAGGTTCAATAGGGCTAGCTCCCTCCTTGAGAGTGGAACACAGCTTTTTCACCCGCACGAATTCAGAGGATGGGGCGTCCCTCGGATTCCCTCTGTACATAGAAAACTCTTATCCTTCCTTTTTGTTGTTCCCCGTTAGTTCCTCTTCTAGACCCGTATCCAGTCCTTTAATTTGACCCATTACTATCTTATCGTTTTGTTGTTCCCGCGTTTCTTGTCCCCCCTTCCCCAGAGTAACAGAAGAAATTCGCCCTATTATACCCTCTTCTTTTAGCATCCTCCCCCAGTGTGTCTTTCATGCGTAAGAAATCCCCCCCGTCCCCTTCTCCCCCGGTCTTCTGATACCCGTAGTACGGCCAAGAGAATTCCTTCCGGGAGCCCTTATTCACCTTTTCGCCTTCCCGATAACGCAGAGAGGCGATTTGCGATCGCCGCGAAGTTTCCCCCTAGACCCGTACTTGTCGTTCCTCGCTGAATCTTGACTTTTTTTGAGAATAGGAACTCTGATATAGTTCGACCCCGATAACTCTCCTCCGACCACATACTATGCTTTTTTTCTGAAGTATGCGTCTCTGACACTTTCCAGTTATGACCCCCTTTTCCTAGATTTTTTGAGGAAACCCCTTTTTTCTTTCATCGTTTTTCTCTTCGTTCCCCCCCCCCTCTCATTTTCTTCTTTCCTTCTCTTAAGCATTTCAAGGAAGTAGGTGACCATCGCTTTGAGTCGAAGACTTTTTCTGTCTTGGTTTTTTCCATCCTTCTTTCTTCAGTTGGCTTTCCCGAGTCCTTCCCTTCGTGCTGTCTTTTATCAACGAGGCCGTGATTTTCGGTCACGATCCCTCCCTCGTTTTCCAGGACAAAGTCACTGTGTCTTCCCCATCTTCTGAAGTCCAGGACCCCCGAGATTATTTTTTTATGATTAGTTATGAATCTGTATCGATTTCCTTGCCCCTGAACCTCGTAGGACCGAGGTCGCTTTCAAATGATTTTTCTCTCTAGCAATCGATCACGTCCATAGGATGCTCCCTCCGCCGTATAGACTACCCATTGGCAAGAATGAAGACAGTTTTTAACACCCCAAATATCCTGCTAAGTCCCCCTATCGTATATAATTTCTTCACTTTCTTGAAACCAGCTAATTGAGTGTCCCCTGAGTCGAGTAGTAGGGCCGTGTGATGCTCTTCTAGGGGATTTTTTGCCCTTCTATCCAGTAGGACTTGTAGATCGGTGGAACGGTTCCCCTTTTCCCTTCAGTGAGGGAACCTGCTCTAGAGGCTGCTCATCTCTAGCCAGAGGACCTTCCCTCGCGTTTTTTGTGTCGAGCGGGCTCAAGAAGCTCGAGTCCGCTCGCTTACCTTTTCCTCTTGGCGTTATCTTCTGAACTAACAGATATTCCCCCTGTCCTCCTCTTGCCAGTCGTTTTCTTAGGAACCTGAGTTTTCTTAGTGCAGCTGCCTCTTCCCGTTCCGGTCGATGACCCCCGTTCGTTTTTCTGAGAAAGAGTAGATAAGGTTTTGCCTCTCTTTCTTTCTCGTTTGGGTATTTCAATAGATCCCTCCCAGCCCTGTTACTCCGCCTTCCTTTCGTTTAAGACGTGGAGAGCTCCTTCTCCCGAGAATTGTCCCTCGATCCATCCTTTCCCCGAGTTTCCCATGCTCTCTGGTCTCCTTTAGACCCTCTGAGTTCCGAAGGGCCCACAACCCGTTTCTTTTAAGCCTTCCCTCGGAATAGTTCCCCCTCTTTCCTTTGCTCCACTGCACTGCTTTAGTCGCGTTTTTGTCTCTCTTCATCGATTCTTCCTCGATTAGTCGAGTTTCTTTTTCTACCTCTCCGTCTGTTCTTCTCCCTAATGACCATCCCCCCCCGAGATCCTGTCTCGTTATCGCTTTTTTTTGACTCTGTCTTTAACCTCCAAGAGCGTGCTATTGAGGACTTTCCATTCCTGTTCGACCCGTTCGTCGGGCCCCAGTCGCAGTCTTTCGGTCCTTTCACGCCTTCCCCGCCTCCCCCTCATCCCTTTCTTGTGCTTATGTGTCCTTTCCTGATACAACTTAGACCCTTAACGTTCATCGAGCGTCGTAGTATGTTCGAGGCCACGCCTGCAAGAAGGTCACCCCTTCGACTTATGTTGAGCCCTTCGGCCCCCTTGAAAAGACAAGAGTTGCCGGATTGTTAGGCCCTCTTCCTATCTTTTCCTTTTCACGCTATACACTTCTTTCGAACCGATCATGGCCGAAACAGATAATTTCTTCTCTTCTCCCCTTTGTGAACCCTGAATCCCCCCCTTATTCCCCCTAGAGATTCATATCCGTTTAGAAGCACTCCCCCTCCTATTTCTCTCCTTGTTTTTTTATAGAGGCTATCGTTTTTTCTTTTAATCGTCACCAACGGCAGTCAGGGTCTCTTCACTAGGTTTACACCTTTTATGGCACGTTGCAAGGGCGAGGATTGCCAGGTCCCCCCCAGGCCCTCCCTTTGAGGGCGCAGACTCGTTTCCCTTCTTAGACTCCCCCAAGCGTCCCTATTGTTCACGTTCCGAATGGATAGGAGAACGTCACTTCATGTGCTTTTGCGTATAGGGTCCCCAATACTATTTCGAGGATTTCGATCTTGTAGGTTTCTTTTATCTTCGACCCAGACTCCCACTCTCGGCGGGATGAGGTTTTCGAGCCTCTTCCCCATACCCGTACTTGCGCCCCTTTTCGTCCCCTTTTCCTAGCCTTTTGATACGTCTTCCTTCACATTTTGAGCCAGTCCATCCATTCCTTCTTGCTTTTTCCGCACCCGGAGCGCACGACGGCCGACACGCTGTCTCTGGGTTCTTCGGTACGTTTCCCTTTTTTGATTTCATTCCTTAATACCTGCTCCCCTGTCCTTTTCCTCCCCGAAGCCTTAGATATCGACCGCTTGCACTCTTATCCCACCACAATACCTTCTCTGGCCCGTATTCTCGAGCGGTTCGAGCATCTCTTTTATCCCCCCGGTGTTGGTAAAAAGTTTCGAGAAGGAGCGAAATTCTTTCTGGTACCGCGTTATTTAGTTTGTCTCTCCGATGAATTAGCTTCTGACCCCCTCCTACTCCCTCTCTTTCCCGTCGTCCCAACCTTTTTTTTTTCATCTCTTTACATCGCAGGATAAACACGGCGATCCCCCCCGATCTTCTCACCCGTCCTCTCCTCCCCCCCCGCTGCGTAGTGACCCGATTTACCTCCCGACCCCCTTTTTTCATCCCCCCCTGGCCTGCTGCACCGACATCCCTAGCGTCCTTTCCTCCCCCTGATCAAGTGCTTAACCTGGCATACCGAGCTGGTGTGTTGAGTCTTATCGACATCCGCAAGTCTCGGCAGACACTCTGTCCAGAGCTTCTGGAACTTCCCCTCCCCCTCCGCCACACCGTTTCCCCCTTCTCATTTTTGCCTTTCTACTCGGTCCCTTTAATTAGATTCCTGAGCTTTTCCCCCGTCTTCCCGCTCGCAGTCGGTTCGGCAACCTGGCTAGGATTTTCCTCTCCTGGACCCCTCCCTTCGAGCTGCCGCCAGATTTTTTTTACCTTGCACTCTCTGCCTCCCCACATAACTGATCTGGACAATTACATTTATCCGATCCCTCTTTCCGGGTCGGGGGTTAGAATCCTCCGTTAGATTCGGTGTAGTTGGCTTGTCTCTTCTGGCTAGGGGTGAGTAAAGGGCCCCTCTTCCCGTTTTTCTCTAGTCGACTCGTATTGTTCATGCAGTTTGACCTATTTTTGAGATTTTTCCCCTGAATCTGCTCCCCTCCCCCCAGCTATTTTAGTCTTTTTACGGGTTTTTTCACTTATTGACGAACTCGGTCTGGAGGTTTTCTACTCCCTTTTCCGTCCGATTTTCGGAACGTTCTACCACGCACGTTTTCCTTTTCCCACCGCGGCTCATTCGCCCCCAAGCGAAGGATTGGGAAAACTCCGCTTCCATGTGAAGGGTAGGTCGAGGCAAGTATCGAAAGGAGTGAGCCTCCTTCAGGTTCATTTTCTCCCTGGTCGTTTTTGCCTTCACCGGACGAACGCGGTCTTTACGACTATGACTTGCTGAGCATTTCCTTGCCCTCCTAGAGACTCATATAAGACTTACCCCCCGGGGATTTTTTTCATCCCCCCCCTTTTTTTCCAATTTAAGGAACAAGAGACCCTCCTAGTTCTTCCCTCTTTCCTCGTGGCTTCTTGATGGCGACCGTTATTGATTTGCTTGCCCCCCTCCTCCGTCTTGCTCTTTCCTCCTCTTTTATCCTTTTTCTTTTCCATGTTATATGAGGGCGGACGGCTGATGAGAAGGATTTGTATCGGGGCCGTATCCTGATTTCTTTCGGTTGGGAAGAGATGCGAATGTTCTACCCTAGGGTACTTCGGTTCTCGGCGATAGCCTGGCTAGCGTTATGGTGTCCCTCGTTTGGGAACCCTTCTTCCATCAGAATAACAATTTCACCACATCCAGGCTTCTCTTCTCCGTAACTAGAACTTCTCGCCCCCCTTGAAACCCTCCGTGTTTTTTTGATTTTGTGTAGCATGTGATTGCCCTTTCTTTATACTTTCGGTACCCTTGAGCACCCGATGCTCTTCTGCTTTTCACACTTTTTTTCCACAGCGAGTTCCTGGCGTTACACGTCGGGATAACAGATATTTAGCCCCTCCTCAAGGTGATACCCTCCTTTGTTAAAGGAGGTCAACCCCCCTATCCCCTTCTAACTGTCCCCCTGGGTCCCATAACCCTATATCCCGGGACCTTTCCGCAGATCCCCCTGTGCGCCTAACCCCTCTCCCTCAGCCCCTATGAGACGATTTTGTTTTTCTTAGAAGAGCCATAATATCCCTTAACTTTTCGTTTGCTGCCCGTTCACTGCTGTGACGGCCTACAAGTTGCTCTCGTTTCTGACCAATAGAGTCTATCGCGATCCCCTTGTTCTTTCTATGTCCCTGATTTCTTTGAGCGACCTGAGCATTTTTTGACCCTTTCCCCTTCTCGGAAATCACCGGTTCGCCGCTTTCTCCTCAGTCGAACCACGCCTCGGGATTCCGATTTGTCCGGAACCTCCTGTTCGTGACTCCGCAGAGTTGAGATATTTCATGCCCCTTTTCTTCCATCCGTGCCTTTTATGTTCCCTTTTCGGTCCCATCTCTTTTGTAGTAATTTGAGTGAGTCTCCGTAGGTTCGCGAACAATTTTTCAGTCCCTTTTTTCGTTTTTAGAGTCCAAGAACGGAGACCTCTTTCGTACCCTCTTCGAACATTTTGGCAAAATACCCTTCTTCCTTTATGTTAGTTCCTCTCGGTCTGGTCATCCTTTCTCACAACCCCCTCTAGAGTTTATCACATTCCCCCCTAGATCGAGTCCTCGAGCACCGGCCCTCGTGCTTCTCATGTAGCCTCCCAAGTACCTCCCCACCCTCCCCTTTCCTCTACGAGTTTTGCCTTCTCCCCTACTTCCCCTTCTAGGTTTTCTTTGTGAACAGACGACTTGATGTGGGCAGTTATCTGTGGGCTCGTATAAAACGGGATCTGGAAAGTTCCCGGTTTTCCCCTCTCTTCATTTGTGCGTGACCCAGGTTGCCTCTTCCCCTCTAGTGTCCTCCTTTTCCCCCCTGATGCTCCTTTCATCGCAGCAGCAGCCCATACCTCGTCTAGTAGTCGGGTTTTGGATGCGAGTGGTCTTGAACGTTTCGCGGCAGAAGATCGCTTTTACCTCTTGCGTTTGCGGATTCCCCCTGAGGCTTCCCCCCCTGACACGCGCAAAGTCGGCAATTTATTGGAAATTTTTTCCGCTTCCCTCCCCCCCTAGGTGGTTTTTTGCCTTTCCTCTCCCGTGAGTCTAGGAACAATTTTTTCTTTCATTTCCCATCAGATAGTCCGGTTTTTTCCTTTTTAGCAGTTTTAGTGATAGGTCGCTTGAGAAGGTCAGTTTTAGGTACTCTACCACTCTCTTGTTATGAAGACGAGAGAAGCAGTAGGGTCTGAGTAGATTCAGCGCAGCTTCTATTGCGAGGCCCCCCTTTCTGAGATACTCTAGTAGAGCCTGACTTTTCTCTCTTGAAACCCATTGCGCTTTTCTCGGTTGCTTCTCTCTCTGAACTCCCTTATCACGGGTGGAGCGAAAATGAGTCTGTAGCCGTTTGGACTCTAGCAGATCTTATCTTAGATGACCCCTGTTGACTGTATGGCGTTACCTTTTCCCCCTCTTTTTCCCCCCCCTATATCCCTGATCTTTTTTTGTCTGTCTTGGCGCGCCCCAATAGGTGGCAACGCCAATTTCGAGTTAGGTTTGAGTCCTCTCGTGACCTCTCTGGGACCCCTTCGTCGGGAAGCGAAAGGACGATCGAAACCCTCCTCCCCCCTGCCCCTCCTTTTTTCTGGTTTTCTCTTAACCCCTGGTACAGAGGAAATCATTTTATTAGAGTGACTCCCTCAGCCCGTCACTAAGAACCCGTCCCCCCCTTTTCTCAGCCAGTAGGACCGGGGAGGCGAGGACGATGACAGATGAAGCAAGAAACTCCCCCCGATACCCTGTTCTTCACCGGCTCTTGCTGAAAAACTCTCACTCCCCAGACCCCCCTTTTTTTTTCAATGGTGAACACCCCCCCAGATAGCCCCCCCCCCCTTTGTACCCCCTCCCCTCGTCTTTCCTAGTGGTAGAGAAACTAATACCCGTTTTTTTTCTATCTATATAGTTGATTGCCTACCACTAAGTCAGCTTTCCTTTTTGAATTTCGGTCTCTCTTCCTTTATTTTTCTCACTCTTTCAGTCGGCCTAGAGGAGTTCTTTTCGTCCATGTAGCCCCCCTTTCTGAACCCGTGTAACTTTCTGCTAGTTTCAGGGCCCCCACTAGGATTCTTTCCTTTTATCGGACCCGCTTAAAGTTTTCCCCTTTTTGTGGAGCCATCTCCTGAGGGCGCGCTGTCAAAGGGATCAACAAGAAATGCGGCTTTTTTCTGCGGGCGTCTTTCGCGATGCCTTACCCCTTTCTACTCTTTTCGACCTCGTTGCCAGTTAAGGCGGCTAGGAGAGAGATCTTATCATCCTCTCTTTTGGTGCACGAGTGAGCGCCATGTCTGTCTCATTTATTTCGGGGACTCTAAGCTTTTTTTTTTTTTCCACTTTCCCCTTCCCAGGAGTTCCCCGTGAAAAAGACATAGCGAGATAGTTAAGTTCTCCTCTCAACCCTTCTCCTACCTTAAGGTTATGACGACACGTCCTGATCTGAGGACTCATCACCGCCTCACCGTTTTTTTTCCCCTCCTTTCTTTCCGCCCTTGGTACGGTGACACGGGACTTCCCTCTAAATCCGGAAACCGATAGATCGCCCCCTTCTCTGCCTCCCGCCGACTAAACTCATAAGGCTATAGTCGCGCCCTCCCCCCGCTTTTTTTCTGCGTACCCCTCCGACCTCTCCAGAAGAACTTGAGCACACAAATATTTGTCACCCCTTCTGACTCGATGACCTCTACTCCCTTTGTTCCTCGACTCACCTCGCAGTTGTCCCCCCCTGACATTCCATGCAGAGTTCCGCTCTATTCCCGCTCCTTTCCCTTTTGAAGGATAGCTCGTTCTCTCTCCTAACATCTCAGAGGAGTATTGACAGATTTCGGGTATCTCTTCTTAGGTCCATCCGACGTCGCTCCGACCCCCTCGTAGCCTTTTCTTTTTGCTGACGCGGTAGCTCAATTTTTTTCCATAGCGGTTCAGTCGTCTATCCCAGATTTCTCTTCCAGTGCCAAATTCTCAGCTGTCCTCTCTTTACAAGTCTCCCGCTTCGCTTCCGCCCGATCTCCCTTCCTCTATTCATCAATTCAGAGTGGGTCCTTCCCCCCGATCCTAAGAGGAGGGGTAGTTTGTATGCGATATTCCCATGTTCGTTATGGAGGACTCGCTTGTGGAGTCGCTACAGAGACTTTACCCCCTGTTGCCGTGTCCTCCTAGGATCTCGTCGGCTGTTTCCCTTTCCTTCGCTTCTTCTGAGCCTCGCCTCCTTCTTCAGATCCCAAGAAGATCGACGTGCTTTTTTTTTTTCTGTTTCTCTTTTTTTTTTTCCCCCCTCCCCTGAGTCGGCGACCCCCCTATATCCTTCCGAGTACTCCCGCGTGTTCGCCCCCGATACCCCCCCCTTTCTGCCAGAGTAAATCCTTCGACTTGTCCGCACTCCTAGAAAAAGGCCGACACCCGACTCGGCATGATGATGTGAAAGATCGAGGCCCCTTTCCTTCTTCTTGACTTCCAGAGCCTGCCTCCCAAGAGTGTCGCCCCCTTCCCCCCTCCCGTTTGAAGAAATTTGATTTACGAGATTTTTCCACTTTGGCTGAGCCCCGAGCTAATCTTAGTGAGATCTTGGTTTATCTTCCTATCAGGTCAATGCTACTTTTTTTCCCTAGCAGCTTCAGTCTTGCCCTCTTCGATGCTTGCGTAGATTGATGACCTCCACCCTGTCTAGGGACTAGCTGTCGTCGCCTCTTCCCGCTCTGACCCCGTGACGCTTCTTCTGCATGAGTTTGGAAGGAAGACTGAGTGGTGCCCTTGACCTTACGGGATAGGATCTGTCGAGCAAGCCTGAATCACCTGGGTTTATTTCTTTTCTACCCTACCTCTGGTGTTTAGAATGCTCAGGTGATTTCCCCACCGCTGTTGGCAAGGATCATTATTTCCATTGGCTCCCTCCAGGATTATACGCTCCACCCAGACCAAACGAGTAAGAATACCATTTTTTTTTGCGAGAGATTTGATCGATTCTTTACGACCCGGATGTCCTGTACTTTCCTCCCCTCAGCGGATCCTCGATGTGCCCACCCCCCCTCCTTGGTTTGGCCCAAGTCACACCGAGCCATCGCATGACCCCCCACTCTCGAGGATGACAGCTTTTTTCAAGGTATCTCTTCTTTGCTTTTCGGCCTTTCCCCCGACCTTCCCCCGATCCAAAAAAGGTAACCTGTACAACCAGCTCACCCCCCAGTCGTCGGCCCCAGACTTACGGCCGGAAGTGAGCCTGATTAAATCTACAGCGCTTTCTCTTTCGCTCCTACGATGATTTTGCTGGGTAACACGAGCATTTTGTAAGCCCAGCTCCCGAAGACTCTTCAAGTGTTCGCTCGAGGACACGCTGACCGTGTCTGCTTCACTCAGACTCCTATCACCTTTTCCCTGTATCACCCGAGATTTAGTTCTGTGTCGCGCCAACCCTTGTCGTATCCCCCGTAGAAGATTCTCGTCACTTCACCTGCTTTTTTCCCCGCCTTCTAGAGTAGAAACCCCTACCTTTTTTCCGTCTCTGCCTGTACCTCCTCCGCCCGGTTAGCCGTTCCTCCCTACTTATAAGGTCCTCGTTCTTTTTTTCTACCCGTCGTCCGCGCGTGGAAATCCCCCTTCGACAGAGTTTTCCTAGTGATATATATTCTGAACCCTCGGACTTCTTTAGTAGACGCCTTTTCGCGCCTTTTTTTCAAATAATGTCAACCTCCTCCCTCTCAAGTAGCTTCTTATAGGGCCTTTTTATTTGATGGATAGAGAATAATTCTGTCCACTTTTCTTTCCCATTCCTGACTATTTTAATAGGCACCGGCATCTGTCGACCTGCTTTTGCGCTTCTCCACCTTTTGGCTCCCGCGCCAAGTCACTCAAACATTTCATATACGCTGGGATCCCTTCCAATTCTTCGATCGTACGTTTTATAGTTCCCCACAGATCATTGTGGTGACTTGGAAGTCGGGGCGCGATTTTTTCTTCTTCCCTGCCCTCTAGACGGGATCTTTCCTCTCCCTCGGTACATAATTCCTAGGTGATTCCGCTTTCCACCTCTTTTCCAAGTTGAACCGTCGATCGGTCCTGAGAATTAGTTCCTCCAAGGACCCCTAACTCCTCGGACGTCGGGTGGTAGACCAGTGCTCTTGCCACTGACCTCCCTTCGCTCCC
>Ga0179591_1215406_pt1 | contig 10960 bp, 10 predicted proteins | sample CZOMad2_1_08_16f_FD_182891 | JGI IMG/M metagenome (GOLD analysis project Ga0179591, IMG submission 182891) | Vadose zone soil fungal communities from Angelo Coast Range Reserve, California, USA - CZOMad2_1_08_16fungal (PacBio error correction) | ecosystem: Environmental > Terrestrial > Soil >... | reverse complement strand
TGTGGCCTGACGTCCCCTTCACCCTTTCTCGAGGCTTTTTGCCTTTTCCCCCCTCCTTTCCTGTCCCATCATCAGAGTGCTCTATAGTATACAACGGAGGAGTCACGACTGTGACAAACGCGCCTCCTTCCTTCTATCCTGGTTTAGCCGGCGCTTCATTGCTGCTCGGCCAGACTAGGCTCCTATTCTCCTTAAAGTAGAGCGTCCGAGATTTTGCGCTCCTGCTCTTTTTTTTCGTTGTTTCTGGTTACCTTTCGATGACGACTTTGGAGCGAGGCGACCCGGGAAGCCTGATCGTAGAAGCGTGTAATTTTCCCCAGTTTCCGAGTCCGGACGAGATTCAGTCTTCTAGTTCTCGTCCCTCGTGCCGGTCTCTTCGGGAAAGTTTCCCCACACTCAACTCCCGCCCGACATTTCCTCTGCGGTCTGGTCGGATCTTTCCCACGCAAAGTCGTAAATTGGACCCGCAATTTCCCTTCTTTCTTCTTGTCGAGATCCCTCCTTTTCTCCCCAACCCGCCATGCACAACGAGACCCTGCCTTTCGAGATCACGGTGAATGATGCGTTTCTTTACTAGACTTGCTTCCCCCCGCGCTTTTCTTTGGCGCAGCAAATCACCAGTGCAATAGGTCCTATGTCCTTTCCTCCTCTACCAACAAGGCTGGAGGGTTCATCGCTTTTCCAGGCTTTTTTTTTCTCTTCTGGCACCCTTCCCTCTACCTCCTAGATTTGTTGACCAATGATTCAGTTCATCTCCCATCTTTCCCAGGAGATAGGTTAGTTTTTTCCCTCTTGAGCTCTTCCCTTCCCCCCCCCCTTAGTCCCGCGAGCGTAGAGCAGTTGTACCAAACTTCTTCCCTTCAGTCCAGGAACGCGAGTCGATTCCATCCCCCAATTCTTTTCTTGGACCTTCAGCCGACAAACTACCTTCCGCCTTCCGAGACGTTCTCCCGCCCGGAGCTTTTTGGCTCCTGTTTTCTTTTTTCCTAACGTCGTTTACACGAAATTGCGACATTAGTATCCCTCCTCCTTCGTCTCTCCCTCCCCCCCCCCATTTCAGGACGTTTTTTCCAACGTCCTTTCGACTTTTCTTTTCTTAAAAGGGACGCCAGCGTTAAATGTTCCTGCTCTTCCTCTCTCTCGGCCCTTCTGGTCAAAAAAAGCCTAGCTCCCCACCCTCTTCAGTTTCCTCGTTTTTTCCTCCCGTCGTTCCGTGTCGAGGTTGGATGAAGTGACCATTTGGCAGTCAGGCGCTTTTTCCCTTCCTCTTTTTCTCCTTACCTCTCGGAACAGTCCCTTTCAAGCGGCGTCAGACAACGGACGCCCTCATTGTGTCTTTCGGCCTTCCCTTTTTTTCCCTGATCTTTCCTTCGTCCAATTCCCTCTTGCAAACTTACGGCGAGCAGGCCTCCCGCGATCCGTGTGGAAGTTTCCTACAGTCTACTCGCTCCAGCAGTCCCGCTAAGCGTCTGAACATTCACTTTTGGACCCCCTCCTTTTTCCCCTTTTTTTGAACAGTTGGTAGATTGACTTTTTTTTCACGCGTTCAGACTACATCGACTCGGAAGTCGAACTTTTTTTTCTCTTTCTCCTTGTTGGTTTGCGCCCCTCTAAGTTATCCCCCACTGAAATTGACGACATTTAGATTGAGCTTTTCCCGCCAGACCCGCTGGTCCCGCCCGTTGTCCTGATTGAAGTCAGAGCCTGCGCGCATGACCGCCGTACTTTCCCCCCCGTTTCTGAACTCTTCCAGGGTTCCACAGGCAACGGACGACGTGACCGAAGTCGGCGGTGCCAGAGGTCTTTTCTTCGGGTTTGGTTTTCTTCTTTCGAGTGCAGTGCCATTGAGATCTTGAAGCTTGGCCAATGATTGTTTGACGGCTCGGCGGAAGACGTTTTTTCTCCCTCCCCTTTCATCCCGACTTCCTTAAGAGTGTCGCGTATTTGTTTTGGATTTTTTTTTTTCCTGGTGAACGACATTTGTTTTCTCCCCTTCCGTTTCTCGAACCCATATTCTTTTGGATGGAATTTTCCGGTCCCATCTTGCATCTCGGCGATCAAGCGTTTGCCTTTTGTTCCCAAGTTGAAGGTTAGACGTCTCTGTTAGAAGATGTCCCTTCCCCCCTCTTAGCATTTCTTTTTTTTCCCTTTCCTCCATCTTCTTTCACTAGGCTTTTTCCCGAAACCATTTCTCCGGATGTTTTAGTTTTCGAGTTGGCTTTCTTACGCCGACGAATTTTCCCCTTCCTTTTTTTTTCTCGAGCTCGTATTCTGTCGACGCCAACTCGCAGCCGACCGAGCGCGCCTTTTTTTTTCCACCAGGTTTTCTTTTTTTTTTTCCCCCTTCTGTTGGACTCGATTGCCTAAGGATACCGGCGACGGCCAGACTTACGTGACGTCGACTCACCACGGCCCCCCCCTTTTCTTCCTTTCTCGATCTGCGTCTATGCCCCTCCCCCAATGCCCTCAGAATCTTTGTGTTTTCTATCTTCTAGGCGCCTTTCGGAAAAAACCTGTTTCCCCAGTCCCACGAACATCATTCCCCAACAAATCCGTCGACAAGCTGACCCGGGACTGTTCGTCCTTTCTCTTCCCTTCTTTCCTCCGAAGTTGTCAACCAAGGTGCAAATGTCCCTTTACTGCCCCTTTGTGTTTTTTTCCTTTTTTCCAAAGACACGCACCGCGCTGAAGCCCTTATGTCCAACCGCCCCTTGCGTCAAAGTCGTTCCTTTCGGTGTCCCCGGTTCGTCACTCCTGGTCAAGCAGCGACTTACGGTCATTTTCGCCTCGGTCCGCGCCCCTTCCCCCTCTGAAGAAGGGCGTGGACCGCGGTCGATGTTTGTCCCCTCGGCCTGCTCCATTAGTCAATGGCTTAGTCTCGCCCCTTGTTCGCCCCTCGATCTCACCCCTGAAACTTCGCCCTTAGTGTACTTCTTCATTCCTCCTTCTTTCGAACTTTTTACCCTGTCATCTTTGCCAGGGTCCCACGCCCTGGTGTCAGAGTCCTTTTTCCCTGATTTCCCCTATCCTCCCCCTCAGAGATAGGGAGACATACCACCCCTATCGCGGCGGCCGCATCGAGGACGTTTCCCTTCTTTATTCCTCTTTCCCCCTCTTCTGTTGAGGTCTTCCGTATCGGCAATGCACGAACATTGAAGTTTCGTTTTTGTTACGTTTTTTCCTTTCTTTTAAGAATCTCACGATAACAAAGTGGTCCCCGCTCGCGCGACGGCCATTGTCATTACCTTCTCTTAGCAAAATTGAACGACGGACTGGTATTTACTTAGTCCTCCTCCCGTTGACCCTTTCTTTTTTGTTTCGCTTTTTCCCCTCCGAGATTCGATTTACGCTCTTTAGCCTTTTTTCCTTTTTCCTTCCTTTCGAAGCTTTTATTTGGACATGGAATATGAGTTTTCTTTCTGTACTAATTTTTTTTTTGGCTTCCCCTTTGAGTAAAGTTCGATGCGCAGTTAGCCTCGACGAATTCGCCCCAAAGCTCACGCGCTTGATCCCTTTAGGCAGTTCTTTTAACTTTTCCCAGCGCAAATACCTGCATGATTTGCTATTTCCCGCTTTATTTTCCTTGTCGGACCCGACCCTTTTCTTGGTAGTGGATCTCAGCGGAGTCGCTTGCCGTCCTCCGTCCCGCGTATCGGAGAGGCCCACAGATCTATGGCGACTCTTCTTTTAGCCTTTTGATTTTTTATTTTTTATTACCCGCTGGGCTGGCGTCGCCTGTTCTGCCCGAGGCGCCCCCTGACTGGACACGTCGTACCCCTCAACGCTGAGGTTGATGAGTCCTCACGTCCCTTCTCCGTTTTTTTCCTTTCCTTACGAGATGATTAGAACGCCTTCATGATGGTTCCTCCCTAGTTCTTCCAGGCGCGATCCTTCACCGTGAATTCGATTTTTCCCTTTTTCCCGTCCTTTCTTTTTCTCCATTATCTTCTCAGATCCTAACTAGACATGCTGGACACCGGTCGAAGTGATTGATCCTCCGCCTCCTTTCTCTCTTTTCCTTTTTAGGTTATTTCGCTTTTCCTGGCCGTGTTACCGAGTCGTCCTAAGCTTAAGAAACCGATTTTATTCGTTAATATCTTCCCCCGCTGCCTTTGCAAGCCCATTCTAAATGATAAGGGGAGGCCACCTTTCCTTTCCCCCGCAATTTTTGCGCACTTTCCCCTCAACACTCCAAGAGCACGCGCCTTGACCCGATCATCTATAATTATTCTGCGCTGTTTTTCCGCTGATCTTCTCTTCATCTGAATCTCGTTGGACCTTTTTGTAGAAGGAGGCTTTAGATCCCTTCTCCCCGGCTTTACCCTAGCAATTGTAAGCCGGATTATGTACGGGGCCCGTTTAAAGTCGCGAAGACGCCGGTGCATTCTCTCAGCATTCTCTTTCCTCCTCTCAGTTGTGTGTTGATCGCTCTTCTTTTCAGCGCCCTTTCGGCGAAGTGCCAACGGCAGGCCACGGTGCATAAGCAAGATCTGCCGGCGGCAGAAAATTACCTTGGTGAATGCTGCGAAGAAGAATTCTAAGCTTAAGGTTTGGCGCTTTATTCTTCTCCTAGTTTGAGGTCATCAGAGTCTGAATAGAGCGTAGCTTTGGGATGCGCAGTTCGCGGCAGACGGTTTTGTTTTCTTTGGCCCCTTATCTTCTCAATTTGGACGAGGAGAAAATGTTCGACCTTCCTTAGACTGCGGGCAACTTCCAGTTTTTCCGTCGATTACCCCCTTCGACGTCGGGTTTTTTCCGAGTCGGTTTTTGCGTCTTTCCGGAAGCCGCTCCCTTCACTCCGTTTTTCCCATTTAATGCGAGCCTGTTACCCCTTCTTTTTCTGGATCTTCCAAGCCCCTTAGCCTTCCCTCCCCATTCTTCTTTTTTTTTTCTCTTTCCCTCCAACGCAATTGACAGATGCACCAGGTCCCGTCAGAGATAAACGGTGAAGGGATTTTCCTCCCTCTGCTTCTTCCCAAGCTTGATTCTCCTTCATGCCTGACGCGCACAAATTTCCAAGCGCAATAGGCCTTTCCGTTTTTTTTTTCCCCCTTAATTTGAGGGTTCCGAGCGTGTCCCCAGAGTTGAGTTCTCTCGGCGTGCACCCTGCTTCCTCCCCCTGTGTTTCTCCCCTTGATAGACGGACTCCAAACCCTCACTTTCCGATTTCCCCCTTGTTCACAGCACGATCGCTTTCTTTCAATTGTCCCTCCTCCCTCTTCTCGGCAATGAACATATGAGTTTTCGACCCTGGTCAACTCTCTCTGGGACCCGGAACTTCAGTTTATTGGGACGCTGAAGGTAACCCTTCCCCTGGCTTCCTTGAGTCTTTCTCCTTTTCTTTGTGTTAGCTTTTTGAATCGGACTCTTCGAAAGTCCCCCTTCCCCCGAAAACTTTCCTTTCCTCCGTCGTCGCATCCGCCAACTAATAGGCACATGTTCACGCTTCGCACGGAGTCTTTAACATGACTCCCCCCCCCCCCCTTCAGTTTCCGTGATCGAGGCGATGAAAATTTCCCTCTTTCCCCCCCCAAACTCCTTGCCAGCTGAAGAGACTGACCCCGCAATGCGGGGCGTCCGTGTATCGTCTAGATAGGACAAATTTTTTTAAGTCCTTCCCTCCTTTGGTTGGTTTTTTTCTCCTGTCCAAAGCCTTTCCCGACGGGCGTCCGAACACCCGCCGACTTCGGTTTTGGCCCTGTATCGCAGACGTTTGAAACGCTTGGTCCTCTTTTCCCCATAGTAAAAACATTCGCGAGCGGGCGCCCGAGACGCGGTTTTTGTTTGTTCGTTAAGAGTACTCTCCTCATTCAGGAGACTCTAAGCGTAGAACATTCTGATCCTCCCCGGGGATTGGAACCCGGTTGCGTATCTTTCAGGGTTTTTCCGTTCTCCACTTTCGAGCTACAGCCTTTCCTTGTGCACCGTTCTTCTTTTTTGATTGTCAGTGGCGCCTTAGGGCCTTTTTGATTTCAAGCCATGGACGAAATTTGAGCTTTGAACTGCGGCTTGCCCAGCCTTTCCCAGCCTGGCGAAAGGTTCCCATCTTTTTGCCGCCGCTGACCGCGCGCATTAACCTTAAGTCGACTTGCACTTCCTCCTTCGTTTCGACTTTTCCCAGAACACCAGGACTTGACCAGCTTCGGCTGTGACATCTTTCTTTTTTTCATCGTTCGTGAGGTCGAGGCCGACAATTGCGATCGTGCCCGCATTTTGGTCCAGCCCTTTTTTTAAGGCTTCGCGGAAGCCTTTTTATCGCCCTCCGTCATTGACTCCCCCTCCCCTAACTCTTTCTCCCGTATTTGTGAGTGAGGGTCCTTGGGCTTTTGTTCATTCTTTTTTGTAATTGAGCATACGACCGTTTATCTAGCCCATGCATCTTCGGAGGAATTTTTTCGGATAACGGCCTGCCCCCTTGACGACTCTTTCCTTTCTTTTGTTTTGTGAGGTCGACGTCCTGGGAGAAGCTGCCGTCGAGATAGTTCCCTTTTCCCCTCCCTTCGCCCCCTGCCTTCCTCGTCTTGTAAACAAGCTTTTTTACGCCCATTCTCCGAGAGTCGGTTTGCGAGGTTGGACTTCTTTTACCCGACGACGATCTCTCTATTTTCATCTTTTTTTTTTTTTTTTCTATCTCTTCGTCGTTTCCCTCCCTCCAACTTCGGCCTCCCGACGCTGCGCGAATGGTTCGTGAAACTTATTCTTCCCCCCTTCCCATCGGGTCTTCCCTTTCTTCCCTCTCTTTCCAGGATCTCGGCGACGTTTCAGATTCGAATGTTTAAGACTTCACCCTCCCATAAGGCCGCTCTTAATCTTTCCCTTCTTCTTCGTCCCCTGCCATTCAAGAACTTCCATGGATCGAGGAAGGTAGAGTCCTGAGACTTCCCCCCCAACTGTCGTTTTCACTTTGTCCCATCACAACCCCTACGGAGAACAAGCTGAAGGGCCTTTTCGGAATCTCGTTACCCTTTTTATCCTTTCCCGAAGCCCCCCCCCCCCCCCTTTCCTTGGCCATGCGGCAAAGATTTCCATTTTCGTGAATAGCCAACGAGCCTTCTGTCAAGCCACTTTTCCTGAGTAACTTAGTTCGTTTGTGGTAAACCGGGTCTACCTACGGTCTACGACTTCCTTTACCTTTTTCTCCCGGTATCTTTAAGGCAAGCTGAATACTTTTCCCGTTACTCGTTTTTTTTTCACGGCGGGAATTTTCCAATGTCGTTCAATTGAAGTGAGCTCTGCTCGGGTAGCTACTACAACCAAGGCCAACGTCTGCCCTTTTTTTTGACTTCTGAGGCGAAGGAGTAAACTTAAACCGTTCATCGATCCACCCCCTTTTTTCCCCTCCCCGGGTTTTTATTCGATCCCGGACTTGTTCCCGGCTGTTATAGGATCATGGATACGCGAGACAGCTATGGACTGGACTCCACCCAACGCTTCTTCTTATCTCTCTCTCCTTTTCCCCCCTGGATTGTCTCCTTCACCGCTGACTTTTGCGGTCTTAGATATCGACCGACTCCCTTTTCCCTTCTTCTTGATTCCTTTTTTCCTTCTTTGACGAGCGTCCGATACACAACGCTTTTCCCGTCTCGCGGTGCGTCCATTGGGACTCTCCTTCCCTTTTATCGACACGGCCCCGAGACTTTATTTCTTTATTTTCGCTTCTTTTTTCCAGGCTTTTTTGCTGTCGCTCTGTTACTAGAAGCGATCTCGAGAGGTCCCGAGCATTTGTTACGGTGGTCGCAATTGGACCCCTCCCTCTTTCAGCGTTGATTGAACAGGGAAATGAGTTTGAGTTCTGCCCCCCCCCTCACTACGTCGCGTTGACTCAAAGTTCTGCCGCGTTTAAAGATACGAAGTAGCCACTCTACCGACGAGGTTCCAATCTTCTTCCGGTCTTTTACCTTCCAGCTCCAAACATAAACATGAAAGTTCAGGGGAATGCAGTCTCCTTTATGATACCCCCCTCCCCTTTTTTTCCCCTTAAGAGGTTGGATCCCTATTGGAAGCTTAGGTCCTCTATCCGGCCTTCGACACCGAGCTGGATACGGTGATGGTAGGGTCCTCCTGCAGACAGTCGACAATTCTCCCTTTGATGGAGGAGAATGTTGAAGCGCTTTGTGCACTCCCTTTTTTCTCTCTGTCACCCTCAAGACTGAGGTTGCTTACGGCGAGCCCTTGCGTCCGATTTGGCTTGATTTGCTTCTCTTTATTTTTTCGAACGGACCCTCCCCCGCTTGTGAAATCTAGTTATAACTTCTGCGCCCTTCCCTTTCCTACTGGAGTCCCTGGTATCAGTAATGCTTTGGCATGCCCTGCGAGGATACGATCATAACCTCCATTTCTGCCCCCCTGTCGACGTGCCGGGTTCTTCTAGAAGATGACGCGTGTCCTTCGGTTCTTGTCAGCAGGTCATGGCCGGCAGACGACGCCGGAGTTACGCGGTTTTTTTCACGTTTTCCCAGCCGTCTACTTCTCATCGTTGTCAGGCGACAGCGGTGGCTGGACAGAATTCCGCCTATCCTTGTTTCGTTTCCCTTTTAGAATCGCGCCCAAGTTTTCATCGAGGGGCACCCCCAGCCACATTGAAGCAAGGATATGCTCCCGCTCCCGCTCGCGCCCCTCTAGATTAAGCGCTTTGATTACCAGTGCATAGGTCTGAGTCTCTCTAATCGACGCTTCGACCTTATCGTAATTGTTCTCTCTTTCACCGTCTTTTTTTTTCCAGCCAGACCTCTTCTAGCGCTCGTTACTCCAACGGCAGGCGGGGCAAATTTTTTTCTCCTCTGAGCGACCGGGCGGAAATCCTCCTCCTCATTTTGGTGCCGAGAATCTGAAGCGCCTGGCTCGTCGTCGCTTTACTTGGACCCCGTTTCCGGCACAAGCCGCGATAGACGGCTTCTCTTTTCCGTTCGGACCGCCGTTTTTTTAACCCGAGGAAAGCCGGTTCTCCCTCTGTCTGAAAGGAGCTTCAGGATAGCCTTCCCGCGCCTTTTTCCTTCCTCCTCAGTTTTCTAGAGAGTCGATGATCTCCCCCCTTGACGCGCTTGCCTTGGAGTTCTTTTTCCGTTTTTCCTCTCTGACGCCCTTTTGCTTAGAGGAGAAGGGGACAGCCCTGTCTTTCAGTTCTTTTTTTTTTGTCAGGCAAAGCGCGCTGTTACCGACTTTCAGGAATTCGCCGTCGGGTTCTTCCTCCTTTCCGCCTGGAGTTTAGACGGCCAATGTCACACTGCTCCCTCCCCCCTGCCCTATGACTCTAGACTTCGGCGTTTTGATATTCCGCACGTGAACTTTGCCCACTCCTTTTTTTCTTTGCTTGCGCCGGTTCCCCGCCAAAATCCCCTTTGATATTACACGGTCCCCTGTTAGCTCTCCTTGCATTTTGATCACGCGTCGGGCTACGAGTCTGCGGCAACCCCGAGTGGCGTTTTTTTGACCTGCGCAGCAGTAAATCAGGACACCGGACCCTGCACTTGCCGGTTTCCCTCACTAATTGTGAGGGTTCTGCGGCCCCTGCGTTGCGCCTCGGTCTTCCCCTGTCTGGCTCCGAGCTTGTAGAAACTGATAGTACGGACCACCGACCCATCCGGGATCAAGGAGATCAGGTTGTGCGCGCCGAGAGCCCCCGGTCAGATGCCAAGCCCCTTTCTTTTATTCTCACCCCATATTTTGGCGCCCTTCACTTAGACCGCCGGCTTCGGCCCCGAACCGATTGGTTCTTGTCCTATTCCTTTCTTTTTTTAATAAAAGACCGGGCCCTTTTCTAGATGAGACCGGCAGTTTTTTCCTTTTTTTCGTTCCACTTTTCATTCGGCATTATTCCCCGAAAGGTTCATTTCTTTCCCCGAATGCTAGTAGGCGACTGGCCCTCCCCTCCTTTAATGACGGAAATCCTCTCAGTCGGTCTTCCCCCCTTATTCTCGGCGCCATGCACGTCGATCCCCCGAGCCTGTCGCTTTAAACGCTGAGCCTTCCCCCCTTTTCTTCCCGTAATTATAAGGAAGCCCCAGTCGGGAGACGTCCTTTTTCGATTGAGAGGCCCCATGGCCGTAGGTCGCGAGCGGGTCCCTTTTTTGGCGTCGGTAACGATCGGCCCCCCGTCCCTTTTTCATCTTCGTTACTATACCTTCATGTTCGTTTTCCGATATAGAAAGAACCTGCAAACGCATGCGTTCTCTTTTCATCCACTTATTTGCGCCCGAGCGGAGCCAGCTTGAGTGGGTTTTTGTTTGTTCGTTAATACTCGTACGACGACTTCTCCTTCCTCTGACATCTGGGAACCTCTTCCCCCCCGGGATGGGAACAGGGTTTTCCTCTCTACGGTTATTTTTCCACGCCTTTTTTCTCGACCTGAATTGAAAAGGTGCGAGCGTATCCTTTTTAGATGCGTTCTCCCCCGTGGTCATTTCCTTTTCTTCCCTAGGCCGAGCTTCACGCAGCCCTCCGAGGTCCAGCCCGGCGTTAATCTGGCCCTTTCTCGACCCGCTCGCCCTCCCTCCTTCGTTTATCTGAGTCGACCGGGTTCCACAGACCGACCGAATTGACCATGTCTTTCTTTATTCATCGCGTTTGTTATGAGTTTGGCGAGGTCCTCCACACATTGATCTTTTCTCCTGTCCCCCTTCCTTGAGTGACGGATTCGGCGGAAGCCGTTTGGGCGCCATACTGCGAAACAGGAACCCCTTCTTTGAATTATTTTTTTTTCTGAGGGTCTTGGAATGGTTTGAACTCTTTTTTGTCCTCCTGCCCTTCCCTTGTCCTCATATTTGATGATTCCTTTTCGGCATATACTGAATTCTTTCGGACGCCCCTCGGTCTGATTGGCGTTTTTAGTTCGTCAAGTCCCTCTTCTCTTTGGTTCGCGACTCCTTAGCCTCCTGTCACCCCCTTATTGCCAGATGCCGTGAACTTTTTTCCCCTCCCCCTTTTTTCTTTTGGAGAGAGTTGGAGTCAGTACCCGACGACG
>Ga0179591_1334793_pt1 | contig 10961 bp, 9 predicted proteins | sample CZOMad2_1_08_16f_FD_182891 | JGI IMG/M metagenome (GOLD analysis project Ga0179591, IMG submission 182891) | Vadose zone soil fungal communities from Angelo Coast Range Reserve, California, USA - CZOMad2_1_08_16fungal (PacBio error correction) | ecosystem: Environmental > Terrestrial > Soil >... | reverse complement strand
GTTTCCCCTTCCTTCCCCGATGACTAGTTTTCTTGAGAAAAATAAGGATCCTCTACGCCCTCTTCATACTTTCTTGTCCCCCGGGCTGCATCTTTCGCGACGCCCACGCGATTCCGCGACTACAAGTTTTTTTAACGTCAGTACCATCGCGATCTCTGCGAGAGCGACTGCCCTCTCTTCCTTAGAGTTATGGCCCTTTTTGTTTTCGGGGGGGGTTTTTTTTTTTTTTTTTTTTTTTTTTTGGAAAATGTTGAAACGGCCTGCGATGTTACAATGACAAAGGCGACGACGAGGTTCGACTAGCACTCCCCTCCTCCCCTCTACCTACCTCGCCTTCTATTTTCAAACGAGATGCCTTTACGGTGGTGTCCTATTCGACTCGAGTCGAGAGGCATATTCCTTTCCTCGGTAGTGATTTTGACCACGGCGATTCTCTCCCAGCGCCGCGTCCTCCTCCTGTCTTTTATTGACGTCCCCGAAGGCGGCGCAATCAAATGAGCCGTCCCTCTGTCCCCCTCGCCCCTATGTCCCCTTTCGCCTACGACCGGTGCAGAAGAGGCTTCCCTGATTGAATGGCTCTCCACGTCGTGAGTCTTTTGCCTGTTTTCAAAATGAACAGCATCCCCGGCACTTCCCCCACAACGCTACGAAGCCACCGACGGGAAGGAGTGTTCCCTTCCTTCCTCCCCCCCACTCTTTTACTGCCCGACAGGCGGTCGCCTTCTATTCAGCCCGGAGTTCCCTCCGGCCCTACTAACCTGATCGTGGCCTCCGGTTGAGGACTCCCCACCCTACTGGTTCCATCCCAAAGGACACTAGAGAGAAAGTTTTCTGGTCTCTCTTTCCCCGTCCGGCGCGCTCTCCCCTCCGGCGAGAAGCCGAGTATTTAATTCCCCATCTGTAACTGATGGCCCCCTCTGCCCCAAGACCGATTCATCCGGCGTGTTTGTTGGGTGTGTCCTTTGCGTCCTCTCACTCGCGCATTCCGGGCCGGACTTTTCCAGGATGCCCTCTTTTTCTTCTTGGCGCGCGAGGTTTTTGGATTGGGGGGGGGGGTTTTGCACCATGCTGGTTGCCCTGCCCCCCACCTTTCCCGATTCACAAAGGTCGGATAATGCGGCCCTGGACCCTTGAGCTCGGTCCCCTTTTTCAGAGTAAACTATATTGTCAGCCCCTTTCTCCCCCCCCATCTTGACCCCTCTAGCCTCCCTCCCGCTGATCGTCTGAGGGCTGTTTTCCCTCTCCTCTTTCTTTTTTTCTGAGTTAAGAAGTCCTTCTGTGAGAACTGGTCGTACCTAGTCAGCGTCCTCCCGCGGCTGTTCGCCCCCCCCTTCCCCCGATCGCGACTGTCCTGCTTTTCTCTTTATAAGAGAAGCGCGCCCCGGCGCGTTCAACAGCCTAATGAAGGTCACTTGAAGCATTGTGTCCTCGCGGGCCCTCATCACCTCGCGAACTCCGCCGAAATCTTCTTGGCTTCCACCCAGGACCGAAGTCTCCTAATTTGGGGTCTCCTTTTCAGTTTCTCTGTCCCCGCGGCGGCGCGACTGACCTGCGTTATTAGAGAAATGAAAAATGAGGATCAACGGAAGCTCTTTCTCCTCTCCCCTCCTCCTCCGTGGGACTCATTTTTTTCCCACCCTTTATAGAGAAGAGGTCTCCCTACATAATGTTTTTTCGTTTCTCGGTATTATTTTTCGTAACTATCCTTCTTTTTCCTCTGGGTGATGTTTTTCGGTCGCTGGTCCCCTGGTCCCCCTAGAGTACGGCCCAGCGATTCTTATTGTATCCCCCTTTCTTCTCGTCCACGGTGCCTCTCGTCCCAGCGATCACTTGTTCTTTTTCCAGTTTTTTAGTCCCCCCTTGAAAGCTCCTTTTTCAGAAACGGCTGGCCGCGGTCACGCAACATTCCTCTCGCTCATCCCTTACCGAGCGGCTCCGTTGTTTCTCCAATCTGCTAAAGATGCCCCTTCGCACAAGAGATAGTTAACCATCGCCGGGTTGCGGGTTATAGTTTTTCATTCTAGTTTCTCTGTTCGGCGGGCGAACACGTCCCCGAAACGTGAACGAAGAAGGTGAGCAACCGACATGCTAGTTACCCCTTCTTTCCCGGGAGGGCTCTCACCTAGTAGAGCCTCTCCCATAGTGAGGATCAGAAGAATCTCGCGCTTATGACTCTTTCTCCGCCATCCTCTATACCTTTCGAGCGGATCGCTAAGGAGAGTTCTTGATGTAGGATCCTCAGATTTTTTTCTCAGTTTCACCCAGAGCATCGATTCGATCTAGCACTAACCCTGGAGGACAGCATCGCGATTATCTTTACCGTCCTTTCTAGTTTTTTTTTTTCAGTTACTAGCTATTTCGCTATCGGTTCTTCCGTTTCCCTACTCTTATAGGTAGAAGCCTGAATTTCTCCTCTTATCTCCTTGAATTTTGCGATCGGCGAAAACAGACCATCGTGCGCAGATAATTACCCCACCATGCCTTTCCCCTCTCCTCTGCCCTTCCCCATTTTGGCCCCCGTTGCGGAGCGTCTTTTCATTTAGCGAGGGGTTGGCGCCCCAGTTCGCTATTTGGTCGGGCACTCCTCTTCTGACAATGGTCGCTTTTTCGCCTATTTTTTAATGATTCCTTTTTGGACAAAGATCAGCTCTTCCTAGTATGTTCTACGATCCATATCGGTCCGGCTGCCTTACAGCGCCGCATGGGATCTTCCTTCTTTTTTTAGAGAAAACTCTGTTCAATACATACTAAGTGTTGTTTAGATATCTTTTTCTTCGGTCACAAGGAAGATCCCATGAAGGCTCCCCTCTTCCTCCTTACCGTACGTTATTTTCTTCCTAGTCGCCACTCGCTCGCCCTTCCTTCGAGGTCCCCAGCAAACTGCTCCCATTGAAACAGTCAGATCTCGTCTCTGTTCCCCCTTTTTTTCAGCCCCAGCCTCCAACCCTTAGCACTGCACAACCCGCGTCCGACCCGAGCGCGAATTCCCTGTTTTCCCCTTTTTGGCGCGGCGTCTTGCTGGCTCGGCTTTCTCTGATCTACGAGGAGGGAGGATTTTGTTTGCTGTTTCGCACGAAGGCGGCAGTCTTGCGAGCAGCCTGGTCTTACAAGGCACCATGCAAGATCCTCAACTTTCAGAGGCAAGCAAGTTTGACGAACGAAAACCTCCTTGAGAAATGAGACGAGTAGACCTTTCCCTTGATCCGACGACGCATCTTCACCGAGACCCAGAGTGGTGGACAAACGAATGGATCGCGGGAGATCAAGAGAAGCGCTTCCCAAACGCTACAGTAGACGAATCATTCATTGATGGGCGTACTGGTCCACCCTCTTGTACCTTAAGACGATGTCTTTTCGATGCTCCCGCTGGTGACCTGCTTTCGCCTTTCTGTATAGAACAGACATCGGGGGAACCGCTCCGTACTTTTTTCCCTCCTTTTCCCCTATTGATTCTGTAGGGACCCGCTTTCTTGGCGTTGAGAGCAGAATGCCTTTTAAGAGAAATGCCCCTAAACGTTTTAACGGGGCGATTCCTGTCTCCTCCCCCGTCTCCTTCTTGTATCCGCGCAGCCGCTTTTTTTTCCGAAGCTCAGAGAAAAAGAAAGAGTGCTCGACGACCCAGCGGCCCTTCTCTTTCTTTTAGACGACCGGCGAGGACCGTTCAAGTACAGTCAGTTTTCTACGGAAGCATGCCCTCCTCTCTGTCTCTTTTTGAGCTCGGAAAGTGGACGAATGCCTACGTGCGATGGATGTACAAACGGCCCCCTCTTTGTATAGTTCCCCTCCAGCTTCAGGAAACCTCTCAGGGTCAACAGAAACAGCCCACTAAGTTTCCCTCCAAGAGTGACAGATACCAGGAAATGACCCATCTCATCATTAGTAGAAGTTTTCGACAGAGGTCCCCTAGGGCGGTAAAGTTCTTTTCGAGGGAGATGTCCCAGACTCCCTCCCCTCTTTCTAAGCGGTGTAGCTTTAAATGTGTGAAGAGGGTTTTTCAAGCCGCCGCAGTCGTCCTCCGCCGCCGCGGCACGTACGGTCCCCTTTTCACGAGCGCCCCCAAAAGTCGACGAGCCTCATTTTTTTGAGTGATCAGGAGAGTTCGGACTTGTTTCCTAGATTGTGCCCGGCGCGAACGCAGCTATAGTTGACTGTGTTTTCGAGCGACTCCTAACGAGAGTAGCTTGCAACGCCTAGCGCCTTCTAGTTGGAGGAGTTTTTTTATAGTTCTGTCGACCCAGTCGATTGAATCCACCCCTTTCTTCTTTGAGGATCACGGACGACGCATGTTCGCAAACCTCCTTCTTTTTCTGCCTTTTCCGAGCAAGTCCACTAGTACTCGGCATTTTCCTTCTTTAGTCGAGATGGTGTCGAGGGAATTTTAATGCTCGGCGTTTCAGTCTCCTCAGGCCAGCCCCTTCCTCCGCAGTTTCACGGTCTCCAGGGCGCCTTTTTCGCCGCTTTCTTCAGTCTTAGTGGGGTGAAAATGGCAATCCTCAACGAACAAGCATCTCCGCCACCTCTTGAACCTCCCTTCTTTTCTAGTTGGCTCCTTCCGACCGGATTAGCCGCTAGGCGCGCTCCGACACCTCCCGGTTATCTGCTTCGATTTCGTAGGGGTCGGGACACGCTCTCTCTTCCACACCGTTCTCTTTCTTTATTCGAGTCCGTTTTGTGGGAGTAGCCAAAGAGCCTTTAGAACTTCGTTCCCTTCCTCCTTGTGGATTAACACTCCCTTCCCTTCTTTTGTCGCAGCACTTGGGGCCACGATGTTTTTCCCCGTATTTTCAGGATAAGAGAGACAGCCTTTTCTTCTGGAGAGTTGGACGGATCAGAGTCTGTGTTTTTTCCTCCATTCGTGCCCCTCCTTCCCCCTTTCCCCCTTTTTTTTTCTGGAGCGTTCGTGTTCCTTGCCGTCTTTAAGGGATGTAATTTTAAAAGAGCGACGCGCATCTTTGAGCGTGGCGCATCCCTTCCCCTCCTCATCGCCCCCTTCCGCATTTTCCCGATCCGTAGTCGGGCTCCGTCTCCCTCCCCTTTTTTCAGGGACATATAGAAGGCGAGGTCGTGATATCCCCTTGCGAACCTGGAAAGTCCTGCCGAATTTTGCTTTTCCCGCCCCCCTGCCTCTTTTCGATCCTTCTCCCGTGTCCCGCCCTCCGCGCCAGACGATGCGTCCGCTGGTTTCGAGCGTGCCTAAGAACCTCAAGCCTAGTTCGGAGACAGGCTAGGTCGTTTGCCGCTGAGCTTTCTCTCTTGTTTTTCTCCCCGCGGCGTCGTTGGCATGGTATCGCCACGCCTTTAACCTGGAAATTGCAATCCCGAGGACATACCTGGCGGGTTTGAGCCACAGCGCCTCTTCTCTTTTTAGACCTTCTTCTCTCACTTAGGTTCTGCTCCCTTATCCCCCTCCCTTCCGCGATGGCATTGTAGCTTTATCTTTGGACATCGCGTGGCGGTCATAGACCTTCTCCCTACCTCCGTATATGTATCTTTCCCTCTTTTTTTTTTCCTCCTTCTCCGTCGAGTCTGTTATCTCCGTCAACATCTTTCTCTTTTTCCCCTCTTTTTTTGTTGTGTTATGGCCTGACGATGCACGAGCTCGACGGCACGCCTGATCCTTCGTCTCTTAACCCCGGGGAGGTTATGCTCTCGTTAGCCGCTACCTCCCTAGTTCCTTCTACCCCTTTCCCATTGCCTCGCGCTGTCCGAACTTCGCCATCTTGCTTCGCCGAGAGCGCGCGATGCGTGGCCACTCGGTTTAGACGAGCAGTTTGCAATTTCCCCCCCCTTTTACTTCCGCTTTCGTAACCATGCCACCTCCGCCCTCGGTCTTCTCGCAGACGAGACCAGAACTAGCTTCCAAAATGATTCGTCCGTGTCCGTTTCGTTACCCGTACCCCCTCTATCGTCGCGAATCCCTCCCCCTTGCCGCGGGCGGTGCCACACGATCTATCAAAGCCGAGCGCCAATAAATTGACTGGCGTCCCTTTTTTTTCTGCGGATTGACCATACCCCGCTATTCTCGTTTCCTTCGGCCCTGCCTCGGACGAGCCCGACGCCCGGCTTTTCCCAGAGGACGAGCCCTGATCCTTTCCCTTTTGAGCGCAGCGAAGCGTATGTTTTCACCCTACAGCCATGCTCTACGGCACTTCACCCCCGCCCCGCTACGAGGCCACCGATTCAGTAGGTCCCTTCTGGCTAAAACAAGAACCTTTGCAACGACCGGAGCCTTTCCTTCTTTAATTCCTTCCCGATTATCCGGAGACTTAGCGGTTCCTACCTTCTCTTGGATACCCCCGGGCGGCGAACCCCCCCCTCTACGGCGTGTAAGTTAATGTCAGCAGCCCAAGCCCCTGGAAGAGAAATCCTAGGGGTGACCCGGTGCTAGCCTGACGCCTTCGCCTATCTCTTTATATCATTCCCGCGAGGGGCCCTCCTACGACGAGTACCAGACAAGACCGTTCCCCTATACACCCCAGGTAGTGGTGTTTTAGCGCGCCTAGACCTAATGGAAGTTTCTTTTCCTCTACTGCCACTCTTCAGGTTTCGCCTTTCAGTTTTTCGGCAACCTTGCTGGCATAGTGTCCCACCCAGACGTCCCTCCCTTTTACTGGCGTCCCCTTCCGTTTTAAGTGAGCTGAGTGATAGAGATCTTCCCTTCCAGCCCTAGAGTTCCAGGCTCAAAATAGACAGAGAGCATTGTCCAAAGCTGTTTTCCTTCCTGAGGCACACTCTCCTCCGATTGCCTTGTATTGAGACCCCCCCCCTCTTTCGCAGTGCTTCAGCCGCATCTAAACTTGAAGGTAGACCGCGAGGAGAGTATTGCTATTGCATGAGTCCCAAGGTACGAGCGCGTCTCCCGACCAGTAACCCTCCTTCCTTTCAATCAATTTGGAGCTGAGACCCCTCACGTCCCGTAGTAAGATCTTCCTGTATCAACCTACACGCCCTATTCGCAGGAAGTGCTCTCCCTACTGTTTTGGGCGCGCGCTTCGGGCGCCGGGGCCGCGGAGGCGAGGGAAGATGGCTGAACGCGTCAGACAATTAGCGTCCTCACCGCTTTTCGCGTGCCCTTTTTCCCCCCCTGCCCCGCGCCGCCGTCTCTCTCCGTGCGGATCCTGGGCAGCGATCGAGCGGTGCTGTCGTACGCTAGGCCTTGAATGTCCGACCCTTTGAAGTCGGTCAGCTCCCGTGTTTGCTTCTTTTTCTTTCTGTCGTGTCGCTGTTTTAACCTCGTCCAGTGCGGCCGTAGAGGCCTCAGGCGGCCGGTCGTGCTGTCTTGCAGCCCGTCTAACCACTTCGTGTGCGGCCACGCCTGAGGCGCCGCGCACGGGCATGTCCCCTCGTTGTCGCACGGCCCTTCCTCCTTTGCCGCACCTCCCGCCAAGTCAGATACCTCGCGACGCCATTCCTCTGCTATCAGCCTCCGTAGCGGGGCGGTTACGAATCCTTTTTTTTCCCAAGAGGACCCGAGCGATAAATCTTCGTCAGACCAACGACATCTCCTGGTTCATGATTTCTCTTTTTTCCTGGCGAGGGCGAGGCAGTTAAAATCGTTTTCCCCCCCATGTGCCCCGCCTCAGCTTTTTCCCTATCTGAACCCTACAGTCGAGCCAGCCGACGTGACAGGGAATAGTATAACGGTCAATTTTTCGAAATTTGCGGTCAGCCGTCTCTCCCTTGCGTATCGAAGCGGCCTTTTTGCAAGGTAATAAAGTTGTTCCCGGATAGTTTGAGACGTTATCTGAGAGAGGATCGTGGATCTTGCCTTAATTTCAGATGAAAAAGTAGAGGGAAGCTGAGAGACCTACCGTTCCCTATACCATTTTTAGTAGAATGAAGATCAGTGAGTCGTGGGAGCCGTCTTCGTGTGAGTGGTTTTAGTCTCTTAATATGTATTGAAGATTGTTTAAGAGTAATAGATTCTAAGATGACCCAACTCTTGATTGTGACAGGCGACGCTTCAACTGTCCTTTCCCTTCTTATGCCCATCCCTCCTTAAACGCCGAGCAGACCACGGGCCCAAACGGGGAGTGAGCCCGCTTTGCGTCCGATCGTCCCACGCGGGCGTTGGACCCGTCACGACCGATGACGTCCCCCCACTAAGAAGGAACTGGTGATGTTTTTCGTCTCGGTCTTTCGAGTTCATGACGCTGCCTGGTGGTAAACCAGTATGCGACGTTCCCCTCTATGTTGTTGCCTCCCGCTTTACTTCTTCATTTGTCCTTCCGAGCGGATGGGGATTCTAATCTCTAACTGTTTTCAGCAATATATATTTTAACTCGTTGTTGTTTTTCTCTGCATCTCCAGGACTCTTCCTGGTACGACCATTGCCTTCTCCGTTGCCGACCTTCCCCAGTAGAGTCGTGCACGCTCGCCTCTCTACAAGAAGGATGCGGTTAGGTTTTTGAACCCTCCACTCCGAACAGCTCCAGGGGAACGTGAAGCCCGTTGAGACCGCGGTAAAGAGATTGCCCAAAACCAGCATAGAAAAACCTGAAACCATCAAGCGGTTAATCGCGCTAGAACAGTACCCTACTTACCCTTCTGATGTTGGCGCCCTTCTATCTCTTCCCTGTCAGGGTGGATCTTTTCTCTCTTGAGGCACCCTTTGTAGAGAGGCCGACATTCGCCCTCCTATTGCTACGGCAGAGCGATCCGTAGGTTTTCCAGACACCCCCTATTATGCCGTCTGACCGTTTTTGTGGCCCCCCCGAAAACTACCGACTGACCAGAGCCTCCCGAGGTTCAACCCCGATCTTTGCGATGCTTTCCTCATGTAGGACTGGACGGATGAGAGGCACCGACGCGTGGGGCAGCTCGTCTCCTCCCTTCTATCTGAAGACGGATACCATTTCAAGTGAAGAGTGATAGCTCGGTATCGCGCACGTAGCACGTTCGCGTTCGAGGATTTAGGCTCTCCCCCCCTCCCGATAGACGAGTTCCTGCTAGCTGCAAAGAAGGCCCGCGGCTTGTCCCGTAGTGGTGCTCCGGAACAGGAGGGGGTTACGCGTTTTGGTTGATGTTTTCCGCAGAAGCGAGAGTCTCCCAGAGACCCCCCCTGCCGCCCCCCCGGCTTTGTAGTCTGCCGAGCTCGTTTACCGCGCGAGCCGAGGCCGCGGATGCGGAGCCTTTCGTCCGTGTTTTTCTTCGCCAGCGGCACGTGTCTTTCCTTAAGACGCTTTAGCGGAAATGCAGGTGAGGTACCTTCTCTGGAAGCCGCGCGGTAACCTTCCCGTACTGCGCGCTGGGCTTTGCCTTTGCTGCACTTAAGTTCTCGGGTAGTGAAAGGACGAGTTGCGCCCTCCCCCGAGACCTAGACGTCTTCCCCATTGCCGCGTCCTCCTAAGACACTTTGAAAAGAGCTGAACGACTTCCCTCCTTCCGAGGTCCCGATTTCACCGACTCAATTTGCCGTGATCCTGAAGATTGGCCCGAGCATGCGGCGCTGGTGACCAGGAAGGAGACTGCGTTCTTTTTGTTTCCGACCGCCGCCACCCCCGTTTGAGGAACCTCGTGTTTTTCGCGTCTCCCCCGTCGCTCCCCCCGGCCTCCGCGGCCCCCGTGGCCGCCCTTCTCCCCCCCCCCTTTCCGAGAACCGCTCCCGGGCTGACCAGGAAGAGGTAAGTTTGAGGTGTCGACCTCCCCTTTCCTCCCCTTTCTCTGCCTTCCGGCGTTGAGCTTGGCGACGCCCAGAGTCGACTTCTGCCCCCCCCACTAGTCCTTCCCCTTCGAAGGCGGTTCGACCCTCTCTTTTGAGCCCGATCCTGAGGATTTCACGTCCGCAAGAGAAGCCCTCTCTGGCTAGTCATTTTCCTCCTCCCCCTCCTGAGATTAAGAGTGAGGTCATGCTCGCGTCGAGCGGTTGTAGATTTCCTTGGACAGTCGAGTGTTTTACCAGCCTTGGAAGAGGAAAGGAATCCCCAGTTAGTGGGCCCCCGGTTTCTCCTCCTGCCGTTGTCATTCGTTTGTGGAAGAGGACAGCTGTTGCCCTTCACAAATAAGAGGCAACAGGCAATGTTCCCCTTTTCCTCAGTTAACCATTCTTCGCGCTTGCTTCCCTCACAACGACTCCCTCTTGTCTATCGGTATTATGGTCCTAGTTTCTAGCGGTAATGATCTTCCCTTTAGATATATCCGTCGGAGCCCTTTCGCCGCCTGATCTCTCTCCCCAGCCTTTTTTAGCTGCGTAGGGCCTGGGTTCTTGCGGCGGATGGTGCGCTAAAATTGCCCAAGATCGTAGTCTAGTTCTCCCCTTTTCTCTCAGTGGCGCCGCTCATCGCCGGGACTTTTTTCCTGTCGTCAGGATCAGAGTCCTTGTGTTATATCTTAAATCCTGCCGCCATCTAGGCGGTAGATCGTTTTAATGATAGAGCTTTATTTTAAAAGCCGCGTCGTCTCCAGCGCAGGGCGCGTGGCTCAGTCCCCTCTCTAGGTAGCCAGAGTAATGAAGATGCCAGGGCGCAATCTCCTGGACCTCCGATCGCGGAAGTTCGTGAGCCTCTTGGAGCCTCCTTCCCTTCAGCCGCCCTTGAGGCGTTGCTGGCGGGATTTTCTTTCAGTTGGACCTTACCGCGAAAGGTCCCCTCTGCAGAAGATCGGTCGTCGTTTCCTTGAACCCCCGACGACACTCACGGTGCCCTCCGTGTGAGAACTCGCCCCGGGAGGTCGTTGACTCGCGTACTCGATCGGTTCGGCGTGTTCCCCGTGGAAAGGGTCCATGTCCCTTCCTTTCCCTGCTCTGTTCGCGCGGGGCGTGGAGCCAGCGCGCAGTCGTGTCTACTCGTCATTCTCGGAAGCGGCTTGGTCTGTAGTCCATGCCGTCTCCCTTGGAACAGCGAGGTCCTCCTGAACTTGTCTTGTCATCGCGACCGGTTGAAGGGGTACCCCGCCGAGGCTCTCGGTGATCCGTGGGTTTCGCCGCGCTGGAGCTCGGTCCCCTCTTGGCGTCCATGAACACT
>Ga0179591_1267925_pt1 | contig 10961 bp, 13 predicted proteins | sample CZOMad2_1_08_16f_FD_182891 | JGI IMG/M metagenome (GOLD analysis project Ga0179591, IMG submission 182891) | Vadose zone soil fungal communities from Angelo Coast Range Reserve, California, USA - CZOMad2_1_08_16fungal (PacBio error correction) | ecosystem: Environmental > Terrestrial > Soil >... | reverse complement strand
TCCCTACTGCTCTGCGCCGGTCGGCGAAGAGTCTGCGCATTATACGCGCGAGTTTGGAGAGAGTTTGCTTCGACTGACGAGATTCATCCTCAGCAGGGCCGCGCGCCTTTAAATCACCAGCTCGCTCCTTACGGTTGGTCTTAGTAGTCGCGACGATGTTCGTTTTGAGCGCGGATTGCTTTGCCGAGTCAAGTCGGCTCGCCTTTCTAGTGTTGAGCTCGAAATGACCTCCACGCCTGAGACCTCTGAGAAGGTGACTTTCTTCTGTGAGTCTCCTGCGCGGACTCCCTGAGCTGCGGTCTTATCTCTCCGATATTCTTTCGATCTTGGATTGTCCCGTTAGCTATAGAAGGTGTGATGAGATCTCTCTTAATTTTAGGACGCCATTCCTTAGGACCCCCTTTTTTTTCCCCCTCATCTCACGAGCTCGTGGCGACCGGTGGTTGGAGGCCAGCGCCCTCCTAACGAAGCAGGAATCCTCCTGTTCGCCCGCGTAGGCTACGACGCGGTTCTTTGGCGATGTTCTAGTTCTGAGTTCGGCTATTCCGCCTCCCTAGAAGTGAATGGCCGGGCATGTGATTCCTTCCTTACTTCTTCAGCTTATCGTCTCCTTCGTATCGGTCGCCGAGCAATTGGGTGCTCCTTCTCTGCGACCTTGTCGTAGGGAAGGGGGATCGGTGTTTTTTCTCTCCGTATTTCCGGGCCGTTCTGTCTTGCGCTTGCTGCCGACGAGCAGCATCCGCTCGTTGAGACAGGCCAGGTGCCGGCCCTTGCCTGCTTGGGGGACTTGCGGGGTTGTCGACGGGCTCGTGATTCGCCTGCCCGTAGGTGCCGATTTCCATCCCCGAGGCTGTGCCTGTCTTCGAGTACAGCAGACCGGTTGTTCTATTGATTTCGGGACTATAAGGAGCGAGCTAGCATCGCCACTGATCTACGGAATGAGATTTGTCTATACTTTAGGAGGGGTTCCAGGTGAGAACTCTCCCCTCATGACGACGGTTCCGTGCATTCCGGACGCTCCTGACCTCCTTGAAAGACGCAGGTAGTATTGACTAAAGGCATCCTTTAGTCTACCCTTCTTGCCCGCTCGCCCAGTCGGCCCCTAGGGCATAGTTTGCCATGCGGTCACCTGAGTTTTTCCAGTCCTGCGCAGCCGCTAAGATGAATCTCTCGCTCTGGTTTTTTTGTGGGAAGAATCAGAGTTCAAGCCCTCCTCGCCCCTCTTCAGTGCGATCGACGTCTCGTGCTTCTAGAGTACCACGCTGGCAGTCGGGGCGACCTCGCTCGCCGACTTCGGGTCGATACCACAAGGAGAGGGTCGTTTCCTCGTTCCTTCTATTGTTTTGTTATTTTAGGATTGTTTGCAAGCTGCTTTGATATTCTTTCGTCGCGCCCTTTCCGCAGAGTTTGGTCGCGAACCTCTCCGATTCCCTCCTCCGGCACCTCGGCTTGGTAGAGGACCTGGCATAAGGATGGAGTCTTCTGTCCTGAACTGCGTCTTTCTGACCTTTTTTTTACTTGACCCACGTTAATGTCTCTCACTTTTTACCATGAAGAGATCGGTAGTCAGAGCTTTGGTAACGATCGAGAGCGATTGGTCACGGCGGCTCAGTTTCCCGGGATTGTTATGCGCCTCTCGAATAATTTCTCCCCAGTTGAGTGGCGCTTCTGATTCCACGTAGCGGCATGAACTGGCTTCATCAGAGAGGGAGAGCTGACTCGACGCGATGAGGTCCTTATTTTGATCCTTCCGTTGCCCTGTTCTCTTAGGGCTAATAGTCCGCCTGCTGGTCTTCTGGATCAAGCTCATTGTAGAGGCGTAAAAAAAAACCCCGTCGCCGTTCCGCTCTTTTGTTCTGGTCTTCGGCCTCCTTGCGCCCACAGCCCGGCATTCGTTGAGTATCCTCCAAGCACGGCTGGAACCGAGCACGGCCTTGTTCTCACAGCTCGCGATTGATAGGCGGTAAATGGTTCAATTCGCTTTTTTTTTGTTTTGCAGCGCCGGAACCGTTTTTCCGGTTGACGGTAGTCTCTCTCGACCATTCTCCCGGGCCCAGCTGGTCTCCTCGACCCTTGATGATCATCGACTGTTCTTTTACCCGCGCGAGAGATGCAGGTCCTTCCCCGTGACAGTCCTTGACAGTCCAGTCTGTCTTGCGCTGTCCCCCCGGACATCGCCCGGCGCTGCCGCCCCTTTAGTACCACGCGGTATAGTCCGCGTAGCGAAGGCGGAGTCGATGAAGTCGAGCCGAGATGACGTCTGCTGCCTGCGCCCCCGGTTTTTTTTTTTTGAACCCCCGGACACGCGATTTCGCCCGGCGGTCCATCTCTTCTCTCGACTTTCTCGTCATCGATCAAAGCCCGTGAGTGCGACCGGGCGAGTACCGATCTCAGGCCTCCCTACGTTGAGAGATAGATGGCTTTTCCCTGCCAGTGCCAGTTTCTCTCTGTATCCACTCGTTCCTCTTGACGGCGCCATGAGCGGTCCGCTGCCTTGAATCAAGCCTCGATAGACGAGAAGGAGATAGCAGCGTCCGCCGCCCCGCTGTTTGTCACATGCCTCGTCCGTCTCCCCAAATCTGGAGCTACCGCGCGCTCTCGTCCCGTTTAGAAGCAGTCGCGCTTTTGATCTCCTTTTCCTCTTCCTCCTTGTTTTGGTGAATCCACATAGTAGACGTGAAATCTTAAAGCGAAGAGAACTTCTCCAGATTTTCGACGGATTTCGACTTCTACTTACTTGTTTCCTCTTGCGGCCCTGCGACGATGCTCCAGTATCGTGCTGCTCGGCATGTTTCCTGAGTTCTGCGCCGCGCTTCGCCGCCTCCTTGCGTAGTAATGAGAAACTGAGGTAAGAGGATGAGCTAATGAGATTCTTCTGAGTCGAATAGATAGGGACTTGAATATGGTCCGCTGGTCTTCCTTCCCGACCGGCTCGCACTCAGGGCGTTTTGATCGAGAACGAGCGCTGATCCTCCCGCCTGGCACGCCGGTCTCGGCGAGGTGTGAGTGGTGGTTCATGCTTTTGGCCTGCTTTTTTCCGACCGTTCCCTATGTCTTCCCTCGAGCCCGCCGCCTTCTTTTTAGTAAGGGGCCCCTAGCGTTCTACCGGGGTGGTGGAGCTTTTTCCCCTGGTCCTGGGGACGGCAACGACTTGAAGACGAAAAGTGACCTTCGAGAAGTCCTACAGCTGACCGCTTTACCCTCGTCCCGGCGATGATCTCTTCTCATGGCGGCTGAGACCCCCTTGAGCAGGGTCCACTCTTTCCCGGCTCGACCTGCTCCCCGTCCCCCCGGGCCTGAATACGACGTTTAGCGGCGATTCGACCGCGCAGCTTTTTGAAAAGAAATTCCGCTGACTTATCAACAGCGTAGCTGTCCCGGCTATGCGTTCCCTGCTTTATTTCTGGGCGGCATCTTTTCAATTCCTGCTGCTTTTTAGTTCTCTGGACCGCCCGACGTTTTCGGCGGGTCGGCTCGCTCGACGGCTTTGATTTTTTCGACGATTACAGACAGGCCTAATCAATACTCGCCGTTGCTCGAGTTCCCCCCCAGCCCACGGTTTAGGAGCCTTCCCTCCTCCTTCTGCTCCCCTATTCGTCTATCGAGCGAATGAATGATTGAATCCGGGATGTACCCCTTTGCTCCTTCCCTCCGGCTGCCTCCTCGGGCCGACTGATGTTGGTTTTTATTTACTGTGCCATTCGCTCCGTGATCTCCTATCGCATCGATTTTCGTCGGTACCAGATTCTTCATGTTCCCACGAGAGGCTAGCACTTAAGCAACACACTGTTATTTGCTCCCCGATTCCACCAAGTGAGCCGTCCGCGGACCCCTCTCCTACCTATGCAGTCGGGCGCGACCGTGAGTTACGGGTAGGCAAGAAGGTTTATTGACAATGATATAGCTTCGAATCTTATCCCTACGACCGTCTCGTCCTCCCTGACTTCTTTCAGCGACATCATCTTTTTATGTGCAGGACGAGACACCCTCTAACTCTTCCTTCCGCCAAGTTGGTGAGATCTTATGATCGAAAGTCGGAGGCGGTCCGCAGCGTGTTCTCTGCTCGTTCTAGTCTCCTTTCCTCTTTTCGGCTTTGCGAGGCTTGCGTTCTAGTGTTGATTGCTTCCTCCCTTTCCTCAACCACGAGCACGTAGGTTTAGGGCGGCGCGTTCCGAGAATATGCAAGACGCGGATTTTACCGCCTCGGCCGAGCTGCTGCCTGAGTTCGAGTCCGAGCGGCTGAGTCTTCCCTTTTTCCCCTCTACCTTCTTCCCTTTCTTGCGATTACCTGCTGCCCTTCCGGCGGAGTAGGCGCTCCGAGACTCGCCAAGGCTTGTCGTTGAGCTAGGGGTGTGAACGAGCTTCCCTCAACGGCCGACCCTCACACGCTCCTCTCGGGGCACCTCGTTGGGGTACACGGTGCGGCCTCTCGCAAGCTTATTTACTTTTACGAAATTAAAATTCGAAATTTCGTTAACTCAGTATGTTTTCAGCCCTCAGTCTCTTTTATTCCCTCTTTTCACCATGCCTTAGGGCTCTCTCCTAGACCGCTTTCGTTAACACACAATAGGAGAGTCGATTGCCTGTTGTTTCTATCGGCGGATTTTTCTTTCTCCCGTCCCCTCGCGACGGCGCCCTGGACGGTCCTGCTACGGATCAGGATTCACCAGCAATAGCACCCTCGCATTTCCTTGGGTTCTCCCGCTGCACTTGCTCTTGTGCCGCCCGACGATCGTCTCCGCTCGATAGAGGCTCGAGAGTTCATCGCGGCCGGGGTGACGGTGTGTGGCGGCATCTTACCTTTCAGCCCCATTTCCGCCCCCCCAACCCCTCCATTCGATCCGCGTTCTGCTTCTCTCCCGGGATCGCCCCCGGAGATTTCCGTTGCGTAGGGGGAGCCGGGGCCGCAGAGCGAGGTTGTTCCGTCTCGAGCGGATGATTTGAGTCAAGCACCCGGTCCTGCCTCTGCCTTCTCACCCAAGTTATGCCCAAGTTTTCATTCCGTCACCCCGCATACTGCGAGTCCTCCGGTCGCCATCAAGATCCGAAGCTTCGGAGCTCATGCAGCGATGGAAAGATGCGTCCTATTCCCTTCCCCCTAGCGCTTCCCCTTTTCCCTCGCCTTCGTCTTTCGCTATGCTTCCACCTTTCGGTACCACTGCCGGTCCCGACCGGCCCGACATAGCCCGAGCCAGGCGTCCCGCCCATTCGCCGCTTTTACCTTCCTCCTTCCCAGTCCGTCCCCCCAATTGGACTCTCGATGGGTCCTCTCCGCGGGCGTGCCTTGCAGGAGCTGGACTCGGAGGGCAAGAGTAAGCCTCCTTGCACTCTCTTGAGTTTCAGGTTTGTTTCTTCCTTCTCCGCGTCCGTCGCTAGATATATATATAGTTTTCTACGTGTTGTGTGATATTTCCTATCTTGCCCGTTCGAATTCGGTGAATTGTTTGGCTGGCTCCCTGCCGTTTGCCGTCTGGCCCGGCTCTCGTTAGCGCCGCATGCCGAATCAGAAAGGGCTAGTCCCGCTGGAACCACGAAGCTTCGAGCCCTTTCTTTCTGGGTCGTCTATCTCCGCGACGCATTTTGGATCGAATCTCTCGAGAGCGCGGCAAGTCCGAGGTTCAGGAAAGTTGAGATCCATTTTCCGACATATTTATCTCGAATAGACTAGAGTTGAGATTTTTCCTCTTCTTCCGGTTCGGCCCTGGAGACTAGCATCAACTAGAGCTCGTTGCTTCAGAAGATGTCGTCGATTTGGAGATGACATTTATTTCCTAGCGAGGTCTGCTGTTGGAGTTTTTCCTCTCCTGTTTACTTTTGTTCCTCCCTGACTGGACCCCGGGCTTAGGAACGAAACGTAATTAGATTAGAGCTGCAACTAGGCGGTCCTTTTCCCCAGCGCAGTCAGCCCGCTTTGACCGACTTTAGAGCCCGCGCTCGGACCCCTCTGAAGACGCGGACGAGGGGATGTTTGTCGAGGTGGCGCTCCCACCACCCGGCCACCTTCTCGCACTCTTCCCAGGGCTCTCTACTCCCTCTTTCTCCTCTGTATGGAGCGGGTACGCTCGTCTTCAGGGCGCCGCTAGCCCAGTGCTCTGGTTGCAGGCCGATCTCACATGTTAGTCTTTTTTTATTCCCGTTTCCTTGATCTTGTGCTTTTTTCCGTAGAATTGCACGGGCGGCTGTTTTCCCGGGGCCGACGCATCCGCCGCCCGTATCAATAGAGTGCGCGCGCGATGGTTTGGACGTAGACCCCTGGTCCCCTGATCGTCTCCCTTGTCAAGCAGTAACTCAATGATCCGTGACTATTCGTCTTGCGCCGGCCGACGATTCCTTAAATCGTTCATGGTAAAGAATTCGAAGGTGATTTCTGCTTTCCCGGTCGATATCTGCCCGGAGGACTATTCCGTTTTTGTCCCTGTCCAGCCCAATCCCCAGGTCCAGAGAGGTGTTTACACAACGGCCGCTTCTCACTCGGTTTCCCCCCTCCCCCTCCCTCCGTATTTTTTCTTCAGGGTCCGCTAGAGGCGGAGCTCGCCGACCTCTCGAGGAAGCGTCAGGTAGCGGACGAATCACCGTTGGTAGGCGTTCAACCTCTCAGCCGCGACAGACCTCTCTCAACCTTTCATGCAGCTTCTGTTTCCCCTTCACCTTCCCTCGGTCAGACTCGCGCGCCGTTTCCCCCGCGCCGCTCGGATCGGGGTGGACCGTTAGGAGTTGGGGACCGATCGAGAAAAATATCCCTCCCGCCAGCGTACCGCTTCGGCCTCCTCGACCTTTAGCCTTTCCCCCCCAGAGCTTCCGTCTGGCTTCCTGACGCGCTCTCCGTCTTTCTAGCCGCAGGCAGCGCCCAACGGGGCGAGAGTCGTATAGTGGGGCCGTCGGCCGATCTCGATGATTAGCTCACAGCCTGCTTTCTTGAGTTCTGCGGTCGGCAGCGCCATGTCCCCTTCGACCTCTCTGGTGTGACCGTCCGAGCCCGACGTTGCACCTAGCTGCCCGGACTTCTCGAGGATTTGTGCCGAGGAGGCTTGTTAGGGCCGGCGTCGACGACCAAATTTTTTCCCTCGTCAGTTTCGCCTGATACGGTGTAGACCATGACTCTATCGAAGGTACGCCGACACGATGCCTCGCTCTCTCGGGCACGTGAGATAGTGAATGCGTCCCTCCTCGAAGACCAGTTCGCTCCAGGATTTCTCTCCCTTGATAATGGGACTCTTTCATTTACGCTTCATCATGGTTCCGCGCGAGATAAGAAGACGTCGCACGCTATATTTTGGCTTGGATTCCCTCAGTGCTGTTTTCCTCCCATTGCGAGGTATCTTATTGCCCCTGGATTTTTTCGTCGCGAGTTTCAAGCGCGTTCGTGAGCGAGAAGTCGTCCCATCTCTTCTCCTTCTGTTCTGGCTGATCTGAACAAGCAGCTCTTGTGTCTTCCAAGGGCTTCATTCCTTTCTCCCCTCCTCTACTGCAGGCCCTGCTTTGCCTCTTCGAGTTATATAGGGGTTGGACTTTATTTGATTCCTTCGTCTTTTCGAGAAGCTCTCTCCTGTAGGTTTTGTTGCTTTTTTGCTCGGTTGAGCGTCATGACCCCGGGCCCAGTCCGCCGGGCGCGATCATCGCCGTTTCGAGTCTCACGGGACATTCGTTCCTCTAGTGAGTCCTTGACCTTTCCGTCGGATTGCGCGTCACAGGACCCCGGCCCCTTGCCGCTGCCGCCCTTGATTTGCCACGTTGCCCAGTCTTCTCTTGAGCGAAGTTCACCCCTCATGGAAAGTGAAGCCTCGAGGACTTGCGAAGAGCACCGGAGAAGAGGCAAGCACATCGCCGCGCACTTCCTTACGCCTCCCCTGGCGATCGATTCCCGTCTGCTCTTTTTCCCCCCGCTCTCCCTTCCAGGTGGAGCCAGGGCCCATCCATAGATTCTCGTGGCGAGTTTAAGCAAGTTAGATAGACGATGTCACATGTCCCCCCTTTCTCTCGGTTCCTCTGAGAGTTTCTACATTCCTTGACCCTCGGGAGTTTTCCGGCCGCGCCGGCGCAGTTTAGACCTTTTCCCTCGTCCCGCCGAAGGAGCCTTTCGGGCAGCAGCAGAGTCGTGATGTAGTCTCTTGAAGACGCCTGAGAACAGAGATTCGCGTCGCTGCCGGGTCCCTATTGTCGTCACCAGCTTCCGTCTCCTCTTTTGATTCTTTTTATTTTACTCATATCGGTTTTTTTTCTATTGATCAACCTTTCTCCTCGTGGGCTGACTTCCTGGCGGGGCCCGCAGCGGATTTCCGCCAGAGGTCGACGGCGTGCGCGGCAGTGTAAGACATCACGGCGGCGGGCGAACTAAGTATAAGTCTCGTCACGGTCGATCTTCTCTCGCGCGTGCGCCGCCCGTCCCCTGTCTTCGTCACCTTTAAGAAATCGTCCTCTTCTTCTGGAGGCTTTTGTGTCGTTGTCCGTCCCCGCAGGGGCTGCCGCCGGAGGCCGAGATAGCGTCAACAAGGGATAGAGACCTGCCCGGGCGGTGATCGCGCCCTAGCGCTTCCTGGAAACTCTCTCGCGCTTTACGAAGTTGATAGTCCGATGTGCGCGCTTTTTGGTTAGCTTAGCAGGGGGCGCTTCCCCGACGCCCCTTTGGGTAGTAGAATCGAGAACGGTCCGCCTATTAAGACCTGCGTGGCGTCCTCAAGTTTTGCCTCGCGCCGGGCCCCTATGTCCCTGGTGATCGTCTACGTGAGCTTTTCCCCTACTTAACTGATCCCGGACAGCATCGCCTGCCCGCCGGTAATCCTCGACCAGGCGATGTATCTCGCGGGGAGGTACCCCCAATTGGGGAAAGGCGAGCTCGACCCCTCCCCCCCCCCGTCCCCGGTCTTGTAATAAAGACGCGTAGTTTTCCTGCTCCCTTCCTCCGAGTAAAACAAGCCAATCCTTACCCCTCTCACGACGGCTGGCGCGGGTTTAAATGAAGTTCGTAGACCGAGCTGTGCGCGCCCTCACGTCCTTCTCGTTTTAAGGTCTTCCCATGCCTGAACTCTTTTGAGCGTGGGGCTATTTCTTAGCGCGATCAGGACGACGGATCCTCTTATCCCGAACTATTGTCCACGCCAGGCCTTCCATCACCTCTCCTTGTCTTTTGAAACCTCTGAGGACGCCATCGCCTGCTCTCTCGGGCCTTGCATGTCCGGATCTCGCCGAGACGCGTAGAAGACCGGGTTCAGAGAGTGGCTGATAAAGGGGCGCCCTTCATCCTGGCGCTTCCTCTGTGAGGCGAATGCCCCTTTCCAACTGATTCCCGCTTTAAAATCCTTCGGAATCGAGTGTTTTTGTAGGAGGAACGCACGATCTCTTTCCTTTTTCGTTTGAGCGGGCGTCTCCATTTCTCCCAACCCCCTCCCGCGTAGATAAGCACCGGACTCCCTGAGTTCCCTAAAGAAATAGAGGTGTCCCCAGAGGGCGCTTCTTCCTCGTCACGCCTTGTCGCGTACCCTATTTCCTCTCGCCGTTCTTCTGAAAGCTCCATTCCCAGAAGTCTTTCGCGACCTCCCCTACTCTGCCGGCAGACGGGTATGACCCCCTCCGTACGCCGACCGTTAGAGCGTCGAGTCGAGCGCGTCTCGCGTCCGGCAGCGTTTCTTACGACTCAATCCTGATCGGTCTTTGATTTTCTCCTCCGGCTCCCTGCGCTGGGTTTCCGGTTAGCGATGCATTACAACTAGCCTTCCCCCAAAAGTCTTGGCACGGCCGTGCTTTGTCTCGCCCCTCCTCTTTCCCTACTGCTCTGTGACCGCTCGGCAGTCTCCCTTGCCCGAGTTCGCGCGCTTATCGCGGGAGCTGAGTTGTACCCGCCTACATGATGGGATGACGTTTTCGCGCTTCCGGCGAGTAGTTGCGGCTCGGCCTCTCCAAAGTCACCGTTGTTCATGACTGATCGGTATTTGGTGTCAGCCCTATTCCGCCGCGAAAACGCCGATCGACAACTCACTCTGGAACGAGGCGTGCCTGTCGCGGTCCCCCGACTTAGCGACCTGCCCATCCTCACCTTCTGAAATGGACTTTACCTCAACTTGTCAGAATTTCGGCGGGATCTCATATCGACACCCTAGGTTAGCGCCTGGCGCCATCTTACCGAAGAGGTAGTACTTACCCCTCTCTTTCGGCAGCTATTCCTTGCTCGACTTCTTTTGGACTCTGCGATTTTTTCTTTTGCGCCAATCACAGGGCCATCTTACGGCCTTACGCGGCGCTCTCCAGACCCCTGAAGCCCCTTTACGCTCGGTCTTGCTCAACCATGAAACTTGATAGTCACCCCCTTTCCTCCTCCGAAGAGAGCGACCTATCGGCCGACCGAGCGTTCCATCGCCGACGGCCCCCCGGTGGAAGATTCTGCATGTGCCATTCCTCCATCTCGATCACCAACCCCGCCCTTCGTCTCTTCGTTCTCCAGAGATTGGCTCGCGGCGGATTTCTTCTTGCGTGCGGCGAGAGGTTCCCTCCACGATCGTTGCGCGCTTGAGCTCGCGATGCGCTTGTGGTCACGACCCTGGCCAGTTAGTAATTAGAATTGGCGTCATACCCTGATGCTCGATATAGCGCCCCCCCGCATCTTCTAGTGAGCGCAGCATTTTCTCGCCCCGACGACCGGAGGCTCTCTCGATTCCTTTCGGATGGATCCCCATGGCGGAAGACATAACCGCTGCTCCTGAGCACCCCTTATAGCGATGTTCTCGCGTCTCTTACTGTAGGAAAATTTTGCAAGTGAACTCCGGTGTGCCGGCCTCGCTCCAAGACCCCCTTCTCCGCTTCTCTGTCCCAGACCAATCGTCTTCACGAACCTCCTTAATTATCCACCCGCTTTAGTTAAGATTCGAGTTGCGAGCCCGTTGATATAGGCCGCTTAGAGAACGAGCTCTTTGTCCACTCGCGCGGGGGAATGCGCAGCGTCGCGTAGAAGCAGTCTTTAGCCTCTAGCA
>Ga0179591_1351093_pt1 | contig 10962 bp, 10 predicted proteins | sample CZOMad2_1_08_16f_FD_182891 | JGI IMG/M metagenome (GOLD analysis project Ga0179591, IMG submission 182891) | Vadose zone soil fungal communities from Angelo Coast Range Reserve, California, USA - CZOMad2_1_08_16fungal (PacBio error correction) | ecosystem: Environmental > Terrestrial > Soil >... | reverse complement strand
GGCCGCCCTTCCCGCCGAAATATTTCCTGCAAAGAGACAAAAACCGCCTCCCTTGTCCCTTTTTTCCTTCGCTGCCTCTTTTTTTTTTTACTATTCGTTTGTTGTCTATGCGTACAGTAGAATTTGTCTTTTCCCTCTTGTCGGACTCTTTAGGATGCCCCTCTTTTTTTCGACTTCCTTCCCATATTCGAGGTTATGGGAGCGCCCGATCACTTTTTTTCCCTCACGCCCGGATCATCTCCCAACGCCGCCTTTTCGCCTGTTGAGTCCCTCAGGACTTGCCGACAAGGTTTTAGTTTTTTTCGCCTCACGCCGAGTCGTCTAGAATGTTCATCGTCCCGTCTCGTTTAACACCTTGACTGCTTTTCCCGTCCTCGCTCCGCCTTGGTTAACCATTTCTGGTGTGACTCAAAAGATCGGTCCCGCGTCGGTTTTCCGATTCCGAATCATACGAGGCGTGTTTTCGGACTCGTATTGGAACCTGGATTCCCGTCGATTCAGCTTCAGAGTGCGGCTCCCCCCTTACGGGCCTCCTGGATATAGTATGGATGGATTTCTATATCCGCCTCCTGTTCTCCCCCACGCGCGTAGTGTTTGATCCATCCTTTCTCCTCTTTCGTGACCCGCGATTCTCCTCCGCCTCTTCCAGAATGCGATTCCGCTTTTTTCTGCCCCCGGTGAGCCGACGACCTTTTTTGAGACCGGTCTATGGTTATTGATGGGCTAGTACCGGACCTTTTGGAAATGTCCTCCCTGAAACCCCCCCAAGGTACACTGGTCGTGAGTTTTCATTTGAAAATTAGGCGAGAACCACTTTTATTCGGTGAGATTCTTCTCTACACTATTTTGTAGAGACGATTTTTTCTATCGTGAAGTCGCGTCCCCACCTGGGCTGACGACGATCTTTTCCTTCGCCCTCTCCTCATGCCTTATTATGCTTCGGGAAACAGCGCTGTCGACGATTCACGAGAAATGCGTCCTATTCCTCCTTTTCCCTCCCCTCCTCTCACTAGAAGAAAGCGGCTCTAACGCGCCTTTGCTTACTCTCCAAGAAGAGTGCTCACTCTCGAAGTAAAGGTGCTCTCCTCCTTCCGCCTCTCCAGTGTCACCCTAATCCCTGTCGCCAGGGCAGAGGGTTGATCAACCCGGCGAGTTCCTCTCTACTTGGTCCTCCAAGGGCTTTCGATTGTCCGGGATTCTCCCTCCTCTTCGTTCGTATTCTCTTTTGGACCGTGTAGTAGACCCATTTGGTGGCCTTTGCCCAAGGGGGCTATAGATTCCCCCTCTCGGCCTCCCCCTTTCGTCCCCCACGGCAGTGGTTACAATCCCTCCCGAAGAGGTTATCGCTCGAAGAAGGCTTTTGATGTTATTTGAGGACTCTCCTGGTGGAAGTCCGCCCTCCGGTTGGATCTAGGTTTATGCGTTCAGTCGATCCTACTTCTGCGTCTGTTCGGGACTTCTGTGCTTCTACGGCGTAGGTGTTTTTTCCTTGCCTCTCCTACCCAACTCGTGAAGTACGATTTCACGTGGCGACGTCGAAGACCAACTCTGCACTACCTTCTTTCTCTCCGTGCCACAGATCTTTCAAACATTACTCTGGTTTCGTTCTCTTCCGCTGGCGTCTTTTCCCGTATAGTGGATTCGATGAATGACAACTCTTTCCCCCCATGTGCCTCTTTAGTTCTCTCGTACAGGGGGTGAGTTTGGAAGCTCAAAATGTTACTCGGGGTGTCCCCTTTCGGACTGAGATTTGGTAGATTTCTCGCCGGCGTGAGTTTGCCTGCTGAAAAAAGGCGATCCTCCGTTCCTCCAATTACACCTCGGTTTAACGGCTGAAATTTCCGCTGCGAGGCCGAAGGTGCTTGGAGTGGCTGACGCTTCACCCCGAAGATACCCGCAGGTTTCAGGTGTCCCCCAACGGCCGGTTCGGCCAACTGTTTGCCCCCCCCCCAATTAGACGACCCTACGTAACGTTAGTGATATGTCTTGCCGCCTCATCGTACCTACAGCGATGGATTAGTTCAAAAATTTAGCAGTTTTGGAGGCGAGAGTCTCCTCCCCGTGCGCCGCCGCTCACGTGCTTCTTGACGACCGCTCTGTGTCGCTTCCCATCTGGGAGACCCCGGCTTTTCGACTACCTGATTCCCTGTTGCGACTTCCCACCTGTTTGCGCCACGCCACCAGGCACCCCCCTCTCCCGGAGAAATAAGATCTGAGAGTCGTGCGTCCGTGAGCTGACAGTTGCCTCTCCTCCTTCGACTTGTCAATAATCGCACTATAATTTGAATGTTTTTCCAGAAGGTCTATTACTGGTGTGTAGGTTTTGTGTGTCGGAACGCAGAACGAGACCACCTGTCCTTCCAATCTTTTTCTCCTGTTTGAAGAAGCCCTTGTGGACCTTCTAATGGCGAGTACCTCCTGGGATGGAATAAGTCTACTTAAGAGAAGTGTTTTCTAGCCCCCCCTGTTAAAGGGTCCCAGTGTGTTATTGCCTTTCTTCCTAAACTTCCAGCCATATCCCTGCCCCCGGAAAGGGACTGAAACGGCATTCAGTCCCCTTTTAACCTGTTTTCCTTTTTCTGGAGATGCGTCCTTAGGCTGGAGAAGGAGATGATCTGCTCATGAAGCCGAGCTTCCGCCAGGTGGCATGCGAACGACGCCCCACTCGCGTGGCCCCCCCCCCCTGGTCGGATCATTGGCTCGAGATTTCTGATCCCACCGGTTGATTTGCCTTACATTGATCATGGTGTGACAGCGTTTCCCTCCTCTCTCCACCGCTTCTTATCCTCTTAAAGAATGCAACCAGACTTCTGCCTCGGAACCATTGTGACCCGGCGCCCTGTCCCGGACGTGAGTTGAGCGGGGCCTGTATCTCTCTTCTCCTCCCTTCCTTTTTTTCTTAGTCCTGGAAACTTTCTCTCGCACGTAGGGCTAACCACCCAAAAACGCTCCTGTCGTCAGGGTTTGCCTCTTCTCCCTACTATTTTAGTTGCAGATAGATTTTTCATAGAAGCCGTTTGGCGGACTGATCCGCTTGCACCCACTCGAGCCGCGACACCTAAACAGGTTTCTTCACCTCTCTCCCGCCACGTTTTTTTCCCCTCAACTTGAAATTATTTTGTCAAAGTAAATTGAAAACAGTGCGTTCGGCTTATTTTTCTTAGACGTCTCAGCACTCAGGCCCAGGCCAGACTCGACCCCTCCTCCCCTGCTTTCCAACGCACCTAGTTCTTTATGCAGGGTTATTCCTTTGCCCCTTTTCCTATTGGTGTCAATTTGCGCCGAGTCTAGGCAACAGACCCAAGGAAGAACCGGTACCTTTTTTCCTCCACCCGTCTCTTGAAGCATCGACCAACCTACGGCTACGCACTCTCGAATCCCCCAAACGAGGAGGTCCCCTCAAGGAAAGAGATTTACGGGTGGGCTCTACTTGATTTCTCCCACCCCCCTCACAAAGCATTAAGTGTGAAAACAGGCCCCCCCCCATGAGTCAGGCTTGCGAGCGCCTGCAACTCTTTAAGACTGCCCCCCCTAAGCGCCTCTCCCCTAGACTGAGGCTGTGAGTGACTCGACATTGGTCGTCCTTTCGTGGCGATACGAGGGTCTTTCCCATTCGCACCCTATCGGTTAGTATAGCGAGCCGTCTTTTTGCCCCTTTTGCTCGCAAGACGCCGTCTTTATGCAGCTACTTATCCTACGAGATAGATACCTCCCCTCCAAGATAGCTGCTTTGACAGCCCAACTATGATAGCTTAGCGTCACTTGAGAATCTTTTCCCCCTATCCATCACCACCCCCCTTCCTACTCCCTCCCCCCCACATCCTCACCCCTCCCCCCCTTCCCCCCCCTTCCTCCACTTCCCTCTCCTACTTCTTACCCCACGGAAGAGAACTAATCTCGTACTAGTGAATGTGTTTGTAAAAAGATTGACGTCGGATTCCTTTTTGGTCTCCTTTTAACACTGTTTGTATAGGAGGTCCGAACCGAAAGACGCGAGCATCCGATAGCCCTCCTAGTCTTTTTACTTTCTCTGGGCTCGCGCCTTAGCACCATGGCACACTATCGTTTTTATCAGTCTTAGGAAGAACCCCCTTATCCCGGTCTCCCCCCAAAACGAGTAACATTGCTCTCACTCCTCCCCCCTTTCCTTTCCCCATAGAACCTCTCGAAGTTGCACTTTCGTTTATTCCCCGACAACCTGCACGTCGCCCCCGTCTCTACGCCATCGGACTAGCCTCGAACATTTCTCACGCCTTAGGATGTAGAAGAGACTCCCAGACGGTAGTTTTTCCACAGTATGTCTGTAGCACTTCACCCCGTGCCACTTCGTACTTCGACTATTTCTCACGTTGATTCCCCCTCCTCCAACTTGAAACGCACTATGCGACTGCGATTTTCATGAATCGCAAGCGAAGCAGTATTTCTTGGCGACGGGACCTGACCCGCTCGGCCCCTCCCTTCTCCCCTTCACGACCTCCCAGTCCAGGATGACGCGACCATCCTTTGAGAGATTAGGTGAAAAAATTGCCCAGATGTGTCGACCGGTTTATTCCGTCTCTGATACGAGTTCATGATTCGAACGGGCCTTCCGACCATGGGGGAATGAACAGCCTTCCCCCATCGCCCTCCCAGATAATGCGAGTGCGAGCTATTGCCCTGGCTTCCGTAGCCTCTCCCCACCTCTCCCGGTTCAATCCACCCCGCGATCCCTCCCGTCCTAGCTGTATGATCAGTTCCCCCACTTCCTCCTTGCTCCCTGCCGAAAGGAGGAGTGCTGAGTCCCTCTGATTGTCGGCTAGGTCTAGGAGCGATTGCCCTTTCCCCTCGGGTCTTCCATACCTCTTATCGAGTTCCCTTCGAATCTTTTCCCTGATCGGTCTCTCTTTTCTTGCCGCCCTGCCGCTTTTTTACCAGCCGCGAACCGGAATTAGAGAACTACGCTTGATGGATCTGGCAAAGCTTCCTTTTTCCCTCCCTCCCTTCCCTCGACGTTTGAAGATTTTTCACTCTCGTTTCTTAGAGACAATGTAGAAGCACGATCTTTCGCCGTATTCGACTTGTTTCCCTTGCTCTCGTTCTTGTGAAATGCCCAAGCAATCCGAAAGGGCCAGGTAAACATTTAGTTTTTGCGCCTTCATCCACCGTCTTTTATCCTCACCCCTCCCCCCTGCCGAGAAGTAACAAAATAACTGTCTTTTCGTTTCGCCTTCCATCCATCGCCCCTCCCGTAGCCCCTGCAAGGGCGTTAGTTTTCCTTCCTCAGTCTCCCACATGCAAAGAAAGTTATTAGTCTCCCCCGACCCCCTCGATGGGAGTTTGACCCGGCGGGGAGCTCTCTCCCCCAGCATCCAATTTCCATGATCCAGTCTTTCCTACTTGTGTCTCGGCCGCTGCCGCGTTCTCCCCTCCCGATTCAAAAATCAAGTTCCATTATCGCCATGCCGGAGGTTCACCTGTTTCGGGAGGCCCCTCCCGCCCAAGAGTGTTATCTCTTCAACTACCCCCCCCTTCGTTTTCCCCCAGAGAGATGTTTCTCCGCACCATCCTTTTGGTAGACACGGCGCTCTCCCGGGCCCCTCTCAAGTGATGCAACTGCCGGGCTAAACTGCGGCCTGCTCGGCTTGAGTCATTTTGTTCCTGTAATGCGCTTCACTTACTACAGTGCTCTCCCAGTCCTCCTTCAAAAAAGGGCCCTTTTGCATATATCTTCGGCTGCCCTATGGAAACTGGGGAATTCCCCATGGCCCCTTGTTAATTATCCTGATGTTGAGTATAGACCAAACCCGAGGTGACCCCCCAAACAAGACGCTTCCCCCCTTCCGTTTCGCGTTCGAAGACCATTTTAATACTCTCAGTTTGTTTTCCATCGTCTCTGTCGACCCGTCCTAAGGCAGGCTGGGTGTTTTCTCTATTCGGGTACGAGCTCCGCACACTTTCCTTAGAATTTCCGGGACCTATTCTTCCGGTTTCCAAAGCCAGATCATCTCTAAGAATTTGATCATCTTAAAGCTTTCCGAACGTGGCCTGAATCTCCCTGATTCCGTCCCCGGGACTACTCCGCGCTTGTCGACTGGTTACCTCGTCACCGTCGATTCAACTATGGGCCACTCTCCTGCTCTCCTCCTCGGTACATCTTTCTAGGTGCTTCGTGAAACATTATCGCGTCCGCGTTCGAGTGGTCTTTTCCCGCCGCGAATGTTAGTAGCGAGGCCATGTAGAAGTTAGTTGGTCGCATGGACTAGGAGATCGCTCTACAATGCACTAATGGCCGCCGATATCTTTTTCCCTTGCGATCGAATACTCCGCTTCGTTTAGCCCCTTCACCCTCCCCCCCCCTTTGGCGTGGGAAAGCCCCGTGTGCTCTATGGTTTCGCTCGTCTCCTCCCCGAGCCCTTCTTAACTGGCTTTCAGCTTCTAGGTTCTTTTTTTCATGTATTTTTTTTGACCCCCTCGAGATCGTTGACTCGGCGTTTGCCATTTGAGGGGGTCGTACAAGACACTCCTTTTGTAAACTGTATCAACCGTAGAGTTTATTGGGTGACCCTTTTGCCTTGTGGAGCTGAACTTGTCTTCTAGACCGAAGCGATTTCGGTGATTTTAAGTATTTAGACACGCTGGGTGAGCAGATTTTCCCCTCATCTCGGCTTTAGCCTATAGTCCATCTTCGCCCTAGGGAACTCGAAAGCTCGCTTGTCCTGTCCGTAGGAGATGGAGATTTGTGCCCAAGTTTCCAAACCAGCTTGGTGCCGATTCCCTCTCCATGGTTGCTGAGGTTCCGTTGGAACCGAATTTAAATTCATCTGAGCGGGACAGAGGGCTTCCCTTCACGGCGCCTCCTCTTCCAGAGCGAAGGAATGTCTTAATAGAGCGCCCCTTCCGGAAGATGTTTCAGCTGTGAACGAATTTTTCACCCCCTACTATAATCTATAAGTTCTCAGAGGGCTGAGCGGAGTTGGATATTGATACCCCGGAGACTTTGTCCCCCCAGTCTCTCTTCCCTACGCATTGAATATGGGCGTGATCATCTTATTTATTCTTTCCCTATGGGTCCCTTGCTTCTCTGGTACTTTAGCAAACGGTTTAGCTGAGCCTTCCAATTTTCTTATCCTCTATACTAGTGCCACTTTTCGCAACAGCCGGAATTTTTCCCAAACTCCTCGGTCCAATGGGTCCGACTCGCTTAGTAGAAGCTAGGGGGGGAAGTCTGAGTGGCAGGTTCCCCCCCCCCTCTTTTTACTCGGGTCGAGCGGTCCGTAGCTAACGTCGTCTTGTTGGCTGCTGGGGTCTTCCAGTGGGGATTCGTTCCCTTTTCCTCTCATTTTCCCCCCCTTTCCTCCCTTGAAACGACTATGGGTGGACGTGAGCTTCCCCAAGGCATCTTCTGGGGCGTCCCTCTCGTCGACAGTGACTATTCTATGCTCTTGCTGAATGTCTTCTCCCTCTCGGCGACAGTTGGTATGTTGATTGCCACCGATTAACGGCTCGTTGTCGACTTATTTTTAGTTATCGCCCCCCTTTGCTTTTGGCGGTCCGGTCGTTTTTTCGTGGGCTGTCGCTTGACGCACGTTTTTCTTTGCCGGAGTGCTAGACCGGCAGCTCACCGTTTCCGCGAAGAACGTCCAGCCCCCTCCGGAGTTGTTGCTCTATTGGTCGAAGTGTCTTAGTTACCGGATGCTAGGCCCCCTTCGACCTCTCCCCCCCCTGCCTGGGATTAGTCCACGCGGGTGGTTGCAACTAGAGCTCCTCCCTCTGCCTTCCCAGTTTCTTATGTTGCAGCTCAGCTATAGTTTCTGTCGGCAAATTTCGCCGAGATTGCACGCGAGGATGATTCCCCATAAACCAGAAAGAGAGCTCATTATCACCTCACGGACTCGATGAGGACACACCTTAGGCGCTCCGGCTCACTAGATGATAGTGTTTATAAGGGCACACTCTTCTTGGCCCCTCCAAAGGATACACCTTCGTCACTGAACCGCAATAATCGTCAGCGTTTTGCTTTCAAGTTCGGATACGTGTGAAGATCTTTTACCGGGCCGAAGAGTGTGTAGGCTTCTCGCCAGTCCACGTCTGTTGTTCCACTGCTTTCCCCGGGGTGGATGGGTCTGTTGGGCCTCCTTTTTTACTAATATCCCCCTGTCCCCTCTTTTTTCTCTGTTTCCCCGACCCGATGTAGAATGAGTCCTGAATTTATGTTTTATGTTCCTCCCCGTCGCATTCCATTTGACTGGTGTGTTAATGCCTTTTTTTTTTATTGGCCGCATAGAGGTTTGCACCAGCCCGTAAGGCTGGTCATGAACCGGGTCTTTTCCCCCCTCGCTGTTTTCCCATTTCTTTGCATCGTTTCTGACTGGAGACGAGGTTTTTTGCTCATATGAATGATGACAGAAGGTGGCCAAGTTTCTTTTTCCTACCCCCCTCTGTGTTCTGGGTTTTAGTGCTGTCCTCCCCGGTTTGCAGGTGCGACCCCGGTTGATGGCTTGATCGTGTTGTTTTCTTGCTCGCATTTTTTTGACTTTCGTCATAGCGCCACGGTCTCTCCCTCGATAGGCCGCACCACTCCCGGCCTTCGAGGAACCAGGTTGCGAGGCCCTGACAGTTCCCCCCCTACGGTCCTCTTTTTTTCTCGGTTTGCTGTTGACATCCTCATTTGTTGTTTTTTTCTAGATCATAACCCAGAGCGAAAGCGATTTGCCGCGGTCCCTGCCGCGCACCGGTTGCGCTGTTTCCCTCTCTGGCCTTTCTCCTTTGACTTTTGACCCTACGGTGGCGATAATGCGGCGTGCCAACACTCTCGTTGCCCTCAGGGCAATCAAACCTGTCGCACCCGCGTACACGGTTGCTCATAACTCCCCAGTGGTTTCCCCTTCTTTTTTCTCCCCTTTACTTGACAAAGGGGAGGAGTTTTTCCTAGGTGAGCTCAGATTCGATAGTTTTGCCCAGTTCCCTCGTGACCTGAAAGCTCCCAAGCCATTAACCGCGTTTGGTCTCCCCTTTGTTCCTTCCCTTTAAGACTAGAGGTTTTATGTGCTCGCTTCTGTCGCAAGACCCCATGCTTACCCTCACGGAGCCCTTCTCCTGACATGCGACCCCCTTTCCCCCTCCAAATCGGCGCTTGACAACCCGCTGTGGATTTCAACCCGCCCGAGCTTCCTTGTGGGGCTAGAAGTAGGATACAACCGCCACCCTCCCCCCCCTTTCCGGCTCATTTTTCCAACAGCCATCATTTGCGGCGGAGATGAAGGACCCTCGTTTCGTATCGCCCACTTCAGTCCACCGCCAGAGAAAGAAAGGCTTCGTATTTCTTTCCTTCCCGATGTTGACTGCGTGGTTGATAAGAAGGGGATAAGTAGTCCACCCTCATGTAGTTCAATGTCGTGACCTTCTTCCTCCCGGCCCCGGGGACTCCAACGATGATCTTGAAGTCGTGAGCTCCTTCCGCCTCGACGCGACCCTCCGGACCCTAAAAACCCGCAATGTCGGTCTCTTTGCGAGAAAGGCTCCCGGTCCTCCCAGCTAATTCTCTAGGGGGTGGCCCCCCCTCTGCCGTCGGCCCCGGCGTTTTTCCTTGATTCCTTTCTGCCGGCGAAGGCGGATCACGCAACAGCAGTTAGAACGATGCGTGCGAGCTTTCCGCGAGGTTGGCCTGTCGCCCGGTGTTCTCCGTCGGTCCCCCCCGCACTACCCCATGGTCCGCCGTCGAACAACACCCCGCAAGACCTAGCACCACCACTTCCCTTTCGCTCATCCTCACCGTTCCTCTTCCCCTCCCCCCGCCTCTCCCCCCCCGTTTTTTCCTACTTCGAAAGAAGCCCACCCAGTCGCTAGCCGACCTCGGCCATCTAAGAAACCCAGCAACTGCTCCGTTGGCTCCCTCTGCTTCCCCCCATTCTTGCGCCCGGGGGTCCCTTTTCTTTCTCGTCGCACCGTCCATTCCCGATGGAACGGTTGTCTTCTCAATTCCCCTACAACACGCTTTTCGCCGAGCCCAGCCGCTCCCTTCCCCCTCGCGCTGCCCGCCAACCGCTGAACACCTCTTTCTCCCTGCCCCGCAGTCGATGCTTCCCCGGCTGCCTGATTCACCCTCTTTAGGCTGGTTTACACCTCCCCCTTTTGGTGCTCCCCTCTTTCGTGCAGATGACCTCAAGAGACGAAAGATTGCAGGTACTCCCTCCCTGGGTATAATGCTTTCAAGACATCTGCTCCACCACTATTTTCGCGAACCGCCTTGCTATTCGATTGCTTTCTTTTGTCTAGCCCTCGTCACCCCCCTTCGGACAACCAGAGAGCCCTACTTCCTGAGAATTCGTGAAAATTCTGCGTAGTCCGCTTCTAACGTCAGAAGGCCCGGCCCCAGATAGAGTCTCACAGAATCCTTGGGAGCTCTTCCTCTTTAGTTACTCCAATGGACCGCGGTCTTATCATGAATTCTATGTAGGCAACTTCCCCTACCCTTTTCCTTGACGGCATCCCCCCGACATTTTTTCTCGCGACGATCAGATTCTACGCCTTTAGGCGTTCTCTTAACCAAGTAGATTTGCGCCCCGTTTGTGACCTTCTCTCCCACCCGCACCCTAACCGTCTTTCCGAAGCTCTCTTGCGCGATCGTATGCGGGGCTCTTGTTTCCTTGTCCGTTCTCCCCCTTCCTCCGACATGGTTTTAAATTCTCTTTTTTTTGCGTCCCCCCATTAAATTCCACTTTTTTTGTTCTAACCGCCCCGATGTTTCTCCACCGCAGTCCTTCCTCCCCTTTCTTTCGTACCCTCCCCTTGTACGTCAAAATAGTAAGTCCGTAAGCCACGAAGATCCGCGGCAGGGCTACCGAGCAAGGCCAATGTCTTTTCCCTCTAACTTAATGCTTTGGAAGGGATTGACCGGAGCGCCCTCGCCAAAGAAAACTCCCGAATCTCTCCCATCCTTCCCCCTTAATTTGAGAGACTCGCTTCCGAGCCACTGAACAAAAG
>Ga0179591_1275358_pt1 | contig 10962 bp, 10 predicted proteins | sample CZOMad2_1_08_16f_FD_182891 | JGI IMG/M metagenome (GOLD analysis project Ga0179591, IMG submission 182891) | Vadose zone soil fungal communities from Angelo Coast Range Reserve, California, USA - CZOMad2_1_08_16fungal (PacBio error correction) | ecosystem: Environmental > Terrestrial > Soil >... | reverse complement strand
ACCACCCTACGCCCTTCTCCCTGTGCTCGCGCTTTCTCTTTTAGTCCTCGCCCCCTAACGTCTTTTAGCAAAGCGTCCGTCCCGAAAAGACCCATGGATGGAGCTAAAGCTGGCCTCCCCTTTTCATTAGAGATAATGTTTTGGGGTTCGAGAACTCCCTCAATCAAGGAAGCCCCTTCCTAATTTTTGCGGATCCACGTCTCGGGACAACCGGGACTCCCTAGCGAGGTTCTAACACTCCAGGTAGATTCCGGTGTTCATCATAGCAATTCATCAATGCCCGGGCCCTGCCCAAGACTCTATACTTACATCCCACGTTATCTTCTCCCCGCCTTCCAGACAGCACAGGACCCGACCCCCCAGGCCCTGAGCGGCTTGTAGCGTCCCACTGAATTTCACGACCCCGGTTTTTCTCCGTTGTTTCGAATCACTCCATGGCATAGGTATTCAGGTTGCACTTATAACATAAACTGCTTCCCCCCTGACTTCAGACAGCCCCCTTCCGGCATATGACCTTTAGCGTTTCTTTAGACCTTCGCCTTACCCCACCCAAAATAGGGAAGTACTTGTCCCGTGCAGATTCGATGCCGAACCTCCCCTTTCCCCCTCTAGAACACTAACGGTCATCCTGCGATTCTTTTCCCGTATTTAGCGGCGGGACAAGCACTTCCTTTAGTCCGAAGAGTTTTTTCAGTGGGAGGACGTGAGAAAAACTTACGTCCTTTTCTCCCTGATTTAGCAATTCATTCCCCCTACTTGCCTTATCTTAATCTTTTCGGAAGTTTCGCGTTCTTAGAGCACAAGGCGCCCAGGACCTACTGCTTAGACGGATGCATGTGCTCTCCGTGCTCCTCCCCAGGTGGCCCGAGTTTGCTGACCCTGACACCGTCCTCTCCTAAGGCCATTCCCATTCTACGCCGGGACATGGTGCTGGCTTTGCCAGCGAACCGCATGACACGAGAGTCGTGGCACCCCCCCCCCACCGGGTTTCACTTTCTGAGAGGGTTGTCCTTTACTGGCTGACACGATATTCATTGCCCCCTCCCGACCTTTTTTTCAGCGCTGTTGCCAACCTCCCCCGAAGAACGCCCTAGACCACCGTTCAACGCCTGGCGACATGTTTTTTTGCCTCAGAGCACCACACTCATACCCCCGTCTCCCAGCGTCACTGTTCCGTCGTCCTGTAGGCCCCTCCCCACTGGACCGGCATGATGCCCCGTCTACCTGCCACCTTCTAACACGACCTTGCCCGATAGCAAACACGGTTCTCCCAGGTTCTTGTCATTTCCTTTTTTAACTGAATATGTAAGTGGAGTCCCGACCAAGCACTCCCCCTCTTCCTAGCTTTTCCCATCACCCTGCTCCCCAAACGGGCAGCGGGACGCCCCCAAGAGTTCCAGAAAGGCGAAGTACAAAGCCAGCTCGTTCCTCTAGGCCTCCCTTTTTCCCTGATGAGGGCCTGATCAGCCCCCTTCTTGAAAACGTCCAGCCACGAGCTTTTAGCTTGGGTATCGGAAGCTGCCCATGCCTAGCTAAGCTCTTTCTTCCTCGCGTGAGCGCCTCGCCGGCTGACATCTTCTTTTATCCAGTCTCTGACTTCCTATTAATTTCAGAGATGTGGCTTATTCCATCTTTTCTGAAGAAGGGCTCTCTGACGTCCCCGGGGGGATCCCCCCTTCAGTCTTGGGCGCTAACGTTTGCGGATCAATCCGTTTTCCTGCAGTTTCTCTTTGAGTGTCCTTTGAACGACGGACCTATTACTTCCTCCCCCGGAAGAGCCCTTGTTTTCTATTTATGGGGTGGTTCCTGATCTTCTATCCCTTTTGTTTCTTTTAAGGATGACGACCCCCAACCCGAAAAGACCTCTTTCTTTCCTGGGTTTCAGTAACAAGAATCTTCGTTCTCTCCACGCGCCCCTGCAGCTACCCCTCGACCCCCGGCCCACGTTATCTCCTGCTTGGGCTCCCTTTCTCTCTTGGTTAGTTTCCACTCTTCCAGTATGTGAATAATCAGCTAAGTGTTTCGGAGTTTTCTCCCATCCTAAATGACGATTGTCACGGTATTGGGTGAACTTACTGTTCCTCCTACTTCAGGTTAACGTGGGACAATCTTTTAACTGTAATCTTTAGGCTACCCCCCCCAGAGCCGATTATTGCCCGAGCGCTGGCTTTTGCTTCTCTCCCCCCCTTATGGGGGATACAGGGTTGTCTCCTTTCCGGCCACGGGATAGCCCTCCTTTTTGGAGTAAGCCGCCTTTCTTTCACGAGGGAATTTTTCGGTGAGGCCTCGATTGTGTAGGTCCCCGACATGCGGAAGCTAGGAGTGAGTGTAATCTTTCTTCCAGTGCCGTTGGTACGTATTCGGGCCCTCACATTTGTTTCCCTTGAGCCATGGCCGCGATAGTTTTTCCTAGGGTTACGGGATCCGTTCCGGCAGCCTCACCTTTTTTTCTGCCCAGCCCCGAACATGCGACTCCTCGAGGTATAGTCTTGTGGTTACCTTCCTTCATCACGACTCGCCCTTTTTCTCCAGTGGGGGATTCTTGCCGTCCTTAGAACGGATGGACTTCCGAATTTTCCTTCTTTTCCATTGAAGCACCTTTTTTATTCTGTGAATGCCACAATTTTAAAGTTTTTGTACGTGGCACGGTACCTCGTTAGCCTCACTCTTTTTCCCGAAGATAGCGTTGCTGTCAGGCCCCTGTCTTCCAGTGCCCCGATAGCTAGGCATTAACGGTTTTGATGTCTTCCATCCGTAATCACCGTATAGGGCCCGAGTTCCCCCCAGATTTTTTGACCGATCCCAAGGGCCTCCGTTTCCCGACTGTTACTTCCTCCCCCAGCCTCCTCTGCCCTACGTGAAGATCTTCCCCCATTCTTTCCTATACACTAATGCATACAGCTAAGTCTTTCCCCTTCCCCCCTCCTTTTTTTCCTTAGAGGATAGTCGTGACGTTTCTTTTCCCCTCCCAACCTTTCTTCAATTCCGTTCATCCCTGCTGTTTCGATCTGGCTAACGGACCGCTGGAGGTGCTTGCTCCCTAATTTCTGCACCCACAACTTCACTTCCTTGTGTGCTTCTCTTTCTCCTCAGAAAGAGGTACGTACTAGACCCTGACCCTTTGCTGTATGAAGGGGCATGTCATCCGTGATGTGGACTACACGGGTTTCCCCGGAATACAGGTCCATGGCTTTCGGGGACGCATCCCCGTCCCGTCTCCCCGGCTAATTTTTGGGAGAGTCGCCCTACCTTCGCGCGGTCTGTCCGCTTCTGGACCAGATAAGCCCTTTGATTTTAGTTAGGTTCGAAAAGTCTTGGGTCCGAGTTCGTTTTTTTAATTTTTGCGAATCGTTACAACGGCCCCGCCTTAGTGTTCACCCGCAAGAGGGTCTTACTGTTTGTCCCATGACGGTGATCTCCAACTGAACATGCATGGGTTTTCTCTTTACGGAAGCAACCCTTCTAACCGGCTTGCCGCGAGAGGTCCCCTAGGACTTGATGGATGCTTCCGCTGGACCTCTTATCCCCGATTTCGGATTTCTTTACGGAGGACGCTCGGCTCTGGAAGGTCGGTACCGTAGCTTTCTCACCCCTCTCGTCCCCTCCTCCTTCTTTTGCTTCGTATATTGGCTTTCACCAACCTACCACTGCAAGGAGCTCCCCTTCGTCCGCTCCCCTCAGTCTACTCGGCGCTACGTGCAAGCGGTCAGCGCAACATCGTCTTTTCCATATTTTTCTACTTGGAACTTTTCATTAGATCTTTCCTTTCAGGCCTACTCCGTCCCAGGCCCCGGACGAGCCAGTTTTCGGTAACCTTTTCTCATGGGCAAAAAGTCTCGCACTATTGTTTTGTAACACCAGTCCAGGTCGTCCGCAGTTTGTGTAGCGATTCCTCCCACCCCATTGTACTCAGGGAATGAAACCCTTCTCCTTGACCCACTGACCAGCTCACCCGTATCAGACGGGGACCGACTACCTCTCAAGCTAAGGCTGGATTGCTCCAGAATTTAAAATAACTGGTTCTCCGTGTGTGGGATGCGTCTTTCCTTGCATCGGTGTTCATGGTTCTCAATTCCCTTCTGATGCCAAGTCTGCGTCTCTGACCCTTCCTTTCCCGTCGCCGTGTTCTCTGACCTCCTCTCTCCTTAAAAACCCCGGCTTCTTAGAAAGCCTCGCGCCCCTACCGAACAGCACTCCGGGAACAGTTCCTCCCCTCCCGAAAAAAGATGACTTTCTTCATCCTTTTTGAAATTCGTTCTTCTTCCAAGATTTAGCTCTTAGACTCTCCACGTGATGCCTTCTCCCACCATCCGGTATTTCTTCTTCTCCATTTCACTTTTCCCAGATCTCAGCCTCGTGAGTGGCGGTGCTAGGTCCCCTTTCAATCGGCAAGCAAGGAAAGGAGGAGGAAGTGACTCCGCTAAGCCTTTTCACGTCCGGTTGATTAAGACTTTTCCTTTCCCCCTTCCCCCCGTTCCCGCTTCCCGCTTCCATTGACATTTTCATTCGCCTCTCTACATCGTTCCCGTCCTTGACACGAATTCCTTTTTTTTTACGCTTTGCCACACCTGCGCGGCTTCACGGGGCAGTGCCTAAACCGACGGTTCTCCGGTCCCTCCGGGCATGTGCCACCGCCCCCCCCTCTGCAATTAAGAATTTTCCAAGCCCCCCCCGCTGCTAACTCTGACATGGTCCCCCCGTTAAAGACTCGACAGACAATCTCACCGTTAGATTCTTCCCTTGTCTTCAGAAGTCGGGTCCCCTCAAACCATTTTCCCCTGAAATTTACTGGGACGATTTCGTCCGTAACTAAAGTGGCCATGAGCTCGACCAACCCCTGTACAGACCTTTTTTCGGAATCCCATTCCGTTACGGCCTTCCTGTACTCGGCTGAGGCACTAAATTCTGTACAGGTACGGGAACTATTACACCCCCTTCAGGCTGGGTCAGCTTTCCTTGCGACTTACGACAGCAGATGAGTACTAAGGGTCGGCTGACGACCTTCCCGTTATCCCGAACCAAAGCATTCCCCCCTCGGTATTCGTTTTCTCGGGTCATCTCCCGCTGCCCCCCCACTGAAACTTTTTTCCCCCTTTCTGATATTTCTTCTCGTTGTTTGAACGCCTCGCGAGCCGTGATCATTATGTTGTCACAGAAGAACGGCGTTAAGACTCCTATGATTCAAGATGGATCGAGTATACTTTTATTTGCCTGACCCACGACACTCCTGCCGCGTAGCCTGATTTCTTTTTAATCCTTTCGTACGGGTATTGCGACTTTACTGGTCTCCCTTCTGAAGTCTCTGTGTAGTCATCCCCGGGGGAACTTTCTTTGTTCTCTTTAGTTTGGGGTCGTCATTATGATCTTCTCTTCCTTCCTTCCTCTGGAGGATCTCTTCTTCCGTCCCAAACACAGAAGGCCTCCCGAAGCTCTTTTCTCCGTACCCAGATGATGCCTTTTTCTCTCCCACGTCCGCGGCGGGGGATCGGTTTGCCCCCGGATTATCTGCAAAGTTTGTTTAGCTCCCCGACGGATGTATTTAAGTAGTAGTTCTCTTCCCTCTTGTACTGCCTTATGAATTAAAGATTATCTCCCTGCCGGTGCTGCTGGCCCTTTTCCCCATCACTGAACTTCTACATCCGTTTTTTTGAGGTCCGGGACGAGAGTCTCCCTCTTTCAGGAACGTTGCCACTCCCTTGAGGAATGAGGACCCTCGACGTAAGAAAGCTCGTGGCCTTCTTTGAAAGGTGGCGTGTTCTTCGTCGGTTCTTCTCGTTGACGTCGGCCGCCAGCTCGTGAGTACCTGCTCATGTTCTAGATCCCCCTTTCTTTGCCGGATCGACTGGTGGTCCTTCCTGAGGATCTCTTCTTGCGTTGGAGGGCTCAAAGGAAATTTCCCAGCCGCTCTGTAACCCTTTGTCAAGAGTCCTTCCCCCTTGTGCTCTGTGGGCGATCACTAATCCTTCCCTTTTCTTGGCATTTTCCCCGCCGGCTAGTCAGACCTTCCCGCGCGTCCCCGGGCTCCCCCGGCCACCAGGCTTTCCTTTTCTCTGGCCCTTGTCCCCCCTTCGGTCACGACGAACCCTGCCTTTCAAAGGTTGGTCTTCTTCCCTTAGCACCTGGGATTGACCCCGGACATTTCTCTCGGACCATGTGAACTCGTCCCGTTGGCTTCCCCGTTCTGCCCTGGTTGTGCCCCCGTCCATAGTAGTCGTTCACGTCTCCTCTCAGCTGGATCGCGTCCTGACAATGATGGAGAAATCTTCGTTCATCTTTTCACAATCCCATCACGGACGGTGTGTTTTTCCCGTTTTCAAAGAGTTTTTAACGGCACGCCGGGGCCTGCTTTCGTGGTCGAATATCCCCCTTCAGAAGTGGCTACCGTGAATCCGGCCCTCCCGCCCACACGGTCAATAACATTTACCCATCTTACTGTCCGGCCTACTTCCTCCCTTTCCCGGAAGAGTCTATCTCGAGACATTTTGTCTTTCTTCCCCCCGCCCCCTTTACAACCCCTCCTACAAGGCTTCTCAGGCTCCTTTCGAGGATCACAGGCTGCTGTTCTGGATTCCCTATCTGCCCTTGCAATATTGAGTGTAGCCGGTTTGTCCTGATCCGGCCAGCTGTACTTTTCGGGGGGGGAAAACGAAGCTTTCTTCCCTTATGATGGTTTTAGTCTCTGATGTTCTCCCGCAAACAGAAGCTCGTGCCATGGCTTCCGTTCTTTTTTTTGAACCCCCTTTTGTGAGCTTACAGCCGGAGCTTTCCTCCTGACTGTAAGTCCGTTTTGACCCAAACGGGCTTCTTTCGTTTATTTCCCCTTGAGTCTACTTGGCAGGTCATTTCTTGCCCCGCAATACACCCCTACCTGAATTAACTTTTTCTTTTCACCTCTACCTAGGAGGTTGCCCGAGACTGTGCGTGCAAATCGATTTTCTCTTCTTCTAGTAGCCCCGGCGCTCTATGTTGACGCTTTCGGCCAGCGTTCGCGCCGCATACTTCCGTTCTTGTTGACGTTGTGCACGAGTCTTAACCTTAGAGTGGATTTGGTTTTCTCAGTGACCGGATTACTCTATCTCCTTTCCTGGAAGCTCTTTTCATCGTTTATCATCCTTGCTTTAGAGAGATGCCTCCCACCTCTACCACTCCACCTGATCCCTTTTTTTTTTGATTCTTTTGGTAAGACAAGTTCCCTCTCCCCTTTGACAGGCCCTCATCATTTTGTAGGAAGTTCTCCCCCCCCCTGCGCCCTCCCACATCCGGGGGACCCCTAGCCTTTTTTTTTCTCGTTTTAATAGAGAATCGTCCTGTTATGACTTCCCGGCCATTTTTTCACGACTCCGTTTTTGAGGCTAATTATAAATGGTTTCAACCCGGCCGCTACAGTTTTTTCCCCCCGCTCGGCTAGTGAAGGACGTAGATTGTCTCATCCTTACTGAAGGTTTTTTTCCCAATCAGTTTTACTCTCCCCCTACCTACCCCTAGCGTATAACAATACCTCCCCACCTCAGATCGGTCTCTTTTTTTTTCTTTTCTACCCTCCGGTTCCCCAAAGACAGTCTTTTTCTGTACTCTTTCGTCCTTACAATCCATTGACCCTGTTTGGGCGTGTACCCACTAAAGGAGATTACCCCCCTCGTCACCCTCACCTTCAGGTACTAGTTAAGTTCCGATGTCCCCCCTACCATCCCATGGATAAAACTCCCAGTATTTTCGTGCTCTTCTGCAGAAAATACCGCAACCGGTTCTCCCAACCCTTGGCAGTCTGCGAGGCATTGCTTTTCTCTGTCTTTCCCTACAGTCACTAGAGACGTAAGCCGGGCCCTTTTAGTCGTGACCGGATCCCCCCCTAAGTTAGTTGTAGCCCTCGACCTCTCCCTGAATATCAGGAGTACGCCGTCCGTTTCCACCAACCCCCGGCGCCCGTTCAAGAATCGCACGGCTCCTTCCGCCGGCCGCGACCGTGCCTGTTGGTGATTAAGCTTTTGTTTGACCGCTTCCCCCCCCGTTACCATTTCTCGCGGCCCTCTGCCCCCCCTAATAGCCTTTTCCCCAGCGCGGATTCTCTCACACATCCCAATTGCCTGTTTCGAAAAAACATGCGATCACGTTTTTTGTCATGTCACGACTACACAGACGACTGTCTTCATGGTCCTCTCGGCCCATTTGTTAACCGCGATGCCCCCTGTCCAGTGGTTCTTTTAGACATCCTGTCTTGTTGCAGAAAGTCACCATCAAACTATCCCTCATCTCCGTCGGAACCTCACCCCCCCCCAGCGTCTGCGAAGTTTTGCCTCCAGCCTTCCCGCTCATTCCCATGCGCATAGAAACCAAAAGACCCAGTTTTGCGGGCCCCCATTTTCCGGACTTACTCCCTGAGCCTACCACGCACTTTTCCCTTGCATTTGACACGTCACCCAACGGAGAGGCCCCCTGTGCCCCCAAGCCAGGCTTCTCCGAAGGCCCCTTTCCTGATCCAGCCGTTAACCCCAGGACCGTGGAGACGACGGCCTATCACCCGGTATCCCAGCCCCCCCCTCGCTTTCTACCGTTTTTGCTTTTTTGATCAGTTTCCCCCATGAAAGAGGGGTCCCAGCCTCAGTCCTCCTAGTATCCCCGCTAATTGTGACAGGATGTCCCTCTTATCGGAATCACCGCCTTAACCCTGAGTATTCACCGCTGTCTGAAAAGATTATCAGCCGACCTTCCCCTCTGACTTTTTCCCGATTTCCAGCCGGTGGAGTCCCCCCCCGCCCGTTTCTTATTAATCTTGCGGTTTTAGACTCGGACCGGATCCCGAGAAAGATGAGCTGGGTCTTCCTCACCAGTTTTTTGAATAGCCTTATTATTATTCCGGTGATTCGTTCATAATGATTCTCCTTTTTTCCCCAACCCTTTTGTTGAGAGCCCTTATTCCGACCCCCCACCCACAAGTCCGTTCGAATAAGGGTTGGATTACTTACCCCGAGAATATTTCTTACCCCCGGCTGCTTTTTTCCTCTAACGCCCGAGTATTAATCTCCTGCTCCCTTGAATGTGTGAGAAAGGTTCTCCCCCCCCATCGTTCCCAGACCTCCTTCATCCCTGAAGGTGCGGTTGTTTTCCCTAAACCCCTGCCGACCATAATTGTTCTTCCTCGCGATGCTTACACTTTCGTACTCTCATAGCTTCCTTCAAACTCTCGTACGTCCCCAGGTTCCGCGTGCCTGAGCCTCCCCAGTTTCCGGAATGGAGGAACGTGGGGCGTCCCTTGGCTTTATTCCGTCCTGTTTAGGTGCAAAGGAGCCTACCCCTCGCCGATCCCTTGTTTGAGGCTCTGCCCCCGAGCCCTCCCCCAGGGGGGCCTTTTCGACTTGTCCGCCTGCACACGACCTTGATTGCGGGCCCCTTAGAAGCTAGGACGGTAACTTTGCTGTCTTTCCCCCCCCCCCCTGACCGTTGGTCTAGCTAATGGACCCTTTTCGCCGTGTTCAATTCATTGCGTTCTTTGGGAGCTGCCTAAGATCCGAACATCTTCCCTCGAGACCTTTGTTCTTCTTTCTTTTTCATGGCACGCCTCACACCCCTCTTCTTTTGACTTTTTTGCGTGACGTTTTTGGATGAAGTAGCCGCCGTTTCGGGGGGGGTTGGGTTTCCCCCCTCTACAGAGGACCCGTCGAAATAGTCCTGTATTCGTGTAATCCACGTTAAGTCTTCTTGTGTGGGCCAATCCTTCTAGTAGTCGTTCCTGTCGTGACCCGACGATCCTGGATGTTTACTTTCAGATGATGCCCCCTTTGAAGCGGTTTTTTCTCATCTTTTCCCTTTTCATCCACACACTAATCAACTGCCTGGATGGCCCCGTCAGACGCTCCCGGCAAGGAGTTTATGGAAGTATGACTTCCGGGGTTAATTTCCAAAAAACGGCCCCGTCTCTTTCGGACTACCGGCCCATGGCCCAGGAGGTCTGATGCTAATTCGGACTTTTTTACCCCTAAGTTTCTTTTTGGTAAGTCCCGACAGACGAAGGCGATTCCTTTGTCTTTCCCACGCGACAACTTCCTGCCGCGCCCTCATGGATGTATGACCTTGATTGTGATGATCGACCATTGTCCTTCTTGTATTCATTTCTCTCGTAATCTGCACGGCTTCTCGTTCCCCCCCTAATGGCGGTGGGTGTCAGAAGCTTTCTTTGACATCTGAACTTCTTCCCTCTCCCTGTTAACGACTGGGTTCAAACCTTACCTTGACTGCTTTTAATGTGGATCACATCCCAAACCTATAGTGTTCCCACCCTGATTTAAGAGAATCATTTCCCTGTTCCACTTACCTGGCCCTTTTGGTGCTCTTGCCCTGGCTCCGTTTTCTAGGAGGTAGTTCTTTTCTTGGAGGCCTCCCCTTCTTCCTGTGCCGTAGTTTTCTCCATTCTGAGGTGCCGTGTCTTCATTTCAGGGATTGAGCAAGCGCACACTTTAAGCCTACTTAGCTTGTTCACCCCGGCTCGCGCCCCTGTCACATTTCTGAGAAACGACCGAGTCAGGCGGAGATGTTGTAACGGCCATCACCCGGAGAATCGTCTTCCTAGTAGTTGTCTCCCTCCCCCGGATGTTGGTGGAATGCCGTCTGTTGACTTCTACCTGATCTCCGCCTTTTGTCTCCGGGTCGGGACGGATGAGGAGCTCCCTATCATTGCGATTTTTCAGCCCGGTTTGAGCCCCCCTATTTCCTACCTGTGTTCTCGATGAGGCGGACACAACCTCTACCCCCTACGTCCTTCTCCTCAAGTCTCCCTAGGCCTTTCCCTAGCCCCCCCGCGAGACCCCGGCGGTTCCGGTACAACGCGGCCTCAGCCCCATCCAATCCGTCATGGAGCCATAGATGCTGGTCCTGGTCCCCTTATTTTCTCAGGTTCTAGCCCCGACAGCCTCTCCCAGGAATCTCTCAGTCTTCAGCGATCCGTCCCCACCTGCCTCAAAATCTCTC
>Ga0179591_1438042_pt1 | contig 10963 bp, 12 predicted proteins | sample CZOMad2_1_08_16f_FD_182891 | JGI IMG/M metagenome (GOLD analysis project Ga0179591, IMG submission 182891) | Vadose zone soil fungal communities from Angelo Coast Range Reserve, California, USA - CZOMad2_1_08_16fungal (PacBio error correction) | ecosystem: Environmental > Terrestrial > Soil >... | reverse complement strand
AACTTTCGATAGTCCCCCCTTCCCTCCCCTTCCACGCGATAGGCTCTTTTCCCCCTCTTTCTAAAGTGGAAGAACGCTTCTTCGACAGACTTTCCCTTTTTTCAGAAGTGATGGTAGACCTGGCCTTTTCCCCCCAGACAATACCCGTTCGACAAAGTCTCCTGCTTTCAGGCGGCCAGTAGGCACTTCTAGAAGCCTTCCTTCTGCCTTTCCATTCCCGAGAAATAAGCACCTCGCATCGCCCCCCCCCCTCCGGACAAGTTTTTTTTTCCTCCCCTGATCTTCCCCCTTCTGATTCCGGTGAGGCTCGAGGAAAGCCGCTTTGGCAGCATTTCCCAATCAAGGACCCCCCCATAATTCTCTCTCTCCTCCTCGTGGTCCCCTATGAAAATGATGATCCTTTTCCCCCTTCAATACGGACCTTCCTCCCTCGATAGGCAGATTCCCGAAAGTTGGCCGTATGGACGCTCTCCATCTCTATCCTTCCCCCTTAGAAGGCTTGAAGCACATCCCTGCAGTATAATGCGGGTCCCCCCTCAAACAGCAAGGACTCCCCTTCCCCCAGTCATTAGCTTTCCCCCCCCCCCCCTCTTTCCTGTTTAACCCTTTTCCTTTGCAGCCAGCGGCTGTATTCCCTCCCCCCAGGTGAAATAGGGTATATGAGCAGACCAGAATTTTCTTTTCTGAAATTCAATCCCTACCATTAAGTACTCTTACCTCCATTCCCCCCCCACTAGGTAATTTAGTCTTTTTTTTTCTCACATCTCTTCGGGAAGTCTCTCCCTCCTCAATCCTTCGCAGCGTGGGGAAACCTTTTTTGAGAGGCGCTCCCTACTTCGAAATTGACGGAGAGGACTTCTCCTCCCCCCCCTTCCTTAGTAGGTGTTTTTTCCTGAAATTTTCCTCTCTTCTCTGTGAGAGCAAGAAGGATTGGATGTTCTTATGTTGAGACAATTCTCCCCCCTCTTTTTTACCCAACCAACTATTGCTCTTTCCTCCAATCAGCAAGGTTTCTTCCTCCGTTATGTTTTTTTCTATTTCGGAAAGGGTGCCCCTAACCTATGTTGCGGTGTCCCCCCCCCCTTGAGGGAACATCCTTCGGTTAATCCTTTCCCACAGTCGAAGATTCTTTCCCTCTCCTGAAACACCCCTTTTCCTTCGATAGTTAAATTCAGATATTGGGAAATCTCCTTACCTCAGCTTCCTTCCCCTTCCCCTTCCTCCCTCCCCAAGGCGCTTTCCCCCTCTCCCGAAGAAAGAGGAAACGCGGCCGAGCGAGAGCGTTTTCCTAGACCCTCCTCCTCTCTCCCTCTTTTCCTCCCTCGAGAAGACGATTCAGCCCCTCTTCTTCTTGAGAGAGTTGAAAACATCAGTCCTCTCTCCCCTTTAGCTAAGAATAAAATCTTCGTCCTCTTCCCCTGCTAAGCAGTAGGCCTTTTTTCTGATTTTTTAAAAAATATCTCTAGACGGCATAGTGCCTCTCCCTATGAGGAACCTCTAATCGTACTCTCTCTGTTTAGCGTCTTCCCTTTTCCGTGTTGTGCAAAACCCTTCCTATTTCGGAAAGAGCAAGAGGTGACCCCCCCCCTCTCCCATGACCTTTTTTTCTTCTTCTCCTCCCCTTTTGAAGTACCCCCCTCCTGATCAAGCCTCGGAACCTGAAATTAATCTCTCTTTTTCCGTTGCGCTTCAGAAATGATGGTTTTTCGGAGATCGTTTCCCCTTTTTCCATCGTCAACCCCCCCTTTCTATTGTAGAGGCGGTCGCCTCTCTCCGAATCACCCCTTCCTGGCCTCCAAAGTGAGATATCTCTCCAGGGACCTCCCTTTGTTTTGACTCTTCTTCTTTCAAGCCTGCGGGTTCACCACTCTTTAGAAGCTTCCTCTCTTTTTCAACGTAATTGAGAGACGTTCTCCCCCCGGCAAGGTTCCCTCTCTCCCCTTGGATTTTCCCCCTTCCTTGTGGATTGCGAAAATCTTTTTCCCCGGGATTCCATTTTCTGAGGAGAAAAAGACGAATATCCCCCTGGGAGAGAACTTCGATCCGGATGAAACGGGGAAGGTTCCATCCTCGACCCTCTTGCCCTCAAAAAGATGTAAGCATAGGTGATTTGTCCTCTCTCCCTCCCCTCGACGGGACTTTTCTTCCTGACCCCTTTAAGTTAACCCCCCCCCTCTGTGCGGCGTGAGCCCATTGCAACGCATGCTCTTCTCCTTCTTTTTCTCCATTAGAAACTGCAGCTTTGTCTGTGTCTTGTAAGTCTTTTAGTGACCCCCTCCCCCCTTTGGATATTTCAGTAGATGACCTCAATAGTCTCTTTCTTCCCACCATTTTCTCTTGATCTGACTATATCTTGAGATATCACCTTCCTCCTCTCCTTTTTTTCGGTTTTTGAAATTAAATCTCTTTTCCTTTCCCTGCCTTCCTCCAGGATCCAGAGGATGGTGCGCTGCCTCCCCTCCTCCCTTGTGCACACTTCTCCTTCCTTCCTCTCTTTTCATGGGTCGTCCTCTCTCCCTTTTTGACTGGGCTAGAAGGGAGCGAATCTGACCTCTTCCCTTCACCTTTCCTATCGCGACTAAAGAATCTCTTTTCTTCCGAGAGGTGTCCCCCTTTTTCCAATCGAGGCTTTTTTTTTTGAAGGAGGGAACCGTCCTCTTTTTCCCCGCTTTGTGCCCTTTTTTCTCCCTTCGAGAGGGATATAGGCTTTCTTTCTTTAGGAGCCTTTTCCTACCCGCTCTTTATCCAAGCCACCATTTTTTGTGGACAGCACCGCCGTCTTTCCCCTTGCGCATCTCCCTCCTCTTGGCAAGGATAAATACAATCTTTCTTCACGGATACCTCCTTTCCTATTTGACCTCTCTTTCGATTCACCCGATCCTCCCCGTAAGAAAAGCCGTTTTTTTCGGAGAGTATTCCCCCATCCCTCCCACGTTTTACCTCTCCCCCCCCTTCCTACAATGAGCGCAGGAGACCCCCATCGGGACTTTCCCTTTTTCCTCTTTTTTAAATACACAAATGGAAGAATCCCCTTTTTTCTTTCTCTTAAAGGATTCTTCCCTTTCTGGAACGTTGATTTTTCTCTTCCTTGTGACGAATCATACCTTGAAAGTTCCCTCTATTAATGTAAGGAGTACTTTTTGCGTGAATCTTCCCCCTTTTTCCCAGCCCTTCCCCTGTGCATCGAGAACATCCCCCCCCTTTTTTCTTCACTGCTCTTTCATTTCCTTTTCTTCAAGGTGCTTCTTCGAAGGGTTTTTCCCCCCGTCTTGCAATACTCTTTGCCTTCCTGAGGCCTTAGCTCCCGCAGCTTTTCCTATTTCCTGAAAAGAGCGATTCCTCTCTTTTATGTGGCAACGCGCCCCTTTTCTTCCTTGTCAATTTACTCCCTCCCTTTGGGTAGATGTAGGAACTTCCGTATCTCTTCTTCCTTTTTCGAAGCTTCTCCTCCAAGGGTCTTCCAGTTCTTAGTGACTCCCCCTATCACTCAGTTTTCCCGAGGAGAATTGGGAAATCGGTTCCTTCTCCCAAGCTCACCCCAGGTTCATTCCTTTCCCTCAGTTAACGAGAAAACCCCCTCTTCCTTTGATAGGAGAAGGCTCAGACTGACCTTCTTATGTAACTCCCTCCTCAAGCGCAGACAGAATCCCTCCCCTGATGGTTCTAACGGGTTGAGCTCCCCCTAATGAAGAATCTCCTCTCACCCTTGGTGAGACCCCCCCTCCGGTGTGGAGGGTACCCAATCTCTCCTGAGCCCTTTCCCCATATGATATCAATCCTTTAAAAGGGCTTTCCCCCTTCTCAGGATTGAACTTACTAATGACCTTCATGGATGGATAGACTCTGACGCCCCCTCTTCTCATGGAACCAGTCCCTTCTCTCTCGAGTATGATTCCCATATGCTACCATGCGGTGATATAGCTTCCTTTTGCCGGGCTAGGGCTCCTCCGACCAAGCCTATGACAGAGGAGTCTCCCCCTTTAATGTCCTTGTCCCTGTTGACTTTTTTTCTGCTTTTCGTACCAGAAGTCTCAGAAGTCTCTCTTTCCCTCCTACGTCGTTCCTTTCCCCTTTTTGGTCTTTCTAACAGAATAGTAATCCGTAACCTCGAGGACGGATATCCTCTCACGTTTTTGTTTCTCATTTTAATTTTCAACCCGGCCTTTTCCGCAACTTCCTATTTGGGCCCCTTTATCTTCTGCGCGGGGTCTCTTTCCATGATTCATGCAGCCCCCCTTTAAGGCTGGTAAGAGAGCTTTCCTCCGGGAAAACATTTCCTCTGAAGCGAACTTTCGCCGCACCTTGAATTCATCCTGCGTTAGGAACCGAGAGTAATGATCTTGGGTCTCTCCCTGCTTTCTTTTTCCCATCAGTCTTCCCTAGCCATAAATATAAGCCGGGGGGAACATTTCTTTCTTTCCCCTTGATAAAGTCCTCTTCCGATCTGCGCTGCTTCTTTTCGAGGGCGGGAAGCTCCTTCGTGATGCTCTTCTGTGCATGATGGCAGGCTGAGGACCCTTTCTTCCGACGTCCCCCCTCCTGATGATTCCCTCCTTCCCTTCGGACAGGAGGGGAACATTCTCCCGCCGTAGTTTTCTCCCCCCTCTTATGGAAAAATCAATGGTGTTTTTCCTATAGATTTTCCTTCTTCTCTGCTCTTCCAGAAGTCCTTTCTCTCATAATCTACGTTGCTAGAAATGGCCCTATCTCTAGAGAAAGGACTCCCTCTCCTTCCTTCCAAGGAACCATTTTTTTTTTTTTCCCCTACTTTCTCGGCCGAATAGAGAGAAGATAGTTCCTTTCGTCTCCCCTACCTATGGCACTCTCTCCGGAGGAATAGTCTCACCGAGGTTCCTTCCGTCTAAATGTAGGGAGAATAGATCCTTTAGAACCCCCCTCATCCCAACCTCCCCTTCCTCACAGGTAAGGTCTCCTGCAACTTTCTCCCTTCCAGTCCCTACGGTTTCCCGGGTTCCTTCTGACCTTCTTGCCAGGCCGTTCCCTTCCCCTCCCCCCCATTCATGATAGAAGACCTCGTATGTTTCTCCAAGAGATCCCTCTAGAGCTCTTCCGGCCCTCCCTGTTTCCCTTTTCCCCCCGTAAAGAGTGTTGTTACTAATTGCATAGGTCTCCGCCCTCTGACTCATTTCAATTTTTTTGCCCATCCTTCCAAAGGCGGAATATTATTTCAGAACACTTTTCTCCCGGGTTGGATAATATTCCTGAGAACCCCTCCTGTTTTTTGAGACTCCCCCCCTTCTTCTCTCAGAGTTCTAATGCCTCTTCTGTTCCCCTTGCCTAAGGAAGACATTTCTTCCGCAGCCTTCCCTTTTGTTTATTTTTATACGAAAAGCTCTGGACCTTCCCCCCCTTCTTCTTTCGAAAAGACATTCTCTCCGCCTAGTTCCCCCTCTTTGGTCCCCCCTACACGAACGACCGAAGATCTACCAGAAGAATTAGCAGATTTTGTTCTCTCCTCATGTGGCTTTTTTCATCTTTCTAATAGAATCTCCCTATCTCCCACAGTAAGACATACAATCGGATTTTAGTATTTTTATGGGGTTAAACTGACCCCCCCAGATTTTGCCGTGCTGAGACTCTTTCCTCATTTGCGCAGGAAGTCCCTTGTGCAGAACTTCCTCACCCTGAGGTGGCGCAACCCCTTTTTTCTTGATGTCCTTTCTTCCTTTAGTCTCTTTCTTCCCTTCAGAAGATAAAAAATTTTTGAATCCATCTTCCCCTGATTGATGATGGAGCAATCCCTTCAATCGTATTGCGGCCTTGTCTTTTTCCTCGTAGAGAAGGTAATGAGTTCCCTTATTAAGATTTTTCTTTTATAGAGAAGAAGTGTTCTTCAACAGATTCATATTTTTCGCCCTTCCGACGGGGAAGATAAAAGGATATCCTCTTTCTTCTAAGAACACCTGATACATGGGAATCTTCCTCGGAAAAGCGGTTCTTCGTCTACCCTCGCGAGAGTAGCGGCATACTCCCCTTCCCTGGCCCTTCTACGCACTTCCTCCCTCCCTTTCAATGAAGAGATGACGTGCGTGCTCTCCCCCGAGAGTGAACACTCGTAGTTCTGATTTTTCCCAGCCATACTCCCTTAAGAGGCGTTACGATGCCTATACTCTGAGATGGTTGATCCTATGTTGAACCCCCTTTTACTTCCGGCTATTCCCCCTGTGCAAACGTCCCCACTTTCACCTCCCTCATAGAAAGGGGTGTAGCGGGGTCCCCCCCCTTGAGAGATCTTCCTTCCCCCAACGAGGCCATAATCCCCTCGTTTTGACGATAGCCCTTTCGGAAGGAGCTAGACGCTTTGCGCTGATCCCTTGGACTGACTCAAGCCTCGGAATTTGCCGGGAGGTTCCTCCAGCCTCGTTCCTTGAGCTCATACATCTTCTTTCTCCCCAAATGGGGTATTGGGCCGTCCCCAGGGGAATTTCCTCTCCCCCGGCAGCAGCGATCATCTCGGAGATTCTCCTCATGCTGCCAGTGCGATATACAAAATGTTCCCAGACCTTCCCTTCTCTCTTTCTTGGATCGAGAAGGAGCTTGTTCCTTCCCTCTAAGCCCTTACTTTTTTTTAATCTTTCTCTTTCTTCAGGGAAAAAAGTAACTTCCCCTCTTTTCCTTCCCTTCACAACCCCTCTTCCCTGTGGGCTGTCAAAAAGGGCACCCTTGGTGGAACTTGTTTTCAAAATTGTGGGAACAGGACCCCCCTTTTCGCGCGGATTGCGGGCGATTCTCCTTTTTCCCCGCTTTTCTCTCCCCCCTGCTGGAACGACAAGGCTGACATCTTTTCGTTAATCTTACTTCTTTTCCAATAGATTGGTAAGCACATAGATGTAAGATCTCTCTCCCCCTCAGAACATGATAAGGTCTTTTCTCTTTCCTTAGGAAATTTTTTGACTCCCTTTCTTTCGTGCGCGTCTCCTTGCAAAAACCCTCTTCCCGTGCCTCCATGAAGCTTCTCCTCCGCCCCTCCTAGATTGAGGTCGTCACCAGACTCTGGTCTCTTTCGTAGAGGCCCATGAAGGTCGTGCAGCCACTCAGAGCTCCTTCCCCTCCCCATTAGCTTATGTTTTCCCCTTCCGTTTGAGAGATACGCAGTTCTTTTTTTCCTTTTCCCTTCCTGCGAGTGGCGGACGACCATTTCACATCGCCACCGGAAGGACTTCCTCCTTCTTTTCCATAAGCTGTAAAGCAAGAAGAGGAGTTCTCCTTTGAAGGGTTCTCTTTTTTTTTGCCTCCTTCCCTTTTTTGATACGAGGGCGCTCCTCCCCAGCTGACTGGTGGTGATGAAATTAAAACCTTCTCCTCATAAGAGTTTTTCCCCTCTCTTTTTTTTTCTCTCTTTTTCCCGATGAGGAATATATGGAGGGAACCCCCTCTTCTCTTAATACGTTGCATCTCCCTTACTTTCATTGTGATCGAGTCTTTCCCCGTCCCTTCTTTATAGGCGTGTCGAACGCCTCTCCCTGTGGGAAGGACCTTTTCCCTTCGATATTTCAGAAATGCCACCCCTTTGACAGACACTTTTTTCTCTTGTTGAGTGATCTCTTCCCTCCCATGAAGTTGGCACTTTCAAGCTATCGGCTTTATTGCCCATCTTCCCCTCCGGCTTTAGATTCTTTCCCCTTCTGATCGATCCTTCTCCCCTCTTATTTTTTTCTCCCCTTCACATGGGCATTTCCCCTTCCTCTTTCGACAAGACGCGACATGCGCGCGGTCCTTCGATGAGGCCTTTCCCCTTTTTTTCCCCCTATTACCATGGGGAAGACCCCTCTCTTCCTCTCGCAAAGATTTCTTCTTCCTCCCCCCAGGGGGCCCTCTCCTTTTTTTTTCTCAAGGTAACGCAGTTGGGACGTCTTCGTGAACGCTTTCTCTCCCACTTCATTAATCCGTGGAAGATATTTTGGCCTATCCTCTTTCCACCCCCCGCTACCTTGTCCCCTTCTCCACACCGGCGACTTTTCTTGAACCTTTCTTCCTCTTCACGGCTGAACGAGTTCCTTTCTTTCTCCTCCCCTCCCTACGTCAAAACCTCTGTCGAGCATTTCGCCCCCTCCAGATTTTCGACCAGAAGAGCCTCCGAAATTCATCTTTTGTTCCCTGAGAAGATACTTCTTTCGTGAGGAAAGATATCTTTTTCCTCAGACTATTTTTTGTCTCTTAAGTGTCTCTTTTTCCGCCCCTCGTGAGAGGCTTTACCTCCGGTCTAGGTTTCGAGGAAGTCATTTTTGTCCTGCTTCCCAATTTCTCTTTATTGTCAAGCCCCCTTTTCCAGAGTTCAAATCCAGGCTCCTTTCGTGTCATGCACACATGCTTTTTTCAGGCGAAGTCCCCCCTTATACGGCAGAAGTTTCTCTTTTCTCCTTCCTCTGTTAATCTTTTTTTTCAGCATCAATGAAGGAAAGGCATGATGGTCTCCCTGGTGAGCTCTTCCCCCACTCCTCTCCACGGAGTTTTTCTTTTTTTCTCTCCTGAATTTCGTCGGATTTCCACCAGAATAAAAGATTGTCTCCTCCGTAATTCTTCCATATGCATTATCAATTTCCCTCCAAGGGATTTCTAGGTATTCCCCGGCAAACTCCCAAAAAAACTACATGCAATTTTCTCTCGAATTTTCTGTCCTCCATGACGAGATCGTAGCGCCTCCCGGGTATGTCTGCTCCGACGAAGGCGGAGATCTTTTCTCAGGTCCTTCCTCCTTTCTCGCTATGATTTAGCCTCCCCTCCGCAAATGACCGAGGCTTCTTACTTTTTGGTTATCTTCCGTATTCTTTCCGGTCAAGGAGGTGTCTCCTCAGGTTTCATCCGCGAAGTCTCTTCATCCCTGTTGCTCAGACCACTGTGAACATCCGGAGAAGAGGCCTTCTCTATTTCCGTAGCGAGACAGTGATGCGTGTTCTTCTGAGAATCTTTCCCCTCCTTTTGGAGTAATATTTTTCCCATCCAAAGCGTGTAGAGCTTTGTTGTCCATCAGATCTCCTCCCCTTGGTAAACGCTGAAGATAGTCTATTCCCGTCCACCTCCCCCATAATTCCGCGATAGAGATCTCGGAATTCTCTTTCTTCTCCACCTCTTTAGGCAAAGAGAGGTCTTCTCTCCTTTTTTTTTTATTGGTTTCTCTTTTTAGTTTCCGCTTCCCTCTTTTTTCATCGAGGTCCACATCTTTTCGGGACCTTTAGGCTCTCTTAGATTGATCAAGTGGCAGGAATCCCCCTCCCCCTAGCTGATGCTCTTCCTGAATGGGCTCTATGGACGTTTCCGCCGACAGTGCCGATGGCTTTCCAAGGAGCTTGCCTCTTCTTCCCTGCTTTTATGAGAGGTCTCTAGAAGTCGTCTACCTTTTCATATCTTTCGAGCTCTGCGTTTGACCCCTTTGACGTCTGGAGTTTCCCTCTTCCTCTCTTCTGAAGCTGCATTGAATATCTATCTTTCCTCCTCCTTCTTTCTTTCCTTTTTCATTATAGATCTCCCCTTTCTCCTCCTCCTTCGGAAAGTACCCAGGAGTGTGAGAAGACTCTCCCCCCTATAGTAACTTTCTCCTTTCCTTTCCTTCCTTCCGCAGGTTGCGCCCATCGCCCCCCCCTCCATCAGTCGGCATAGGCACTGGGCGGGGTTATGCCGTAATAGACCCGCACGTCCTTCCCGCAACCGGAATCAGCTAGATTCCCCCTTCTTCACGTGATAAGCTCTCGACCTTCATTTCCCCCTTTTGATGTGACTCTGTTCCTTCCTCTTTCTTTCTTGACAGGGGCCGTTCCCCTGAAAATTCTTTCCCTCGTCTTCCCTCTAGCTTGGGAAGAACATTCTTTTCAGAGATCGTTCTTCGTCCTCCTCCAATAGACCTTCTCCCGCAGTGCCCTCGAAGGTCAGGTTTTATTTTCATCGGATGGATCTCTTTCTCCCCTCACGCTGGGAGCAGGTGCAAAAAGGACGAAGTTGCCTTCTTCTGGCCCGTATACCTTTTTTTCTCTCACACTCTTCTCTGACTCAACACATCCACCCCCTTTTTTTTCCTTGCCGGCTTATCTGTTAAAGTGTCGCGCTTTTTTTCATTCCGCGAAGTAGGAACGGTGGAATTTCTCTCTTTTTTGCATATCAATCCGGCGACTGCCCTCTCTTCGTACGAGAGAACCCTCCTCCAGTCAGACCTCTTCCCATTATTGCGGATAAGAAATCCCCCTCCTCCTCGGCAGAGACCTTTCCCTCTCTTCTTTAAATCCCTTCAGAAATCCTCGCTCCTCCTCTCCTAGAAAATTGAGGAGAGGACTCTCAACCCCTCGAAGTAGGTGTTGTTGTTGCTCTCCCCGACCTAGTCCCTCTCCTTCCCCTTTGCGAAGTCATTCAGATTTGAGCCGGACTTTTTTTCAAGGAGAACTTCTTGGTCCACTAAAAAAAAGAATGCTTCTGTCCCCTCCAATAGAGGTATCCTCCTCCTCCTTCATTTGTCTTTTCCTATGCACGAGTTAAATGAATTTTCAAGGACCATCGCTTTCTTTCCTATCACGGTAATGCTCCCACCTTACGCCCTCCCCTCTCCTCCCCCCTCCAGATTTTTGTTCCTTCCACCTTTCAATTCCGACAAGAAGCGACTTCCCCTCTGATAGCAGCCTTTCCTCCCGTGCTCAGAAATAATTTTACCTTCCCTTTTTATCTGTTTGACCCTTATCACCAGATGTATCCCCCCCTTTTCTCGCAGCGGTAGTGATCTCTTCCCGTTCTGACTCCTACGACCACATAGCGCCCCCCTGAGATTTCCCCCCGCCCTTTTGTGGTCTCTTTCCTTTCGCCACAGCCATCCTCGGGTCTTTTCTCAAAACAGTACTTCCAGGTCTCCAGATTTTCCGAATATTTCGGAGGTAGTGTTCCCCCCACTCCTCCGCTTTTGATCTTTCAGCCGTTCCTTGCGGAAAGAGTTCCTTATTCCCGTTGCCTCTGCTTCATCCCC
>Ga0179591_1257529_pt1 | contig 10963 bp, 12 predicted proteins | sample CZOMad2_1_08_16f_FD_182891 | JGI IMG/M metagenome (GOLD analysis project Ga0179591, IMG submission 182891) | Vadose zone soil fungal communities from Angelo Coast Range Reserve, California, USA - CZOMad2_1_08_16fungal (PacBio error correction) | ecosystem: Environmental > Terrestrial > Soil >... | reverse complement strand
GCTTTTTTCCCTTTTCTTTCCCTATACACCGTCCCTAGGTCGCGAAACTTTTTTTCTATATCGTTGCAATCAAGTTGTACACTTTCTCCTTTCCCCTCTTTTTTCGAATCGTAACCAATTCCCCCCCCAGTGCTTTCCCTGTTGGTTTGTCTTCTGGCCACTCGGATTCCGTGCTGTTTTACAGGTTTATATCACGAGATCTGATTTTTTGACCTTTCCAATCGGTAGTCTCCTATACCTATATACGCTTTCTTCTTTTTATTATGTTGGACGCCGTCCACTTTCACTTCCCCTTTTGGTTTGCCTGACAGCCTTTTTTCATTGTCCTGTGATTCCCCTGCAAGTTCCCTTTTGATAGTCTTCCCCCCCTTAAATCCACTCTGGTTTTCTTTCGCCTAATTCCGTTGTGGTTAGTTGGATTCTTTCGGTTAGACTTTCTTTTGAATGACATGTCTGATCCCCCCCATATCCTGTACTATCTCCGACCTTGGGCCCCCCCCTAGAACTGATTAATTCTTTTTGCTTTGTCGCAAACTTTCGTTTTTCCGATTTTCGGTGACTTTGGTGCTTCCCTTCCATCCTCTTTGTTTATCTGTGGAACCTTCCTCCGCAAGCTTTCCCCCCAACTTCCTTGTCTTTGTTTTGTTCTGTGACATGTTGAAACCTTTTCTTATATTTTCATTATGCCTCATCCGCTTGGACCCTCTCTTCTCCACTAATAAGTGCATCCAGGAGCGCCATCCTCTCATTGTTCTCTTAACTGTTTGCTATACATCGGATATGTTTCTTCCTTGTTGGGAACACTCATTTGTACTCCCCTAGATCCGGGATTTCCCCTTTTTTTTATCTTTCTTGTCTCAAATATTGTCTTGCGTTTTTTGTCTTTTTTCAAGAATTTTGTGGGGGCCCCCACCCCCAGGCCTTCCAGTTTTTACATCTTGCCCTCATAATTTTCCAGGGATCGCTCTCAATGGTTTTTTAGTGGAGGGTGCTGCTTCCCCCCAGGTCCTTTTGTCTTATCACGCCATCATTTTCATAAGTGGTAAAGTATAACAAAGCTTTTTACCCCATCTATATTGATGGAGTGTCTTTACTCTGTGCGAGATCTTGGATCGATGTTCTAATGTTTCTTGTTACAGCACCTGAGAAAGTTTGAGTCCCATTCCTCTCTATTTTTCTTCTTAGTCCCCTAAGATTTCTTTCCAGCGAAGTTTTTATGACCTTTTCCTTCTTTTCGATTCACCCCCCTGTGGCTGACCCAACGCTGTTGTTAGTTCATTTCCTTGTCCCTTGGATGGGTGGTTTATTTTCCCCCCCATTTTTTAACACACTGAATTCTACCTTTTTTTCCTGCAAAGTTTGCCCCTCCGTCACTGTTTGAAGTTACCCTCTTTTTCTGTTTACCCCCTCATTGTATAGGTCTCCCTTCCGTTTCTTCGTGTTAGGGAGAGGCATGAATCCACTCTTCCATATACTTTCAAGTGTCCTCCTATCCTGACAGGACCTTTTATCCACAAGATCAAACAATCTGTGTTTTACTAAAACCACCCTGCGCCCACTTAGTTTGAATCGTTTCACATTGTGGTGTTCCTTCACGGGGCGGCTGCCTTTGAGTACCCTTTTTTTTTTTTTTTTTTTGTTTTTTTTTTTTTTTTTTTTTTTTTTTTTTTTTTTTTTTTTTTTTTTTTTTTTTTTTTTTTTTTTTTTTTTTTTTTTTTTTTTTTTTTTTTTTTTTTTTTTTTTTTTTCTTTTTTTTTACCCCCCCCTTATCTGTCCTTTTTGGGAACCAGTCTTTGGTTGTCTTGACCAGTGTTTTTTTGTTGTGCTTTCTCCCGTTATTGTCCACGTGTTAATTTTTCGATCCAACACTGTTTTTCCTTTTTTTTTCCTTTGACTTCTTGTTATGAAGCCACCCTTTTTTCTGTAATTCCCCTGGTTTCTATGCTCCTAATTGTGCCCTGCCTTTCTGTTTTTCAACTATTCTTGGTTGAGGGGTAGACTTACCCCAGTTCCTTGCACTCCTGTCTTAGTGATGGGGAAAGTCTCTTCGCGTAGTTTCTGGGTCAGCGTTTGCTTGTTCTCGTCTCTCACTCTTCAATTAGTCGTATCCCCCTGACCTATGTTTTGCACCGTACTCGTCCCCTTTTTTTTTGATACTTCTGTCTTCTTAGGTACAACACTTCCCCCCCTTTTTTTCCGGACCCTGTGTTCCTACCTCTTAGTTTAATAGAGTGTCCCTTTTCCGCTTTTTTACAGTTTTCATAAGGGGGCGGGGCATGTTTCCTCTCTCCCTTTGTCCGGGTCCTTTTTTTGATTGCCCCTTAACAAAAATGTTGTACCACTCCCAGCTCCGTTGACGTGAGTTCCCCGTTTTTTTAACGGACTTCTTTCTTGTTGTTGTACTTTCTCCTCTCCTTCGAGTAACTTTGTTTGTTTTTTTGTTCCCCTCCACGGTTGTTGTCTCCTTTTTCTTTTAATGTGGTTCTTCCGATTTGATGGCCCCCTTTCTCTGCTAAATTTAAGTGGCTCCTATCCAGTCTTTTTCCTTTCAGTCCTTCCAGTTTGACTTGACCGTGCCCTTTGTTATCTTCCTATTTTACATCTTGCCTGTCCCCCTTTTCCATAATTAGAAAGTCCTGGAGTTGGAGCTTACACCCCCCTAGAGGTTCCCTGTCTCGGTTAATTTCCACCGATCCGGTGCCTCTCATTTTCTAACGCCTGTGAAAGCCCCTTTTCCCCCTCAAGCCGTTGGGTTTTAACCTTCCCCTTCGCCCATAAATGTGAAAGGCATCATGCCCCCTTTTTTATGTTTATCCCCCCCTTACCGCTTCGTAACTAACTATTCCTCACCAGTTGCAAGATCCTGAACCCTCCCCCCCTTTGTAAGGACTGTTGCCCCTAGTGACCCTCGCCCTCTTCCCTGGATCTTGCATCCCCTTTTCCGTGGATGACCGTCCTTTTTAAAGTCTCCGGCCTCGCCTAGGAAAAAGCACTCTCCCCATCCTTTTCACATGTTCTCTTTTCCGCGCGTCTCTGTGACATAAACTTCTTTGTCCCCTCCGTTCCATGCCCTGCGCCGCCCCCCCCCCCCCTTCATAGCCCCAAACATACGCCACATCCCCCTGTATCCGGACCAACTTAGAGCAAACAGCGCATTTCTCCCTCCATTACCCCATTTGTCCGAGATCTGTCTCCTTTGTGTCTCCTCGTTCTCATCCCTCCCTTCAATTCGTCATGAACACATTCCCACCCACGCTCGCCCTCTAATCACCCTTCCCTTTCGTTTCATGAAGCGAATCCGTCCCCCAAGACTTCTGAAGAACACCTGAGAAAGCCCTGACCAGTTACTCTCAGCCCCCTTTTTTTAACCCATTCCTCCTCCAACTCGATTGATGAGTCTATTCCCCAAGCCAGCCGTTACCCTGTCCCCTCCTTCTTTTATTCGTTAGTCTTTTTGTATTATTTTATCTTGACTCGAAGTCTTTTCCAGAGTGAGATTTTGCCCCACTCTTTCTTTTGCGGCCAACCTACTATCGTTGCACCCCGGAATTCCCCCAGTACTTCAGGCCCTGAACATGCGCTCCTTCACGTAGGCACAGTAACTGCGTGATTTCTCCGACGTTTCCCGTGAAACTGAAGCTTTTCAATTTTAGAAAAATCCCAATTATCTATCCCTCTCACGTTGCCTGTTTCCCCCCGCCTCCTTCCATATCTGGCCACCTCTGAAAAACCTCATGAACCATTTTCCGTGCCTCCCCGTCGTTTCGCCACTTTACCGGAAACATCTCCCTTTTTCCAGCGGACAGTGAAAGTGTAGCTTGCCATTCGATTCCTACGGCCCGATTCAATCCGCACGATCCTCGTTTTGCACATTTTGCTCCATACACATGAGCTTCTTTGAAAATTTGAAACACGCTTTTTTTTCTAACCACTTCTCCGTAACCTGGTTCATCGTCCCTCTTGCTACCTCTTCCCCTCCCCATCTTTCCGTAAGAGTGACCCTTCCATATATATTCCCCTATAATAAGTTTTTTGTCCCTGTGATCCTCGGAGCGGCTGTGACCTCGCTAATCCCGGGGAGTCAAATCGCGAGCCTGATTGTCTTGATATGTTGGACCAATCCTTCCTTTTTTCCCTCCAGCGGCCCATTTTATTTAGACCCTAAATGACACCCGCCCTTTATGGAGGGCGTATCTTCCGCCCTTTCCCTCACCCCCTCAGTATTTATCCAATTTAATCATCTGTACTATGATTCACGGACCGACATTTGTTCGGAAGCACCGGTTCGTTTCCCTAATGGTCCCCCATATTTCTTGGGCTTATTTTGCGCCATTGTCAGATTTGAGCAGGCATGTTTTGCCCTCCTTATGAGGATGCTGATTTGGTTATTGTGCTCCTTTCCGGCGGCGATTTTCAGTCTCCCCTTTTTGGCGAAAAACGCAGATCTGATCTGTTTTCCCCTGCCCTCCATTTAGATACTTCTTTCAGGTAAGATGTTAACGTGCACGGGATGTTGATTCCCTCCTTCCCTCTTGTCTCCTCTTACAACCTCCCCTCCTATTTATCGGGCTCCTATGAAATTATGAGAACTACTACCCGGTAAAAGAGCTTGAATTGAGTTAGATGGACTGAACCTCACACTCTCGTTTTGGCCGGACCTTTGCACCCCGAGCTAACTTGTCACGGTTTGAAGACTTGGATTATTAAGGGCATTTTTCTCCGTTCGCGGCTGCCGCGGTTTGTTCGACGATTTTGTGTTGTTTTTGGATGTCTCGGTTGTTTCTGCCTTGGAACTGGCGTCCCCGAGGAACGCGCGTATCTTCGGTGAGCTTCTCGTCGTGCGGGTCCCTCCGTGAATTTTTGTGGTTCCTCTGATTTTGCCTATTTTTTTAGATTTGGCGCCCTTTGTCTATGCCCCTGGTTTGCACAGTTTTTGGTCTCTGTTAAACTCCTTGTCACACCTTTTCTTTTATTGTACGCATCAACGTCTCGGTCTTCAAGCAACGGTGTCCCCTGTTAGGCCGGATTCTTTTTCCCCTTCTTTTTTCTTTTTGGCAGATCGATTTGCCCGTTAGTTTTCGTTCACGCAGATTATGCTTAGTTTATTCGCCGTCGGTTTCAGCCTTAGCCTTTTCGGTCGACCTTACAGTCCTTGCCCCTTTGCTTTGGATATTCTTGCCATATCGCCCTTTCCCCCCCCTTACCTGTCCGTGGATCACCCATCTCCGTGAGCCGTTTCCTGATTCGCAGCAGATGTTGGCCCTTTGTCTTTGGCCTGTACCTTTTTCCGTCCGATTCTCGCCCATTAGTGGAATTCGTCGAATCGGTCCCGGTCTTTTTACCCACCCGCCGACCTGGATGGCTCACTGATTTATTTCTGTAAACACGCTGTGTACCGCCTCTCCTCCAATGAATTACCTTTTTTTCACCCCTTCAACAAACCAGGCCGCCACCGGCCCGATGGCTCGTCTTGGCCCACTGAAATTTTCTAATCACTGGAAGCCTTACCACTCCACAAACCTGAAAAATTGACCCCCTCACCCCTTTTTTTTCCCTGGGCACAAACCAAACCACGATACTCATTCTGCGTTGCTTAGGATTACTTACAACACCCTATCCTTTTCCTAGTTCTACATCATCCCTCGCATAGTCTTTATCTTCGTTTCCCCATTGTTAATGTTCAACACAAACTTAATACAACCCCGATGCCAGCAGTATTCCTCCATGAAAGCTTCTTTCCCTGAAACCACATCACGCTCGAAACTCAGCTTGTATAACACTCGGCCGAACCCCCCTTAGTGGAATTTCTGTTTCTAAAGAAGTTTTTCCTCCCCTTCTCACCCCATGGCCTTATATAATTTTCAAACTCACCATCGGATGTTCTGAATAATTTTCCCCCAATATCTGAATTTTCTCTAGCAAGCCCCCCTCCTCTTTTTACGATCACTCCATCAACCGACAGGAGTTCCCTTTGTTCCAATGCACCTGTAAGTCTACCCCCTCCCCGAGAATCTTTTGAACCTCTTGCAACCTACCTTGCCCAACAATTAGAACAAGCCTCAACAAGGGGTCTCTATTTTCATCAGCAACCCCAGGACTCAGACGAGCTCTTTGTGTGACGAACCTTCAACCATGGACACCTTCCCCGCAAAGTCCCTTACAACATCCCCCCCCCCAACATGGTAGCCACTCTGTCCAATTGGTCCCCAACCCTTCCCGATTAGATTCTTGGGTGCCACCAATGTTCAAAAGGAACGCCACAAAGCGGCCTCCCACTGCCAATGGGCCCACTATCCCGAATGTGGTTTTCTGTGACTTACCAACAACATGCTGTCTTTTTATTGCTTCTGGGCTAGTCTTAGTTTTTCAATTATTTGTTTAGCTTCATCCGGAAACTATCTTCTTCATTCATCTATCTGCAGAAAACCCCGACAGCTCCTTTATCCAGATAATGTGCACCACTTACATTTTGTAAAAGTCTCAGACACCCAATCGTATAAGATTCAAAAGCCCCCCTTTATTTAACACGGTCCCTCTCTGCTGGATTGGTTGACTCTACCAATACCCCCCTGACCCCCCCCAGTCCCCCCCATTACACTGACTGACTTCGTGGCCCGGTTTTGTATTGCCCAGCGTTTCCTCATAATTTCCCCCATTGGGGGTTCTTCACCAGTTTGCCATTATCCAAATTGCCCATGCAAATGCTTTTTCCCTTCTCCAAATAGCCCTCCTTTCTGGCTTTCCCTCCGTGACCAGGTTGTTCCATCCACCATTATTCCCCAGCTACCCTTCGCAACCATCTGGAGCCACTTCCCTCTGATATCTCTTTTGTCCCCCAAATCTGCAATTGGATGGTGTCTCCCCCCCCCACTAGCCTTGATAGTTCTGATGATACTTCTCCCCTTTCCCTTAGGTCATAAACACATTTTTGGACGGCTCCCCCTTTCCCAGATGTCGCATTGCACTGCCCCATTCTTTTTTTTCCCCACAGCTTTGCCTACCCAAGCACTCTTCAATATGTCTTTCCACCCCTCTATACCAACGGACCCTCCGTCAAGGTCTTTTGGAGTCCCCCTGGGATACCAACCGGAAAGCCACCTCGGTCCTTCCTGATGTCCTATCCCCCCAAGCTCCCTTGATTTCGAAAGTTCACTGAAAAACTGGAGAAGGCTCGCTCTTTACAATTACTGGAGATTATTCTCGAAGCTTTCGTAGAATCCCTGATTGAGATTCCATCAAAATGGTCCACCCCCCCCTCCCCCCCACTTGACCCCAAAGTTTTTAATGGGCTCTGAGTCCAATTCCCACAAAAGACACCAAGTTTTACCCAGTGGTGCAGGTGAGTGATTGGCCTAGAGGGTCCACAAGCCCCAACTCTTTTGGTCTCTATTCTACCACCCATTCACACAGCATGGACACCCATTTTTTCCTGGATTCCTTCCCAACTTTGTCCTTTTTATCCACCAATTTTTGTCCATGTCCGGATCTGCTTTCCATTCAATTTAAAAGTAGTTGTGTTCTCGTCCAAAGAAATCCCCTCACGCCCCCCACGAAACCCTATCCCCGTTATTAGTGACCCCGAAGTCCCCCCCCTTTATTTTGATTAATTGTTGCAACTCCCTCCCCTCCAAGGTGAACGTCCTTCGCTCCTTCACCCATTTTCATGACTGCACAATTCGTCCTCTTGCTCCTGTAATGATTTCCATTTCTTTTAACTTTCTAGCCGAACTCTCCCAAAAGGAAGACTTCTTCTTTTCTTCTTATTCTTTGTTTTTTCCGTCCGAGTATTCTCTTGCCCCCACCCCAATTGGATCCACCGCCCTCCCCCCCCCCCAGCAGCAGCCCGTTCACCATATAAAAGACACACCCAGGTCAACCCCTCATTGAGTCTTTACCGTGAATAAAACTCATGCTGGGCAAATTTTCCCAGTTAAAATACTCCATTATCGTCTCCCCCCAAGTTTAGTATGAAGTGTCCTAAAGACCGTGCTCCTTCCCTCTCTTCCTAAGATCCTTTTTTGTTGTTGAGGATTGATTTTCTCCTTTCATACCAGTTCAGGGCTTTTGGACCTTTTTTTTATACTCTAGATGTATTGTTATGTTCTCCTTTTTCCCCTTTCATCTTGTTATTTCCTAAAAAATCCTCAGTTTTTTGAATTGTTTTCTTAGTGTCACCATTCTTCGGATGACGTTGTGATGTTCTGTGGAGATCCCAATTTTTGTACTCCTTTTTTTAATGGTCCAAGTCCCCTTCCGTCCCCGATATAAGTTTAAGGCTTTATTTTTTTTTGATAGCCCTTTTCAAATTCCATTTCTTCATCTTTTTTTATCCCAGAGTGTTCGCCCTTGGTGCAGTTGTGGGTTTACGATCGACACCTTCTGTGATTCGGTTTCTTTTTCCCCCCCACTCCCCCATATCCATGTTTTTTGAATGTGCTTCGAATCTATTCCGGTGGGATAGGGTTATTTTTGTTTATTTCTTTTTGTGTTTTGCTGATCTTGTTGAAATTTTGCTGCATAACCCTTCTTGGACGAATTCTTCCTTGCCCCATATCCTTTGAATTGAATTCTCCCCCTTCATTTTGTCTTGTATGTTTCGAATGTGTGGCATCTACGTCCCAATGGTCTTTCCCTACTAACTCAATTTTTCTCCTTCCCACCCTCTTCTTTTGGTTCTCTCGGTGATCATGATTGCCTTTCTATTTGTTTGATGTTTTCTCATCTTGCACTCCGCTTATACTGTCCTCCCCTTTCTGATTCCGGGTGGTTTGACTTAAAGCTTATCCCCTTCTTCCTTGTTCATGTTTCTTCCGACTACCGTTTCTTTGAGGACATCGGCCCCCCCCATCCTGTGTTTTTTCCACCACAATTCACCTTTACCCCCCCCCCCATAGCTGTTTCTGTACCTGGCTTTTGGGACTCTTTCTTTTATTCCCCCCCTGTCAATTGCGTTTGGTACGAAAACGTTCTTTTGGGTAACCCAAACACCGTACCCCTTGCCCAGGCAATCCTTAACGAGTGCCTTGTATCTCTCCCAGGTTGTCGTTTTTTTCTTGCTTCCCCTGATTGAGTTCCATCTCCCGTCTCCATCATTGATAGTTGGTCCCCCTTCCGCCCCTGGTAGTTGGACCACTCTTATATGGACTTTTTCCAGATTTTTGTGTCGAAATATGGGCTCTCTGTAATAATGTTTCACTTTATCCAGCCAATGGTAATTTCTTGGTTTTCCACGTCCGGGCTGGTACATCGTTAACACCTGCTTTTTTTTCTTTCAGATCGGTGGGCTGCCCCCCTTCGTACTTCCCAAACCTTTTTTTTCTTCAGTACTTAGGCCCCTGCATTCCCTATCCAATCTCATCCCTTTACCTGTTTTGTAACGGTTTACTTGTTCACATGCCTCCACCAAACCCTCTTCGTAAGTCGATCTTTTTTTTCAAGGCCATGCTTCTTTTCGTTGAAGATTTTCTTCCGCCCGACTTTCTCTCTGCCCGCACTTGAACCCCATGTGGGCCATTCCCTTTTTTCCTGATAAGCGATTAGTATTTTTCTTTTTTCTGCATGATCCACTTTACTCTCTTGTCACCTATTGCGTCCGTATCTTGCGGCCCTCCCCCCCCCATCTCAACATTTTTCCTTCCTCCTGGACCCCTGCCCACGTAATGTTTTTCCCCCCCTGTCCCCCCCCCATTTTCCCACTTCTATTCAGGGCCCCCTTGTTTTTTGTCAGGTAGCTTTTTGAGGTATTTACTTTGATACACCCTTGTCCCTATTTTCCCTGTCTTTTTTAACCGCTCCTCTTTTGTTTGGCACCCCTTTTTTGGATGGAAAAGGGCCGTGTCGGTTCTTTTCCCTTTTTCCTTTCGATCCTCACCACTAGTCTTCCTCTGGTCCCTTCCCTTTTGCTGATGAGAACCCAATTTTTAAGTGTACTTCTCTCCCCCCTGGTTTCTTTTTCTCAATGTTCGGCGCTGCCTGTTTTCACAATATTTTGAGGGGGTCTTACAGTTCCTTTTTCCTGTCCGGTCTAGTTTTGCTTTGGAAGTCCAGTTCTCCTACGAGGTAGGAGGTTGACTGTTTGGCTTGTCTTCGTTTCTCATACTTCTGCAATCTTTTTCCCGATTTTGAAACCATTACTGTTCCTTATTTAGCGCCTTTTTAGATTTTCTTCTTTCTAGGTAATCCCTTCCCCTTTTTCCGACTTTTCAATGGGAATAGTTTCTCGTTCTTAATGATTTGTCAAGCCATGCTTTTACCCTGAGTGCGTTCTCTCTTCTTGTCCCCGTTTTGTTGTCCCTTTTTCCCCCAAAAATTGGTCCACCTAAGACCAAGACGATTCCCTCATAGGGGCCCCCTCTGTCTAAATTCATAAATTTGTCCTTGTCCTACTCCTCTTTCGTGCGCAAGTTCTCATTTTTGGTTTTGTCCCTTGTGGCATCAATTTTTCTTCATTTTTTGTTTTTCCTTTTTTTCCTCCTCCTTTCCCCAGGTGTCCTTTGCAAATTTCCCGTTTCCCTTCCCATACAGTAGTTTGATTGTCTCTTCCATTGTGCAGTTTTTTCATGACCGTTTTTCCCCTTCCTGCTCCTAATGTTCCCCTTTTTTCCCTGATAACTCCCTCCTCTCCCTCCTTTCTTCTTTGTATGCTTTAAAACCCCTCCAGGGCCCGTGTCATCAGGATTCCTCTTACCTGACTCCAACGAATTACATCCGCCGTCCTGCGTGCCATCTTACATCTCCCCACCCTTGCCCCGTTTCCCGTACCTAGTTCGTCCGTCCGAACGCTTGTACCCCAACTAAAAATTTATCAAGACTTCCGAAACTGAAAACCATTTGTAGGTGGCCCTCACTTCTCCCGGCGAAGTCTCCCTTCTGCGCCGGTATTTCACTATAGATCCTTGGCCGCGTGTTGAGTCATAAAAGTTCCTCGGCCCCTTTTGCCCCACCATCCACGAAACATGACTTT
>Ga0179591_1156129_pt1 | contig 10963 bp, 12 predicted proteins | sample CZOMad2_1_08_16f_FD_182891 | JGI IMG/M metagenome (GOLD analysis project Ga0179591, IMG submission 182891) | Vadose zone soil fungal communities from Angelo Coast Range Reserve, California, USA - CZOMad2_1_08_16fungal (PacBio error correction) | ecosystem: Environmental > Terrestrial > Soil >... | reverse complement strand
CCCCCATTCCCCCTCTCCGGCCCCTCGCATGCTGAAGTTACGGAACCAGAGAGACCCATCTCTTGGCTCGGTTCCCCCCTCGGTCTGGGACGCGTGGTTGGCCTTTTTTTTTCCCCCATCCCCCCTGGTTGCCATCCTCCTCCCGGTGTTCCCTTTTTTTTATTAACAATTTGACGGCATATACCAGCCCAATTTTTCTTTTTCCGAGTCACCACGTAGCTTCCGGCGGACCTCCATCTTTTTCCTTCAACGTTTTAACTAACGTTACCTTTGGGCCCTTGTTTCCCCATTACCCATTCACACTATCTTCTACGTTTCTCCGGGGACCCCTAAGAGGCCTGTCTGTTTTTTCTTTGGCTGGCCCGTTCTTTGGTGCGTTATTTTCGACGTGCCTATGTTAAGGGGGGGGCGGCGAGCCGTCGGTTTTTAGGTGGGGAGGAAGTTGCTTGCTCCCGGGTCCCCTGTCAGCATCGGTGAGTTCTTCGGGAAACGATGCTGTTTTCCCACTTTCCCTGCTCTCCTTATATGGGAGGGATCGCCCCGCGCCGACTCCTTCGGACTCGACCAGGCATCGAGGTTGGAAAAGGAACTCCTTTCTCTGCCAGATCAGAACCTGCTCCCTTTTTTAGTCCTGAAGAGAAGTTAAGAGAGGCCCGTTTTAGAGGGAAGAGTCGTCGCCGGCAAGGATTGGTTACCCCTGGACGGAACAATCTCTCCCTCCACCCAAACCCCCCCCCCCCCCACCCACCCCCCCACCCCCCCCCCCCCCCCCCGGGTTTTCTTTCTACCGTCCCCCTTTTCCTTTCATTCTCAGCGGGCTTGGGTTTTTAAGATCATGACATCCGGGAACCGCTCACGCCGATGTCCAGAGAATTGCCCTTATTCTGCGCGGAGGCCTGCCCATTTACGGTTAGTCCTTCCAGAGGAGTTCATGCTCATCCTGTTGGGGGGTCCTTTTTGTCGGACCAAGGGTCGTGTCCAAGGTCTTTCCTTTCATCCTCGATCTGGTGTACCCTGATTCTTTTTTCCTCTTCCCTCTTTTTTGAATTCTTGACCGGTTTGTTGCCCCTGCCCCCTCGGGTCTGCCCATTCAGTGAGGTGAAGGGGATGCAGATTGTAGTCCCACTGACGTGCAAATGATAGTGCTTGCCCTCCGTCTTCCACGTCGGATTTGGCGGTGTCTGTCTGAACCCTTTTAGAACTTTCAGGGTGAGGTTTATCCGCGATTGATAGACCCCAGATTTATTTTTTTTCCCTGTTGTCCCCCCTCTGTCTTCCGAAAAGTGCACAATGCTCCAGGCCCTCCGATCCTTTTCTTTTCTTCCCCCTTCTTTCCCTGCCCTCCCCCCTGCCCTGGACTGCGAACTTCCACTTCCATTTTTCTCACGTTCGAACTTTGTTCTAAGATCCCCGCCCCGCTTACCCGGGGGAACCACAAGAGACTGTTTGCGAATTTTCCAAGTTTAGCCCTGTACCCAGAAAGAAATAATTGTACCTCAATTTTTGGCTTTCCCTCCTCCCTTCGTTTCATAATCCCCTTGTGCCTCCGCACCCGTCCACTGCTTTCTTTTAGATCCAGCTTTTTCCGCCTCCTCCCCTTCACTTTTTACCGCGCTGGGTAATACGTTTCTTTTTCTTTTCTTTTTTTTTAGCACTGCGCCGTCCCATTTCCAATTGGGCAAGCCGAGGCAGACTCACGTGTGCGGGACGCGCGCCCGGCATTTTCTTCCAAAGCAGGAATTTTCTTGCTAAAAACCCTCCTTTGCCGCGACTTCCTTCGTTATTTTGGATTTTTTTTTTTTTCTTGGACCCCGCACGGAGAATCCCTTCGTGTGTCTTTTGACCCCCCCCCTTCCATGCTGTACCATGAGCCTCGGCTTTCTCCTCTCCTTGACAGAGACGGATGATCCCATTTTGACGTTCAGGGAGGCGTTTAGGTATTTGGAACTCCCCTCCCCTTTTTCTCGACTGGTTTTATGCGGTGTTGGGGCCTTTCTAGGTTGCCTTTTTTTGGGTTTTCTGATCTTCCACCCCCCTTCCCGGAACCATTCTCTCCCCTCCTTTGGATCGGCTCTCTCCTGACCCTCCCATCCGGACCATTTTGTATTCTTCCTTACAAGAGCCTGTCAGGTAACTCTTCTAATCCTATTTTGACCTTTTTCCCTTCCAGTAAACTCTTTCTGGGTCTGGCGGAACACCTGAATCTTTTGACTCCCTCGAGTTTTACACGACCGGCCCCTACGCACGGCCCTCCAATCGCTGCAATTGGGGTGAAGACCCTTAGCAGTCTCTATCTTTTTACCTTCCCCTTTCTGGTCCTAAAGAGTAGAATGCCCCTCCACGTAGTTTTTTGCCGGGCGTGCCCCGGTAGACTCTTTGTTTCCTGCCCAATATGCACAAATGGATGTTTTCTCGCGGTCCACAAGTTGACCCGTTTCCAGCCGTCTTCCAAGATTTTTTCCTCCTCCATTGCAAGAATTCTTTGCGTTGAGAAATTGTGACCTTTTTTATGTCCACTGTGTCGGACTCGGCCCGTTTAACGAAAAGGAGTGCTTTCTGTTCTTGTGGCCGACTTTCCCCCTTTTGACCCTCCGTTCGACCAGGTCCTCCGTTGGTAGTCCCAGTTATTCCTTTTTTTTTTTAGCTGACTGTAACAGTTCGCCCTTTCCTTCCTTGTCCTTTCGCCTTTCAAGGAGGTGTCTCATGTGCTTCCTTCCTGTATGGACGGGAAAGTAGACGGGCCTGGCCTGTTGCATTTGCTTAAGCTTGCCTTCTTGGTGTGCACACAATAGTCTTCGCTATTGTTAATATTACTCGACCTCGCAGCCCAGGTCCGTTAGGTTTATCCCTAAGAAAATATCTGTCGTTTTCTTTCCTATCATGTTCATCGCCTTTTTTTCCAGCAGAAGCTATTCTTTCCCCCTCCACTTCCCTTTTGGCCTCCCGTCAGGGATGAATTGACTTTTCTTTTACTCGCCCATAGGCCAGGCGGACATGTATGCCACCCTTTCCCCGCTCTGCCACCTTCACCTTTTTTCTTTTCCAACTCCCCTTTTTTCTTACCCGGATTCAGGTTCAGGAAACCCACCTATATTTTTCTTTTCTTCAAGACCCGCGTTCGATTGGTCCCTCTCCGTCTTAATGAATGACATCTCCCGCGTCGTCCCCCGATTTGAGGAAATTTTCCTGAACCTATGGTTAACGTGATTTACGACTTTTCCCCCTTCCGGGACGGACACTCTTTCTCCTACGGCCCCGCTGTGTAGATGCCCATGGCAATCCATGGACTGTTCCCTTTTTTCCCTTCTTAGACGGGCCTCCGGACCCATCTCCTTTTTCTATTCTGGATCGTACCCCCATTCTTTTCCCAGTACTTTCCTGGAGAGCTCTGAGAAAAGTCGTGACGTCCCCAACCAGCCCCTCTTTCTTTTTCTGGGAGCGCGTTCGATTCTCTCCCGCTCGTGAATTCGAGCTGGCTCTTGTAAAACTTCTTCTTCCCCTTCTGGACTTTCCCCCTTAAAAAGGAGACTCTGCCCATCCCCCCGCCCTCCAGTTCGCCGCACAGTCCAATGCTTTTCACCTTGCAGACGTTGGTCTTCCCCCCCCCCTTCCTGGCCAGCCACGTACCGAAAGTAGTCTCCTCTTCTTTTGTCCACCTCGTTGCGCTCTTGCCGAGTTTTTCGTTTGGCGTACCCGCATTCAGCAGATAGGTCTCCAATCCTCCCATTCCCCCGAGGTCCTCCTGCCAGCTTTTTTTTTCCGTTTTTTTTTTCTCTTCCCCCCCTATGCCCACCTTTTTGGCTGTTTTCTATTTTCTTGTTGATAAATGAGTGACCACCTTCTGGCGGTTTTTTCTTATGTTGCAGCTCTTTACACCCCCTCCTTCCGCCCATTTCCCCCTTTTTGTTGTTTCCGTCTCCGCCTTCCGCGAGTAGAGCAGGGTCAGGGCCCCCAGTACCTAATGCGTTCCCTTTTCTTTCCTGTCCTTTTCTCTCTCTCTTTGATACTAATCCGTTTTTTTTTGATCTAGTCTTTCCATTACAGCGACCTGGGTTTCCATGTTCTTTATCCCTTCCGTGCCGGAACACAGCTAGATTCGCTTTTCTGTGGTTCCAACAGAAGTTTTCTTTGAGATTTGTTTGGTGGCCCTGTGGCACCTAACCTTTTCACCATTCCCTCCCCGAAGTTCCTCTCCCTTTATCACCCTTAAGGAACTTCCCTAACCCTTCACGGGGGTGGCCCTCCCAAAACCTTAGATTTTAGCCCCTCTGGGGGGCGTAAATGGGAATCTCCCCTCTTTCTTTTTCTCCACACATTTCACCCGAGAGCCATTTTTTTGCGACCCCCTCCTCTAGAACTTAGACATGGAGTTGCGTTTGCTTCTTGAGTGGAGGGAGAACTTTTTTTTTTCCGATCTTTCCGTGTCGTGGTCATTGCGAGCTGAGGATTGGGACGCTTTTGGTAGTTTTTTTCTCTCATCCTTGTCTTGGTCAATTCATCTACGGCGTATCCCCCAGCTTCGGTGAAACCTCTCCCCGCTCTCCCTCTTGGATTTTTCATCGCCAGAGACAGTTTATAGGCCTGTTCCACCGGGCATTTTTTGCCTTGCACGATGTGTATATGCCCCCTCGCGTCCTGATCACTCTGGTCCCGAACTGGTTGACGCGCCGGGACAGATTTTCTTTTTTTTCCTGCCAGCGCCGGAATTAGTGACCCCATTTTGCTTTTGGACCTTACTCCCGCAGATGGCAAGGGTTAGTCATCGGGTTGTAAGCCATTGAAGAGCAATGTTGTTTTTCCCGTTACCATATTTCCCGCATAGAGTTCCTAAGCCATTTGGCTTTTTCCACGCAATTTCGCCCAGTATTTCCCGTAGCCGAGCTTTTACCCTTATCCAGAAGCTTCCCGTCCGCTCCCAATACATGATTTTTTGTTCTGCAGTTTCTTTTCCGACACAAGTTGGAGTTGTCCAAGGTCCGTTTGCTTCCCCCCCCATTCGAGGTATTTTCCGGGTTGGTCGCCTTCCCCCGATTGGCAGAGGAGGAACCGTTTCTTCAGCTTCTGTCCAGGCTTTTCTTTAGACATTCCTGCGTAAAGCTTTCTGGTTCTGGCCCAATTCGTTTGACATTTTCTCGACACTGGACACTGAGATGTTCGGGGATGCTGACCCTTTTCCCCATCGGGTTCCTCCCGATAGGAATATGACCCCCCCTCTCCTGTCCTTCCTTTTAACCCCGTCCTTGATTAAGACATTTAAAATGATTCCCTGCCTTTCCAGTTCGAACCTTCCTCCTTTTTCTTTTCTTCCCGGACTTTCCTGCATTCAATCATTTTTTCCCTTTCCCGCCTCTCTCCCTCCCAACTCGGCCCGGTTTCTTCCCCCTTGGTCTTCGCTTCCTTGAAATTCGTTTTTTCACGACCCGCACATCCTGGTTTAAGGCTTTATTCTAAACTCTTCTTTCCTTGCGTTCCCCCCTTCCCTACCTGCTGGCCATTTCCCGCCAGCTTCTTCCTCTCACTTCCTTTTCCCCTCGATGGGTCATAAATTTTTTTTGTCATTCGTTTAACCTTTTCCTCTGATTTTCGGTTCGGCATTTTCCAGAGACGTGTTTTTTTTGGTATCGTCTCCCTCCCTTTCCGGTCCCTTTGGAATTCTGAATGGGATGAAAACTTTTTTTTTTCCTTCTTATGGAGGAGTGTTAAGTGAGGTCCCCCCATCGTGGTTCATCTTTTTTCCGCAAGCCCTCACCTCTTGTAATGAGACCGAGTCGTTTTTTTAAAGGACTATTTTGGTTCTCATTTTCTACCCTTTTTTTCGGTCTCCTTTCTTTCTGCAGCTTCCGGAATTTTTCTCTGTGTTTCCGTTTTCTATCTGCCTCTCAATTAGTTGTGGTTTGAGAGAGAAACACCGGCACCGGTAAAAGGCGAGCACGCGTTTCTGAGTAGCATCCTTTTTTTTCCAGGCTTCTCTTAAGAATCCGCTGCGTAACGGGAAAGATTCCTCTTCGCCTCGTTTTTACTATTACCAGGTGGTCTTTCTTTTCCCCCTACTAGGATGAACCCTTTTTTTCCCTGTGTTCACTCACGGTCCCCGCCTACCAAGTTTGGTCTCCGACATGCTGTGTTCAGCCATTTCCCGCAAGTCTCTTTGACCTGACCATTCTGTGAGAAGAGTATTTCTCTTTTCGCCGGGGGGGACTTCCTTCTGTTCCCCTGAGATCGTCTGTCGACGTTTCGCCTCAACATTTTTTCGAACAAGTCGCTGTCCCCTTTTCTTTTCTCCTTGCGGACAGATTGAGTCGGAAAGAGTCCCCCAGTTTTATCGCTTTTTTTAGAACTGGAAACCATTATGAAACCCTTCTTCTTCCCTTCCTGCCGTTTTTTCCGTTATTTCTCTCTCGTTTCCATGTCTTGGTACGGGTGGGTTGGAGCCGGTGTCCCTTTGAGAAGGATCCCATGATAGTTACCCTTGCCGAGGGGCGGTTCTCTCCCCTTTTCTACGTTCAAATGAGTGGTCAGGCGCATACCTTCGTTGTCCGTTCATCTTGTGATGACCCTGTTCCAGGTTCATTAGAGGCCTTACCTTGAAAGTGCTGCACCGATTTTTGGTTTTTCCCCCTTCCGCCCTTAGAGGGGGTACCCTCCTTCTCTTCCCCCTTTCTGTTTCGCAGGGCCTCCTCCGTTCACATTATCAAGTGGCCTCGTCTTAATGGCCTCTCATGGTGCATGCGTTCCTTCGACTCTGGGCCAGTGAATGCGCATAACCCACCCACACCCCCCCCATGACGTTTTCGTCTGATGAGTCACTGTTTCCCCCCTACTCGCCCAGGCTGATTAATTCTGACCATCCTTTCCAAAGATAGAGATTTGCACGTTTTCCCGGACAGTGGACCCGCCACGGGGGTTTAGTCCTTGGAAGTACCCCCCAACCCTCGGGTCTATGACTGACTCCTGAGTAGAAGTTTCCGTCTTTCATCCTTACATCTACTAGAATGTAGTCTCCCCCCTTCCCCTAGTCCTAGGAGTGAATTTTCTTGGTAACTATGCACGCCAGCTTTTCGTCTCTGGACGGACAATCCCCTCCTTCGAAAGCGTTTAAAGTAGAGGTCTACGGACCACCAACTGGAAATCAATTGGCCGAAAGCAATTGTTCTCAGAGGTCCGATGGACTCCCCTTCCCCTGCAAGGCTAGCCCCAGGTCCTTCTCCTTTTTTTATTTTTAGCAGGGAGAGTCTTGCCTAGACAAGGCTCTCTTGCTCCCCCTTTGTTGTGAGCGGCGATTTAGCGAGTCGAGTCTCCCCCTCCGGAAGTCGAGATGCCGTTTTCCCCCTCGCTTTTCCTATAAGAACCTGAGTCCGTTTCTTCCAACATTTCTTTTATCCTCCAACCTAGTTAAAGCCTCTCGATTTTCCCACCTTAATTTATATCCCCTTCCCTTTTTTTTCGCCCTTCGGGCCAGCAACGTCCTAAGGCGCCCTGTCGTACCTTTTTCTTATTTCCTCTGAGGTGATGGTGGCGTCCCTCCGCCCTGCCGTCTCCGGCCGGCCCCCCTGTCCTCCACTTTTTCTGTAAGAGGACCTCCGACGTGGTGGCAATTTGCCCTCTTCCCCGGGTTTTGGTAGGTCAGGTCCCCTTTTTTTTTTCTCTCTTGACAACAGTCTTGCGGTTCTTTTCCCTTTCTTGTGCATTTTTGTCACCCCATTGTCCGAAAGTCTGGGTGTCGTTTAACGCGGTTTCTTGAGTTACGTCAGTCCCCCTCCGTGCAAAAATGTCAGCGTTTTTTTTTTATTCTACGTTCTTTTTGTGAGAGAGATCTTCCTTTCCTGTGTGACATAGCAGGAGTCTTGGCCGTAACTTCCCGATCTTCTTTCTGATTCGGGCCCCCAACACAGACTTTTTTCAGATTTGGTGGCACAGATTTCCTCATTTTTTCACCTCAGACATACTGGTTCGATTTACTTTTCTTTCATTTTCCTCCCCCCCCCTTCCAAGGTGGAATAGTGGCAGCGGGCCCCCCCACCACTTTGTGGCGGAGGATTCGGAGGTGTTCTCACTTTACTACCGTCTACTGATGAGTTGAGGTTCTGCCAAAACTAGTTTCTGAGACAAACTGTTACCCTCCGTTCCCCTTCGCATGTTCGGGCTGGCTTTTTTCGTTTTTTTTGCCCCGAGCGAAAGTGCCTACATGTAAGGGGTGGGCTCCCCCTAGAGGAGTCTGACGAGTGGGATTTTTACTGGATTCCCGGTTCGGTTCCTTCCCGCCCCGGTTTCTGCCCCCCGGTCAGAGTGGTGTCAACACCTCAGCCCGCTCTTCCGTCTACTTTGTGAGGGTATCCCGACTCCTTACTACGACAGATAGAAAACTTCCCCTCCCGTGTGGACAGGCCCGCGTTTCTGAAGCTCTCCCTGCTAACCTTCCTTTTCTGCATCCTTGTCCCTTCGCCTGACTGAGGGAAGGGATTCAGCGGCCCCTGCTTCCCCGGTGCAATTAGTGTACCCCCCAATTTTATGTCATTGGTGGACCCTCCCATCCTCCTTTACCTGGCGGTTCGTTTGAAGTTGGCTGTCAGTCCCTTGCTCGCCCCTTGCCTTGGTCAACCTCCCGTTAACAGATTCACCAGAGATGTCCTTTCAGGGGAAGACTATTTCTTTCTGTTTACGTCCAGTCTTAATGAGTTCTTAAACCTTCTCCCCAGCATTTACCCTTCATAAAATGCGGTTGGGTCCCTTCTCCTTGCCCCCTACCTGTCGTGCCGGTCCGGTCCTTTTTCCTAGCCTATCTTTTTAAATACCTGGCTTCCTCCCCGGTACAACTTTGGATTCTTTTTCCCTGCGGATGGAAAGGCATGCTCGACGGTAAGTGCGGTCTCCTTCTGCATTTCGGGTCTGTCCAACGCGCTTCCCCCACATTATTATGACGTTACTATTGCCAACCTTGGCGCTGTTCGTGCGTTTTAGGCCTGAAACTGATCCACGTTTACCTGCGGGATGCATAAGCGTGCTATTCCCGTCCTTCCGTTATGCAGTGGGCACCCCCATCATCTTTACGTCCAACGTGCACGATAAATCGCGATCCCTGACCCTTCCCCCTTCTGCTCCATCAGGCCCCCTCCGGTCAATGCGCCACTTTTTTTTCCTTTCGAACTTTTCACTCAGACTATCCTCCCTTCCCGGGGTCCCGTCATGGGTATAAGTGGCCGTCTCTTCCCCAGAACAGTTCACTTTTTATTCAACCCTCTTTAGGTACTAAAGAGGTTAATCTTCCCTTCTCCCACCGACAGTGAGAGGCCCTTTCTCCCCTTTTTCCCTCCTCTCTCAATTTCTTCTTGGTTAATCCCAGTTTTTTCTTTTATTGTGACTACTTTGCCTCCGTATATTTCTAACCTGTTCCTCCCCCGTGCAGACTGAGACTTTTTTTTCTGCGTGCCCAGTTCATTTCATGGAAAGAGAGCTGCTGTCTTTTTTCCCCAGCATTTTTCTTCCGGAACGGCGGTTTGGTTTGGAAGTGCTTCCCTTGAGTTCCTCTCTTAGGGGACTCCTCCCCCTGACTTTTCCTCGACGGAGTGAGCTGTGATTTCTTTTCTTGCGGCTTCATGCAGATCACGTACGCTGGGATGAGTCTCCGGATGTGCTCTCCTTCGTTGTCTTTTCATTTTTCTATATATCTTTCCCTACCATACTCGTTGGTGGGTGTTGTTTCTCTTCTTCCCCCCCCTTTGAACCTCCTATAACTTTTTTCTTTCAGTCATAACCTTCTAACGCATTCCGTCCTGTACGGATGGCTCTGCTTATTTTTTGTCTTTCCCTTTCTCTCCAAGCGCCTCGTCGCAGGACATCATTTTTTTGTTCCCAGAAGCTTATTTTCTGAATGGTGTCCACGAACGGCCAAAGATCGGCATTGGAATATCCACCTCCCTTTTCTTAGCAAATTCCCTCCGGAATCTTTACCTTCCCTTGCATTGTAGCACGAGTTTTCCTCCCGCAACAATTTTTTTTTTTGATGCTTGCACTGTATATCAGACTTTGCTGGAGACCTACTAACGGATAAACCCCCCTCCTTTGAGGCACAAACTTTTTTCTTTCCTGCTTGGTTTTGCGGACCGATTGAGCGAACGGGCCAGAAGTCTGGTTCTTTTTTCTTTTTCCTCTGTTCAAACGGCTTTCGGGGCCTTCAGAAGGTGACTCCCCTTAGTGTCCCTTCGTTCCGGTTTGGAGCCGTTTCTTTTTCCCAGAGTTTTCTTTCTCCTGTGCACCCTGGACTCTTTTGTTGCGTTCGGTAAAAGGTAAGACGTGCCCCCTTTTTTTTTTTTGTTTCCTTCACGTCCTTGGGTAAGGCCTTTCGTTCCGGTCTGATATTCCGGTTACGTCTATTTTTTGGATATTTGTCTTTCTTGCACGCCTTCTTTTTTTTGACCACCCCTTCCCGAAAGTATCTTTTCTCTTTACTAGCTGAGCAGAAAAATGTCGTCTTTTTTTCAGAGCAGACAGAAAATCTCATCGTGAGTTGTTTTCTTTTTCCCAGGAGTTTTCCATCCAGACTGCTTTGCCGGCATTCTTCCCCCAACTCACTGCAGGTAAGACCCCTTTCCTTGTTTTTTATTTAACAGTGTACGACTCGTCCAGTTTTCACGGGTGGTCCCCCCCCCTCCTTTCGTCACAGATAGCGTTGCTTCCCTGCAGGGGACCTACCCGTTTGTTAGTTCCGGCGGTTTCTTTGACCCACCTCCTGTCTGTTAGGACAAGACTCTTCGAGTGTGAAGATCCTTCCTACTCATACGGCCTCCTCGTAGTCAAAATTATAGGAGGAAATGGAGCTGTATGGTCTTTTCTTCCAGTCCTGCTCTGGCCTTTTTAAGTTTCCCTCCCCCCCTTTCTCACGAAAGACAGTAGAGTATGTCAGGCCACCATTTTTCTCACTTTCTTTTGATTCTTCAGTTCCGGGAGTGCCGTTTTCCCCTCCCCC
>Ga0179591_1341925_pt1 | contig 10964 bp, 16 predicted proteins | sample CZOMad2_1_08_16f_FD_182891 | JGI IMG/M metagenome (GOLD analysis project Ga0179591, IMG submission 182891) | Vadose zone soil fungal communities from Angelo Coast Range Reserve, California, USA - CZOMad2_1_08_16fungal (PacBio error correction) | ecosystem: Environmental > Terrestrial > Soil >... | reverse complement strand
GCTACGTTGAGCTCTCCCCTCCGCCGGCCCATTTTTTTCCTTAAGTCCCTTACACGCCCACCAACATCGTCCCCAAAGGGACTTTCATGGACCCCAGTAAATCCCCAAGACCCCTTAAACGCAGTAAATTCTCGCCGTGTCGTCATTTTCCTAACCAAAATAGGTCAATTATCAGTAACCCAGTGTCCCCCCTTTTGCGGCTAACTCAATCTAACCTTCAAGGATTTTAGTCCCTTTCCCGTTTTCTCACGCTCTAGGATGCAGCGCTCTCTCTGTTTTAATCTGTAATTTGACCCTCTGATCCGTCGCTCCCCCTCTTCCTTTTGCTTGGACGATATCCCATTCCCTTTCAGTCCTTTCCCTCTCCGGTCCAACACCCGCCAATGCGTCCCGTCAAAAATCCAGCCCCTCCTGGCATTTACAGCACACCCCCGACCGCCTTTCACTCCCCCCTTCTCACAATCACCCACAGAGAATCTAGTCCCTCCCTACTCAGGCGCGATACCCTCATACCTGAATAATTTAGCAGTTCATCCTCACGCCCGCCCCCCTCGCCAGGTTGATTAAATCCTATTCAAAGCCACTCAGCTCCGTCACCCCCAGTCGTATTTTTTGCACCCCACAGGATTAATCCTATCCGGCAAACAGCCCTGCCCTCTTGGAAGCTCCTCCTCCCTAACCCGACCACAGGGTATCACTTACATCGCCGCACTCTCCCCCAGCATAACGCGCACCCCCCCTCCACAACTGACCTTACCCTCCAAGCACGTCCCCCTTATTGATTTACCTTCCCCATCGTACCCTGGTAGACACCATTGCGCTTTCTGGTGTTGGCCGCAGCGACGCAGTATGGTTCCATCCTGCAATTTTTAAACTATCTATTATTTGCCTTTTCTCCTTTAGGGCATTGTTCGCGCTTCATCCTCCAGCTTTCCCTCCTTTTGAAATCCGCCCAGGCGAACATTCATGCTACACTGTTGGCGGAATTTATCTGACGTTTCGTTGGCGGTCCACGCGAAGCCCTTGCCCCCCCACACCTCCACCTCGCGACCTACTTTTGGTCCCCCGGACGACACTCGTCTTCTTACTACGGCGATCCCCATCGTTTCTCTCTCCCGTCTTCCCCCCCAGATAATTACATACCCTTACGCCGATTTCCCCGACTGACCCCCCTAAAGGCCTTTTTACCCCCCTTAACTTCCGAGAACCGTCCTTCACCACCCTCCCAACGAACTTGGGTAACCTCCTGCGTGCGAAGTTGTCCTCGATCGACCCTCCCTCAAACTTTCCGGTTTTTCTGATTACATTTGGTTTCAAAAAACCGCCCTCGCCAACTTCCCCTTTGCCGCCAGTCTCAAGATATTGCCTAACCCCCCCCCCTTCCCCAACCAGCGTTTTGCCATATCGCCCCAAACCCATCCAATTACGGCCAGGTGGAAACCCTAATCAGCCCTCCCGCATAAAACTCCAGCACCCCCCCCCCCTTTTTACGGTGATGTGCCGGGAAAACGCCCAAACCCCTCCCTTACCCCCCCACCAGCTACCAAGCTGCGTCCAGTCCTTTCTAACACCCATCTTCTTGTTGTGTCCTTCAAATCCATTCACAAGCTTACGGTAACGATCCCCACCAGCCATTGCATCCCCCTTTCCCCTTTCGCCCCCATTTCTCAACAAAGTTCCTCGCTCCCATCCCACCAGCAGCGGACCCCCCTGCAGCGTTACCCCACCTGCAACGACGCCCGCCCGCAATCGCCACCTACCCAGCCCCTCCACAACCCGCTTCCCCAACAACCGTCGCTCTTGACCCCCCTTCCCGGTTACCGCGCAGCTGTCGATTGAAATTAGAAAGTAGCAACTCGTTCTGAATAACGGTTCACGGCCCTCTTCCGTCCCCTCTACCGGCGTTTTCTTTTTGTTGTGCTTCTTCCCTCAACGACCTCTAAGTAACCAAAAGCCTTCTTGAACTATCAATTCCCACACTCTTTTTTTTTTTTTTTTCTTTTCAAATTTCATGCGTTAAACCTTAGCTTAAATCGCTCTTTGCCCCCCCCCCCTTCCGTGAGAACTTACTATCAAACTTCTCGCACCAGGAACTCTTGAAGATTCCCACTCTGACGAGCATGTGGGCGATTCCTTCCAAGCTAAAACAGACTCCGCGGCCGCACCTCCGTTTCAGTCCAACTAGCCTGGGCAATTCTAGTACCGGAACGGCCGTCACCTCGGCTTTTCAGGATTCTGGATTCTCGAGTCCCAGGATACTTCCCCGAAGGAGAAATGGTTTCTCGCCTATTTCCCCCCCTTCTCCCTCATCCCGCCGGTAAAATCTTCGCGCCTACTGTTTCTATCTACCTCTTCATTTTGGCAAAAGCCCTACGCCCCGACGACGCGATAAGTTCTGGGGAGACATCTCGCTTCTTCCGATTCCCTCCCCCATTTGCCGCTATAACGAAAGACCGCCTCCATCGGCGTGAGAAAAGAACATGGTGGTTCTCTTCAGCGCTTGGCAACGTTTCCCCCTACCATGGCGAAAAATAGGCCCCCTAGCTGAAAAAATCCTCTTTATACGCTCCGTTGGCCTTACTCCCAACCGACTTAAAGTGTCCCCCCTGGTAAACTTTCTTATGACCCTTCCCAAGCAGACCCGGTGATGTGACCCCTGGAGGTTGGGACCCATCCTCCCTCGTGTTTCCTCTAGCTGGGGTGAAATCTCCCCTCCGCCGGCCAGCTTCCGATGTGGCGTGAACGTTCGTCAGAGCACTTTCAACAAATCCTCCCCCCTCCCCTCTTTAAGCCTGCAAGCTCCTCAAATGTGTCCCCTCGCTCGAAATTTTGCGCTGCTCCCATTTCCGTCCCACCCTTCACGCCACCTTTCGGCACCCAAAACCCGTCTAGTCAACAATCAAAGCTTCATCCTACTCTGAAGTCCCTAGCGAAACGTTTTTGTCGTCCACCCACACCTCCGTTCCTAATACGGTCGCCTCGTGGGAACAAACCCATCAGTTCATCTCCCACTTTTCCCGACCCGTTACTCTCCTTCCCACCAGTTCTTTCCAGTGATGCCTCCATTCCAATCTCTCCTCCTCCACAACAACCTCCTGTTCTGCGAAGTCACCTCTCCACTCACTCCCCCAGTTGCCCCAACCCATTGCTCCCACACTCGGAATATTCTGGATAGGACATCCTTAGATTCAAATTACACCTCCTCTCAACACTCACGACCAATCCCGCCTCGGCCTCATATGTTGAAACTCATGGTGTTGTTGTCTCTCCCGAGGCCTACTTTTCTTTCGAGCGGTGGCTAATGATGCTTTTTATCCTCTCCCCAGGCGACGAGCCGAGTTGTTGAGCCGTTTGTCGCCCTAGAGTTGAGAGGTGTTTCTGCGAGAGGAGAGGGTTCTGGGGGTTGCGTTTCTCCTCTTTCGGATTTTTTTTTAGGTGCTTGCGATGCCTGGATAACGTCCTTTTTGGAGCAGGGATTATTTACGGGGCGTTAACCTTTTTGTGACGGTTTTTTTTGGGGAAAGCTAGGCTTCGGTGTGGTGGACGACGGGCTTGGCTTCTTGTGAATTTCGGTCGGATGTAACGGCTTTTTTATACCTGTTCTTCTCTTTTGGCCGGGTTTTGTTAGTCCCGGGGCGGAGCCTTGGTTAGAAGGGGGATGGTTCGGTGGCTATGCTTACCTTTTCCCAACTGAGTCCCCTTTACTTTTCTTTAGGGTTAGAGTTTTGATTTTCTCCTGCACTCCGTTCCCCCCCTCCAGCCTCTCGTAATTATGGGTCAGTATTTTCTCCCCCCCCCGCCGTATTTAGGCCCCCGCGGTAAGGATGAGGATCCACCCACTCAAATTCCTCAGACGGCGTCTGCTTGTGCCATTTCCGAAGGGTTTGCCCTGCGGACAGCTTACTCTTTTGGAGTGCGAGTTCCCAGGTGATAGCGTGTCCAGAGTAGGGCGGTGTCTCACTGACAGTGGTTGTCTTGTTAGGTCAATTTTACATTCGCGTTCAAGTGTGTGGCTACGCGGATTGTCTTTTCCTTTTTATCGGGATGGAACATGGTCTGGAAGGAAACTCCTGATCCTGCCCTCCCCAGGCGAGGAGGCTTCGAACGGCTTCGGTTGCGTAGACTATGACATGACGGGGTGCTTCGTTTTGGGTCCATCCTTCTTCGCGTCCTGATTTTTAGGAGGTATGATTTCGCTCTTTTCACCCGTGCCTTTCCCCCGCTAAAGAATTAGTACGGCTTCATACTCGTGACTTTCCTCCCTGGCCGAACACGCGAGCCTGTGACTCCTTTCGGTCATTGCTCCCCAGGATCGCCTTCGCTGTAGCGTGTTTCGAGACGGTAAGGAAGGATCTGCCCACATGGGGCTTCCTTCGGCGTTTCTCTTAAAGTTTGGTGGCTTCTCCGGATCGCGAGTGACTTTTCTTGAAGGGAACATTCACGGCCTGCCGCGCGCTCCCCTCATGACGAGTCAGGTGAATTGCTGGCGAGTGGAGAAGAAGAGTGGAGGGTTCCAGTCGCGCAGCGGTAGAATCAGCGAACACAGAAAGGCAACTCTTTCGCCGGCGCGTGTCTTTCCTATGCCGTACGGGCAAGTCTGATGTGCGACTGTGACTTTTCTCCTGCCTACCAGTCGGGCTTTTTTAGGGTTTTCAGTGGTGCAAGCCATGCGGGGTGGTTCATTTTATCGGGGGTTATTTGCTGGGATCGTCTTGCGGATCCGTGAGTTGTCTTGCTTTTGTTCGGGCTGGTGTTTGGTGGCTCATTATGCTGCTCCAAGGGCGGTTTTTTTTTTCTTGGCCTTTTCTTCTTCCCCCCCAATTGTTCTATCGTGTACGTGATAGGTGGATTGTTATTACTCCACGATCATGGGTTTGCACTTCTGTCCTCTGCTATTCCTGAGTGATATGGAGGAAGTGTCGGAATCCGTCCATAAGTCAAAATGCACCGCGGCTTCCTGGTGTCTGATTACAGTTTTTGGTGAAGCTGCTTTCTTTGGCGGGCTGCTACTGTTCTTTTTTTTTTCTGTTCGATCCGGGACGTCTTTTTCTTGAATTTGTTGATGTGAATCTCTGGGATTGGAGTGCAGGACTTTGGCGAGTTTTCTTTTTCGAGGACACGTTACCCTGAGTTTCCTCCCCTTCTTTGTTCGTCGACCCCCCATTTCACCCCGCGAAGGATTTTTGGTCCCCCCCCAAAGTTCTTTGGGCCTCCCCTCCGTTGGGTTAGTTATACCTGGGAGGTTTTCCGGATTTGTTTTTAGGACCCTGTCGGTGTTGGCCGCGTATTCCCCTTTTTGATAGTTTTCGGAAGTGTTGCTCGCGGGGCCTTTTTTCCCGTTGAGGTGACTGATCACAGACTTTGGGCGGGTCTCGGACTCTTGTAAGCCTCATTGTAGTTTTCCCTCTCAAGCTCTTTCTACGCGGTTTTTCCATGCAGGCTTTGATCACCGGGAAATCCCTTCCCCCCCCACCACCCTTTCAGCTTAAACGTTGGTAGCCTTTCACTGTTTGAAAAATGCTGGATTTTACGGTTCTGCGGTGAAGCCCCCCTTAAAGAGCGCTGCCTACTTCGTTTTTCATCCATTTTTCAAAGAGTTTTACATCGATGTGTGCTTGTGATTTTCAAGCCAGAGGCCTCGACGTCCCCCCCCAAGCAATTCAGAAGGTTGTTTCGGTAACCTATTGTAGGGACCGTTACTTCATAAATTTTTTGCCTTTTGGGGGTGGGATCCTCGTAGGTGAGATTGGCGCCCGTACCCCTGTGGTTCAGAGTTTGTGTGGTTCTCTCTCTCCAAGAGCTTTCTTTCGCTTGGCGACTACATTTTGCACTCGTCCTGGATTTGGAAGGATGTTCTCTGTGTTGAGGGTCTTGATTGAGCGTGGTGACGTGTAACCTGCATTGATTCGAGGTAAGGCTGTTCCTCTGGAAGGGATGGTTCGGGATCCTTTTCACTTCGGATTCTGGACTTCGCTTTCTCTTTTTTTAAGTCGACTATAGCGTCGTTTTTTTGCGGGAGAGGGGTACCCAGATATTTGATTTTGCGTCAGGAATTGGCTTTATTGTCCAGATACCGAAGCTGACCCTGCCTTTGCTTTTGATTGCTCCTCCACGACGAGCCTTTCCCGGTGTAGGAGAAGTCGTGTCCCCGTCGTCTCTTCAGAAGAAACATACGCCGATCTTCATAGTCTGCGGGCAAGACAGGTTAATATCATTTGCATGCGATTTCGGTCCGCGCGGAAGTCCACGATTGCATATGTATTGATGCATCCGTTCAGGTTTTCTGGCTGGGTGCTTTTCCACTTTCAGTTTTTTTTTAACTTTCTGGAAAGTTCAAGTTGGGGGTTTTTTTTCGGGAATGGGAGGACTTTTAGTTTCTTCAAATGTGGCCTTCGTCTTAGACCTTGTTTGTTGCGTTAGTTGTCAAAATTTCTCTTTACCTCTATAAGTTTTTGGTTTTTTGCTCCTATTTTTACTCCTCCTCGCCTTCTGCCCCCATTCCCCACTATACTACGTAACCCCCTGGGCGCCAACCGTCTCCTTCCCGACAAACCCCCCCCCAACGTTCCAACGTGGCTTTCATGGACCCAGTTTAACTCCCCCTTTCCCTTCCCCCTAATCTTCTTAAGTGAAGTCCGTTGACTGCAGCCTATCCTCCATTAAAGTGTAAACCTTCCAGTCTATCCCACTTTCATAGAACGGAAGGAATCTCCCCCCTGTCTTTCTTCCCGTGGCTAGCGATCGCGCTCTTTCTGGTTTTCTACGCGCTCCGCTGCCTGATCCGAGATCTTACGGCGGAGTCTCTTGTCGGCAAAGACCCAACTGAGAATTTTCCCCGCCTTCACCCTTCGAATGTCAAATGGCCGAATTCTCCTAAAAGAACGCCCCCTTAGGGAGCACAGACCTCAAAACGACGCCCCCTTCCATTAGGAACTAAACTTGACATTAAAGAGCTTCAAGCTAAGATCCCGCGGATCCCGACTTCCTTTCTCTGTTAAGTATTAATAATTCAATTCCACCTCCCTTCCTTGTTAAGATCCCTCCCCTCTTAAAGACAAACCAGAGATCTTTCCGTCAGATCCCCCCCTTCGTCCGCGTTCCCCCGAGGGAGCAACTCCAAAGATTTAAGAGCTATATCGTTAACCGACACCCCCTCGTTCCCCAATCCAAACGGTGCCTAAAGCTCAGAACGAAGACCCGGCCGGCGGCACCAAAAGGAAGCTCAACGAAAGCCGTCACCCCTTTCCTTCCGACCATTAGTAACAACCCCCTTGCTTGGGTTATTTTCGGTCTCCGGCATTCTTTTTCTTTTCCCCCCCCGTTCATTTGCAACCCCCCATTTAATCGTCATTGCGCTGGATTCCTTCCGCGCGTTCATTGGCTTCCCCTGTCAAGGAACCTCCGTTCTTACCCCTCCCGGCTCCCCTTTTTTCGGCCTTTCATCTGACCGGGCTGCTTCCCCGCAGCTCAGTTCCTTGGAAAATGCCTTCCCGTGCGACTATTACGACGCCAAACGCGCCCATTCCCGCTTCTTGTAACGACTGGAACTATCTCTCGAGCCCCACCAAACGGGCCCCGAGCTTCCCCCCACCTACTTCCCGCGACACCGATTGGACGTTCAAACCCACTCGACACCGGCCCCCCCCTCCCACTTCGCCTTCCTCCTGCTTCTCCCCAACACCCAGCACACCCCTGGGGTGGTTCCCCTCCCCTTCGCGTGTTTTTAATTTTGCCGGTCTTGTCTCCTCAAAAGTTCATGTTTGATTACCCTTTTTCTCTTTCTACCCCCCCCGCACGCAACATTCTCCCCAAACCTCAACCCCACTCTCATTCCCCGTACCCCCAAAAATCAATACAAAAGGAGTAAACCGCCATCGCCCCACCTCCCCTCGACGTTTTTTCCTTGAAAAAAGACAATAGGGCCCCTCCGCCGCCTTCACCATCCCGTAATCCCCAAACCCTGTCGCCCGCGTTGCCTTGGTCTCTTTTACTACGCCCCCCCCTTCCTCCCACATAACTCAACGTCACCGCAGATAGTCAGCGTGATCCCAACCATTCTAGTGTGGTTCCTTCCCCCCCCCCTACTTCTTATCACCCACCACGCAGCGGCCTCTTTGCCCCGCCCCCTTTGAAACTTCATACTGAGCACAGTACCCAAACCCCAAGCAGCCATCCCCCCCCCCGTTTTCCATGCCACGCAGCCCATAATCGCTGAAAATCCCCAAGCACACTACCACCCCCTGATTCGACCCATGAAACCACGTCCTATTTATTTTTTCCACCTCCCTTCCCGAGCCCTCCCTCTTTTAGTTAAATCGCCATCTTCACCATAGTCTCGGACTTTTCCCCCCGGTTTTTTTCGGTAACGGCCCCTCTGTCCTCTCCCCGGCAACGCCCGGGCTTTATTGAGTGATGCTGTCTTGACTTTTTTCATATGCATTACGTCCTACCTCCCCCCCCTTCTTCTCCCTTACCCTAAAAAATTCAAGAACCTGCCTTTTTCACCTTTTCGTCATTCTTCCACCCCATTCGCTGGATTCCCGAATTTTTAAAAAGTCCTGCCTCCGATCCGCCACCATCCTTAAGATTTTACACCTGAAAGACTGGGTGGGCCCCCTCCTTTTTGGACCCCTCTAGGCGCAGACCGATAGAATAAGCCTGGGTCCCAATTCCTCTGCAATCGGCCACTGGCGCCTCTTTCCTCTTCTTCATGGAAGCTACGCATCGCCGGAGAACCCCGGCCCCTTTTTACCACATCCCGAGAACTGCATCCCCTCCTTTCAACTTAATCTTCGATTCTATCTAAATTTTTTGGCCCCAAGGACTTTCAGTCCCCCTCCCCAAGCAGTCTTCGTCCTCGCCTGTTACTCTAGTATAAGCTCCGCACCCTTGCGCTGACCATCCCGGGCTCCCTCCTGCCTCCCTCGTATTTTAATCATGCCCGATAAATTTTTTTCCACGTGCCACCCACTTTGCGGCACCAACTCGTCTCCTCTTTCCCCCACCCTCTGACACCTCGTCTCCTTTAACTCTGGCATTCCCCTATTAGCGTCGAACATTGGCCCCCTGTAAACTTTCTCATAGAACTGTTCCCAATTTCCCAGACCTGTCCTTCCGGTTCCCCTTGCTTTTTGATAAATCCTACATTAGAGTGCTATCTCCTTTTTTTTTTTCAATCCATTTACCCTTGCGACCGATTCGAGTTAGCAAGCTTAGTCTCGCACACCCCCCATATCCCACTTTTCCCTCAATGCATAATCTTCCCAACCTCCCTTCGATCGAAGTCCAAGACGCCAAAAGCATCGCCAACCACCATGCAAGAAACTCATAAATCCCGTCGCCGTAAAAAAAACCGTCGCGCCTCCCCTTTGCCCTAACGCTTCCTTCCCTCCCATAAATTTCCGAACCAGCGCCTAGACCAAACCCTTATCCCTCCGGTCAGCCAACCCGCCTTTGAAAAACCTCGGTGCCTCAGAAAAAGGGGAACCACTGTTCCCCTCTCACTGCGACCCAACCATTTTCTTACTCCCATTTTTTCAGAGACAGCTCCAACTCTCCCCTCCACAAACCCCCCCCACCTCTCCTTCGCGCGTCAAGACTACCCGAGACCCCCCCTCTTCCCACCCTTTTCTTCAAACCCAGGTTACCTCGCTTTTCCCTAGTTTCCATAGCTCCTCCCTCTTCACCCTCCAACTTCCCTCCCCCAATCCACGAAAAAGTCCGGTACCTATTCTCTCTCTTTTCTCCCTTTTCCTTTGTTTTTATTTTTTTTGATTCCGATTTAGAGTTTGGGGACCTTGCCCTTCGAACCTCTTTGATTGCACGCTGTCCATTTTCTTTTTTTTTCCGATGCCTTGGATCCATTTTTGCCGAGGGGTTTAATGTTTTAGATTTTTCTTTTTTCTCGACGGGCGTGGGGTTTGTCTGTCGTTTTAGAGATGGTCTTCTGATTTTTGAGTGTGAGCTGATGCGACTAATGGTGGGAGAAGGTTTAGTGCCTTTCTCTTTTTTTTTTCCACATTTTTCTTTTGAGGTCCCGGAGGTTTTTGCTTTTCGGCCTTTAGGAGGCGGAGGTGTGTGTTCTTGACGCTGGCTCTCGGAATTCAGGCTGGTCTTTATATTTTTTCTGTTCTTTCCTCTCCCCCTTTTGTTTTTTCCTCTTTATTTGGCTTTTTTGACAGTTGTGAATAAGGTTTTTTTCGGCGGTGTTTGAGGCCTTCTTTTTCTCGCTCGTGGAATCTGCGCTTCTTTTTTTGCATGTCTTTAAGTCGGGTTCGTTTGTTGAGGGCTTCGACGACGTTTCCGTCCCCCCTCCGTCTTCTGTTCCTGTCCGTTAGTGAGCGAAGTTCCACGCCCGTTATTTATGAGGATACCCCACCCTCCACTTTAAAGGGCTTTTTCATGATTTCCATTTTTCCTCTCGCTACAGTCCATTGTTCAACTGCAGAGTTACGCGTTACAATTAGCGCTTGCGAGTTTTTCCTATTTTTTGTCTTTCGAACCGACGATGTTTGGTAATTTCCTTTAAATTCCATTCTCTTCATCCTTTTTTCCCTTTATTTTTTTCCGCTTGGGCGGATATTAATGATGAGGCCAATGGTGCGGGATTTTCCTTCCTTCGGCACAACTTCCGAGTGGTCGGATTTTATTCTGAAGAATTTATTCCCCTTGCGTAGAGATATCCTCCCTACTTAGAAAGTTTTCCCGGGATGGTTTCTTCTGGCCACTTCTAGAACTCCGTCTAAGTAGACTTATTTTTACTAGTCTACTCCTTCAAGGACCCCTCGTCTCGGAAAGTTTTGCTAGTTGCGGAGGATTTAGTCCAGGTTTTCTTCGACGGGAGTCCCACGACACTCTTTTTAGGTTTTCAGTGATCGGCCCCCCTTTTCTTTGCTTTTCACACGGTGTGCGAGAAGGAGGAGAGGAGTTCTCTGACTTGCAATCCAACTTCGTGCAGTCAGCTT
>Ga0179591_1228704_pt1 | contig 10964 bp, 10 predicted proteins | sample CZOMad2_1_08_16f_FD_182891 | JGI IMG/M metagenome (GOLD analysis project Ga0179591, IMG submission 182891) | Vadose zone soil fungal communities from Angelo Coast Range Reserve, California, USA - CZOMad2_1_08_16fungal (PacBio error correction) | ecosystem: Environmental > Terrestrial > Soil >... | reverse complement strand
CATGCCTTTTTGGCCCTTGGTAACACAATGGTTTTCCGCGAAGTTGTTACCCCCCGTGGGTTTTGCTTTGTTCCACCCCATGGTCTTGGTACCCTCCCTTTTTGAGGGGTACGCTGAAATTTTTTTTTTTTTGGATAGGTCACGGAGGTTGGCGCTCGGGTCCTGGAGTCTTTTCTTCGGTCCTGCCCTAACGTCTCTGTTCCGGTTTCGCTTTCTGCAAAGAGGTTCGAACGCCCGGCCCCGACCGTTTTCCGGTTGGTTGCCCCCACGCAGACTGCCACCCTTGAGCATCCCTCAACAACCGGCTTTGTTCGGGTTCCCCCCCTGTCGGCCCGGCCCCTGATCGGGCACCCCCCGTCACCACTCTTTCTCAACCCCTCCGTCCCCCTCTCCCCCCCCCCGCCAACGTTTTTCCGTCTTTCGTGCAATGTACGCCGCCAAACTCGTCCCCTTGCCCGCGGTTTCCTCCCGTTCATTTATCCCCAGGGTTCCCCGTTGGTCTTATCAACGAGGCTTTGGAAACCCACGACCCCTGTTCAATCTCGTCTGGTCACCTTTTCCGGCGCCCCGTTCCTTCCTGATTTTCTTTGAAAAGAGGTGGCGGTGTTCGTTCTTTTTTACAGCGAAAATTGGTGCTGTCAGCCCGACTCCCGTTCCCCTGATGAGCGATATACAAGGCTCCCCTGAAGTATTACACTTTGTACTGCCCTCTCTGTACAGACGTTGACCAGTTGGGGCGACTTATACGAGACGTCGGTAAAGATTGCCCGGTAACCCCGGTTCCATAACCCCGTCGCCAGCAGTGACAGCACACGAGACAGGAGACTGACTCTTTGAGAACCCACCGGCTGGTTCCACACGATTGCCCCCGCCGTTTAGTTCTACGTGAAAAACCATTTATCTCGTGCACCCCCCCCACCACAAAACCCCACCCGCCGATTCTGTCCGGACCCTCACCAAGGGAATCGGGTCAACCCCCCCGCGGACACCCTCGGCCACCTTGCCGTAAGTACAGTACTTCTTCCCTTCAGAGGCCTAACGCTAGACCTTTGCCATCCCTCGTTTTTTGTGTTCAATCGTTTCACTTCCTCCCAGCATTGAACACGCCCACCCCTGAACCCCCATTAGGAATTTAAGACTCATGAAAACCTTTTTGGTTTTTGCGGAACATCTTTTGAGCCTTGTTGCCTGTGACACTTTCCCTTTTCTTCTTGGATGTTTGTTCTACTCCCCGAAATGGCGGCCGTCACTGGTGGAACCGGCATGCGTTTACACTGACCGTACCACTCTGGGATCTTCGACTCGTCACTCACGGTCGCAAAAGGTCGAACTCTTGTTCGTTCCTTTCTTGGTTTTTCTTTTTGTTTCGGGATTCGTTTGTGTTTTTCCCTTTGTTTGTTTTCTTCTAGTGTTTCCCTCTTTTATTTTTTTATTTTTCTTTTTTTTTTAGGTATTTTTTCCTTTTTAGTGTGAAAACCTTTTTTTTTTATTTCCGCGTTTTTTTCTTTTTTGTATTGTGTTAGTTTTGATAGTGTTTTTTTTTGTGGATTTTATTTTCCCCCCTAACCCCCACACCCACTTTTCCAACCCCCCTTCCGCTGTTGTTTTTTAGCGACCCACCCCCATGGCACACTCTATTACGCACTTTTACGGTACCAGTCCACCACACGACCCACACACATCCACCGAGACTCCCCCAGCCCCCCACCCGCCAGTACCAGCCATCCATATAGACACTCCCCTCCCCCCCACCACCAATTTGTTTACTTCCGCCGTCTGCCAATGGGCAGATGTTAAAGAGATTACCCCCCCCCCGAAACAAAAACCCCGTTTGGCTTCAAGGTCATCAACACCCCTCCTGGAGTTGGAGAAAAGATAGAATACAAAACCTTTACCTCCGGTTGATGTCATTCAAGTTTCCCTCTTGTTGGTCGTCGCGATAGTACCGTTTTTGCCTGTACCCATCCCCAAAAGCCCCCTATCCCCCTCCTTAAGCCAATTTTTCCGTCGCAGAGGTGGTGGAATTAAACCGTTTTCTTTCCGCTTTATTTTTCCCGTCCTGGGGCAATCACCACTTAGACCCAGTGGTTGGTACCCACACGCCATTAGGAACTCCCCCCCCCCCCGTTTTAGCCACGTCTTCTTGGCGTCAGACACCCACCAGTAGCGTGAACTCGTTGGATGGCTGCGTACGCCCCTGATTTTTTCCTAAACAGCTGATATGCAATTACCCCCTCCTCGCCCCCGTACGGGTACTTTGAAGTATGTGTATGTTCGGCTGTCCCCCCCACTTACAAACCAAGCCAGGGCTCGTGACGTGTATTTCCCCCTCACAAGAGCCCTAGATTTTGGCCACCCCGACCCCCCATTAAGCTTTATCCCGCCGATGAATTTTGATTGGCCCTGCACCCCCTCATCTATCACTTGGTCCGAAGTGCTGCTTGTTGATGTCCGAATGGTTGGGGTTTCCGGTCTTTTTAGGCGGGGCGCTTTCCCACAGCAAAAGCTCACTTCCCCCCCTTGTTCAGAGTAGAACTGTTTCGGCCTTGCAAGGGGGCGCACAACATAACTCTCACTCACCACCAAAACAACAAAACCAAAAACACAAACACACCAACCACCCCCCCAACACCGTTTTGGTTGTTTTTTTGTTTTCTTTTTTTTTTGGTGGTGTTTTTTTGTTTTTTTGGTGTGTGGGTTTTGAGTTTTTTTTTTTTGTTTTGTTGGTTGTTTTTTTTTTTTTGTTTGTTTTGTTTTTCTGGGGTTTTGTGGGTGTGTTTTGTTGCCCCCCCCCCCCCCCACAACAACCCCCACACCAAGTAGCCCCCGACACCCCCCCCCTGGTGCCACATTGGTTCGGTCATTTTTTGGAACCCCCTTTTTCCCCCCCCTTTTCTTTTTTTTCCCAGTCCCTGTTGTTCCCCCCGCCACGCCCCGTGGCGGTTTTGTTTTTTCCCCTCCCGACCACGAGCAAATTCTGGACACCTTGAAAGCGGAAGTATAGGAAGGCTTTGCTTCAGTAGGGGAGAGCGGAGATATAGGAAGGGAGACGCAAAGGCTTCCCTCTCAAACAACCGTTCCCCCGCCTAGGTTTTCCCAAGAGCAAAGGTGTACAGTGACCAGCGGACTAGCGCTTCTGAAGCAGATACGGAAAATAGAAGGATCGAAATACAGAAGCAGACCAAGAAAGAGGATGAAGTAATCGTCCGACACAAGAGTTAGGACCACGTACGACAGAAATTTCCTTTCCTACATCAGTCGTTGAGGATATTTTTGGAACGTCTGTTTCCTAGGTCCTCACTATGTAACTCACACCGACAGTTCGCGCTTGCTCCCCTGTCCGTATTTGCGCGATGTAAGATGCTTATCTTACGTTCGTCCCCCCCTTCCATTCCACACACCCACACCCCGCCCCGAGACCAAAAATAAAACACACCCTACCCAACCTCCGAACCGCACAGCTGTATGGCCCTTCCCTTCCTGTCTGTATTACGCACGCTTACCGTTCCCACGTCTAGTCGGTGTGGCAAAAGCGGGTGTTTAGAGGGTGAGGCGACTGTTAGGGAGGGAAACTGAAGCCTAACTCGCCTCCTGGATGGCATCCTGCCCCGTGACGTTCTTTTACATTTTTTATTCTCTCCGCGACCCCCCCCCTTGGTCTTTTCCTGTTAGACGAAAGGGGGGTCTCTAGTTCTCGGCGGTAAGTGGTTTTTACAGTGAACTCCGAATTTTCAGTCAGTACACTTAAGCCATCTGTTGTGTCCTTTTCTTTGTTTTTTTTTTCCCCTCGCTATGTTGTGTTGTGTGTTTCGCCGGTTTTTTCCTTACTGGGATTGCGTTATTGAGCGAAGACGACGATTGCTTGAGATTTGTTTCCCGATCTCCCCCCGATTATCAATTGTCCCACTTCCACAAAAAATGATTAGTTGATCAAGCCGCCCCTTCCATAGGGAAAAGAGCACCAGTCTGTTTCATCCCCCCCATTAGAGCGTTTGTATTGTCCCCCCCCCTGATTTTTTTTTTCTCGTAGAGGACCTGACTATAGCCAAAACTGTGACCTGACAAATGTGCTCGTGCCCTCATGTCGCAAGCGTATTTTTCCACGCGTGCCCCGGCGCGTGGAAGCAAAGAAATCTTCTTATCCTTCAGATCATTCCCCCCAGTCAGATTCCCTTGGTTGTTTATCCGCCCCCGCCCTCCTTCCGTTCCACGGATCCAAGTTGTTGGCCCTTCCCGCTCGGAAGAAAATGCGCCGCAGCATTTTTTTTCCCGTGTGTCATGTCCTCCGGGCCGAGACCCCAAGCAGGCCTCGTTTCATTACGAAAACCCCCTACTTTTTTTTCTTCGATCTTTGTCCTCTCAACCAAGGAGGGACAAAACGGAGATCACTGGTCCTAGGGCACCAACTTCAGACGAGCAGGCCTTTAGCTACCCCGGCAGCCCCCTGAGGCGTTGGTGTTGGGGCCCTAATAGGCAATTTGGTGTCGCGAAAACCAGTTACGTTGCGTCGAGGAATTTTTAAACCGAAGTGTCGTGTCTTCAGATCAATTAAACGATGCGTGTACACAATCTTGGACGAGAGCCCTGCTTACTAACACGCCATAGAAGGTTGAAGTAATTTGGCAGGCCCGTTTCCCGTAGTGATTATTTCTTGCAACCCCGCCTTCGACCATGGCGCCCAGTCCCCCTCCCCCCGTTTCTTTTTACTTCTCCTTTAGAAGGCGCTCAATATTGTTCAGTTGTTTATTTCGACCTTTTTCCTGAGCTGATTTGGCTTTTCTATGCTTTTGTTGTTTTTTGTTTCCCTGACACGCCTTAGCACGGCTGTCGACTTGAAAAAGGTGTTCCGGTTTGACCGCCCGATCAAGAACGGGCCCCTGTCATTGACCCCAATTCCTTGCTTTCCTTTGCTTTAGAGTAAAATGGGTGAGTAGTATTGAGAAATTCAGGTTTTCCCCCTGCTTTGTTCACACAGAAGGAAGCTCTCGAGATGTTTTTTTTTGTTTCCTGGGCGCTTCGTTCTCCCCCCCCCCCTGACCGCGTCCCGCCGCAGTTTATTTTTTCCGTTGGAAGGGACTACCTCCCCCCGCTGTCCAAAGAATTTACGACCTGGGAGGTATTCGTCCCTTCCCAGGACCGGACGCCTCCCGTGAATACTGTTTTTTTGAAAAGGGCCATAACCATTGTTCTTGCCCCTTTTTAGAGCTGAAGGTGCGATTAGGGAGAATAGTAATCCTTTGTTTTTTACGTTTGGGATTCTTGTCCTTGGTGCTTGGCATCTTTTCGTTATTTGCTTTCGAGTGACTTTCTTTTTCTGTGTCGCTTCTGCGCCACTCTTTTGATTTTTCCCGCGGGGAATTATTTTAAAAGCGGATCGCCGGTTTCCTTGTCGCCTTCTCGTATTTTTTGCCTGAAGCCTCCTTTACCTTTTCTCTCCCCTATTCTGGACAAAAAAAGATGCTCTAGGATAAGAGGCGTCTGTCTCAAGTGAGCCCCGCGACCTGCTTTGGTTGAGGCCCCCCCTGAAGATAGTGTTTGGACCCGATTCCCTCCCCTTTCACAACCGTGTATTTTTCAGAAGTGTTCCCCCGGAGGTGGACCTGATTGGGTCGGGAGGCATTTTCAGCTTTTTTCCCCAATTGCTTTTGGAAACAGTTTGATTCGTCCTTTTCCCCTTTTGGACACCCCCTTTTCACCCCTTTCCCTTTCGTGTCCTTTTTTCCCGATGGTCCGTAACCCGACGGAAGCCGGGTTGGGCCCGTGTGTCGTGGCCCATACGCGCCCCAAAGTTGGTTTTTGCTCTTTGGCACGTGAGTCAATAACCTTTTCCCGTGGGCCCAGTTCCACTCGTGCTCCCCTCCTTCTTGTTTTAAACTTTCCTTTAGCCTTCCTTTTTGTCTTGAAACGTCCGTGCTCTCTTCGTGAATTCCCCGCGGGTGTCCCCTTTGCTGCCCCGATCCCCTTGATATTTGAACTATTTGAAGAATCCGGTTGCATTTGAGGTTGGGGGTGTTAACGGAGTGAGCCCGTATTTTTGTCCGTATTCCCCCCTTTCGGCGTCGTTTCCCTTTGTTCTCCCTTGCTGACCGGTTTGTTCTTAAGACCTATTTTCACCCACGAGTACCCCCTTTTGGTTGGCCCTTTTTTTTGACCGAACCGAAAGAGAAAAGTTGTTTTTCTTCCTCTGTTTGACCCCCCCCCCCGCCCCGAAGTCAGTTTGCCCTTCTCAGCGCTTTCAGTTTGGCCTTTGTGTGGAGTGGTCCTTTTCGTCTGTTGCTGTCCCCCCCCAGAGTTTAGGATTGAAACGTTGTTTTTCTCTTTTTTTTCTGCCTGGAAATTTGAATGAGTTTCTTTCCCCCGCCGCCCCCTCATTCCCCCGAGGTTTTCCCCTTCTCTTTTTGGCTTTTCCGCAAGAGTTTTTTTCTTTTTCTCTCTTTAACGGCCCCCCCGACAGATGGCCCCTTTCTTTTTGTTCGTTCCCCAGATGTGCCCCGCTACACCTTTCCGGATTGGTGAGTGAATTCTTTTTTTTGCCCTTTTCCCCCTGCCATTTTTTACCGTAGTACGTAGGCTCTTCCCCCTCGGTTTTCCTAAACCCCTCTGCCAGCCGTTAGAGCCATGTTGGGCTCAGAGACTCCCTGCAACACGATGCCTTTGTTGAAAACGCTGCTCCCCGGTTTTGGTTCCTTTTTTTTTTTCACCTGGGGCCCACCCCAGTGAGATTCCCCCGTCCATCCCCCTCCCCTTTTTTCTCCTTCCGCCCTTCCCCTACCCTCATTTTAGGGGGATCCCTCCTTTCCACGCTCCTTTTTTTTTTTTTTTCCTTTCTCCAGTTTTGGCTTCCCCCCTCACGGCTGCTCCACATCGAGTAGAGAAGTCTTTTGTTGCCGGATTTTTTCTTCGCCTTTCCTCCTCCGCAAGCGGATGGGACCACTCCGAAACACCGAACAGATCCTTTCCCGCTCCCGAGGACTTTAGATGAGGGGACCGCCCCATGACGTTTAACCTCCCTTTTTTTCTGGCTTTGTTATATAATGCCCCCCACTGCATCCCCCCCCTTCCCCTCTCTTTTTTTCCTGCCGTTTTTTTTTTTTTTTTTTCTTGTGGACATTCTTCCCTTTTATACCACTTTCTTTCGGGGAAGAATGGGGAATTTGCCTTCCCCCTCTTTTTCCCCCCTTTTTTTCCTTTCTCTTTTTTTGTTCTGTGTCAGGCACTTTTATGCTTGCGGCTTTCTTCAGCGACTCGGCATTTTCCGGCACGCCCGGCGGCTGATAGATTTTCACCTTCCTCGGTTAGTTGGTCACGGATGAGGAAAGAACCATTTTGATTCCCCCTTCTTCCCTTGGTCCCTTCTTTTGTCATCCCTTAAGAAAGGGGTACGGCGTTGAAGGGCAGGTGGAATTTGCTCCTTTTTTTTCCTGCCTGGTGTTTATGTTGCTTTCCCTGTGACTGCCCCGGGTAAAGGAGTTGCTTTCCAGAGGGTTTAGGTATCCAATCGGTTCTTCCTTTGTTCTCTTCCCCCTTTCCTTTCTCCCCCTTGGCACTTTTTGGTTCCCGCACCCCTCGTTCTCCGCTCCCCCCCCTTTGGCTTACTTTCCCCCCTTATGAATTTTTTTATTCCAGACACCTTAGGAAACCAGAACGGTTGCTACCCTTTTTTCGGCTCCCCCTTTACCTTGACAACCTGATGGAAGTCCCCCCTCGTCAAGCGTTCTGCCTATCCTTCCGTGCTCACTTCACTGCTGTTCATTCTTTTTGCGCGTTTTGGGTCCATTTGGACAGGGAACCCCTATCCCCCTCCCTTTTCAACAAGATCTTTTTTCCCCACCAGTCGACGGATGCCCCCCCCCGTTCCCATACCCTTTCACCTTTTTGAGTGAGTTCCGTATCGTTTGCACATCGACCAAAGTGAGGGTGATTTTTTTTTCACCCTTACGACACATTTTTCGAGCTGGCGTTGACCTTGACCCGACCCCAATGTTCTACCTGCTTCACGTTTTGGGTCAACCACGTTTTTAAGTTCCGTACCCCCCCCGCCTTTTTCACGGCTACCAGGAAAATAGAATGTCGCCTGTCCACTCCTTCCCCATGCTCTCCTCCTTTTTCCTCCCAAGTAGGTTGCTGCTTCCCCCGCCTGCCGACCTCCGACTCTCTGGCGGCCCCCACGTAACGTATCCAAACTGTGGTCCCCTTTTGCCACTGTCGTTTTCTCTGATGAAAGAAATTCCAAAGGCCATGCTTTTTTCCTCGGCAACTTTCTCCCACCTCCAATTATCCCCAAGTTGGTACCTGGGTTGCCACGTTCATGTGCGACTTCTCTGTGGGCCGCCCGGTTTTCAGTTCCCTTTCCTGCGACACGATTCCGTTGTTCTATTAGTGGAATCACGTTTTCCTCGCTTTTTTTTTTTTTTTTCTTTCCCTGAGGTCCGGATAGTCTGGAAAATAGCTGGGCGCTGCTCCCCGCCCCCCCTCGCGGAGATCGTCCCTTTTTTCATTCGGGTTTTTTTTTTTTTAGAAGAGAGTTTCTTATCTCTTTTTCCCCCCTTTTCCCCTTGTAGAAGCAGTTGAGTCCCTTTTTTATTTTTTTTTTTCCAACCCTCTTTTATTCGCCGGTGTTTGTCCCCCCGAGTCTACCTCCCTCAGGTTTTTGAATTTTTCTGCTCCCCCCGTCCCAGACCTGGTCTCATTTCCTCACTTAAGCTTCTGAGGAGGGAATCGCTATATCCCTCTTTTCGCCCTTCGCCCCAAAACCTCTATGTTTCCAATACACTTAGTTCTGCGCGGCCACTTCTGGGAGTGGTGTCCTTTTCGGGTCACCCCTTGCATCTTTGGCTGCTGTACTTTACCCTTTCGCGGTTTTCGCTTTTCCTGCAGCAGTCACCCAGTGCCCGGATTTCTCCTGGTGAAATCCCACCTCTCCAAGATAGTCACGGGGAACGGCGTTCACCACCCCGGGCTTCCCCCCCCCTCCCCCATCTAAATTTACCTTCCTTTTTCTCGACCTTTTGCAAACCCCCGTTGCCATACCCCTTATTTCCGTGGGCTCCTTGGTTTTGGCGTCAAATTGTCCCCCTGGTTTCCCCCCCTTACTCCTTTCCGATTTGGATTGCCATAACCCCAACCGTCGTGCCTTTGTCCCCCGTGACCCCACTAAGGAATGAGACACTCCCCTACGTGAATGCGTCACCTTTAGCTCCCCCTTTTTCTTGCGCCCCCTTTTCTCAAGTCTGTCCCCTCCGGATTTGGTCGGCCTCTTCCCGAATCCTCCCACCGGTCGCCAAAAGTTGGCTCCAAGGACAACTGCGTCACTTGTCCACGGCTTTTTTCTACTAACTTTGACCCCAGTTTAGATCCACGTTCGATTCCTTTCCTTTGCCCTCACCTCTTGGTAGATGCCGGCGTCTTCCGGCCCTCTCTACAGGATGCTCCCCTCGTCCCTCCCTTTAGAGAATAAGTTGGAAGCCTTTGTTTGTTCACCTTTTAGGACCCGAGATGAGGGTTAGATGTCGTTCACTTTTGTCCTCCCCACTCCACTGTTTGCGCAGTTAGCAGGCGACTTTTCCGGGTCACAGTGTGCCAACATAACAGCGGGAGGCTGGCCCCCCAGTTCAATCCTTTTTCGTTTCCACGGCGTTTTAGTGGTCTTGTTTTTCTAGTTTTCAGGAGGGGACTCATTACCGGACCGCGGCCGAGTTTCCCCCCGAGCGTCTTTATTTTTTTTTCCTCCCCCTTGGACAGTCCCACCGTGTCCTTGGGCCCCCTTGAGGAATGCTGGTACCGCGGTTTCCTCGTGAGCATTCTCGTTCTTTCGGAGGGGTCTCCCATTTCACTAAACACGGACAAACATCTGCAAACCCCCTCTGGCTCCCTTTTTTCCACCTTAATCTTTGGACCGACCCCCCCCGCCTTCCTCCCGACCGTGATTTATCGCAATAAAGTTACGCCTGGGCCGTTTTCGGGTTCTTCACCCTCCGCCCCCACTGTTGGGCCCGAACGAAGAACAAGGTCCCACACTTGTCGTTTGTTTGACGGCGGCTCGTTGGGAAAGCGACACCACGCTTTTTCTTTGGTAGTGCACCTCCAAGGTAGGTGGTTTTTGGGCTGCCTCTTTCGGTCTTTGGGCGTGGTTGTTCCCGAAGGTGTTCCCTATCACGCGTTTTTATCGTGATGTTCCCCCGTTTTTTTTTGGCTCTTAAGAGAAACAGTTGTTGCCGTAATTCCCCTCTGGCCAAGTGTCTTTCGTCAGCGCGCCTTGACCTAGAAAACGGCTTGGGTAGTTAATTTCCGGCTGAATTGATTGGTTGTCTGTTTGATGCTCCCCTGAAAACTCGTCCCGTTTTTTTCCTCAACACCCTCTTTTGGCATCAACAGTGTCTCTTTTCTTCTTTGGCCCCCCCTTCCTGGTTTGGTTTGGTGAGGGAAAGCCTTTTTTGAAGGTCTCGTTTTTCTTTTCCCCGGATAGTCTGCAGTTGCTGCCTTATTCTGGCTTGAACGTTCTTTCTCCCGAAGACAACTTCCTTGTCACTGCCTGATCGTTTTTTAAGGCGTCCCCGTGGCGCTCCCCCCGTGCGTAGAGAAGTTGCGCCTTTGAACCCCAATGCTCCTGTTCTCGGTTTTTTTCGATGTGTACCCCCTCCTCCCTTGGGGTGAGAACAAAGGTTGTAGATTGAACGTGCCTTAGTCACACGTTTTTTTTACCTAAGTTTTCCCCCCCCCGCTTGGGGACGTCCTTCTTTTTATTTGGGGCGTGACCTGAGGAGCGGACGAAGGTTGAGTTACCTCCCCCTTTTTCATGCCCGCGCAAGACCCCTCTTCAGTAGGGCCTCAACAGAGTGTCCCTTGGAGTCCTTTGGTGACCCGTCCCCCTGTTCTTCTCTTATGCTTTCGTGAGTCAAACTTTCCCTCTTTGTTGAGGGGTTATTCTTGTCTGGCGTCCCCTAGACTGGTGCGAGCCTTAGGAC
>Ga0179591_1279425_pt1 | contig 10965 bp, 12 predicted proteins | sample CZOMad2_1_08_16f_FD_182891 | JGI IMG/M metagenome (GOLD analysis project Ga0179591, IMG submission 182891) | Vadose zone soil fungal communities from Angelo Coast Range Reserve, California, USA - CZOMad2_1_08_16fungal (PacBio error correction) | ecosystem: Environmental > Terrestrial > Soil >... | reverse complement strand
CTTTTTTTTTTATTCCCACTACGTCTGCGGAAACTGAAAGACGCCTAACCCCCCCGTCACACCCCCCGACGCCCCCCCATCCCATGGGACCCCACGGTTCGCCTAACCTTCCTTTTAGGACGCGCCTTTACCCAAGCTCGGAGGTTTTTCCATCATTCCCTTGGCAGCTTACGTTCCCAAGAATCCACTAACCCTCTTCTTCCTCTGGCGGCTCCCCCTGCGCCAGCGACAGGTCCCATTTTTTTATCCATTCCCTTTTAGCAGAGCACTCCCCTCCCCTTGATCTGTGTTCTGTTAATGCATATTATTTCACCCCGTAATTGATGGCTTCCCCCCCCTCATCAATGGGTAGACATCCCCCTGCATCATCCCTTTTTTTGTATTTTTGTGAGGTGTTTTGTGGCAACCATCCAGAAAGGAAGGATCCTCTTCCTACTTGCTCCATAGTCTTCAACCCTGCCCTCGGTCAAAGGCAGCCTCTACCCATTTGATTAGAGTGATGATATTTTTAATCGTTGGAGTTGAGGAGTTCACATTCCTCCTGGTCCTTACCCTTTACTAGCCTTTTTTTTTTGCACCATTAACTTTTGATCGATCAGGTTAAACTTTCGCTCCAGAGGAGTGTTAGTCTCCTGTGCTCAAGAAAGCGACATGTCCCTTTCCCTTCGTCCTCCAGGTAGGCGTGTAACCTTGCGTCCTTGGGTGGTCTAACGTCATTGTCATTTAGTGACCCTTGTAATGGAAGATTCTATCTATAAGAGCATCCCCGTTTAATTCGGTTCACCGTATACCCTTGCAAGGAAGACTTCTCCAAAGGCTTCAGTCCGGTCAGCGAAGCTCACACGGAAGGCGTCTTCGCTTCCTTTCTCCTGGACCCATGAAAGTCCCGGCCCATGCATTAATACCAGTGCTAACAGACCACGTCCCCTTAAGCACCTTTTTTACTACCTGAAGATGCGCCCCCCCTCTCTTTTTCTCTGCCCGCAATGGCCTCAGGACTATTGAGGAATTGGGCTTCTCTTGTTTTGTGTGGAATATTGTTTTTTTGAATCATGCCCACGCTTCCTGCCGTTTCCGGGCAAATCAGCTGTGTTTTTGCGGGATTCCCTCTCTCCTGGAGCCCGGAAAGTCTGTTGGCCGTCGGCATGTTCCCCCCCCTTACAAGCAGGACCATTTCCCCATAACTTGCTTTCCCTTTCCTCCCCACCTGCAAATTCCCCCTCCGAAAAGTCCCGCCTTGGGATAACCTCACTCACTGCCTCTTTTTTTTTCCTCTCCCCCTTTTCTCGTTAGCACGTCGCTGTGCTCCTCCACCCCGTTCCTCTTGCAAGTATCCACCATTGCCGCACTGAAGGGGGGTTAAGCAGAAACACCACTCACTCCCGCGGTCTTGCAGTTCAAAGGCTGGTCCTTGGAGCCTCCAACCGTCTGGCCTCCCCCCAAAACGGAGAAGCAGTATCTCCTCCTCTTGAGCGCTTTTCCCCCCTGCTCCGCGGCCCATCTTGGTGCGCGCCGCCCCCCTCAATCTTCGACAACCTCTCCCACGTTCCCTTATGACTTTTCTCAGTAATATTGCTACACTTTGGTCCCCTCATCAGCCCCCCCTCTTGTGTTTCCTTCGAGCCGAGTTGGTATCCCCCCCTCTTTCTTAGCCAAAAGCAACCTTTCCTCCTATGGGACCCTCTCTTTCCTTGCCACCCGGCGCTCTCATCCCAGCGTTTTCCCCACTCTGGACGTATTCCTTTCGCGCTTCCCCGATGCTCAACAAGGTCTTTGCCTCGTCCCCCCGATATGTTTTTCACGCCGGCGGCCTTTCTCGGTGATCGATCCTTGTTCGGTAAATGACGGCAGGCTTTTCACGCTGCGGTCTCGTTTCCCTTCGGGAGGTACACCACCTCTTTCTATCCTCGGCGCCAGGATCACGAGCATCGGGCTTTCACTCCTAAAGGTCGACATTCTACTCCCACTCATCGCGAAACTAGATTGCCTCTTCTCATTGTTTTTTGGATTTCGAGATTTGTGTAAAGAGCGGACCCGACTTCTGGAATTGTGATTGCCATTTTTTTTCGATTCTCTTGTACTTCAGCTCCCTTCCAGCGTGCTTTTTCCCTTTTTTGGCAGCGCGGCACCTGATCCGCATGTCTTTTCACCGATTTCTTCCTCTTCCCCCCGCCAAAAGATGTTTTTTCGGACGTCTCCCCGGCCGGTTACCTGTTCAAACAAGATTGTGTCGACCATTTTCCGTTTTGCTGCGAGGTGCCTTTGACTCAGCATCCCGTAATTGGCCCTCTGGGTGGTCACGCTGTCCTCCCCTATTCCAGCCCTTAGGCTGGGCGAGAGGTTTCCTCTCCTTCGCTCAGAAAGTCTTCTTCTTACAAACGCGGTCACACACCGCGCGTGGCTATTGCCATTACAAGGCCTACGGAAATTATGCCGGCTATCCTTTCCCCTTAAGGTGTTCTTTTTTTTGACCTTAGATTTAGAGTCTCTGCCCTGTTGCCGGACCCCCCTCCTTGGGGAAGGCGGAGCGGAGTTTAGCCCCCCCATGACTATCGTCTTATTACCCCTCGGCGGTTGAATTTTTTGAAGCCAGCTTTTCCCAACGCCCGCCTTTCCCTCCCTTCCGCCTAGTTTCTTTTTCTTCTTCCAATAATTTTCACCGGATTGCATGGCATGTGACGATACTTTTTTTGAAGAGGAGTAATCGTCCCCACTTTAAATTAGACTTTCTGACGTTTGAGGTCTCCGCCTTGTTTTGTTATATCACCCCTGAATTTTTAATCCCAATGCACGGGTCTTCAGTCAGTTTTACCGCCGATCGGGGAGCAAGTCATGGTGATTTTTCCCCGTGTTTTGTCCGGGCATTGTCTTTTGGTCTTGTGTCTTTTTTTTGCTTTCTCTTCAACCTTTTCTTCAGCCCGTTGTTGGGTTCTCTCAAACGGGGACAGGAGGCCTCCCGACCAACCAACACCTGCGGAAAGCGATTTCCCGGCCTCTCTACGCCCCTTTCAGCCCTCCAGCTGTGTTGATTTCTTAAAGAAAGCCCATCACCAGACACCCCATTGCCACCCTATCGTCCAGGCCAGCAATCTTCCGGCTAGCCAGGTCTTCCCTTTTCCGTCGTCGTTCTGTTCTAATTCCTTGGGTAATTTTATCCCTGTTATTACAGCGATTGGCATATTTTTACAAGCCCGCTCCAAGCACCTGCTTTGTGATTCCGCATTGCGATGTTTAAGGAATCACTTTTTTTATCTCCAGAACATATTTTTCTCGAAGCGTCTTTCCCATTTGACATATGATGAGTAGAAGAATGTCATCCAATTTAGTAAGATGTCCATCCCTGTGCACTCAACTTGAACCGGCCATGTCTACCCCCTACCCTGGAGTTATCCAACTATTGGTACCCGGCCGGCCCTTCTTCGTGCCGGTGAGCTCAACAGTTCACGCCGGATGCTGGACTTCCATTGCTCCCCTAGCGATTTCCCCCCCCCCCCCCTTAGTATTTGTCCAAAATAGATTACAATTCATTACCGCTCCGAATGTTTCCTAAGCCCCCCCCTATACCCTCCGCAGGTCGCTTTTTTTTTGACGACCCTTATTTTGGTCGCCTTCTCGTGACCTCAAGCAGTGTTTCCATAACTGTGTTCCTGAAGTCCTCGGCTTTCTCTCGGGTTCTCTTCCAGCTTTTTCCCTCTTCTGTTTATGTCTGTCTCATTGTTTGCGACAGCAACTTCTTTACATAAGACCTTTTTTTCCTTCCAAGAACCTAGGTTCTTTTTTTTTACACTGTTGCCTGAAAAAGGAGCCTTAGACTTGTCGCACTTCTTACCTGAGACTCCCTCCACTGTGATTCATAAGGCGGTCCGTCACGATGACCTGTCTACCCGGAGCGAATACTTTATGGGTTCCTCGGCCTACCCCAGGTGTACAGCTTCACCCTTAGGCTCACTGTGGGTTTTTTTTTGTGGTTTTTTAGATCTTTCGTCGATGTATGGGCAGAGGACCACACCCCAAACCGGTCTTGTTCCTTGATTACGTTGAATAAATCCCGTATCCCCAGATGATGTTTTATTACGTGGTATTGAACATTTCAATCTATTGCGTTTTGATGTGAGTGCTCCTCCCCTGACCTTCTGCCCGCCTTTCTTTTTCGTTGGGGTTATTACCTTTCGTCTTTGTGGGGCGATTCCTCAGACTTACCCAGGTCTGGTTAGCCTTAATTATTCTGGTCCGTCCTGTTTGTGATACTGGTTCTCTATTACTTTACACGTTTCCACGCGAAGTGCTGTCCGCGATATTCACGGCCCCTCATGGTCTTTTGGTTCCCTCCCCGTTTTTTTTTGTCGCGTCTCCGCTTCGTGATTGCCGACCATGTCTCAACGCCTGGCTTCCCGACTTCCAAGACCAGTACTTTGATTAGCACTTTTCATTCTGTCCCTTGAGTAACTCTACAGCGATGGTCTCTTCATAACATGCACGTGGTGGCCTTCCCTCTCTTACAAAGACGGCAGGAGATGGGTTTCTTTGGTTATGATTGCCCCTTCTTTGCTATGGTCATTATCTTATGGAAATTCGTTGCTATCAGTTCTTGTGATTTCCGTAGTGGTCCTTCCTGGTTCTTTCTCTCCTGGACGCCGTAAAAAGCCTTCTGGGAGTTTGGGGCCTTTCAGTACTGTGTTTGGATGTTGGTGGGTGATTTCTTTCTGCTTCATCCCTGCACTGCTGTGTATGGTCTAAGATTTCAGGCATCCTTCTGTGTGCCCCATCCTACTTTGTTTTTCCCCACCCCTTCAAAATATGTCACACACAAATAGCTTTTTTACACAATTTTTGGTCGGCCGTTACATTGAATGATCTAAATGTGCTTTCCTTTTTTTTTTGGGGGATCCCTCGCTCCCCCCTGAAAAGAGTCAGCCATCCCGGAATTATCCTCCCAATTGGCAAAATGGTGAACTGTGATCTCCTTTACTTGTTTTTTGTGTAGTGATAAACTTAGTTCCTGCCCAGTGGGCAAAATGGGTATTTGCTGTTTTATCGATTAGAAGTTTGCCCTCAAACCCCGAAAGAACATCCTGTGTCAACCTTCCCGGACGCCAAGTTCCCCGCAGTAAACGCTTTCCATCGCTTTTTGGATGGTGGCAAAGCGTTTCAATTCGGTATTCACCCCTTTACCAAATATCTTGAGACCCCCTAAGCTTGAACTCGTCTTGAAGCGTAAGAAAAAAATCAATCACAACCGTTCCCACCCGCTGAAAGATGTCTTATACACCACCCAACCTTGAAAAGGCCCCTCCATGGAGAGGAACAGAATATAAAGCTGCGGCTTAATCTATTAACTCAGGAATCCACAAGGTTCAACGCCATCATTCCCCAACTAGCTTAAGCCCCTCTCAAGATCCCGTTGCAAACAACCCCCCCTACCCCCTTCCTCCGGTGGTCCTTATTTGCCAGCCATTATGTGGTCGTCTCCCATTTTTCTTTAGGACTCCGTCCAGGCCACAAAGTATAACGTTCTAGACTTGGTATATGTTTTAATTAGGGCTAAAGCTGCCTCGTGTTCTGAGACAATCACTCGGCGTATGAATGAGCCACCCCAGACCGAACCTCATTTCCTCCATTATCCCTGGAGCCGAGTAGCGGGCAAGAAGGAATCCTTCCAACGTTGTTCCTCGCCCTCGCCACTCTCAGCGTAAGATTCCCCGACCGGTTTGCCTTTTTCTTATGTCCCCATCATCCAATAACAGGACTGGTAAAACCAAACCCCTCCAGTCGTTTCTTACCTTGCACAGAAGTTCGAAATGGCATATCACCCTCATAGTTTATTTTCTCAACCACCAGCTGAATAAGCATAAGCATCGTCCTACGGCTGTCATTCGTACCACTCCTTTGTTCACACCCCCGATGAACGCACGCTCTTTAAAACACCGGCCCACCACGTCGACCAAATTTATACCAGACACCAACGTTTCCCTAGTCTTATCCTCCGACAGGATCAGAAGTGCTCCGGCAAATTTCTGGTCCCCTTTCCTGAAGCCTCTGTGAACCGTCCTTTTTGTATCCCTCCAGTCGCCCTCAAGCGACCCCAACCTTTGGAATTTCCCTTAGCCCTTTCCAAAATCCTCTGCTATTCTGATTTCCTCAACTAGATTACGAAAAATAAGGTTTGCTGGCGAGACCCTTGAGATGTCTCTCATGCGCCCACCCCTTCCCTCTTACGTCCGGCAGCTTCAGCCTCCCACCGATACTTATGACCCGCTCCCTCAGTTCTTGGACCCGCTGCTAGTCACCTCTCTCCTCGCAACAACATAATCCCGCAGTCCCTCCAAGTACTAGGCGGGCCGTTGCTTCAGACCCTTTTTCCCTTGGATGGCACTTCTTTTGGAAAAGAAATCTGGGGGCCCTGCATAGCATGGATCCTCACGCCTTCCTGTTTAGGTTCCCTGTGTCTCGGCCGACACTGTACCCCCCCATTGATCCCCTTTAGAGGTTTTGAAACTTTTCGTTCGTTGGTCCTAATCCTAATTTTCTTTTCGAGTCTCCATGGCCCGCTTTGTAGAATTCTGACTAGTTCTTTTGACGAGTCCCCGGCAGGGAAAACGAGGACAGAGCCGCATTCCAGACTTTTTGTCTACCCCTTCTCCTTCGGTCCGTTCCCCTTCCCCTTCCTTGTCCTTCCGGCGTTTTTTTACTCTTTTACCATGAAATCCCCCCCCCAGGAGGAGGCGGGATCCTTTACCCAACTAATGAAACAAGGCCCCATCCAGCCAATTCAACACTACCTTTTAAATCCTGATAGCCCCCATAGTAGCATCTACTCCCTTTGCATCCCTCGTTCGGGTCCCTATGGGGGAAAGGCTGCCTGGTGGAGGAGAGGGGAGGCCCCCCAGTGGCGCCCAAGTGGTCCCTATGGAAAGGAAAAAAGTTGCCACTCTCTGTGCGAGCGGAGGACGGCGCAGTTGCCTGGCTGATGACCCAAGTGTTGGGGGAGTTCTCTGAGCGTGAGTCATAGAAATAGGCACGGAGTTCGGGGCACTGGACGACGTTTGAATCCGGCATTGAGTGCCCCACAAGCCCGAACCTTTCCCCACACTTGCTTTTTTTTTTTCCCTTGCTCACATATGGGCACTGCTTCTCAGGTCCAGACGAATTGTGGATTCCCAGCATATTGCGCTGCCCCCTCCCCCCCCTCTCGTACCGGGTGCTCTCTACGTTCAGGGTCGATTCCTCTGCCCACCGCCCCGGCCTTCCCCCGCCGGTGGAGTCCGCAGAAGTCCCGACTCCTTCCAGCCGGTCCCCTGTAACTGATGCCTCTTTTTGGGCAGCACCAGTGTGTTTTTCTGGCTCCACGTCGGAAAGTTCGATAAGTCCGCCTTGATGTTCTGCACTTGCAGATTGAGTTTTGAAGATTGGCTGCCTCCCAGATAGCCGGCCCCCGGTTGCTATTGTCCGCTGCAGAAGCTCGACCCCCGAGCCCCCAACGTTCCAACTGTCTTCCCCCCAGTCTCCTTTTCTTCCTTTGGTACATGGCAATAGCCCGACGTTATTCGACCGACTCCTATAAACCCTCTTGGCTGCTAAACATCATAAGGACCCCGTTGGCACACCTTCTTCCTATGCCCTCTTTTTTCTGAGTTTCATCCTCTTCCCCCCAGTCTTGACCGACGTTTCCCTGAGCGCCTCACTAGACACGTGATCACTCGCCCACTTCTTTTACCGCAGGGCTAGCGTGCTCAGTCTTTTTCTGAAGAGGAGCGCCTTTTCACCCGCCTTCGTCCTTCCAGACACCACAGAGTTTCCTTTTCGGGCGAATCTGATCACGAGACTCTCCTCCGGGCCTTTGGCAATCTTGCGCCCATCATTCTCGATATTGACACTCCCCCTCCTCTCTTTTTCCCTCATCCGTTGGCCTCGGACTCGGGGTGAAATATCTCTCATCGCTGTTTCATCCTTACAATCCCCCCCTCCTCTTCTCTTCTTGATCAGCCCCGCGCTGAAAAGTTTGAGTCGCCGTCGGCAACGCGCTGGCGGGTTTTTTGTTTGCCCTGCCTCTTACCCCTTCACCTGAGGCGCTACCGCCGGCCCCCCAACCCCAACTAGCTTTTTTCTGTTGATCATCGGACTTTGCTCCGCCGTCCCTGCGCCGGGATACCCAAATATGGGGTGGATTTATGAAGCGAAGATTTCATGAAAGGCCCGAGAGCTTCTGGTCCCTTCTCTTTTCCCAAGTCCTTCTGGCTGTGTAAGAAGCCAGTTGTTTTACCCTCGATGTCACAAAACCCCACGTCATGGGCTTTCCATTCACACCGGCAAGGAAATATGAGGAGATCCTTAACATCAGGTTCTTTTTACGTTTTGCCTGGAAGGTCTGGCCGCATTTCTCTTCTCTCGCCACATTGGAAGAGTATCTGGCTCTTTTTAAAATTTGAATATATCGTGCGGCGCGACACAGTCTTTGCAGCGTTTTCCCGATTTTTCTGAGACCCATCCGTACTACACCTCTGATGGTGACGTCTTTTTCGCTCATCAGTCCCCCGGCGTGAATGTAGTGAGTGATAAATTTGAAGAGGGGTCGTGCGTCATGGCCTGACAACGTGGGATTTCTTTCTCAGCCACCGTTAACAGGCCGAGCCCATACTTTTTTCCCCACATGTTTTAATTGCGGTGTAGAAGAGCCGATGCGTGACTAACTTCCCCAAAAGTTTTCCGCCTGTTACACTTTTCTGATTAGTGGGCTCATTTACGCCCTTACTTTTTGTAGCCGAGGTGTCCCGCCCCCGGTGAAGCTTAGGTTCCCCCCCCAACCCCCCCCCCCCCTTCTGCCTCCCGCGCCGGCGCGTCCCTCGCCCTTCTTAGTCCTCATTGTTTGAATCCTCCACGCCCCGCCTCCACCCCCATCAATATCCGACCTTGGCCGTCCACGTTATATTCCAGGAGGTATTACGGATTACGTACGGTGGTGCCCTTGCGCGGAGGGAATTTTCGGTGCTTGTTCAGTCATGGATGCCTTGTGTCCCCTTCGTTGGGGATTTCCATTTTTAATCCCTGTACTTTCAGGTTTTTTTCCCCCTATCTTTGCCTCTTAATTCTTTTCTGCTTGACCGGGTTGATAAGAATAAGCCCATTTAATGTGATCCGTGACGCATGCCTTCTTAATACCTCTGCTATCAAGAATAGTAGCACCTCGGCCGAGACTGTCGTACGGTCTTTTCCCTCTTCCACACCCTTTTAAGTTGCTGAGACCCCCCCTTATAAATGTTCCCCCTCCTTGTACCATGGTCACAAGGTCCCGGCTTCCCTTTTTGTGAGAGAAACTGGAACTCCAACCGGAACACTTGCCTTTTTTGTCGTCCCCGGAGCCCTGTCTCCTGATGTCCCCCCCCCGGTGTTGGATGACACCTTCCCATAAATTCACCCCCCCCGCGATGGACCCTCCTCCCCCACTCAACCGTTCCGGAAAGGGCGAGTTTCTTGTCAGTTTCTCTGAAAAGACTTTTTTCTCTGCTTCTGGGGAAATCACTACAGCCTTGTACAACCTCGTGATCTTGCGGATTTTAATAATTTTTTTTTTTTTTTCGGGTGTCCCTCTTCAACAGTAACGCACAGCGGTAGGAGGATTTCGTTTATGGTAACCTGTCTTTCCTCCCCTCGAAGCACAACATTTGCGACTTAAATGATTCGACTGATTTCATCGCTGCTTTGCTGAAGTTTTCTTTCTTTTTTCCCCCACCCTCTAAGCCTCTCGATGGTGGCACGTGAAAGGATAAGGTCCAATTGATACTTACCTGTCCACTTTAAGGCGTGGCCCTTTCCGTTTCCCTGTAACTCTGAGCTCCGAGGATCCCTCCGGCCCGGGTACTCAATCGAAGCGCCCAGTTTTTGCGTCTCTCAAGGGTTGGGTTTTTGTCTTTTTGTGCTTTTTTTCAAGCGTTTCTTTGATTTTTTCCCCTAGAGTGGGTTAGACCCCAAAACAGTTCGGTTTGAACTGAAGGCACCTCCCATCGCCTTCCCCCCCCTCCGGATTTGTTAGTATCGTTGGATGGCACTGCTTGGGGCCATTTTTTGCGGGGGTTTTTTTTGTTACATTCTTACATTTCCCCCCTTGACCACGCCTTTTCTTTCTGTCCCGCTTTTTTTTCTGGTATGTGTCCATGTTCCTAAGACCGTGACCAAAGTTTTCCGACGTACCCTTGTATTCTTCTTAGTTCGCGTACAGGGTCGACTGTTTTTTACTATTCCTTTCCCAATTGTGAACGTTTTTTTTTTCCTTCCTGCTTTTCGGATACCCGATTTTCATTTTTCTTTGTTTGTTTGCCTCTCTGCTTCCCGCAAGGGCTTTGTGTTCATCCACTTGTTCACCTGGAGGACAGCTTTTTAGTTTTGGCCCCCAAGGAAAGGTCTCCCCTGGTTTCCCACTTTTGTGGCCTGTGATCACTATCCTGCTCTGGTATTCCCTCCCCACTGACGTTTATGATAATTACCAATCTTCCCACCCCTGCACTTCCTCGGTGATGGGTCTTGGGTATTGGATCCCAACGTTTTGCTCTTTGCGGTTAATATCTTCTTCCGCGCTTTCGATATGGTTGCTTTCCTGTTCATCCGTCATTGCGTTCAACACGCCCGCTTTCTTCTGTTTTCTGGTACCCTCTCCTTTTTGTGATTTTTTCTCTCCTTCACCGGTGTGGATTGATTTTCTTCCCCGTCGTCAATATTCCCAAGTGAGTACTTTTTTGCAGCTCTTTGATCAGGAGGCCCTTTTTTTTTCGTGGATTCGCACTACCGTTTTCTTTTTTTTTTTTACACCAAATTTTCCCCCCCCATAATGTCCCAAACCTCCCTGGTTTTTTTAAATTTGGATGTGCCGTTACTTTTTCTGTTTGTAATGTGCCTGTGTTCCTTTTGGGTTCCCTTCTCTTCCATAGTTTAAATCTTTTCGTCAGTCCTCCTCCCCCCATTCATGGCTGGAAA
>Ga0179591_1155893_pt1 | contig 10965 bp, 12 predicted proteins | sample CZOMad2_1_08_16f_FD_182891 | JGI IMG/M metagenome (GOLD analysis project Ga0179591, IMG submission 182891) | Vadose zone soil fungal communities from Angelo Coast Range Reserve, California, USA - CZOMad2_1_08_16fungal (PacBio error correction) | ecosystem: Environmental > Terrestrial > Soil >... | reverse complement strand
CCCCTCCCCCCTTCTCGACCAGACCCTTTCACCCCCCAGTTATTCAGCCCTCCTTCTTTTTTGTTGTCCGAGGTTTCACTCCGTATCATGAGCCCCGACTCCCCCTTTCTTCGCTACTCGCCTCCTCTTTCCCTTGTCCGGTGGGGGGCGAGTGGATTGAAGAGAAGTATTATGTATGGACAAACTTTCTCCCTTTGTATCCTTACACATCTTCCCTCTATCCCCCCGTCTTTAAGTCCACCGGAGCCAGGGGACATGTGCAGGAGAATGATTACAAAGCTCCGCCCCGTACAGAGTCCCTTCCCGCGTTCCTCCGTTCTATGTTTTACTTTCCACTCTTTTTAAGAATTGAGACGTTAACTTTTACGCCTTCCCGATTCATCGTTCTCCCTTCCGACCGTGAGAAGGATCGTCCTGGAATCTTAAATCTGTTTTACTTTCCGCCAGCTCCCCTTTCTTTTCCTACTTGGTATGTATATCTTCTATTTTCATCCTTTCCCCCTTCTTTTTTGTTGCTCTCTCCTTCCCATTAGTGTTTAGGGATTTTCCCCAGGTTCCGCTTTAAGATTTCCTTAAGTCCTCTGGTGCTACTTTGTAGGCCCTGTCTTGCAACTTTGAGATTTTTCATTTCCTGTCTATGCAGCACCTTCAGAAGTTATAGAAAGTATGGTACTGCCTACACCCTTTTTCCCCCCATTTCCGTGTTTTTCACCTTCCTTTGGCCTTCCCTCCGTATCACATCTGTTCCTTCTCTCCTTTTCCTTCGATTTCCCTTACGGATATTTTCATTTTTGTACCTTATACCCTTTCCCGACTTTTGCCCAACGGAAAAATCGTCAAACCTTTCCCTAGTGACTTAACTTCTTCCTTTTAACTAAGCATTCCCCCCCTTGTCCCCGTGATTATCCGGATGAAGCCCGCTATCATCTTATTTTCCTTTCCCTTTTTTTGTTTTGAGTTTCACCAAAGGAATTGACCTCTTTTTCATCAGAGTTCCGAGTCCGCTCTCTCATTTTTTTTAGCCTCATCTTGGCTCCATAGAGCTATGGTTGCTGGTTAAAGAACATTTTCTTATTCCTCCCTCCCTTATGTGGCGTGCCCCTCATCATCTCTTTGCGATTATACATTGCCTCACCAACTCCTCTTCTACCCTTGATGACTTGCACCCGTTATCGGCGGGTCTCCCCCACCGTCTCCAAAGCAAAAGTTTTTGACCCATCTGGCCCCTTTCTTTCCCTCCCTCTTTACTTTTTTGGACACTTGTCTTGGTTGTCCTATTTCTTCGCCAACCATCCGATAACTGCGCGCTTCCTTGAAGCTAACGTACATCTCCTCCGATTGAACCCCCCACAGCTGAACCTTCTTCGCCTTCACCTCCCCACCCTCCTCTTGGCGCAAGATCTTAATTTCTTACGCTTGCGGTATGTTATCCGACCATTCCATTTTGTATAGGAGAGGGCATGATCCCTCATCCAGCGCTACTCGCGTGCTCTATCTAAGCCAAAACTCCACATCTTTCCTCCTCTGTATATCGCCCCGCTCCTTCCATCTCGTGAGAGACCTACAAAGCCACCCCCCTTCGGTCCCCCTCGCGGCCCCCTTCGCCCCCGCTCTAGTTTTTTAACACCCGGTCTGGTGCTGACCTTCGTACGATATTTGCGGTCCCCTTCCGCCATCGGATCGAGAATTAAAGCTCTTTTTGAATTCCATCCTGCTGTTTTCAAAGAATTTAGGCCTTCTGCGCAATCTCTTCGACTTCTAGTATTTTCCGAGTTGTTTTCTTCGCGTTTCTCAGGCCGACCTGCCTTTTCCGCGTGGAAGAATTTTTTTATTCCTTTTCCCTGCCCTCTCTTCCGTCCTGGCCCGCTCGAGAAGGAACAGCGAACTGTTCCCCGGTCGGCTTTGATGAATCCCCATCAATTGCTTCTTTTCTCTCGTGATACCTTTCCCTCCCCCATCCGACACCAGAAATTCGAGATTCCGTCCATTCCCTCCCCTCTTCTCCTTCCGCAAAAGTACCCTTAGTCGGTACTTTAGCTGCACCTCCGGTTCCGTCCGCTCTTCTTTTCTTGCACAAGCATTTTCTTGTTGGACTTAACAGTGTCGCCTTTCCTGACTCCCTTTTTTTCCCCCCTTTCCCTCCTACATCTCCCTCTAGAATGAAACTCAAAGTCTTTTTCCATCTGCCACCTGAAAAAAGTACATCCGACGGTCCAGCCCCCAAGTTAAAAGATTGGATGCCCCCCCCTGGTTAGCCCCCCCCTCCTTCTCCCTCCTTCACGAATCTTTGTGAGGAAAACTCTCCCCCCTCACCCCGTCTTTCTTCTCCCCTTCTGAGCCGCGAGGAGTCACTGGTTTCTTTCGGCTCGATGACCAATTTCTCTGCATTTTTACGAGTCTTTGAGTTTTTTTTGGTCACTCTCGCCCTCCTTTTTTTCGATTATATAAGGACCTCCCTTAGGTTTTGGCCTAACCAACTCTTCGTTGCAGGCCAACCCCCTCTGTAATTGCGAATTTTCCTTTTTCCCTGAATCACCTCACGTACCTTTTCTTTCCTCCCCTGACCTTCTTGAGCCTTCCTCGTCGGCATTCACCCCAGAATTAAGTGCTGAGGTCCCCTTTCCCCTCTTCCCCCAGTCTTTAGATACTTGCGGAAACATCTCCCCGACTCCCACAAATGAAATTTCCCTCCTTATCTTTCTTTTCGACAGGAATTGTCATCTCCCTTCAGCATCCTCCTCTGGCTTCCGTCCCACGTTACCAATTTCTACACCGTACTCCATTGTTAAATCGGTTTTTCTTTCCCCTTTCCGGTTGTTGGAATGATCTTTGCCTCCACCTTTTCCTTCTCCCCGACCTCCTCTACCCATCTGCGGTTGCCCGATCTATACGCTTTCTTCAGCCCTGAGGGTTTGCTTTTGTTTGGTTTCTCCCGTAGTCATCGTAAAGCAGTCAGCCGCCACAATTCTGCGCGAGTTCTTGAGACGCCATGCCTTACTGCAGCCGGAACGCCCTGCTTAGCTTGGCGATCAGACTGGTCGGTCGGCGTTGTGGTCTCCATCCGGCTAATGGGTTTCCCGCGCGCGTGTTTTGCCGGGTGCGCTGCTCATTTAGTTTCGCCGTTCCCCCTGCGAGACCAGCCATCCCGTTTTCCTGAACTCCCTTTATAGGTCTCCAAAGCTTTGCGTGCGGGCGCCGTCGCCCCCGGTCGTTACGGCTTTTCGCTGACAGCTCCTCTCTCCGGGCCTATGACCCCCGGTCTCGCTGCGGCTCGGACCTACCGCGCTTTCTTTCCATGACTCTTCTCCTTTGCGCGTTTTGTGGTTTGGTTTCCTCACTTCCGTTGATGTGCTCTTCACCTTCTTTTATCCGTACCCCCCCCTCCCCGTCCTCCTCCCCTTGGTCTCGCCTTCGTCTCCTGTGGGGACGACGCGCTCGCATCGGGTACGTCTATACTCATTCGAACCATTGCCTTCCTTTCTCTCTCTCCCAAGTTCAGACAGTACTTCGAGATCTCGTACTGCTGTATCTTCGAGCCAGAAGAATTTGAGTTTCCCCTTTTCCGGCTTCTTTTCCTTTCCTCAGCGTCCCCGGCTGCGCGTTGGTTACCCACTCCTGTGCGACGGCACGTCGGAGGCACCCTGAGTACTCGCGTTTAGTTGTGTCTGTCCGTCGCCGCTCCTACTTACCTCTATTTCGTAGTCTGCTCGCCTACCCACGGCGCGAGCCGACTTTCTCACCCTCTTGTTTGTTAAGATCTCCGGGGATTCAACCCGGCGTTCATTTCTTTTTTCGCTTCCCTTGGCGGACCCGAAGGAGTCGCGATCTTCCTTCGCTTCCCAACGAAACTTCGCAGTACACCCCAAGGCCGCTTCGCCTGCTCACGGCGCTTCTCTGGAGAATTTTGCTGTGGAAAGGGTGGCATGGTCTGTTAGCCTCCCTTCTAGGCGGGTTTAGCCACCTTATGTGCCCACCCCTCTTTTCTCCGTCTTCGACGTTAAGCTTCTGGGCTCCTCCGCGATTGCCTTCAACCCCGTACGACCATTCGTGCTCTTACTCCTGTCGCGAGCCGGTGCCCCAGATTCGAGGCTTTTTCCTCGCGCTTTGGGGCAAGTTCCTTCCTCAGCGGTTTCGTAGATACGCCTGCACCGATTAGGCGCGTAACCCTTTTACACCAGCTCTTCCCTCCTCCGCCGAACCGTGACGCTGGCCGATCCCCCGTGTCGGGTGTTCTTTGCGTCTCCGAGGTACTGGCCTGACTTCTGCGATTTCTCCCTCCTCCCCTTCGCCTGTGCTGCGAAAGTTATCCGCTCGTATGATTTGGCGACCGCGGTTCTCGCCTGCAGTTAGTCAGGTGTATGTTCTAGTACCCCCTTCGCTGCCTTCCCGGTCGGTCCATGCCGGCGCTGCTTGCCTCACCCGGCGCGTGGTGAACCTTCCCCTGCCGTTCCCGGTTTTCGTTTCGTGAGTCCCCCTACCCGACCGGAAGTTTCTCGCGGTACTGGACTCGTTATATGGCGATTCGCGATTCAGACTTTCTCCCCCCGTTTATCGGTTTTCGCCCCGACCTTCGTAGCCTGTTCCCTTCCCCCGCCTCCCCAAGCGTCATTTTCGCGCCCTTTGTCCTGGTGTTCAGGAGACTACCGTTTTTCCCCCTCGCCCGTGCTCCTCTACGGGATTTCGTCTCTGCCAGGCAGAGAACTAACATCTTCGAATGCTGAACCAGAAATTTTCTCCCCTTAGTTCTAACACCCCCTACCCAGAGTGCGGTTTTCCGTCCGGGGAGGGCTCGTGTAGTCTTTGCAAAGAATTCCCCAGAAATATTTTTTTTTATTCCCCCTACTTAGGCGGCGGGGTCTTTGGCATGACCTTGCACTTGACACCGCGACTAAGTAGGCTCCGGAGAGATATTGTCGTCCTTCCAGATACCTCTACTTTAGATTGACTGTTGCCCATACGTCTGAGGTAATGGATTTGGTTTTCTTTTCAGGCAAAGGTCCCCTTGTTACCTTTTAGTACTTGAACGCACAGACTAGAACGTTCTTGGCACTTCCCCCTTAATCGTTTCCCAGCTTTGATCTTCTTTAATCCATCCATGGTCTGCTCCGGAGCCTGTCAGTTAATCTTCATGGGCCTGTTGGAACCTCGTATGCCCTTCATTTCCCTCGTTCCTGCGTCCCTTCGACCTCTTAATATTAGGCAGTATTGACCTGACGGCTTTCATAATGTTGTATCCCCCGCCGACTCTGATCACCTGTGGATGACTGTTCTACGTGTCGACCCCCGCGAGAAAGTAGGGCTTGGTCTCGATGCCGCCCCATGTGAGGTTGACCCCTTTCAGCCTTTCCCTCTGTATTCCTCGTTCCTGATCGTTGTGTCACTCGCGTCTCATTTGCAGTCCTTGATCCGTCCCGGACTTTTTTCTCCCTCCAAGAAGTGAGAGAAGGGTGACACGACGTCTCCTAGTACTCTTTTTATTGATTCGCCCTCTCTACTTACTTTGAGGGGTGGCCAGACGGGCCAAAGAGGATTGGCAGTTTCTGCGGAATGCCCGTCGAGCTTGACTCTCTGCTTTTCCGTGTAGATTCTAACCCCGGCGTCTCATTCTTCAACGGCCCGTGGGGCTCCTAGAGGAGAATCATCCCCTCCCCGTCCGGCTCCCGCCTTGAGCACACCGCGTTTTGCAACGCGAATCTCAACCGATGAGCGAGACCTAAGCCCCGCCATTAGGTTCCCTTTCCCATTCTTCCGTTCCAACAAGCTTTATCGATATTTACATCTCACCGTGGGTGTTGTTGAGGAGCTTTTGTTGCGTCGTCCAGAGAACTGACATGAGGAAAACTCGTTGGCGGTTTCCCCGGTCGCCGCTTTCTAGGTTCGCGATTCGTAGGCGAGAACGAGGCTTTTTGAATTTGGCGCGTTTTTATTCCTGGTCGGAAAGAATAGGCTCCTACGTTTTCTCTCTTTTTCCCTCCGGGAGACGTCTGTGGTAGTTATCAACGCGTGTCAAGACGTGGCCCCGTCCGTCTTTTCGCTCTTTCGCACGCCCTGGAAATATGGCCCCCGCCCCTTCCGTTTCCCCCCTTGCGCCAATCCAAGACCCCGCTCTCCCCGACATTCGGCACTGCGGCTCTCCTTCTTTTTCTGCAACACGTCTGAGGGATTTTTTAGTCCCCTTTCCGTACTTCCTCCCCCCGCGCGGCCCTATTTGATTACAATGCCCGGCTTCCGGTCACCCGTCCCGCGGCATCCGAGACCCATACACTACGTGTCGTGCCGGCTAGACGGAACATTTATTTGCAACCCTTGCTTCCTCTGCAGCTGGTCCCCTATTGTCTGTTTTTCTTCATCCGGCCCTCCTGAAACATGAGATGTCATTGCTCTTTTCAGTTCCTCCCTGCACTTCTCCGCTTGTCCAAACTTCCCGCGTCGTTGAAGTGACCCCTTCCTCCCCAGTAACCATCCGTGAAGGCCTCGAAGCTCCCCGATCCCGGCTTATGGAAGGAACCACCCCAGTTCTTCTTTTCGTCCTACGGCTCTACCAGGGTACCATGCGGTTCCGGCCCTCTCAATCCCCGAAGACAAGTAACAGGAACCGTCATCTTTGAAGTGGACAAGCGAAAATGTCTCGGTCGTGAATACCGAGCCCCGCTTTTCCTTCCTCCTAAGTCTCGAGGGCTCTGGTGCCCAGTTCTGCAACGCCCCAGAGAAGCCCCCCCCCCCTTGTTTGCCCGACGCGGGCACGAAGGGAGGGGACGACGACCCTCCGCCCTCTTCGGCAAAAGAAATCACACTTTCGGTGAGTTAGCTTAAGGAGACGATTCGTTTTGGGGTCTTGGTGCCGCCTTCGGCGACTAGGTTTCGTGCGCTTCCTGCTTCTTCTCTCATTTCAACCGACTTTCTGTTTTTTTTTAGAGTGTTACGGGGCGATATCATTCTGCACACGCAGGAACTACCTGCGCGATCTAGAGGCGCCTTCGATCTGTGACTGTTACTTAGACGATTTTTTCGGCGAAGCGCTTGAGCCCTGTTCCGCCCGTGGTTCTGTCCAAGAGCTCTGTCGCCAGATCTGTGAGGTCCGCGATTCACGTCCCCTGGTAGTTTCCCTAACCTCCTCCGTTCCCTTTTTCTTAAGGTTCGCACCTCCAGTGGACCAGCATCTCTGCATGCTCCAGAGCTGAATTTCGTTTTTTGACGGGATGGTTGCCTGGACCACCCGTGCATCAATGCGCCGCGCTCCCAACCGTGTTCGCTCCCCATTACGTACAGCGTCTCGACCAGGCGAGCCCGTTTCCTTTTCGCCCCGCTTCGATCCCGCTCTTTTCAGGTCCGCCGTCGGCCCCACGTCAGGGGATCGGCAGCCAGAGAGACTTTTCTGCCTGCGAGGCCTTTAGCACGAGCTTGTCCGACAGGCAGAGCGGCGATCTTTTTTCAAGTCGAGCTCGCAAGGCCTTTCGAGCAGGGCAGCTGATTGATGGGCCCGGGCCTCCCCCGTGTTCCCCCGTCCGGCTCCCCCCTTCGTCCCCTAGAACGAAGTTCCTTTCTGTGCCTTTAGAGAGTTTTCTAGCTTCCCATACGCGTCACTCCTGGCGATCCTTTTCGACATTGGGCCAGAGCGGCCTTTCGCCGCCCTCGACTCCTATTCTCCCTCGTTCAGCCCCCCTGACAGGCCCCTGTCCTCCAGCTCAGCGCCGTGGCGCGGCTTTATCTCTGCCTTGTTGCTTTTTGCCAGCAGTGTGCGTTTGACCGTAATCGCGTTCGGCGATCTCCCTACGCGCTGCTTCTCTACCAAGGGCCTCTTTCCTATTGAGAGCGTTGCGCGTCGACCTCCTTTCTTTTGCTCGCGTAACAACAGCCGTTGAGCCAGGTCTGGCTCCTGCGCCTTCGCTCGCAGGTTAGATCTCCCTATTCTCTCATCTTCGGCTCCGGCAAATCCGCCTGCAAGCCGAGCTGAGCTCCTCCGAAGCTGGATGAGGCTAAAACAGAGAAATAGCCCCGTGCTGTTACATTTATCCCCTTTTCCTCTCATCCCAGTAAAGGACTCTAGATGCGTTCTGGATAGACCAGTCCAAGGATCGATAGAACCCCTTTAGTTGTCGCGTCCAGAGGAGAAGGTCCCTAAGTTGTGTGATGATTTTAACTTTTCCTTGCGATCGAGTCTTCCCACTTCTATTTTTCCTACCCCCCCTTTCTCCTCAGGAACGGGAGAGGCAGTGGATACAGCGTTGTTTTTCCCCGATTCACCAGTTTGAGCATCCCTTCCCGAGCGACCTGATTGCTCCGAATCGGAAAGCGATTTCATGTGATCAATCGAAGTCGATGAGGTCCCTTTGTCCGGCCGCCGCGTTAGTGTCGCTTTTTTTTTGAAGAAAACCGCCGACCTCTATTCGCCCGTTAGAGTTTGTCGCGGCGGGCCTTCCGTTCACCCGTTCCATGTTCTGGATGTCAGCGCCTTTCCATTCCGCCAGAAAGTTCTCTCGCCACTTTTCAACAACGCGCGTATCTCAAAAAACCGTCATTGTCTCGCGTATGATCACCACCTGCAACGCCCGTCCGCCTACATCGTTCAGATTCTATGACGTTCTACGGCGTATTTTTAGCGCCCCCCGCCTCGCGCCAGCTTGCTTGGTTCTCCGTTTGAGGAGACGACTGCCTGTGACCCCATTTCCTCGCGCCGACCTTCTTCTCCCCTTCGGAGTGCCTGCTTTCGTACGGCGCAGTTCCCCTTTTTTTTGTCCTTGAACCCACTAAAACAAGTACCGCCTTTGTAATCCCCCCGATCCAATGATAGCGTAGTTTTCTTTTCTTCCCCACTTTAACTTGTGGGCGTATCCCCCCTCTCCCTGTTAGTAAGTCATATGACAAGGGCCTGTTCCTACCTCTATTCTGTTGCCCCCTTAGGAGATAAGGGTCACGCGCCTCTGTTACCTTCTTCTTCACGTTTGCTTGAAAGGTCACTCTTTGGTTTCTCCCGATTCCGTTTTGAGTCTTAATTTTCGGTCGCATCCAAGGAAGTCTGAAAATGGCCCCTTGGCATCCATTCGTCCACGCTCTCTTTGTCCAGGCCGATAGTTTTACGTTGTTATACTGATAGCATCGACAAACCTTTATGGAGGTTGACCTGGTAACGGTCCTCATATCCACTTCCGTCCCCCCTCCCTTCTCCAATTTCTCGCGCGTATTACCTAGCTCACGCGGATACTGGATCTCCCCATCTCCTTTCTTCATTATCTGTAAGCAGTTTTTATCAGGCTTGAGGGACACGCTTCTTTCCTCTTGTTTCCTGGTTATTTTTTCCACTTTGCTTTTCTGGACATGATTCGTTTGTAGTTTTAAGCTGCCGCCTCTTCCCCTTCTTTTGGTTCTCTTTTATCCCGTGAGTCCCGGTACTCCTTTTCCCCCCCCAAATTATTATTGCGTAATTCTACGCGATGGTGTTTCCCCCCTAACTTCCTTGTTCACCCACCTCCAATCGCGGTCCCAGCGTGTTCGATTCAACGCGACGACCCTTCCGTTGCGGCGATTCGGTTTGACGTCTGGATGAATTGCCCCTTTGACTTCCACTCTCTTTCTATTCTGTTCGGAGGGATTTCTAGACTTACTCATTTGATTTGTTCCTCCCTATTGCTTGAGTTTTTCCCCCATTTGGGGCCTCTTGCTTGCCTTCCTTCCTGGAATTTTTGGCCTTTCGGCCCTCACTTCCCGCGAAGTGAAACCCATACCTTTCCCTTGCTGTTCCCCTAAGCGCGCCCAGCATCCGACCCACTCGCCTCCTTGTGGCCTTTTTTCCCCTCTTCTCTCGTCCGGACCTTCGGGAGACCGCAGTCTATTTCCACCCAAACAAATTTTTCCCTGGCGGATCGATCGCTGGAGGACTTTGACGTTTCATCTCTCCTTTCTCCCGCCCTGTTACTGCCTCCCCCCTTCCGATTTGGATATTCTTTCAGAATTCCTTTCTTATGTCGGCGTCTTCCTCTTCCGCTCTTTATATAATCCCTCGGTTTTTTTTTTTGTGAAGATTGTTCAGTGTTGGATTAGATCGTTCTCCGTCGTCTCCGCGGTGAGGCGCTGCCGCGTACTTCCCTTGGAAAGTTCTTTTTCCCTTCCCGCCCCCCTCTTGCCTCCTTTCTTACGATTCTTTCCCAGGTAGTAGTTTGCGGTGAAAGGCCTTTTGCGGGCGAAGCGTTCTTGGAAGCGTTCGCTCTTTTCGTTTCTCCTTCATTTCCCCTTCCTTTTTTTTCATCTGCCTTTTGAGAAATGGGCCTCCCGAAATTTGTTCCCCAAACAAAGCCCCTCTGCAGGATCGGGCCCCCAGTAGACTTTGTTTTTCTTGCTTTTCGTCGTTGTCTTCCGTCCTCCGCGCTATAATAGGTTGATCTCTTTCAATGGTGGTGACTCTCTTTATGACACTCCGCGGAGCTACCCGAGCAGCGAGTGCGGGCGTCTTGGGCCCTGCCTTTTCTTCCTAACTTTCCCTTCTCCCCATCTTTTCTGGCGTCCCCCTTTTCCTCTGAGGAGACCCTTTTTTCTATATCCTCACTCGTCCATTGTCGTCTTTCTTTTAGCATCGCCCCCCCGTTTGCCCCCATAATCTCTTCGGTTCTCGGGTTCTCCAACTTTTTTTTCCAACAGAACCTTGACCCCCCTTTTCTTGCTGAGTGAACTTCAGACTATTACCCTGTGGCCCCTTGCTGACAATTGTTCAGGTGCCACCAATTTTTTTAAGTCCCCCTTGCCCTATATCTTCCCTTTCCCTTTCAAAGTTCAGCCGTTTTTTAAAAGAGTATTTTTTAAGAAGTATTTCCCTAACCCCCTCCAAACTTACGGGATGTTCAAAGGAAGTTCGTGGAGCTCCCATAGCCTTCACGCCTGACAATCTTCTCCCTGCCCGTCACCTTTCCTCCCAGTTCCTGGGCAACCGAATTCTTTGGTGAAAGTTACTGTTGACCTTCCTTCCTGACTGGT
>Ga0179591_1292511_pt1 | contig 10966 bp, 13 predicted proteins | sample CZOMad2_1_08_16f_FD_182891 | JGI IMG/M metagenome (GOLD analysis project Ga0179591, IMG submission 182891) | Vadose zone soil fungal communities from Angelo Coast Range Reserve, California, USA - CZOMad2_1_08_16fungal (PacBio error correction) | ecosystem: Environmental > Terrestrial > Soil >... | reverse complement strand
CCCGCCTTTTAAGACAGCTCCGGTTTTCCCCCCTTCAGGGGACTTTCAAGGGGAAAAGAACCCCTCTTTTTCCCAAGTCCGCCGATGTGATGCTGATTTTTTTTTTAACTCTTAGAGCTCGCCTCTCTCAGGAGGTTTCGGCCCTTCCCTTCTCGGTCGCTTAGGCCCAATTTTTTTTCCCCGCTCCCTTGGGCCAGTCACCTTTCCTACCTTGCAGAGCCGGCCCCCCCCTCGTTTTCTCAGGCCTTCCAGTCATCCCTTTCCCCCCCCATCTGAGCATGGATCCTGTACCGAACCCCCACTTTTTTGAACTATCGTTCACCCGCAGCCTCCTGCCCTTTTGACTATGTGACTTCTGTAACTTCCCTGACTATTCCTTTGATCTTCCGTCTCCTGGTTTCGATTTCTGCCGCGCGTTTTTTCACCGCCGCTAGGCCTCCTCCTCTTATAGTCAAGCCCACCCCAGCTCCTCACCCCCAGGTCGCAGCCCCCCCCACCGCTTTCCTGCCGCGCCGTCCTTTCCTTCTGCCTCTTTCTGACCAGTCAATGCTACGACATTTTGTCCCCTCCCCTTCCGGTTGGTTTTTCCCTGCCCCCGGGCCGAGGTTCATGACACGCCTCGTCCGTTGATTTTGGCGCAAGGTGGATTAATTCGGAGCGCCCCCTTTCCAGCCCACGCAGGTCATGGTTCTTTTTTCGTTTCTTTTGATCGAATGGGGATTCTTCTCCCAACATTAGATGGGTTCCGCCGCACAGGTTGGCTGTTAATCCACCTCTTTCCCCCTTAGATGCCTCCCCTCCTGATTTCCCTATGAAATTGATCTTACTTTTCTTCGCCGGAAAGTTTTGCCCTTTGACGGACGCGCCTCTTCTCTTTTGCTATTTTCCCCCCTGCTTGGGCAAACACCCCCCCCTCCCTCCCGTGCCTTCCTCCAGGGACTTGACCTAACTTATTCCTTAACTCGAGCTGGTTCTTGCGATCCCCCCCCTTTTCCTCCCTTATGAGAGGAATGGCCCTCTTTTCCTTACCAACTGCACCAGCTGACTTTCCTTTAGTCGTACCAGATCGCCCCCCTCTCCCCCCCAATTCCAATTTTCTCTTGCGCGAAATTTGCCGAGCCTGCCTTTTTTTTTTCTTCCTCCTTCCCCCAAGGAATAACCTGATCAGACACCCCTTTTTCCTACGCGTGACTTTCTCACGCCGTTGCCCTAAGGTTTGGTGGTAATTTTAACTACCTTTATAGACTTCAGCGGCCTTCCGTACCTTCCCGAGACTTCCATTCCGTCCCCTACGGATCTTTCTCCCTTCGAGATAGCCATCGACCTTTTCTCCCCGGAATCTCGGAACACTCTTTTTTTTTTTCCCTTTGGATTTTTTTCCCGCGAGACTGCGCCTTCGGCTTTTTAGACTCTTTTTTGATTTTGAGAGCCTGCCCCGACAGGCTTCTTTTCCCGAGCCCTCTCCCCTCAAACTTATTCTTCCAAGCGCACCTTTGACCTTCCGTTTATGTCTACCCGGCGCAAGTTGGATTTTGCTCCCTCCTGGTCGGATTCAACGTGGACCTCTTTCAGATCTCAGATATCACTGAAGCAGCCTTCGCGCGAGCAGCTTTTTTTTTGAGCCCGTCCCCTGACCGACCTTTTCTCGTTTTCGTCTCCCCCCGAACCCTTGTCCTTTACCCGTTCCCGCCTGACGACAGAAGGTATTTTTCCCCTTTCTAGTTAGAGCGCGTCGGAACTTGAGCGAAACCCCTGTTTCTCCCAATTGCTTGAGTGAACAGCTCATTTTGAATCTTCTTTCCTCTTTTCTATCCAGAACACAGCCCGATGAACTCTTTCAAACTTTCCGCACCCAACACTAGTGTTCAGTCGAGAACGGAGAACCTCCGCCTCTTTCCTTTTACCCTTTCTTAGACTTTTCTCTCTTTCCCCCCTGTAACCGTCCCCCTCTTTTTCGCTCGCGTCCCTTTTCTGCAAGCTCTTGTGAAGAGGCCTCCCTTCCCACTCTTTCCAGATTCTTGACCACTAAATCTCCCACCGACTCATTTTTTTTCTTCCAATCGCCCCTGAGAGGGAGGGGGCGACGTTTCGTCCTTTCTTTCCTGCTCGCTCCTCCTCGAAACATACTACCCCCGGCATGCACAAGCCTCTGACTTTTCTTGAAAGCCCCCCCCAAGCGGATCGGACAGGCCCCAGGCCCCCCTCTGACTGCTCCTGAAATTTTCCATGAACTCCTTTTAGCGGTACCTAAAGGACGCCATTCTCCGTTTTTTTTTGAAACGGATTACTCTCTGACCATCCCCCGAGCTCACCGTCATAACACCTCCCCTCTCTGTTGTCGATTGTTTTTTCCCGCCCCAGTCCCCCTTCGAATATCGTTATGCTTCTTTCCATTCCCTTCTCCCCAGGCATGTACACGCCACGGCTCTTACTCCTCCCAAGTCTCTTTCAAAGCTTCGGCTCAGTGCCGATGGTCTTTCCTCCCCAAGTCTTTTCGTAGATCAAAGGCTCGCGGAATTTTATTTTCGCCTTCCCTAGCTCATTGCCCCCCGACAGCCACGACCTTCTCACCAATCTCGTGCCGCCTGTTGGGGTCCCTCTTAGCCATTTGGAACAGGCCCTTCCACTTTCCCCCCCTTTATGAATTGTTTTCTCCCGAAGTCTCCTCAGAGATTCCTCCCCCCCTTTTAGCGGCTCGATTTTCCCCCCCCTCTCGGCTGTACATTTGAACGTTGGCTCGAGAGTAAACTTTAGAGCGAAGGCAAGGACTGTAATCCTTTCTTTTATTCCCTTTCCCGAATTTCGTTCCACACCGCTTCTAGTCCCCCTTTTTTTCAGGCCCTATTAAAACCCTTTACACTTCTGACCTTAAGATGAAGATCTAATTTTCCTACTCACCCACCCACTGCTTCTATCCGTGTGTGTCGTCGAGGCCGAAGGAAATGGTCTTTGGCCTCTTTCGTCGACAAGGAGTATCTCCTCTCTTTTTTGACCCCCCACGAGCACCCCCTCCCAGATGACCTACGCGTTGTTTTCAGTAAACCCCCGTCCGACATTAAAGCACCTTTACGCTGCATTTTCCCATTTTTTTTTTTCGCCAGCATACGACCCTAGAGTTCTGGTCTCAACCGCTCGTTCAACTCGTCCTGCTTCCCTGATGGCTATTCCCCCTTCCCTTATCATGAACCCCGCTCTTTTTCCGACAGTGAAGGGCATGTTCACGGGGACTCGCACCTCGGCCGTCCGTTCCCCTTTCTCACTATCCTTACCCCCTACCGGTCATAGACTGATTTTTCCCGTATATGGTTCTTGAGCTCAAATAGAGATCCTTCGGCTTCGGTTGAGGTGGATTGCCCGTACTTTTGTTTTCGGGTTCTCTTCCTTTGGACAATACTCCCTTTACTCCTCCCCCCCCCCGTTCAACCAGGTGGTCTTCAAATCCTTCGTCCTTTTTTTTTTTTGTGCAAGGACCAATTTCCTACGTCGCCAGCTCAGTTTCCCCTCCCTCTTGCAGGAATTGGGACCCCCCCTCTTTCTTTTTGCCACCTTTTCACTTTGCGCCCTCTGGCCGGTCGGGGGTTCGCCAAATCATTTTGCCCCACATTATCCCTATGCGCCACCATTTTTCCAACTGATCTCTCTCTTTTCTCCCCTTTGTCGCTTCGTTTTAACTTTCCCTTTTTCTTTGGTTTTTAAAACAGCATATTGATCATTTTTTGACTTTTTTCTCACCCCCCCCTGCCAGTTTTTTCCTTATTGTGACTGCTCACAACCGTATTGGCTTTCTTCATTAAAGCAGACGTTGCTCTTTGTCTCCCTCTTTCTGATGGTTTTCCCCTCCGATTTTCAGGGGGGCCGCCGTTAATCCCCCCCTTTTTCCCTTTGGATTATTCGCTGATGGAGGTTGGAAATCCGCGGCTTTCTAATAATACGGAACTCTCCCAACCTTTTTGGACTTCAAAACACTCCCCAAAGCGTTACTTCTTTTTGACTCCTTCTCCGGCTTCAAACTCTGGGGAGTTCTGGCCTCTCTTTCCATTCGCGAGAGGTGCGGCTTTTTTCCTTTTTTCCTTTTTCCCGTTATCTTTTGGATAAGCTCCCACTTTTTTTTTTTCGGCTTACTCTGCCTTGCCTTTGGAACTCTCTCTTTGAAGGGAGTTTCCCCTGACAGCGTTGCCGGCAGCAGCCTTTTTATTTTCTTGCACCCCCCCTTTAAGCATGAACATAGTGACGACTTCTTGATTTCGTTCTCTGATGTATGTCTCCCGTTTTAGGTCTTTCCTTTGTGTGTTCGGGCGTTAGCCTATAGTTTCTTTACCCCTGTCGGCCCATCCGGATCCATGCCACTAAGTTTTCTTTACGGCCTCGGCGCGGACGCAGGGTTTCTTGACTGTCTTAGTTCCTTAATATGGAGTTTTCCTCCTTTTTAAGTCTTTTCAGAGGACTTTTATTTTTCCGTCTCCCCCCCACCCTTTAAGGGGACACCTTTTCCCGTTGACACTTAGCCAGGTACGTATAATTGACATTCTTTGGATCCAAACCCCACCCCACACAAACCCACCTCTCTCGCCCGTTTCCTAGGTGCTCAAGTCTCGATCTCGCCGCTCACTTCTTTCTCATTTTCTTCGACTTTTTCTGTGAAGAAATTTTTGCACCTTTTTTTTTTAGGTCCTGTTCAAAAACCCTCCCAAACCCCCCCCCCCTGCGTAACGATTGGATACGTTCCCCTTGTTTTTCTTTGTTTACATGACTCTGGAGATGGTCGCGGCTTGACCCTCATTTGCCCTTTTTTGAGAAGACCCGCCTTTCTGACTTTTTTTTTGAGTTACGAAATCAATAAGAGTGTTTCCTTCATCTTTCCAATGCCTCCTTTGCGATTCTGCCCCTTTAGGGGGGACTTTTCCTCCTTATGAAAGGAGATCTTTCTACGTTCTTTTTTAGGGAACCCTGTCCCTTTTAGTGGATGTTTTGATCTTCCTCTAGTCGGTTTAGTACTGACGCTTTTTTAGTTTTTCTCCCTTCTGTTATTCACTTTGTGTTCCGTTCACCATCGGGATTCTGCCTATTTATGCCCCTTCGGCAGTCTTCTCTGCTTTCGGGTTGTATCTCATACTCTGGATTGTCCGAAGTTCCTTCGTTTTTAGATGGAGCCGCTGGCCGGGAGGACGAAACCTTCGCCCAGCCCTTTTCGATTCTGTCCTGCCTGGTTTTTTTGCCTTTGATTCCTTTCCATGGCTTGGAGCTTTCGGATGGAGCTGCGTTTTCTATTTTCGCGCCTCGTAAACTTCCTCTCACTTTTGGCCGAGCTCAGGTTTTTGCCTTTTTTTTTTCCCTTTTTATCCCCCCCCTCGACCGGTTTATAATCACCCTTTTTCTTTTTCCGTGCTCGCTTACGCGTTGTCTTTTCCCGTGAGTTTTTTTGCCACTTTCGCCGTCAATTCTTTTTCCGACTTGTTTTTTCTCAGGCGAGATTCCTCCTTTCTTTTTCTTTCAGACGGGGCACCAAGGGAGGTTTTGCCCTTGTGCTGGGATCTAGGTCTCATCTTCCTTTCCCTTTTTTCCTTCCATGATTTTTATAAAGCTTTCTTTCAACTTTTCTTGGTCTGGTTCCTGAGGCTTTGATTTTCTTTGTCTTCCTTTTTGAAGCTTTTTATAAATCATGTAGTTCTTTTTTTTGATGATTGCCTCTCTTGAAGTCGCTTTTTCCTTTTTCTCCCTCTTGGAGCTTCAATATTTTTTATCCCTTTTTTGTCCTCCCTTTTGCCCCCCCTGGTCTATTTCACCCTTCCTTTTTTTTTTAGTTTTCCTGCTAGCCGGACTCCTTTTTGTTCTTTTCTCCTAAGCTCATCGAGATCCAGTTCATCCTTCTCTGCCCTCGCAGATCCTTTTTGTAACTTCCCCTCGGCTTTTTCCTTTTTTTACCCTAGAGGCGGGACGCTTCTTCCCCCGGCCCCGTAATCTTCTTTCGAGCAATGCGCGGATGCCAGTTGATCTCCTCAGTAAGGCTAGGTTGTTTGCATTTTTTTTTTCCCGGGACGCGCCGTTCTCCGCCACATCCTCCTTGTTAGTTTCGTATTAAGTTTTACTTTTCTCTTGAGGTTAGATTTTCTTTCCCCTTCTATTTTTTTATTTACTCTTAAGCCATGACTTTTTTTCCTGATATATTTCAATTCCCTCCCTTCGAGCTTTTAATAAAAGTTGTCGCTTCTTTCTTTTCAGTCCCCCCGATGTACCCCCTTGAAGTCCTCATTAAGCTATGTGCAGTAATTCGAGCCTTTCCACGTTCTCTTCCTTCCCTTTGGATGTCCTTGGTAGATTTCTCTGCCATGAGATTTGTGGCAAAATTCCTTCTAATTTTTTTTCATATGAATCTATTTTTCTCCTTTAGTATAACCCTTTCAGGAGCCCTCTCCTAGAAATTTCTCTAGTTGTTTTTTTCTTCAATCTCATTGAAACTTCTTCTTCCGTGTCTTATCACCCCCCCCCTATAGCTGGAGAGACAAGCTCCCTGCTTTCTTATTTTCATGACTCTTTTTATCCCTTGAGCTGGGATTGCCCCCTTCCTTTTTAAATGGTGAGATGCACTTTCGTTGACAAAGTCGCAGGAAAGTCTTTCATTGTAACCCCTTCAATCCGGAATTTAGTACACCGAGCCTCTTTGAACAACAGGTAGAGTATTTAGTTGCTGATCCCCTGGAAATGTAGTTCCGTGCATTTTAGGGATGAGCCTGCAGTTTGGTCCCAATTTTGTTCTTCTTCTGAAGATGAGGTTTTTTCGAAGTTCTCCCCCAGTTGTGAGCAGGTCTTTTCTCGTTCCCCTTCAACTCTCGATACAGAGGACCCCCTATTCTCTTATCTTTCTTTGCTTGAACGCGCGCCCTAGTTTCCCCTCCTTTTCGTTGTTTTTTTCTCCGGATAGTTCCTCACTGTTTTCGCCTTAACTCATGAGCGGAAATTTTCTTCTTTAAGATGCTGCTCTGGTCCTTTTATTATGCAAATTCCGCCTTTAGTCCGGCCGGAGAGATTTCGCTCTACCCCCGGTTTGTGAATAATCTTTGCCCTTTTTTGACGCGAGAAGCCGATCCATGTCCGTTTTCTTACTTTTCCCTCCAACTGTTTAGCAAGAATCAGGTCATTTTTTTTTTTCCCTCGGGGCCCCCCTTGTCCTGAAGAGGAAGTTTTCTTTTTCTTCCCCTTCTGTTTCAACCCTCCGATGATGGGTCCGTACGGTAGAAGCACCCCTTTTTCTTTCAGATATCTTGTTAATACTTGTTTTTTTGCTTCTAGTCTTGGTCGTCTTTTCCCCTGGGAGATAAATTCTTTTACCTTCGTCTTCCGGCCTCGAAGTCAGAGGCACCTGACCATCCCTTTTTAGACCGAATACCTTAGGGGCCGGTGTCACTTGGCCCCCGCAGATGCTTGCCGGCCCGTATGGAAACTTCTCCAGATTCGGCAGGAGTTTCTGTCCTACTCCTCCCCATTTCTGATTCGTTTCAGCGCTTGATTCCCAACCGCTCTCAGATCGCTTTTTGGACGACCTTCACGCCCTTTTCATGTTTTTTGGCCCCTTCTCCCTCTTTTTTCCCCTAGCCAGCCTTCCCCAATGTCTGATCGCTTCTTTCCCTACACCCCCCACTGTGCTGTCAACCTGACAGCACGCACTCCTCTTCCCTCTGTATAAGTGTAAAGCAGGGAATAGCCATTTCCTGAGTCTTCCCCCCCTGGGAAGATTCTCCTCGCTTTTGTCCGCGAATGAACCGCGATCCCATCCTTTCAACCAACCCGCCTCTCTTCGTCACCCCGCCAAGGCGCCTTCGTCTTTCTCCTGACCCCTCGGCTGCCCTGCTTTTTTTCTCTCCTAAGCCATCTCACCGTTTTTTTCACTGCGCCTTCCTTAGGTTGTTTTTCTCCTTTCCTCTTTGGTCTCCCTTGATCTAGCGACTTGACTTGCTCCCGTTTCCTTCACAGAGAGAACAAGTTCTTGATTTCAAGGTCATGTTTCCCCTCCGGCGGCTTTCCCTCTTTTTGTTCCTGCAGGATTTTAAGCCTCCTCACACATGGTAGAGGTATGATCCCGGAAGCTTTTTTTTTCACGTCCCAGTCGATTCTATTCCGACCAAGCCGACGTTTGCTGGCTACACGTTTGATCAAGAGAGGATTGATTCCAGTTTTTTAAGTTGACTACGACTGTAGCGATGCCCCTCCCCTCCAAAAGGGCTGGGCCCATTTCCCTCCTGCGTTCCCTAATCGGGGCTCTCAGAGTAGGAAAGTAAACTTCCCCCCACCTTTCATTCTGATCTTTGGGAAGGGGACGAGGCCAGTTCTCCCCTTTTGACCGTTCTTTAAATTTGCAATCCGATTGGAACACCTTTCTTTCCATTTTACACTTTAAACCCTCTTCTCGATGGCCCCCCACAAGATCTTTCCTCCCTTTTTATCGCACGCCGGACATCTCTCTCGGCACTAGGCCAAGGTTTTAATAGCCCTCCACCCAATGCGACCCCCGCGACCTTTGTTTCAGTCCCAGTCTGGCTTTTGGTTCTATAACTACCCTTCCCCTATCCTCCCGCAGGACTTCAAGGTCCAACGCCCCTTACGGCGTTCTTCAGCCATCGATTCTTATACGCCTTCAGAGCAGATTTCCTCGTCCCTTTTTTGCCTCCCCCATTCCTTAGTTCCTCTCCTCTTGCTTGAGATACCCAGGTGCTGTTTTTTTACGTCCCTCACGAAGCGTTTCCTGTCATACGACGACTTGTGAAGACTCCTCGTTTCTCCTTTCCGAAGCAGACTTCCTTTTTTTTTACCTTCCCCAGCCGACTTAGCCGGTCCATCTTGAACTGTGCCCTTTAAATTTTTCTTATACGAGACCTTGCTTCGCTATGTATGATCTCACCGGTCCGCCTCCCAACGTGACCTGCGTTCCTCCCTCTCTTAAACCTTCCTCGCCGGTTTCCGAGATTTCTCGCTTTCCCTATGCTTTCTCCCCAAGGCAGACCCTTCGAGGGCTTTCCTCTCACCAATTTTCTTTCAGAAGTTAAGCCTCCCTACGGACCCTGACGTCTTCATCACGTTCGAGTATTCCGCGCCTCCCCTCTAGAGGAGGTTTTTCATTTCTCCCCCGAGAACCCTCCCCTCATAGGTTCTCTCCCCTCTCGAGCAGACCAGTCCGGATGGACTTTCCCCCCTCTCCACTTTTTCCCTTTCCCCCCAAACGTCTTCCTCACCGTTTTAGTTCCTTGCGTCTTTGAAGGGTTAACCCGTTATCCCCTGTTCTTTCATCTCCCCACCCACCGGTTCTTCACTCCCGCTCCCTTCTTTTTGCTTTGTCTCCCTTTTTGCTTTTGGCTCGGGTTCCCCAACCCTTAGATAAAGACTTTTTTTCGTTCTTTCCAAGCTCCTTTCAAATACATCGAGACCCAATTTTCATTTTTCTTTTACTAGTTTCCACGGTTTTTTTTGAGTCTCATGTGACAGGCGTGATAAAGCTCTCTCATCTTTTTCAATCACCCCCTTCTCCCTAAGCAGGGCCCTTCCAACCTACCAAGCTGTCCCATCCACCTTGCAACCCTTCCGTTTTCTTCCTCAGTGCTCTTCCATGATGGACTCTTATAGGGCACTTTCCCCATTTTTTCCTGGCGTCTCACGAACGGTGTGTAGTTTTTTACCTACTCCCTTGAATTCATCACAAATCCCTTTTCTTTCTTTCCTTTAGTTTAGACCCTACAATCCGTACTGCCTGCGACATTCACTCAGGTCTCTTTCCCGCCCCATCCCCCTTTATGGAATCCAACCTTCCTTTCCCTCCTTCGAGACGATAGGCTTTCCTTTCCTACGCGCAATCCAAAGTCTCCCAGCTTCTCCCCTGCGGCTGTCCCTTTTCTTTCTTTTCCCTCGAACCCTTTTTCTTCGAACGCCCCAAGACCCCTTTTTCTCCCCCACCAGTTTGGGGTTTCGATGAGTCCCTTTTTTTCCGGCTTTCAGAAATTTGCGTAGTATGTTCTTAAGTCCGAATTTAGCTTTCTTCCGCTGCCCCTAGCTCCTTCGTCCCTTCCCTTTTTAGCTCCCCAATGATGCCGCTTGATCTGTCATTCTCCCCGAGCTCGGCACTTTCGCGGTCCTCCTTTCTTCTTCGGTAACTCAGTTGCAGCCTCTTTTCTTCCCCGAATCAGTCCTATACGAAATTCTCCCCTTTCTCCTCGGCCGAACCTAGCGTCACAGACCCTTCTCCCTCTTCTTGACGAAGACCTTCCCCCTTTACGTTTCTATAAGTTTTACAGACCCCCAGGTAGAGCTAGTGCTTTCCTCTCCCCTCATGAAGAAAACGCACCCACCTTTTCCCTTATGAAGCGCCCGAAATCCCCCTAGAAAACTGCCCTTCGTTCACTTCTTTCCTCCGAAATGGGTTTTTTTTCCTGAGCCCTTTCCTTTTTGCTGCCGTTAGAACCGATTCCGTGCCCTCCTAGCTCGCGCCCTTCCTATTTCCAAAGTCTGGCGCTTGACCCGTTCCGCCCTGCGCCATCAAAGCATTTGTAAGGGCATGATCCACACGTCACCCGGCCCTCCCCCATCCTCCGTTTCTGCCGACGCCCCTCGCATTCCTTGACTTAGTCTTTCTTTTTTGAGACAGGTGAACTATTCGGAAGTAACGCTTCCCCTTCCTTTTTTTTTTTTTCCTTCCGTCACGTGCCCTGATTTGGCCTGCGGTGCTCCATCCATCCTTTTGCTCTTGTTACTCCTACTTTCTTGGAAAGACCTACCGGCAGGACACCCCACTTCCCTCCTGTGCTTTCGATCGCTCAAAGTAGAGACCCGTATGGGACCGTTTTCTTTAACGGGTGGACACCCCTCGGTTTTTCGACGCCCCTACCCCCTCCCTTCTTTCTTGCATTTTTCTTTTTTAGGACAATACTCCCCCTTCCCCGATGCTGTGTGCCTAAAACCAACTTAACAGATTTTTCTTCAAAAA
>Ga0179591_1377744_pt1 | contig 10967 bp, 9 predicted proteins | sample CZOMad2_1_08_16f_FD_182891 | JGI IMG/M metagenome (GOLD analysis project Ga0179591, IMG submission 182891) | Vadose zone soil fungal communities from Angelo Coast Range Reserve, California, USA - CZOMad2_1_08_16fungal (PacBio error correction) | ecosystem: Environmental > Terrestrial > Soil >... | reverse complement strand
ACGCCATCTGGCGCATGTCATTTATGACATTAACATCGCGGCTTTGGTTCACTTGTTTCTCGCTGTCTCGGTAACTAGTTTTGAAAGAACTTTTTCCCTAGGAAGAAAACAGATTTTCCGCAACACTAGGAGTGAGGTTTCGCATTTGCGCAGAGTTTTCATTTCCGAGCTTCTTTTGATTTTTCCTTTCGTTCGGGCCCTCCGGAGGCGACTGAAGGTCATTGTTACGACTCGGGTGAAGGGGTTCCCCTTTTCGTGACCCTTTATTCTTTTTGAGACCATTTGAACAAAGAAAGTAGCCATTTCCCGCGCCCTGCACTCCTACGAGTTCACGAGAGCCCTTTTACTTTTCTGTGATCGGAGGGGAAGGCCTTCTGCAGAGAGTCGGTCTCCCCCCTCGTCTCGCCCCATTGTTCGGAGTTTTGTGCCCCCACCCCGGCGGAGAGAGCAGTTGCTGAAGATGCACGCCCTCTTCCTTACTTTTACCTTTCCCCCCCTAGCGTTCCTCGGATACACCGGCTCTCCCGCTTCGCGTGCGGTGCTCTTTTTTTTTTGAAAGTTCCCTACAAGGAATGTGTACACCGACCCTTCGTCGTTGTCAAATTTCCTCTTCAAATCCCCGTGTGTCAGACACTCGTCAGACTCACGTCCGTTACTACTCCCTTTTGAGCCCGTTGGTCTTCTTCTTGAGTGCGTTAAAGGATAATCGCGGAGAAAACACGCCCCCTCCTCTCGCACTCCCGTTTTCCTCGCCCTTCACGACTGACCGTTCCCCAGCACCACCGACGCCCCGCTTTCTTTTTTTTAGTCTAATTTTTTTTTCGAAGAGTGGGCGTTTGAAGGAGCGGTGCAGTCTCCCAATGCTGTCACCTGTTGCCTCTCCACCTCAGTTTTCCGTACTCCTGTACACCTTTTCGAATTGTTTTGGGATCTTCGTTTTGAGCGTCTTTTAAACCCTTTTTTTTCTTGTTCTCTCTCTCTCCTCTCGACGTTAGGTGGAGCTCGATCGCGTGTACCGACCCTTTTTGTCCGGCCTTCAGCCGGGCTTGCATACTGTTAGCGGCCTTTTGAATTTTTTTCCGTTATGTTACGCAGGGGAAGGGAACTAGTTTTTCCCCCCTATATGCTTGTGCCTCTTCGAAAGACTTTCCACTCACTTTCCGCTGTTTCTCGAGTACGCGCTGCGGTCGTTTAGAGCTCGGTAGTCGGTGAAGTGGTAGACGCGGTTTGGTTCAGCATTACCTCTCCGTCAGGGGATGCGCCTCACTTTTCCCAGCGAAAGGAACTCGGTAGTAGCGATCTTCCCACGACCCCCCCCCTCCCTTCACCCCCTCGGGTTTCGGCACCTTTTTCGGTCGGAATCTCACCCTTGGTCCACGTGACGCTGCTCGGACCGTTTTTAGAGAGAGAACGAATCTGCTGACCTCTTACCCTTGAACTGAGGTTGGTGCATTTTCCCCGGCTGAACGAAAGGCATCAAATTTGCCCCGGATGTGCAGTGAATGACCGCCCCCCCCCCGTGCTCCCCTCCACCTTTCCCTTTGTTGCAGGGGATCATGTTTTGCTATTTCCATGTTTTTAGATGACCGATTGTTTTCCCAACTATGGGCGTAGATAGTTGGATCGCCTGCACTTTATTCCCCCTGCGGACTCAGGCACAACCCCGTGCAAACATTTTTCTAATCCATGGGAACTATATATCTCTCAGTGGTTTGTGGATGAAACCCTTTCCTATACGCGAATTGCTGTGATTATTTTGTGACCTATGTTCAGCCATGAACCAATGGCTGCCCATACGTTTCCCAGCCTCTGGGGGAACCATCCCCTTGATCATCGACATCCCCTATCCATCGCTTCATTTAGGCGCAAATTACAAGTTGCTAGTGCGCAGCGTTGCAGGCGACGGAAACACTTCCATCTTCGTCACCTCTCCCCCCGTTCTCATTCTTCCATTGGCCTCCCTCCCTCCCTCTCCGCCCTTCTCTCCCCCCACTCCTCCCCTTCCTCTTCTCCCTCTATTCTCCACCCCCCCCACCCCTTCTCCTCCCTCACCCCAAACTCATCCCCTTACCCCCTCCATACTACTCTTTTAAAACTCCTCTCCCCCCTGCCATCTCTCCTCTCCTCCAAATATATTCACTCCCTAGAAACCTATATCTCTCCCCCCCTCCACCCCACACCCTCCTCTCTCTCTTCTGCACCCTCACCCACCTCCCCATCACTTCAGCTTATTGTTCGAGAGTTAACAGACCAGCCCAACACCTTAGATCTCTTTGCTCTCGTCTACTTTTCTGCCCGATTGCCGTTCTCCTCGCCTAAACTAATTTCCGTGTCAAGGGATACAAGGATCCCTTCCTCCGCTGCACCTTCCGACGCCCACTGTTTTGCCGTGGTCCCTCTAATGAGGCGGGCCGCGGTACTTACTTTGCTTTTTTTTAACTGGGCGGAGTGCAGCTGAACTCCGCGCCCGGCTACCCCTGGCTGCGTGTACCGCGTTGGACCCCGCTTCCTTTCAAAGTTTCACCCAGAGCATCTACTGCTCGTACCTTATTCTCATAGGAGGTAAGATTGTTCGTGGGCCCCTGCATCCCTTTGGCAAATCTTTTTCGAGAGGCGAACGACCTGCGTTTCTTCCCTTCAAGAATTTGCGCATCGCTCGTCTTAAGCCCTAGTTCTCAGTTTTTTTGGCGATCCAGTTTTTTTATGGTATTGAGATTCGGTGTACCCTCAACGTCTCTCTCCTCTACAGGGCGCATAGCGTCCCAGAACGCCGTCCCCCAGCGTGAGGTGGGTGACTTCTTTCGTCCTTCTCTTCTTTTTTTTTTCGCTTGTCCTACCTCCTGCGTCGGTTTAATTGCCCCTTCCCGTTACTTGAAGAAACGTTGAAAGACACCCCCAACTCCGACGCCTCGCCGACAGGCTTAACTTCTTTCCTCGTTTCTAGGAATTTCGTCCCCGTTCCCGTTCAGGGAGGTAGTGTTACCTCCAGTAGGTCCAGATGTTTTCACGAGGCATGGTCCCCCCTGGTAGACCCTTCTTCTGACGACATTCTCCCTGTGTTCTGAAAATAACGTGACCGGCAATGGCTTGTTCCCTATGCGGTTCGCATGCCCGAACGGGATCGAGGGCAGGACGAATTTTTTCTTTCACAAGACCAGTGCGGGGAGTCCCCTAATGGACGAGTACTCGCTTACAGTACTCGCGATCACTTCGGCGCCCTCTGGCAGGCGAAAAACACAAGAACCCCCGGTTTCTCTGAGTTTCAGACCCCTCGTTCGCATCACCCCCCCGCCCCTCTCGACTATATTCTTGGGTTTATAGTATGACTCGCCGGGGCCACTTTTGTTCCCTTTCCCGCGATAGCAAGTGCGTCAGTAATAAAGTAGGTAACCATTCAATCACGTCCCCCTTTTCGACGCCCGCGACGGCTCGTCGAAGTCTTCACCAACGCTCTCTACTGAGCCCATACTACCTTGCATTGTCCCCCCCTGCTACACGTGGGGTGTTAGCGTTTCGTACTCTCTCGCGATCTCGCACCTGAGTCCCTCGCGGGTCCCACTCCTAGGGATCCCCCTTCCCTCCGGATTTTAACTACTAATAACTTCTTCTCCTGATGGAGGATGAGCATCTTTTAAGAAGAAAGTTTTGTTGAGTATAGCCCCCCCCTTTATCCCTCCAGCTTTCATGTCTCTTAGTCTGAGGTGCCAAATGTTTAAGGTTCAGTTTTTCTCTCGGTGAGACGTTTGAACGTCTCTCCCCGAAGATAGAGATCCTTTTTCCACGTAAAGCCAACCAACAGGTGGAGCGGTTCATATCTTCTTCGTCGAGGTTCCTTTCTCAGGCTGACTCATTTGGGGCCACGTCGTCTTTCTCGAGTTTCATGAGTTCGCTTTTTTGTGATCGAGGTAGCAGGAGTGTTTCCCCAGCGGGCTCGTTTGCACTTGATGTCTTCTCTCAAGTCCGGGACTCGCTTTTCTGGAAGCTTGGTTCCTTCAAGTCTTTTTTTTTAACTAGTAAAAAGTGGGAGATTGACGTCTTGAATTGTCCCCTTATGCGACCGATTGTCGTGACCACCTTCGCTCGGCGCGGTTGGTGTGGTCCTCGGGCTCTCTCCTCCCCAGGGTAGGCTGCCCGTATTAACCCTTTTCCGTCTTCTCTGTACTTATCGAACGTTCCTTTCGGTCCCTCTCTTGAACCGGTAGAGGTTGCCTCAGGAGCGGGTAGTTTACATCGTATCCCCGGTTGGAGCCTTCCGAAACGCTGCCAAGTTGCCATGCGAGTTGCAGTCATGGTCAGACCCACTGTCCTACCCACTTTCGTCCGATCAAGGTTTGATTTTTAGCCCCCCCTTTTGTGAAGACCACAAGGGATGTCTCTGCCCTCCCTCGTACATCTGTTACGAACAGAGATTTTCTTTCCAGAAGCCAGCTTACTCGAGATAGCCCGTTTTTCCGACTTTCCGCCCCCTAACAGTGACTACTCCTTCCCTCTTGCTTCTTTCATTTCAGTATGCATTAGTTGGTCTTTTCCTTCGGCCTGACCCGCTTGTAGGCAGGCTGCTGATTTGAACTTTTCTCGTACCCCTCGCACCATGACGAAAGTCGTTGAGTTCTTCACCACGGACCCACGACATGGGAAACCCCTTCGTACGTTTTCGTCCTGCTTCATGTCCATGTGCCTGGCGAGAGACTTAAGGTTCTTTGTTAGACCACGGATCATTTTACCTCTCCCCCGTTGTTTTTTTTATATCCAGTAAGCAGGTTAAAGTTCCTTGCTTGTATTTTTGTGATCTTAGAAGAACTTGCAGAACCGCTCGGAGTCTTTTCTCATTATGATTTCGTAGAACTCCACCCAACACAACCCCCCCAACCCACCCCCACCCCACAACACACCCCCCCGTGATTAGACACAAGCACCCCTCCCCATATTATTTGTTCGCGTCAGCGAAGTAGGATTTGCGAGCTAGTTTGTTTTCTTCCGTGTTGTCCTCGTGTTTTTCGCCGCGGGGTTTAGAGGCTCTTGCGCAGTTAGGAGCAGTACATCAGCCTCTCCCCAGGAAACGTAAAGTCCGGAGCTTAGTAAACGGCCACAAGAGGGTCGAGTTCCAGTTTGCCGAGGTGAACTCGTCCCTTCTTAGCTCCCCGTCCTTCGCCTTTTCCTTTCAAGGGACGTCAGGCCTGAACTGGCAATTCCCCGTCTAGGGAGGGGGGCGGATTTCGGAGACGTTGGGTATTCGACTTTTTGCAGGTCTTTTGTTAAAGCTCGACGGCATATGTTCGCTCTTGATTTCTCCCTTTGATGGTTGACGTGCACGTCTCGTTTCGTTTTTTGGTTTTTTTTTTGAGAAAGAGGTCCGATGACAATTTTTGCGCTGATCGAGTGGCTTCCACCATCTCGTCGTTCCGCCAGTCAAGGTATTGCACTTATGTGAATTTTTTTTTACAGACGCCCCCCCACCCTTCAAGAAACACACTTCTCTGCGAGGGTTCCCCAATGGGCACTCTCCCCCTTGCCCCTCTGAAGTTTGTTGATTCTTTGGCCTTTTTGGGATCACTTCAGAGCCCTTTTTGCTTCCTTGTGTTTTTAATGATTTGTTACGCCCCCCCGGCGTTGCCGAGCAACCAGATTTTCCCCGACACGATATAGGGGTCTACGATCGCCCCATTTTTTGTAACCCTATTCCCCTCGCGTGGGACCATGACAAGTCACCCCCCTTCCCCCCGTTGATCTCTCATCCCCAAGTTTCATTAATTTAACCCAACGAGCCGAGGCACGCAACATGATGCCCATTCGTAGCTTAACTCTCTTTAAATGACACCTTTTATTCCCGTACGTTACAAGCGGACTTCGACGTCCAAGCGTCTACGTACTCTACCGTAATTCCGTCAGTTTTCTCCAGTGCATTCAAGGATGAACCCCCCTTCTCAGTCCCTGAACCCGTTTCAGCCACATGCGGTATTTTGGGAGACTTCTTTTTTTCAGCGTGGTCCGTGTACGTACCCGTTATGTGACCTTAGGGAGAAGGAGCCTCCCCTACGTTCTACCTGGAGCGTTACGGCGACCGCTTTTTACGTTTTATTCTTTTACCTGAGCTTGCATTTTTTGAAGATTAGGCTTCAGCTCTTTTTCCCTTTCGTTGGGGCGCCTAGAGTCCCCGGTTTTGATCCGCTCCAGAGCCTTCTAGTTGCGCACGGAAATTCCCGCGTAATCGCCGCGCCCGACCGCACATTTCCCCTCGTTGTTAAGCGGGCCCTTTCTCCAGCAGGTATTCGCGGAGTTCAAGGAGTTTAACCCATTTTCCTTGTTTTTGCCGCCATTGCCTAAATTATCACCGTCTCTCTCCTGAGTCTCGTGAAATTTTATCCAATGTCTTCTTCGCGGTGTTTGAGTGTTCTACGAGTTTTTGCAGACCTTTCTCGGAAGTCATCGTTGAAGCCCATCTTTGTGACCCCACGTGCGTTACTTTTCCTGCCTTCCACTCTGGCATTCCTTTTCCCAAGTCACATGCGTTTGGCGAACGCGTCTTTTGGCGACCTGACGCCGGCGTCGTTTCCCGGTGACGTTCTGGCACTTTTATCTTTCCGTTCCGTCTGCTAAGAGGATCGGTCGTGTAGTATTCTTTGGTAGTTTTTTCACCTTTTCTTTCATGGGAGCATGTCTTCAGCCTCCCCTTCCTTTAACCCCCGTGTAGCGTTCACTCCCCCTTTGTCGTTCTGAGTTAAAAATTTTGACCCTTGAGTCCATGTCTCTGCGGTTCTACTTCCCCTCATTTTTCCATGATTTTCGCCAGGAGGAGAACGTCCCCTGCCGGGGCCGTATTCCCTTCCCCTTTCTTCGTTCCCGAAGCAGGAGTCCAAGAGACCCCATCGTTCCTTCCCCACGTGATGCGATGTCGCAACCACAATTAATGAGAGAATAGCGTTATACAGTTTCTCAGCACCAACATTCCTCTCATTTCCCGACACTTCGAGGGAGTAGGCGTGAAAGACGGTTCACTTGCCCAGCCGTTCCTGGGTGGCGTCTCCCCCTCGACCTAATTTCTCGACTTCCCTTCCCCTGTCGATCGTAACTAATATGAGAGCCCGCGCCCGCGGCAATCTCGTGCCCAACTTTTTTGCCTGAACTAAGTTTGCTTGAGGAACCCTTCCAACGTGGTGTGTGTAGTTCCCTATTTCTTTGCTTGGAAGCGTTACGAGTTCCTCGCGCACCGCTGAGATTTGACCGGCCCTCCTCTTTTTCCTCCTACACCCTTTTAGACGCATGCGCCGATGATGTCGCAGAATACCTGTTTGTCTGATAGATATGACGATCTCTCTGCGCCTTTCCGGATTTTTTCTTTCCACCTGCTGGGGCTTCAGTTGGTCGGTGATGGTTTCTTTTTGTGTTCCGTGCTAAATTCCAGTCTCCCGAGCCTCGAAAGCCGGGTACCTTAAACCTTCTTATTGTAAACCGCATTTATTAGGGCGGAGCGCCTTAATCTGGGCCCTATCTTCCCCCGCGAGCGCGCGACTAGCCTCGGGTACTTTGGTTACCTTTGTGATTTTTGCAATCATTATGCGTCACGTGGAAAATTCCCCACGGGTCCTAGGATTCCGGTTTCTGAAGCCACCTTAGCCTTAATAGTTACCCTCGACTCCGGACCCCGGTTTAGAGTGCGACTCTAAATGGCCTGATGAGAAACTGATTGTCGGTAAACCTCTCGCTATTTCTTGCTGTTGGCTTTCTACCCCCGAATTTACTCGCGACCCGCATAGATATTGTGGAAAGGCCCCCCGCGACGCACACCCGTTAGAGGACTACTTCCTTCCTAAGAGACCAACCGATCCTTAGAAACCCGGAAGCCCGCCGGGGACACCTCGTTGGGGACGGATCCCTTTCTGTAAGAAACCCTTGTCGGTCCTATCCAAGACTCCGACGAACGGGAAGCGATGAAGTCCGGGTGGCTGAACCCCGCATAAGACATCTTTTTCGGCCTAACCAGCATAGGACCCAGTTTTCCCGAAATTGCCTGTTTTAGAAATCTTCCATCTACGGACATTTTTGTTTCTACCCCCCCCCTAATCGAGCAACTCACCTTGGCCTCAGCGATTTCGCCCTACGCCGTTCAACTCATATAGATGACAGTCCTCCTTCCCGATTTCTTTCGTTTCCCTTTCCGGATTTCAGTCGACCACTAGATGACCGTGTTTTTCTTCACCGAAAGCGTCATTTATTACACGTGAAACAATACAGTGCGAGACCTACCCCCAGTCCTTGCGAACCCCACACTTTCTCCTCTTACTGGCCACCCAAGTCGATTTTTACTCAGGATACGTGTCTCCTTGCCTCCTATCCCTTTACGGGTATTTATATTAGGGACGCTGTTTTTACCCCCCTCCAATGTTAGTCTCGCATGCATTCCGCGCAGCCAAAGGTTATGATGCCCCTCGTCATGAGCCGACGACTTCCTCTTTTCTACCGTTTTCACCTCATTTCTTCTTTAGTTTAGGTTAGCACCTCGCAGCTCGCTTACCCTCACCCCTACCTAACTTTTGTCTAGTTAAGACCAATGGCTCGATACGTTCTGTCCCTTTTTGGATGTCTTCCCGCTCTCTTGGGGTTCAAGCCGCTCTCAGCTTCCCTTTTTAGAAGTCGCTTGTTCCTCAAGCCCAAGTGCCCACTAACCCTTTTATTCAGAGGAACCCCTCTTTACTCAGAACAACGCCCCCATGGTCGGTTTACAGTGTTCCCTACGTTCCCGTAATCTTCATCTGGGAGGATCCGTGACCCTTGAAGGCACACCTCACTGTGAACGTTACGTCGGAGTCGAACTGAATAGACCTGAGCCGCAGGATCAAGTTTTAGGATCCTAAGTTGGTGTCATGTTCGTGAGCTTCAGGTTCCTACATGCTCTCTGCGCTTCATTACTCCTTTTGATTTTTTATGGGTGCTAAACCGTTCCGTTTCCGTGCCTCACTCGATACGGTTGAAACTCTTCTTTTTCGATGCAAAGCTGCAACCCTTCAGAAGTGCATGTCCGCTAGGTTATCCGTACAACAGGTTTAGGTCTTCCATGAAGGTCACAAGGCTCGAATCTCGGAAGCTTCCTGGTCCTTTTCAAGGTATCTTTTCTTTCAGGACGCTGAACTTCTTTTCAATCAGGTTTGTTCTTTTTGGAACCCGAGAGGTCCTAGTATAAAGAGTACCCGCACTATCTCCCTTGTGGCCCACGGGTGGTTGGTTTCCCCTTTTCTGTCACACGGACAGCTCGGAGATTACTCGTTCTTCCACAAATCCCTAGATGTCCCAGCCCCGATCCTACTTGAACTTCATTTTTTATAGACCTATAGTTTTCGATCGAACCCCCGTGCGTGCTTTCGAATTGATCCGTGTCACCCCTCCTTCCCATAGCTATACTCTTTCTTGTGGAACCGTGTGCAGTCGCGTTAGAAAAATGAAAGTCGTCGCCACACGTGCAGCGTTTAAATACTGCCGTCGGGGCAGTAGAAGATACCCCCCCAACAGGGCACGTCCTTACCAGAGTAAATGAAAGACCAATTATGCCTAGTCCCTAGTCACCCAGGAGTTCTCTCTTTTTTTCTATGCATTCGTGATTCGGAATTGCCTACTTATGACGGTTGAGTAATTCGCCCGTAGCCCAAGGGTTGTTTACGCTTCTGCCGAACGCCACTTCCCCCCCCCGTCTCCGTCCCGATATGAGAATTCTGAGGACCTAGGACTTCTCTTAGAGGGGCTTCTCATGAGTCTAGATAGCAGGCCGAGGGCGCGTTTTGCAAACCACCGCGCGACCTCCATCCCGGCTGACTCTTCTGTGGAGAAATTCGGACCTGCATCTTCCACTCAGCGCATGCCATATGAAAGTTCGATTGACCGCCGCTGAAGGTTGGAAGGGCCTTTTTTTACTGTTGCAAATAGTACCTCCCCCTCCCTTCCCTCTCGACCGTCCGACACATAGTGCCCTTTTTGCTCCTCGCCTCCCCTGCCCAGCTGGAATATTAAGAGTTCTTCGTTTTTTCTTTTTCTTTCTCCCGAGGAGCCGCCCTTTACCTTTTTTCCTTCCGTTTTCCGAAAGGGGTAGTACTCCCCTGTCCTCCTTTACTTTTTCGCCCCTATTTTTACCTCCTTACCCGACCCCCTAGAGACGCCTTCCCCGTTAGCTTTCCTTTGAGTGCTTTCCTTTCTGCTGTGCCATTGCCCCTCTTCCTTTTTACCAGCATTATTAAGAGTTCCACTCGTGATCCATTGTTATGGTTTCCCCCCCTGAGGCGAGAGGGATCCTTTTTCACGCCACGTCCCCCCTTCGTCACCCCCCTCATCCCTTTTCGTCGTCACGAGTTGTTCTGTACACCCCTTCCCCTTTCCCCGCTCCCCGTTTAGATCAGCCCCGGCCTTCCGTACAAATTAAAGTTCATATTCTTTTGCAGTAACCGACCTTGGCATACTCTTGCCTGGCTCTCTCCTCCGATCTTTTCCTCACTTTCCCCCACTGAGCACTTTCACTCCGGACACCAGCCCTCAAATTCTATCATGACCGGATAGAACCAACCGTCCGAAGATCGTAAGCGCCAGGTCCGCCAAGAGGTTCCGACCTGACCATTTTATGGAAGATCCCGCGCCATTCGATATGTCGCCTCGGCGTCGTTTGTGCACCCCTAAATGACGCTTAGAACTTCCAAAGGGGTCCTTTTTAGTCAGTCAAAGTGCTCTCCCCCCGTCATTACTGAAAAGATCCGATTCATAGTCACTTTTCTCCTTCCGAGGTCGGTCCAACTGCTGCCCCTCTGGACCCCCCATCCGGCTCTCCTTGTCTTTACTCCCCGTGGTTGAGCTTTGCTCGTGCTCTCTCTCCCTCTCGTTTACCTTCGCACCTCGCTCCCTTTTCCCCCCAGAGAGATTTAGGACACGACCTCTTAGTTTATCTTCTGGAATACCTTTCTCCTCCGTTGTTTTGTTTTTTTATTTTTGAT
>Ga0179591_1356033_pt1 | contig 10967 bp, 10 predicted proteins | sample CZOMad2_1_08_16f_FD_182891 | JGI IMG/M metagenome (GOLD analysis project Ga0179591, IMG submission 182891) | Vadose zone soil fungal communities from Angelo Coast Range Reserve, California, USA - CZOMad2_1_08_16fungal (PacBio error correction) | ecosystem: Environmental > Terrestrial > Soil >... | reverse complement strand
CCCGCCGATTCTCTTTTTGTCTTATAACGGCTTGAAGGAGAAGTCCGCCAGGGACCCCACGCCCACCCTCCCTTCCTTCGCTCCCTTCGAGCGGGGCTTCCTGTTTTTTTCCTAGTCCGAACGAGACTTTTTTTTTCTGAACATTCCTGCTAGGCTACGAGCTGCAGACTTCACCCCCCTCCTTTCTTTTGCGAGGCCGAAAAAGGGCGCCTGACCTTTTTTTTCCGCGTTTTTTGTACCCCGATACTTTTCCCTTTCCTTTTCCAAGGCGATGAGAGAACCTCCAAAGAATTTATGCCTCTTTTCCTTTTTCCTTGCGACGGTCCCTCATTGCAGAGGGTCCTTTTTTTTCTCTCTGGTTTTCACTCGACAGGTCGTAGAGTTATGATACCGGCCGCTTGGCGTCCTCCCTTCGACCCCTCCTCCGTGCGCCCTCCTTGTTCCTGCCTTCCTTCCCCGCGGCGATTCCTCTAAGGGATCTTGCGCACTTAATCGACACTGTCCCGGAATGATCTTTTCCTTTTTCGCGCGGCCTTTTTTTTCAGCGCCAGTTCTTTATCTAGTTTCTTTTTTTTTTGGTTCCCCCGCGCCAGCCTTTTCTACGCAAAAGCAGCCCAAGCTCTCTATTTCTGGGATCAACCTCCCGTTAGTATAAAAAATGTCGCACCTTTCACTTTTCCTAAGTTGAATTTTTCCCTGGTTAATTTTTGAGCAGCTGAAGATACGCAACGCCCGCCCGTTTCATTTCCTTTAGACATGATGTTCGCTTTTTTCTCCCCTTTGGCGTCTGGCTTTCCGGGCATATTTCTTATGGCTTCAGTCCCCCATCCGCAGCGCCCCTTTCGGAGCCCTCCAGGATTCTTCATTCTGTCCTTCTGTAAGAACTTCGAAATCGCAGCCGGAACCTGGCCCCTCTTGTCGCGACGGGCTCCCTTCCTTCCGTTTCCCTAGGGCGGAAATTTTTCTTCTTCCTTTGGTTGAAAAAACCGCAGGTGTGGATGAGCCCCCCGAGTCATGCCGTTCCCCCTCCTAGGACCGACCGAGTTATTTTAATTATTTAATCTCAAGCCCCCATAGAACTTCAGATGGCGTGACGGAGTCCCCTCCCCTAGGATCCCTTTTGAGTGTTGGGCTTGTTTTTTCCCCCATGGCGAAACCCCAAGTCTGTTCGCCGATCAGAGAAGGCCAGAAAAGCTCTCTTCCTTTCCTGCCCTAGAGCCTTCCTGAATCCGTCTCCTTTTTTTTTTTTTTTTTCTTTCTAGCTTGACCCATTATTCCGTTGGGCAGCTTTTTCAAGCGCCCTCTTGGGTGTCCCCCCCTCATTCTTTACACACGGGTTTTCTAATCGCATGCCTTTCCTGGATCCTTTCCCTCAGGACGTGACGGTCTCACCCTTCGTTCAGGTTGATTAGTCGGGTCATCTTCCATTTTTCGTCCCCCCCCAAACTTTTTACTAGCTAATCCCTTTTCGGACCATCCCTGGACGGTAGGCCCCCGTCTGCCCTTCTTTTTATGACAAGTTTCTTTATTATTCCTCCACCCCCCTGCCTCCCTTTTCCGCCTCCCCCTTTGATAAAGGGCCTTTCTTTTTTTCCTGGTCCCTTCTGCCTTTCTTCGTATCGGGATGCAATTAGAATTTGCCAATTCCCTTCTCCTTTTTCAGCTGTCTGGTTCGGTCACTTCGTTTTTTTCTCGCTTCCTTTCCTATAAACTTAAATCGGCGTCGGGCGTTGGACCGACTACCCATTTCGCTGACATTTTCTGATTAATATTTTCCTTTTTCCCCCCCACTAGTGGCACCCGGTGAGAGATCCCTTTCTTCCCTTAATAGTGACCCCCTTTGTTCTACGGCCTTCCCTTCTCCCCCTATAGAAAAAGCCCGAACCTCTTCCCAATTACCTTGGGTTCCTCGATAACAAGCATCGGTGGCGGTCTTTTCTAACTCTGACTCCTTTTTTATTACTCCTCCGTTGTTTTTTTTTCTTCTATACTGGTCCAAAGAGGGCGGACATAGTCAGACTCACACCTTCTTCCTCCGTCTTCTGGATTTTTTTCCCAAGGCGTCTTCGGCCTGATTCGGGATAGCTATAGCATGTAACGTCGGCTTCACCTTACTATTACGGCCTACTGGATTTCCCCCTTCTGTTGAACTTTCGTTTTGACGATATATTGGCGCGTCGCGCCAAATGCCTTTCAAAGTTCCCTTTTGCCCCTTCTCCCTCTCGATTGATTCCCCTTTGCTTCGGCGTTTTTCTTTCCCCATCACGTGATCCTTTTTCTCTGAAATTGATCGTTCTTTCTCAAGTTTCTAATGGCCGTCCGATATTCCCCCTTTTTCCGTCACAGTTTCTTTTTCTCTCTTACCAGGCCCCCCCCTTTTTCTTGATTTCTTTTTGCCGAATTAAGCAGAGCAGACCCTTCACTGACCGTCATCGACTTCTCCCTGAATTGTCCCTTTTTTTTCTTCTTATCGATTTCCTTTGCACCCAAGTGCCGGGACAGAGCACTACGAATAATTTCGAAACCCTCCCCCTTTCCTTTTTCCAGGCTGCCCCGCATTTCCTATTCATGGATCTCTAACCGGTCCCCCCTCATTTTTCCTTAACATCGTTTTTCACACCCCCCTTTCCTACGCAGTGGGACATTACGCGGCCCGGTCTTTATCTCACTTGAGCCCTGGGACGGTTCTTTCTTCTTGCATTTATTAGATGGCGTTTTTTCTCCCCACTTCTCTTTGGCCTAACCCCCCGCAAAGAAAATGGTAGAGCCACTTTGTCGTCGCTTAGCCATCTTGGGCTTCTTCTTGCGTTGATTTTCCCCTCAGGCACCATTGACTCTCCCTTTTTGAAGAGTTTGCGCTGATGCCCCTCTTTTCCCCAAGACAGGTGGGTTTGCGCCACACGAAGCCCGTGGACGTACGTTGTTCACCCTTTCTCTTTTGGCGCCCCCCCTTTTTCCGACGCTCGTCCCTAGGGGCTGTCCGATGTCTTTTCTGACTATCCGTCCCTTCAAGACGACAGGAGCGGCATATGGGCGGGGTCTTCAAGATTCCTTCCCCCCCCCCCCAGAGTGACCTGTAGGCACAAAATGCAGATAGAGACCCATTTTTTATGATCTTCCTCCGTTTCCCTCATCCGCCGGTGCGGAATCCCAGCTGCTACGTCACTGTTTTTTTTTCCTTTCCAGGCCGACGGCAGACTTTTGGGACGCGGATTGTGCGGCATATACCAATCACTCTGGAGCTTCTTCTTTTTATTCGCTGTCGTTTCCCCCCAGTTCGGCGCAACCCCCTTCAGAATCCCCCTTCTTTTCATGAAGAGCCTTTTTTTTTGATCCTCCATTTTTTGATTGAGGACCCCCTCTTGTCATAGAAGGATACTGCCGGCTCTGTGGCAGAGTACTCTTGGTTTCTTTTCGCCGGGATGTTCTTCTTTGCTAGAAGCTCGTCCGCCCCAGCATGCTTGGATTCTACTTTTTTGGTTTTCTCGGTCCCTCTTTCGTCTTGACCCTTTTCTTTTTTCTTCCCCCTCTCAATGTAATAAAAACGCGGAAAGGAGTGGTTCGTTTTCCCTCGCCCTTCCCCCCTTTTCCCCGAGGCGACTTTCTTCCCCCCCCCCCCAGCGCGCGGCCCTCCCCTTTTTTTGTTTGAAGCCTAGTTCTCCCCCCAACTTGTGAATTCTGAAGCTTTTTCCCCCCTGAAAGATCTGAATGGTTCAAGCACGATTTCTAGTTAGGCTAAAATTTGTTTCCCCTCCCCTCTACATATTCTCCCCCCCTCCACGATTATCCCCGCAATGTTCGTCTTTCGAGTGATACTCTAATCTCCTCTTAACCCCGGGCGACATGAAACCTGCTGGCAGATCCACTTCCTCAAGTACGCGGCGCAGATCCTCTATACGTCGGCTTCCTCTGAGCCCCCTTTTTGCTGTAGAGCTCCGAGTGGAGGGGACGTTGTCGGTGGAAAGCGGTGAAGTTTCAGGTCTTTCCCCAACGATCTCCCCTCCGCTACATACTTGTGTTGTCCTTTTTTTTTTTCCTTGGCATCCTACTCTTCCCCAATGAAAGAACAAAGCATCGTTTTCCCCGTCCCCCTTTTGCTTCCCCTGAGTCGGGTTCACCCCCAGATGTCTTCTGTTGATTTGAGCTGCCAGAAGCTTCCCTCTTGTTGACGCTTCGAAAGGATCGTCGCGTAATGGCGACGCTTCCCTTCCCCCTAGAAGGCCGGTTTGGACCCCGAGCCGAAGTTCTTGTCGTATGCGGTGTTCGGGACGTGATGAATCAGGCCTTGGTGGGTTTTTTTTTTTTGTTTCTTTTTTTTGGTCCTTAGTGCTTTTCTTCCTAACGTGTTCTCAACCCTCATGAGCTGGGATCAGCTGAAGATCCACCCTTTCCGGTGGTGCTGAAGTGACGTCTTCCCCTTTGCCCTAAGACGAGATTCTTTTCCGCTCCCTGTCGTCGGGCGTCCCTCGCCCCCTGACAAACCCTGCTCTTCTTCTTTCAGCCGAAGACGCTGCCTATGGTAAGGAGGCCCTTTTCTTTTTACTCTCCGTTCCCTGAATTTCTTCTCCGATCCGCCTACTCGTTGGCTCTGAGTTCTAATCGTTGCGCCATCCCGTCGGATGGCCTCATGAGCCCCCCCCCCCGCTGAAAACATGCCAGTCCGTTCAATCGCAAATCGTCCCCCTCTTTGTTTACGGCCTGGGGAGCGTAAGCCTTGAACGTCATATCCCCGGAATTTTTTCCTTCTGGTTTTTTTTTTCCCTCCTTCAGGCGACTCCCCCCTCCTTCCAACTATAATCAGCTGCTGAGGAGTCTCAAATCTTTTTTTTCGCAAACTTTTCCGATGGAAGTATTCCTGGGCCCCCATTTGAACTGTTTTTTTGCGGATGGCTCCCTCCCCTAGAGGAACCCCGCATTGGATCTTCTCTGGTCTCCCCCTTTTTCATTCTCCCCCTTTTGCGACCCTGCCAGCTTTTTTCGGCCACTCTTTTCCCCTTCTACCAAAGCGAGATATCCTTCTTCGGTATCAGATGATCGTCAGGAGTCTGTCCGTCTCACCCTCTGCCTTTTTCGTTCCTGCATTTTTGAGAGTCGCCAAACCCCCTGTCTTTCGCGGCTCTCTTTCCCCTAGTTCAAGCCGATTCAAGGTCAGGCGCTTCGTGTTTTTCTCCACCAGGCTGCTTCTCCACATGGACAAATACACGAAGTACCCGTCTTCCCCACGAGCTCTTCTCGCGTATCTTCCTCCCACTAACCTATTCCTGCGCACAACAATCGACTTTCTAGATGGAGGAACGTATTTTCCTCTCTTGCCTCTACCTTTTCGGGATCTTAATAGCCCGGGTTGACCAGAAGCCCCTCCCTTCCTATAGACCTTAGCCGAAGAGACCCGCCCTCCTGGGCCCTAGGCTATTCTATCTCCTCTTTTTCCTTACGGATCCCGCAGCTGAGAAGCGTAGTTACTTTTTTTTAGTTTACGCTTTAAAGGGTTTCCCTCTTTTCTTTAAAGGTCTTTTACTCTCCCTCTTCCTTTTCTATCTTTCCTTGCGGATGTTTCTCTAGCCTCTCCCCCCCAAACAGACTTCGTTGGGTTGATTAGTCGGGAGTTGCCTCTGATATTTTTTTTAAACCCACAAGATCTCCCTTTCCGGTTACCTACCTTCCTTTTTCAATTTCTCTGGACGTCTGAACCTTGCCGAACGGGTCCTTCTTCTTGCCTATTTCAACCCCCTAGCCCTTTGTTCGACAGGGTCCTTTTTGCGCTTCTAAATTTCTTCTAAATGGGCCTCAGTTCGCGTGCTTTTCTAGAACGATCTTCTCCTGGTTACTTGCTGGGTAGTACAAGATAAGTTTGTCTTTCCAGGTAGAAATCCTCACGCTCCTCTTAGTACCCTTGTAGATCAAATCAATCGTTGTCTCTTTTCGCACGCAAGTTCATTTGCCTCTCGCGGACGCGCAAATTTATCGCTCTCCCAACAGTGGCACTTTTCCAAGTAGGTTCTTCGGAGTAATAGTTCGTCCAAATTTGGATCCGGGAGGAAAATACAGGTCCGTTTTCTTCTCCCCTTCCAGACCCCCTCCCCAATTTCCCCGTTCTTTTTCCCCTCCTCACGATTCGCCCTAGTTTCCCCTCTTTCCCATGTCGCCGAGGGGTGGAGGCTGGATATATTTTTTCCTCGTTTTGTTTTTCTCTCTCTTCATCTTTTCCTTTCTTGATTTGGACCTTCCTCCACTTGCATAGGTTTGATTGGATACTACACCATTTTTCTGTCAGAGGTTAAAGTTTTCTTCTGACCCCCACCTTTCGGTCACTATTACGCCTTATAACTAGCTACTGATATATCCCCTTTCTTCGGGTGATTTCCCCTGTCCGTAAGCTTTTCCCCCTTCGTCTTTCTCCCTGACTTCTGTTTTTTTCCCGCCTTCCTTTATATTCCGGCGGTGCCCCCCTCCAAATGAGTTTTTTTGAAAGAACCAGGCAAAAATTAGAGCCTTTAGATGGTCTCCTTTTTGACCGTAACTTTTGCAAACTTCAAGTAGTTGTGGGGCTATTTGCTTTTTGGGCTATCCCCTTTCGGGAGTGCCCCGTGAGAAGAAGGAGAAGATTGTCTTCCCCCGTTGCATCTGAGATCCTCTCCGCATCTGCAACGCGACTGTCCAATTGTTCTTCGACCGCATCTTCATATTTTCCCTCTTTTTTCTCCGGGCATGCCATTCTCCCTTTCAAGCCTGTTGATTCTGCTGAAGCCAGGCTGCGCCCTCGCAATTCCTGCCTTTGAAACGTTTTTCTTTTTTTCATCACATCTTTTCTCTTTCCACCCCATAGCTTGTCTTTTTTTTCTCTTCTCTTCTCAATGATGCGGGCTTCTTTCTCAAGGAGAGCTCTTCCTCGCCGTCGATGGCGGCTATTAGTACGTCCTCTCTTCTTTTTCCATCCCTCCCCCCCCCCACCCCCCCCCCACCCCCTGAGTAGTGCCCCCTCCCTCCCTTTCCTGAAGTCGTTTCTCGAAGCGTCGCCATCTGATGAAGAGGTCCTTTTATTCTTTTCTTCTAGCCCTTCTGCATCATTCCCTTTTTTTTTGTTGAGGTGCCTTCGGTCCACTTCTGTACCTGGTGGAGCCCCCCCCCTCCTTTCGACACGTTTGTCGCGTGCCGCGGAACGTGAGAGCTCTACTTTGAGCGTTCCTCCTGACGCTCGGCTTCTTTCCGTTGCACGACACTGCGCGATTTTGTAATTCTTCTCCCCCATTGACCCTCCGGTCTAGTTCTAGATTATGGGCGGTGGAACTGATCAGGAAGAGGGCCGGCAGTCCGCCCCTTTCTTTAGTCGCGACAGTCTTTCTCCTCAGTTCCCCATCGCCAATGCGGGTCCTTCTCCTTCTTCTTTCCGTTAAGTGAAAGCACCGGAAACATAGCTCTTTCAAAGAGGCACTTTTTCCCGCAGGTTTCCCTTCAAGTTTTTTGCGTCACTCTACTCATCTCTTTATTCCCTGATTTGTCGCTTCCACCAGGGCTCCCCTCCCTACATCCCCCTAAGGGTCGATGACGCAGAAATGGCCCTCTCGGCAAGAGCCCATTTTTTCAAAACTTTCTTCCTTCTTTGCAAGCAGGATTCTTTTTTTCTTTGTCATCCGGAATCTCTCTAATGTTCTGGCTTTTCGCTTTCCTGAGTCGAGTCCTTCTCTTTTTTAATAGCATGAGGAGGATCAGCTCCTACGGAGAGCCTTCTTTTCTCCCTTCCAGATATCTCTCCTTAATCTCATTCTTCCTCGCGTTACACACATGCTGCCTCCCCCCTCAGAATGTAGTACCCCTTTTTTTTCCTCTTAAATCCGACATTGAGAGGACGGACGCAAGATCTTTCTCCGCTATCGTGCGATCCTCCTCCTATTCAGACCCCCCTTGCTTCCTCTCCTCTTCTCCCTAGAGAACGGTAATGCCTAGCCTCAGGATACAATCCCCTTTTCTTTTGAGACCGAGGTGTCCCCCCTCGACTCCTTTTTCTTCTAAGATCTTACTCCTCCCCATGTAGTCGGAGTGGTCCCTCGCTCCTTTTTCTCCCTTTTCCGGAGAGTTTTTTTTTCTCACGCGATCTTTATCTTTTTTCTAGAGCGTCTCTCGAGGCCTTCCCTTCTACCCCTTGAGCAAAGCGACGCAGGCTGTCGATCAGAGTGGAGGGTCTACCGGTTTCCCCCCCTCTTTTCAGTCGGTGTCTCTCGGACGTAGTTACTCTATTTTAAACCCCTTTGTTGTTGTTCTCCCACTAAGTGGCTACTGACGGCCTCCCTCCGAATTTCGTAATAAAGACCAAAGGGATGTGGAGACTCCCCCCTGCTTCTTTCTTTCAAGGTGCTGTGTACCTTAACTCTGCTCACGCTTTCCCCCTTCTAGTGGATCTAGAAAGGATCCCTTTTCTTTTTACTATGCTTTTTGCCGAAGTCTCCTCCTTAGGATGTCCAGGGTTGTTCTGGCTGTGTTCCTGGCGCGGGGAGTGCTGCCGCTGGGTCGGTTTTTATCTTCTACAACATTTTCTACTCCTTGATATCTTTTCCTAAGTAGTTTTGGAGCTGCGCCCCCTACACAGGCGCCGTGATGGTGTGCTAGGCCCCAAGGCGATTTCCCCGCTAGCTGACGAGATAGTTTTTTTTCCCTTTTCCCCCACTGTGATTCTCAAGTCCCAGACTTCGCCGCGTGTGACAGAATGGAGACGGTCCCTTTTTGAACCCCTTATCGTTCGACTTTTTACTGAGTCGCCCCCACCTCGGCGAGGCGTCGTAGGAGAGTTTTATTTTTCTGACTTTCTACTAGACTCCTTTTTGTTCGTTCCCTTCGTATTTTCTGTTTTTTGGTAGGCCGGATATCCCTATGAAGCCTTCCACGCCATGACGGAGATAATGCGGGTCAGTCTTTCCCCTTCCATTCTCCCCTAGGTTCCTTCTTATGGCTGGTTTTGCAGCGCTTCCCTTCCTTGACGTAACGATGAGGGTTTTTTCTCCTCCATGTGGTAGGGCGACCAGATACCTCCGCAACATCCTTCCCCCCTTATCCTATCTTTAGAGTCCAGACCCCCACCAATCAGACTCTCCCAAATCCCGATGTTTCCCGACGCCGGGATATTGAAGCGCTGTCTTGTGCTTAGGTCTTTTTTTCCGCGCTCACCTTGGTTTAGTCCTGAGAATCTTACAGCTCTTCCCCTTTTCCTTGGGAGGTAAAAAATGGCAAGAGGAAGGACTATTTCTTTTTTTGTCACCCCTACCGCATTGCTCCCCTTGTTGCTTTCTTTGCAGGGCGTTCAGACTCCTCCCCTCTAATTTAGCCCAGGAAAAGGTGCTTTCCGTCTCTTTTTATTCTTGAGTGCTAGGAGTTTCCTCCTCTTTCTCAGACCGGACCCGGAGATTCGGGCTCCCCCCGTGCCATCATCTCCCTATTTCCGTCCTTCAGTTTCCGTTCCGTCCGACTTCTGATTTACTCAAGTTCTGCAAGGATCCCCCCCTCACGGAATTCCTCTTTGGAAGGACCCCCCCCTCCAAGACGTTTCTTTCTCCCCCCCATTCTGGGAGTTTCTCTTCCCCGACTCACTTCGGTATGATAGAAGACCGGAAGAAAGAGAATCCCCTTCCCCTCTCCCCTTTCCCGAAGATGTACCGAATAAGCGACTTCGGAGACTTCGTCCGACGCCACAACTCCCCTCCTCTGGCCCCCAAGTTTTGCTTGAAGCGCTCCCTTTAGATTCGGTTTAATCTCCCCTGAAGGAATTCCGTTGACAGGTAGTTCAGCCTCAGGTCTTTCCGGACGGCTTTTTTTATTCTTCATCTAGTGCAATTTGGATTCCCCCCCCTCGTTGATTCGGCAGAGTTCGAAAATCCATGCCTTTCGGCATTGCCCCTCTAACTTTTTTTCTTCCTGCCGTAAGGGTCCTCTTTCGATGTTAGTTCCCTCCTCCTTTGATATTTTCCTTTTTATTGAGAAGTCTACCTTCAGTGGTGACGCCTCCTAAAGAATTTTTGTCAATCTCAGTCTCTCGAAATTAGACTTCTGACTCCTCCCCTATCGTTTTAATGGCCTTTTTTCGGTCAATGGATTCCCCCCCAGAACTATGGACCCCCTGTTGTCATATCCTGAAACTTCAGTCTTTCCCCCTCCTGAGTTGAAATCCTTGCCTTTTTCCTACCTATTCCCCCCTGACAAGTGCACAACTCAGATCAAGTCTCTTTTCTTAGTCCTCTCTTACCAATCTCCTTTCCTCCGTTAACCGTGCTCCTCCAGATCTCTACCGCTTTTTTTTCTGTATCCCCCCCAATCTCAGATACGCGGTGTTAGAAGAGTTTCACCTCCCATATGTTTCGCCGCCTTTCTTCTTTCTCTTTTAATTCCTTTGTTGTTAGATGAGTCTCTGACCTCTCCCTCTTGTATCAATGGGCTTGGATTCCCCCCCCGGCTTTGGATTTTTGGGAAGAGGTTCGGGCTATTTTGCTATCGCCCTTGTAAAGAGGTTTCATTCCATTACAAATTTTGTCTTCCCCCTCTCGCCTGGTTTTCGGGGTGCTCTTTTTTTGTCCTTTCCTTCCCAGAGCCAATTAGTTCTATGATAGATCTCTGACCCATGTTTTTTGGTTCTTTCTTACTCTCAATTCTCTTTTTCCAGCTTCACTTCTTCTGAGTATTGAGCAAGTTCTTGCCTTATACTTCTTTTTTCCTCACAGTCGCAATTCCGGATATGACGGCCTTGACCTTCAAAAATGTTTCGCTCTGAAGCCTTTCCTCCTCTACCCTATCCTTTTTTATCCGCGAAATGGAGAATTTCTTCCCTTCCCGTGGGTCTATCTTTTTTTCTCTGAGAATGTTGGTCCAAAAAAGTGCCGGCAGATGCATCGAAAATCCAACCCTTTCGTTTTTTTCTCTTTTTTCTTGAACGCACTTTCCGCTCCTCGCCCTCTTCTTACAGCTAAATCTTTCCCCCCCCTCTG
>Ga0179591_1355464_pt1 | contig 10967 bp, 9 predicted proteins | sample CZOMad2_1_08_16f_FD_182891 | JGI IMG/M metagenome (GOLD analysis project Ga0179591, IMG submission 182891) | Vadose zone soil fungal communities from Angelo Coast Range Reserve, California, USA - CZOMad2_1_08_16fungal (PacBio error correction) | ecosystem: Environmental > Terrestrial > Soil >... | reverse complement strand
TCTTTAAGGGAGCCCAAATCAAGCTTCGCCCCTTCGAAGCCAAGCGCTCGCGGATCAGCTTCTAGGCCCCCTCTCCTCCCACAACGGAGGACAGGGGAGGATGTCCCTTTCAATTCTGGCGGTGCGCCATGACTTAAGTCCAAACCTCTCGGGTGCAGGCCCTCCGGCGGGTCCCGATTTGGGGCGATATCCCACCCCACCGATGTCGAAGCAAAAGAGCCGCCCCTAATTCCAAAGCGGACCACAACCCTTCAACAGCAGAAAATAAGGCCCATTTAAACCCCGTCCAAAGATTCTAAACTCACCCGACAGAGAACCCCATAGGTTATCAGGCTGGAACGGTTACCCCGTCCTCCCCCCAATAGGGAACGTGGGAGAACCGGGAACATATGCTTCGTGAACCTCGATAATCAGACCAAACCCCTTTGGAGCTGCGAGTACCCCCCTGAATTTTGCTGGAAGGCTCGTCCCTAACGTGTCCAAAGACATTCGGTCGCTGTCTGAGTGACAGTTACACCCCCTTAAATGTAGATACGCCACAAATACGGTGTATTTCACAGCCCATGGCGCGTCCGGCGGACTGAGTCACTCCACTTCGAACGTTTTATTGGGGCTTCTCTCGATCATTTTTCAGCACGGATGATGCCCATTTTGACACTCCCCTAACAGTTTCACGCCTTCCTCCCAGGAGTCTTAGAGAGGCGGTCCTCTAATTGCAGGAGTATGTGTTCTTTTCCATCAGTTTTGTCGCAATCTACTCTGCCAGCAAGCAGATCTTCAAGTACTCTTCTTTAAGCGGCTTGACCAATGATTCCCCATTTTCCGGTTGCGTCACGAGACAGTTTTTTGACGGCAGTCAGCCCACTTTCAGCCCTGTTTTTGTGCAATGAACGGAGTCTTCCGGTTTCCGACGACCCATCCCCGCGGCCAGAAATGCCGCAGCGGCCCCGCGCAGCCAGAGGCGAAGGCCCCTCTTTTCCCCGTCGGTCCTTCTGAGCATCGCCTCACCGCTATTGAGATTTTGGCGCTGATCGGCGGCCCAATCCCCTTAACTTTTTTTCCATCCCGGAGTTGTATTGTAACTTTGGGTATTCACTTTTGAAGTAGTGTTGTAATGTGCCTTTCATGCAGTTTCCAGGCCCACACCACCAATTACTCAGTCGAGACTCTCAACGTTATCGGAATTTTACCGTGGGCTAGTCTTCCCATTTTTAAGACTACGCCCCCACAGAAGCAAGAAGCCCTCCCCCCGTGTTTTCTTTTTTCTTTGGGTAAGACCGGATTACCCTCCCTGACATTCCCCCCTTTTTGCGCCCTTGCATTGTATTCAATCGGCGCGTACCAGACCTCAGGGATGCCTTTTGAGACAGCGACCCTCGTGTCCCGGCACCCGGAGATCGATGAGCGCCCATTATTAGGGACATGACCCCCTCGTATTCCGAGCTGGAACCGTTGGCCCGTTCACTTTGCTGCCACCTTGTGTTGACAGATAAAGCTTCTCCGGGCGTGGAACCCCTTAAGATCCACACGAACATTCGTTTCCTCCTTGTGCCCGATGATTCGTTCCCGCGCAAACGAAGGAAACAGTTTTCGGCACCTGCGCCAGCCACCCTTTCGGGTATTCGCCTTATTCGTTGTTCTTCGTGCCCGTCTCCCTTTTTTTCGTGGAACAGGAGACCTCCACCTGCGATTCCATTAGCGGTGCTCTCCCCTTCCTCCCTCTTCCAATCCTCATCTGCGAACCTTAAATGGTCGTCTGATCGAGGAGTGGCTTGAGTCCCCGCCCCCAGACGCTCGCGGAAAGCCTTCTCAGACTCGGACTAGTCAGTTCTTTAAGAGGTGTTTTTCCTTTGCGGGTTTTTGTCCTTTTAGTGGAGACTCGCGGTAGGAGTTCTTGTTGCATTCTTCTTTCGCACTTACACGGCCCCCAGACTGTACATAAAATTTTTCCTTTGAAACGCTTGTATGACGTATCAACACCCGATTGCTTTAGACTTCTCCCTTTCTTGCCGTTTTCGCGTCCCCCGCGAGCTTTGGATTTTCCTTAAAGCTTGTCACTTTGGGCCGGGAAACCTCTTGGCGGTCCGCTATAATAATTCAGTATTTAGGCACTTTTCATTGCATAATCTGCCATCCGTCTGTGTGAGCGTGACCATTTTGTTTTTATGGAGCTTCCCTCGGGTCACATCCCCTTGTTTTCCACAAGCGTGCCACCCTTTCTCTGTTGCGGTGGTTATGTAAATGTTGACAGTTTTCTTTTTAGAAAGCCTAGCCGACTGGTTCTCCCTCTCTATATTTTTTCCTTTTGAGATAGAGGAGCCACATCGATATGCTTTCTTTCCCCCTGTTCCGAATTTCGGGAGACAATCCCCCCCTGGGATCTAGTTTTTTTATCAGCAAAACGACCAATTTTAGGGGAGCTATCGGACTTGAGGGAACCTTTACCAATTGTCCCCCCTCATCCCCTCCAACAATCCCTCTTTCCCCATCATTGACCTAAGACCAGGGCCTGCCACCTCTCTTTGCCCTTTATTCTAAGACCGTTCAAAAGAGTTACTTTTTCACAAGTCCCTTATTGATCACGGCAGATTATGACCTCCTATGACCATCGAACCGACCCTCGCCCCGTCGACATGAGTTCCCCGGGTCGCCCGGATGTTGATCTTCCTTCCCTTTTATTTATGTAACAGGCTGGTAAGAAGCTTTACTGACTTCACTTGCGAACATAATCACGTCCTTTCCCATCTATGAGCCTAGCCGGGATCTTTCCGCCAGCCCCTACCCCCCCACGCGTCAAGACTTTTCTAGGCCTCTTTCCCAATTTTTCGAGGCTTCAGCCCGGAATTTGTGGCAATTCCGGCCTTTCCATTTTTCGATAAGTTCCTCGGGCGCCTTCTTTCGACTCGCCGAAACTTGCTAGTTTACACCGCTCATGGCAGTTGAGGTTTTTTGGCGACAGTAGCCAGCGATTCCTCGTTTTTCCCACTTTCCGGCAGGAATGCTTGCTACCTCCCAATGCAAGTGTCTGGTCGGTGGCCTCCCAGGACCTTTGCTCGTCCCGCCTCTTGCACCGATCCTCTGCAGCTATCTCGGGGTGTTCTCGGTGAGACCTTTTGCCTCTTCTTGAGAAGCTTCTTTCAACGATAGATCCGCCGGTTCGTGCCTTTCTGATTTACTGCCGATCGTGGATTATAATGTCCATAATCATTCGTCCTACCCACTCTCTCGCACTAGGGTTTTCTTTCTTCCCCGTCAGTTGCGCTCTACTGTCTGGTTCCTCTACCTATTGATCCCACTGTCGAACTCCCCGTTTATATTTTGTATTAGGCTTCGGTCCGAATAGGACTTCCAATAAATTCAAAATAGTCGAGACGCTTTCTTCCTTTCTTAGTCTCAGTATGAACGGGAATACTATCCCAACCCCTCCTTTCGAACCTTCGAGAGTTCCGGATCGAAGGGATTTATGTTATTGTACTCTCACTTCCACTTTTAAGCCTTAAGTAATTGTCCCTCCAACTAGATGACCCTAAAGTCATTGGTCATTGACGTCGGCAGACCCACAGTTTCACCACAGATCCCCGCTGCCGCCGGGCTTCGTTCTCTGATAACGAAGCGAATAAGAATGCAGTATAGAATATGAAGTCGCACTTGATCGGCTCCGCTTCGGCCTTTCTTTTTTGTTTTAGTGGCCTAGACCTGCATCCGCTGCCTTTTCCTGGTCCTCTTCTTCTGATGCCCTGGGAGTGCATTACTAAATGTTAAGTAAGCGACCCTCCCCCTAGGAGGTTGCCCCGGAAGCCTTCAGCTTAACTTTCACGGTACTAGATCTTTCAGGTCTTGGCGCTGCCATACTGACCATTTTCCTTTCAGATCCCTCTCATCCCTTGTCCAATTTTTTTCAGGAGATACCGATCTCCCCGAGTTCTCTGTCTTCTTTTGATGTGTCACCCCGGAGCCAGCATCGGATGACTTAACAGCTCAGTCCCGACTAATCCCCCCACCTCCCCCCTTCCTTTTTTGGATTAAGTACCGCCCCCTGCCCTGCTCGTCCTGAAATAACCCCTAAAGGGGCTTGCGTTTTTCTTCCCATGTAAGGAGTCCTCAGCTGCGGTAAGGCTTTTCCCCCAGTTCTTTTTCGATCTCCCGTCCCCTCCGAGGTTTTCGAGTCCAGCCGTCCGGGTTTTTGTGGTTTTCTGCTCCCTTCTTTTTTAACTTCTTGCGAAAAATTTAATATTGAACTTTTTCCCCCCCTCTGCACCTCCGAAAGCCGGTCGAGGTGGGTAGCGTCCCGCATAGTAGCTCACTGTTGCGGCCTTTTCGCTTTTCTGGGCCTTGTGTCCCCCCCTTTTTTGTGGTGTATGAGCTAACACGCGTTCACGGGAGGCGGTCCCCCCCAGGTTCCCCTTCCTCCCTTGAACTCCGCCCCGTGCCTTAATTGCTGTGCTCGCCCTTTTCCCTATAGTACTTGGGGGATTAGCTTGGCGAGATTCGCTTTTTTCGTCTGTAGCTCCCTCTTCTTTCAATCTCTGGTTGTGTTTGAGCGCCTCTTTAAGGGGAGCTACCCGGTTTCTTCGCTTTTGATCCCCAAGCGGACGAGTACTGATCGCTAGCCCCTTTCCTCCCGAGACAATCAACGGCCTCTCTTCCCCCTTGGAGCGGAAGTCCAAAAGGAGGTGTTCCACTCCGGCGGGTTATCGTGCGTTTTCAGACCCCCCGATGATCGGCGCCCACGCAAAGCGACCCCCCCCGAAGCCGCCAAAAGCTTATTCGCCTAATCCCCCGAAAGCTTCTCCCAGTTTTTCTTAAGGTCCTTGACCCCTTTTCCCTTCTCCAAGGGACCCTCATCGCTAGCCTAAGTCGACCCGATCCACACTTGGACGTTTCTCATGGCTTATCGCGTCACCGCGATACCGAAGGGAAAGCCTTCCATCTAAGGGCATCCTGCAGGGTTGCATTCCTTAGACGCTTCCTTTACGGGTACCTTTAAAATACTCCCAACCCCTTTGCTCTTGAGTTCTACTGCCACAAGCTTCGTCATTGCTGGGGCCTTTCCTCTCGGTTTCGTTCGTCAGAACGGCGGCTGTGACTTTGGGACCCCCCCCAGAAATTTCAAGCTTAAGAGGCGGGGAGGTTCTCTTCCTAGGAGGCTCTGCCTTTCCTTGATTCCGGTGATCTGAACTTGGGCAGTCGGGAATGGAGGGGTTCCCTCCCCTCTACGAGTTAGCACTCCCTTAACTGTTGAGCAAAGTAAGCGGCCTTCCATTCTCCCTGTCCCTTTACGGTAACCGGAAGGCAGAAAGACACCCTCTTGACTTCCAGACGATGTGCCCCTCCCTTTTTCTGACTTAAAGGAAGAGGCGAAGAAAAAGCCCCAGTCGTTCAGTCCGATCAAACCGGCGACTGCATCTTCGAAGCCGCCGTTCCGGCCTTCCGTCCTTGGTGAATTCCGAAACCGTCTCGCCTATTTTTTCCCGTCTTGCTTGGGGCGGAAAACCTTTTGCTTTAAGCAAGGACCCAGGAGTTGAGGTTTCTGGATTCTAGTAGTCTTTTGAAGGTTGGCTTCGTTTCTCCAACCCCCCTCCATTCCTCATCAGTCGACATCTCCATAATTTTCGCGTATAAGCTGTTAGTCTTCCCCTGGGATCCCTGACTCTTTTTCCCTATCTCCGACATCAAAGAAGACCCTACGTTGAGGTTCCCCCTGGTCCGACGGCTACCTAACATCCCTGACGTAAAATTCCATCTTCTCGATTACCTCGGAGGCTCCCAGACAGGGATCCATTTCCTCGAAACGACTCGGACTCCTTTCTTGCAATTCGCCGGATGTTGGACCTCGTGTCTGCCTTCCCTTATCAGCCCACGAGTTAGGCATTCAGTCAACTCCTGACATTCTGTCTTCGAGCGGACCCAATTGGTTGACCCAGATCCTCTTCTTGACCGGCCACCAGTCCCGCACTACAGAAAAATGCCCCCTTGAAATACCTCTCGGTGCCCTTTGAGTATTGAGCCAATCGAAATCTGTCTTGCCCCCTACCTCCCGTCCGGGCAAGTGCTTTTATTAGCAAGAATTATTTCGGACGTGCCCGTCCCCTCAGTCTTTTCATTTCTCTAGCTGTGAACCCGGAAATTAGTCGGTGGCCTCGACGTTCGCGCCTCCGTTACTTCCTGCTCATTTCGAAGTTTTTTGAGCGAGCTCCCCCCCTTTCCCTTTTTAACGGTAAAGAGGTCTGAAATTTACTGAGTCCTGAAACCCAAGGAGTCCTGCGACTGTGCTTCGCGGGTGCTTTTTACCCGGATATGATCTCTAGGTAGAGTGGGACAGTTTAACGGTCTTTAGTCTTCGCACGGCAGTCAGCACATTCGGCTCCGCATTCCCTCCCTACGAAACCTCTTGTCTGAGATCCAAACCGACTGTACCTACTCTACCTTGATCCTTTCTGATTTCGATTTCATTCTTCAGACAGAATATTTTTGATCTTTTTTTCCTTTTCCAGCCTTCCCTTCGCACCTAGTAGCTTTCAGCCTTCTTTCACCTCTTAGGGCAATATCGTTAGTAATCGCCCAGTCTGAAGTGAGAGTCTTCTTTTCTTCTCCAATGTTGGCCATAGTCCCCGCCAACTGTCTTTTGATCTAAGACCAGGCGTCCCCTCCCAATTTTTGCGGTTGTTTTTCCAAGTGGCACAGTTCACGTGCTCCTTCCCCCTCTTGTACCCATCCTCCGTTTTTTTTTCCCTCTTTCGTACAATTCGGCTATGTTGGCTCGAGGTTGCAGACTTTCCTGTCGATAACCTTGTTCTTCTTCTTTTCGCTCACCGCATTGGAGGGGAAGTCCCAAGCAGGCCCAAAACCCTTTTTAAACTTGTCCCTTCCCCACTCGCGATGACACGATAGTTCCTTTACTAATACTATTCCTCACAGCACACCCTGCTTTCTACCCCCAAGCGTTATTGAACAAGTCCTCGCTTTATCTTCTTTCTGGACACCCCGAACCAAATCAGGCGATGAGTCGCACCCCCTGTCCCGCCCTGAGTCTTTCGTTCTTTGTGTCAAGAGTTGCTTTTATGTTCACGTCTTGGAAGCTCTTTTCTTTCTTTTCGACCTTTCCCTCCTTTAACTTGAAAAGTCGAATGCGAGGTTTTACCTTTTAACCTCTAAATGAGTTAATAGTTCTCGGTTAATGAATCAAGTTTGGGCCCTTTCTCTCCCCCGGCCCCTTTTAAAATCCGATCACGTCCCCTATTGCCGGTGTTCCTCCTTCTCTTACCTTTCAGTATAGAGCAGGTTTGGAGGGCTACTGTTTCGATCGAACGCTCCACCTTTTTTCCCGGGCAACGTGAAACAATGCTTTCTACCAACTTCTTTGCTGGTGCCGCACTAAGGAGATTGCGATTATTTCCCTTCTGTCCACCTTTTCTCGTTCCGTTTTCAATGGTCTGGCGTGGGTCTCGGTGAGACTTTGGCTTCGAGTGATGGATTTCTTGTAAAAACCCTGGTGGAAGCGACATTTTTTTGAACATAGTTCTAGTGGTTCACATCGACGCATATGGCGATATTGTCTGAGCCTCCCTATTCAACTATAGGACTTAGGGATTCCTATTTACTCCGTTGAGATGTGGCATAAAGAGGGTTATGGGACTCTAATTTCCCCCTGAACTAGAACCAGTTGGTGTTTCTTTTCTGTTCGTACCGCCTCGGAATGACCGAAACTGCCCGTTTTGGATTTTATGGGCGTTGAAGTATTCGTTCCCCGGGGTACACTAGCCCCAAGTTTTTCCGCACAATTACTTCGTGGTCTAAAGATCGAAGTTCTGTCCTTTTCAGCACCACATTGAAGAGACATTTCCGATTGAATATACAAAGCTAGACCTCACCCCTTTTCCTTTTTGGAAGAAGAACTGGGGCTCAGAACACCACGCGAAACCCCTGACCTTCTCGCCAGAGTCAGGCGAGGAAAAAATTCGCCCACGATACTCATGATTACTCGCTTGACTTTTCCCTTATCGCTGCCGATGATTCCTTGATTTCGCGGCTCAGCCTCGGCCTGGCGTCCCATCTTGTTCCGTTCAGCTGAAGTCGCTCGCTTCTGCTTCAATACTCGTCACCGAGCCTTTCACCTCATCCAAGAAGGTCCCCCTTGATACCCGGTCCTTGAGGCGCTTTTTAGTAGATTTCGGAGAATGAACTCCTGTCTTAATGGACCCCAAACCATTCCAAGTGAACTGAGCGACGAGACCGATCGGACCCTTTTAATCCAGAGTGTAGATCTTATGATGTTACCCCCTTTTTAAAGCCCGTTTGACATAGCAACGCCCCTTTTTTAGATGAAGTGCCCATCACCTACGCTTTCTTCGAAATGTCCCAGCGAAAGAATTCTAGGATTGCGACCATTTCTGCTTATTCTGCGTCGTTTAACATTATGTTTTGTAGCCTATGTCCGGACGAGGAAAGGGTTAAGGTACATATTTCCCTTCTCCATTTACAAAATGATCAGGTCAATCGCTCTCCGTTGTGTGTTTATCTGTTTTTTAATGTCTAGATCGTTTACAATTGGCGCAACCGTTCTATTATTTAATTTACTGAACTTTCAATGAGGTCAATCGGTGTAGCGGCTTATTCTTATGATGACGGGATTTTGCGTCCTTGCGGGTTTTGGTTTTGTGCGAGCTTGTGATATCACAAATGGTGTCTGGAGTCTTTTAACCGAGTCTTTTCACCCGGGCTCCTACTTTTTCTAGCTACTGTTAGTCTTCCACGGAATCTTGTTCATCTCCAAAGAGATCAATCCGTCTCTTTTTCTTCGCCTTCCCCTAGATGCCCCTTTTATATCATAATACAGATATTCTCTCTCCCTAATACTTTTCTGACCTCTATGTGATGATACACCTAAAGACTCCGCTCGCCAACTTGCGCCTTCAAGCGGACGCCGACCCTCTCTCCGGTAGATTGACCAAGCCGAGAAATCCCGTGGACATTGGTTTTCCGCCCCAGGTCAGCGCCGAAACGCAAAAGGCGTTTTGCATCCGGCGGGTCTACCCCCCGGTTCTTCCGACCAACACTATGCTCACCAATTTTTCCCACACGGACTACTAGGCCGCAAACAGGTTTTACGCCCCTCTAAGTCTCCCTCCTCATCCTTTCTTTCAGTTGACATAGGTTTCGTTCAAGTCCCTGGACCCTGTGGATCCACGGGTCCCGATAGCCTCAGAGCTCTAACAATTTTCTGATGACCTTTCCGCCTGTAAGGTCTCCCTTCCCTTAAAAATTAACGCCGGTAAAGTCTTCCCAGGACATCCTTCCACTAAAGCCTTTGGTCCCTTAGACGTCGCCCCTTTAGGTCTTTCAAAGACTCTTTGGGTCTGGCTTGGAGTCGACTGCCCCCCCGCTTTTCGAAGTGGTGGGGCCTTCTCCCCTGGTCCCCCCTTGTTGGCGTTCCCGCAGCAAGGTGCGCTTAACATCATCTCTCCCCCCCAAGATCGTTGCGCTTGAGCGGTCTCACTCTTTCGGCCTAAGTTGCACTGATCATCTTTAAGCTTCCTGTCAGGTCCATCTATCGGCCCGTAAGCAGAATCGTCCTCCTTTTTATCCCCCCCCATCATCCTTCCAATCACCGGAGGGCGAAGCGTTTCCCAGGACGTTAGGAATCAGCCGCAAAAGAGAAGTCCTCCGCATCTTTTTCCGCCAACCGGAAGCTCGACCGCAAGCGAGGCCGCGAACCCCCTCTCTTCCCTCCCCACTTCAGCGCCCCCCCCTTTCCCGACGCAGAGGCCCTCAGGCCGCAGTCGTAGCGGCGTAGGGAATTGGAGTCCGACCCTGGCAGAGATTGGCGTGCTGATTTCTGGCCTAAGTTCCCTTGAACCCTGACTCTGGTGAAGGCGCTTCCAAGGGTTGAGCTTTTAAAGGACAAGACATTAATCCGTCGATCCGGTAAATCATCCCCTACCTGGTTGCTATTATTCCCCTGTTCCTCAAGATCGAATACTCGCCCGACCATCAAGCCTGCCCTCCTTTTCCGTCTCCTGGCGGGACTCGACTACAATCCCTGCAGTAAAAAATACCCCTGGAAGCGATCATTTCATCGTAGGCGGGCCCCTCCCTGGGATGTTCTCACCCCGAAACTGACATCGGAAGAAGTAGCGACGCCCCCTAGTCGACGAGATTTCGCCCTACTGAGCGCTAGTAGGAGAACCATTCAGATGAAGAAGACGTCAGACCGTCAAGGCCCCTCTCCGGCGGCCACTCCTTCAAGCTTTCCTCCAGGCCACCAGTCACCCCTCTACACCCACGCCAGCCCACTTACCCTTCTGGGCCCCTTCTGCAAAGAAATCGCAATCGCACATGCCATGAGGCCACCGCAGCCCCCGTGACACTATTCTCCTCATGTCACGTGCCCTTTCCCCCTCGCGGGGAATCGCGTTTTGCCGAAACTTCTCCCCCTTTCCTTCGAGACATCACGTCGCTCGAAAGTCTGCCAAACAGCTTCGAAACTGAACCGGTCGCCTTGAGAGTGCCTCCGTACCTTTCCAAGAGGCGCGTAAAGCCACCAAATTGAGTCAGGCACCCGGCCTCTCTTTAGAATGGTGTAATTGAATTGCGTTGGCTTTGGGCAAGGATTGCTTTCCTCGCTCCTCTTCCTCGTAGTTAGTCGCAATGGAGTCGACATCGTGGGCTTTACATACCTTTTTTTTCCCTTTCGTAACCACAGACGAGCGAAAGACGTCCTTTCCGTGATAATTCCTCCCCCGCTGATTGTTCGCTCTAGTCCAGGTTTCTCTATTGGACTTCCTTAAAGCAACCCGGGCGCAAACATCTTAGATTCCTGCTCCTATGATTAGGCCGATCTATCGAGTCATCGCCCCTCATTTGTTTGTGAGAGTGGGACACTTTCTTTTGCTTTCTTCCAGAAATTGAGTTTTGACCGCCCCGGGTCACGATCTTGGGGGCCCCTCTTTGTCATCCCTTCACATAGC
>Ga0179591_1336634_pt1 | contig 10967 bp, 3 predicted proteins | sample CZOMad2_1_08_16f_FD_182891 | JGI IMG/M metagenome (GOLD analysis project Ga0179591, IMG submission 182891) | Vadose zone soil fungal communities from Angelo Coast Range Reserve, California, USA - CZOMad2_1_08_16fungal (PacBio error correction) | ecosystem: Environmental > Terrestrial > Soil >... | reverse complement strand
CCTGTATCCTTGCCCAGAGACTAGTTTTTTTGCAGCGTCGTACCTTATCTAGCCAGGTAAAGGACCCAGAAGGGCGGTCTTTCAGGTGATAGTAGTTCCCGTCGCAAGGAGGGATGTCTGGTGGTCATTGCGGGAACACTTGGTCTGCGGCAGGCCCCTTCACCATTGTAAAGTCTGTTTTCTAGTTTTTTCGAATTGAATCTTCGTGCTGAGGTATGACGTGTTGGCACTCAGAGTGCCGGTCCCTTGTCTCCGGTTTTCCCCTCAGGAGGTCTCCCTGTCGATTGAAGGTCCCAGAAAAAGTCATCTGACGTTTCCAAGTTTCTCCCTCGGCATGTACATCAGCGCGGCCCTGCAGGACTTCCGTTTTCACCCCTTCGCCACCTTAAGGACACTTCGTGCTCCACCAGCCCGTCCAACTCGGTCTATAAACTCCGGCCGTTGAGCACATTTTCATTTCTCTTTCAGCTTCCTCATTCTTTCTCGCTTTTTCCGATCCCCCTTCCTTGTGGGTTTGCCATTCACACACCAGGCCAGCCGGTTTACACTCTTCTTCTAGACTGCCGCTTTTTCGTATTTCCCCCGGGCGGGGTTCGATTTCAGTGATGGCTTTCTGCGGAAGTCGTTTCTTTCTTCTCCTCGCTTTTTTTCGTTTTTTTTTTTTATGTTTGAACTCTAAAGAGTTGCGTCCCGTCGTAGCTCTCTGTGCTGGAGTTGCCTTATCAGGCGATCGGGGCCCCCCCCTTCTCTCGGCTAACCTCTCCACGTTTTTTTCCCCTGGATCGAGATAACCTCATTCTCCTAGATGTGAATTTTCCCCACGAGAGGGCTGCCTGGCTCCAGTCGGCAGTTCTAGGAGGTTTTTCTTGCCCGCAAAGACTCCCGCCCCTTATGTGACGTCGGCATGGCATTCCGTCAGCCTCTCTTCAGGAATTCCCCAGGATTTCCTCCCCTTAAACCCCACACCGGTTTAGAAAATTGAAAATTCATCGAGGTCTTGAATTTTTTCCGCCTTTTTTCTGACGAAGTATTTATATAAGCCCCCTTTGCCGAAGTTAAGCCAAAGGAGCCCTTCAGTGAGCCTTTTCCTATCAAGGCCTTTCCGGGCTTATCGCTCCAAGGTTTTCCCTGATTTCATTCGCGGAAGACCCTGCGGAGTCCGTTCCTTTTCTGCCCGTTTAGATTTTTCTTTCATTTTGCCCTTTTTTTTTTCATAAGAGTCCCCCTCTCTCGCTAATGCCGGAGTTCACCTTCAGAGCGATACTCGCCCGGCCGTGACGCTTCTGTTTTCTCGGGGCTAAGCCCCCCGGAACTCCTTAAGGTAAGGCCCACAGTAAAGATAAAATACTTTTATGCTGTCTCCCCGCTTCGTACGTCCCGCCAAGAGAGTCCCTAATACGGAATACCCTTTTTGGATGCAATTGATAGATACTTTAATGGCCTGGTGCGCAACTTCCTTGTTCCTTTCTCATGTTCTCCCCCTTCCGTTTCAAGTCGAAACATGCCCCCTTGCACTCTCCATGTTTTTCCTGAGGCCTCTTCTGCGTGTTCTTTTTCGGTCAATTCCCCCACTTTTTCCTAGACCTGATGTTCCGCTAACAAGTCATATCCATAGGGACGACATGTCTTCTTAGTTATGCTAGGTTATTTGCCATGGGGTTCACGAGCTTAGTCCTACTACAGTCACCGATCTGCTGCGTCACGCGCCGTATTCCGTTGAGTTTTCGCTTTTCCCTTCTCAGTTGCGCGCTTCGAACTGACAAGGCGTCCTTTCACTAGATAAAAGCCGGCCTCCTCTTTTCCGGATGTTTCTAAATGTATCCCCAATTAGTATGCTTAGTACCTCAATGATGATGGCTCCCTTGTAATACCCTCCCGCCTTTTCACGATAAATCCCAAGTTATTCTCGAGAGATTTATAGACGCTCTATTCTCAGGCCCGCCGTCCCCCCCCTGTTCCAGAGGCTCTTGCCTGCTCAATCGAACACGGAGCGAAGGTCCCCCTGACCCTCTCTGACTTTGCAATAAATTCTCCTCCCTATGCATCGAGGCGGTTAAAAACCAGCATCCTCATCTGGATGACCCCCCCACTATTCCCCATAGCCTAGACATACCGCATCACTTTTTCGAATATTCCTTTTTTCCGTACCCAGTTTTTTCCCCCCCTTTCTTCTATTTCCAAGTTTTTTAGCACCTAAGCGCCCTCCCTTTTTAGCCCCAACTCCGCGTCCTTTTCAAGAACGTCTTCTGCCGCCGTGCCTCGTGTTTCCGATCAACACCCCTTTTCGTACAGGCTCTTTTTCCCGTAGTCGGGCATGGCTTTCACGGGCCTCCTGCCATCATCCCGAAAATCCATCTATTCGGTCTTTCAACCGGTTTTTTGACGATCCCTTCATAGCCTCTTTCAGAGACAAATTAATCGATATTCTTCCTCCTAAGTTGTTTTAGAGAGAGGACTCTTTGATAGTCGTTACCTCGACCTTCATGTGACCCTTTCTCTTCGACCATTCCCGCCTGAGTTGATTGGAGTTGATTTCATTCCTGAGGTCCCCTGCCCCTTCCACCCGCCGCATAACAGGCTTGTGTTTTTGATCGGAGGCGGAAACCTGGGGGCTTGGTTTCCTCAGTTTCCGTCTTTCTTTTTTTTTTCATATTTTGTGGGGCCCCCTTTCTGCGCGAGCGAGACGTTTTCTTGTTTTCATCCACGGAGATGGTAACAATTTTTTGAAGGACCCGTGATGAGCCCGGGCCGGATGCCTTCATCTCGATCCTCCCTTTTTTTAGAGGAATCTTTTTTTTCAAAGCTTATTTTCCCTATGGATGAGGGAATGGTATCCGTTCATCTAGGGGTCTGCGGGCTTTCGGTTCCTTCCACGAGTTCCTTTCGGCGGTCTTTTTTCACCATTGATTCTTAGAGGCCGGGCCCTGTCGAAAGATCCCAGTCCTCCCCCTTGCCCGTTTATCAAACTTTCTTCTGGTTTCTTTTCCGTTGATGGATGCCTTTCTACCCCGACTTGTCTTATCGTCCATCACCTTCCTAGCTTCCCAGGACAGTGGCCACTTAATCAATCAGAGTGGCGCTCTCGAAGAGAGATTACTATGTCATCTTACATACCTCTCCTGAATCTCTCGATGACCCGATTAACCCCGATTGTCTTGTCGCCCCCTTTCTCCTTTCTGCTTTGATTGGTTCGATGTCGATTCTTTCCCCCTCAATGCTGTTTTTGGCAAAGATTCATATTCCCAGTCTCTAGATGTGTCCTCTTTAAATAATTCTCTCTCATGGACACTGAAGTAAGCCTTCCGACCTCTTAACCGTCTTAGATTAGTTTCCCTACTCAAGGTTAGACCTGGAGCGCCCCCCCCGTTAAAGGGACAGCAGGGTTTCTCCTGAGACTCTTGGACTCATGACGATTTTTCCGCAAAGGACATATCCGATCTCCATCCTTATTAGCTGATTCAACCGGAAACCTCTGCGTTTTAATCACCTTTTTTGGATAGGATCTCGCTTTTTCTTTCCCCCAGGTGAATTAGGAATGTTGAGGCTTTTATATGCGTGAATCCTCCCCGATGCCTGAGTGATAACCCCTGATGCCTTTCTTGCAGTGGTAATAGATTATCGCATAGGGTCAAACTTACGGCCTTTTTCTGCGTCCTGCACCCCCCTGCGACCGTCCTAGCACATCACTTCCCAGGATGTCAGGAACCGCCTCGCATTTGCTAATGCCCGCCTGAATCAAGATCTCCCGGCCCCTTGATCTCCGGTCGTTGATACTTCCTCTTTGTAGCCTTTTGAAGACGCGTCTTAATAGCACTGATGTCCACTCTCCCGAGCTAACCCGTCTCCGATTTTTTAGAGCCCCCTTCACCAGTTGCCGATTGATGGTACTCGGCTGTTGCCAGGCAGAAATATTTCCTTTCTTCCTTGCGTAACCCGCTCCTATCGGTCGGACCTCCCCCTCCGCGCTCTCTAAGAGTGCCCCATCACAGTCTTAAGCCGGTCATTCACCCGCTTCTTAGGTTGCGTGTCTTCCTCCTCCTTCGTACAAGAGTTCTCTGACTCCAACTTTTTTCCAACGGTGAGCCCGGACCCTCCTTCCCCGATTGGCACCGATACTTTCAGACGGGCCCCCTTTTTCTTTGGCTTCGGGCAAAGGTCCCATCAAGGAGCCACCTATCAGCGATACATTTTATTCTGCTGAAGAATGATCCTCGCGTTCCTCATAGCTCCATCATGACATACTACCCTCAGTTTTCCCCTAGTATTCTATTGTACTTCCTCCTGTTTTTGGCAAGGCTTCTTTGGTTCTTTCCCACAACCCCTATTATTGATAGGCCCTGAGAAGATGAGGTTCCGGTGGATGCCCCTGCCTCCCTTTTGATGGTCAGGATTTACATACTTTTCCACTTGCATTACGGTTATTTTCCCAAGACCGCCCCCCGTCTTCAGGTTTCACCTTTCCCTTGACCATCAATTCGTTTCTTTTACTAGACCGGCCCCTCTTCTCCCTTTACGTCCCATATCTGAGCTAGTACCCTTCCCATGCGTTGATCCTCGGGCGTGCCCATGCTGCCCCGTTCTTCCTAGTAGTGACAATCTTCAGAGCTCACCCAAGTATCACCCTCACAGGACTTTTCGGTGTTTTTTAAGAGCATTGGTTCCCCCAAGAGCTTTCCCAGACTCCAATCTCAAGACCCCTTATAAGCGAGCCGTGGAACCCTGATTTAGCGGCTCCGGGACTCCCCTACGAGGTTATAGTGGACACGATGCTCACTCCAACTGGAGGGTCCCTCTCCACATCCAAACTTTTTTGATTCTCTCTTCCTCATTTTTTGTTAGAGATTCAGTTTTATCTTGGAGCCCCCCTTTTTTATTTAGCAACGCCCCAGAACTAGTATTTACTCGTCGATCTAGCCTTCCTCCAAGAAAGGACGGGCTTGATTCATACCCCCCCCGTCGCTGATTTTTCCATTGAGGTTTGAGCTTTTCAGGCCCAGGATATTCCCTCCCTCCACCTGTTCTGGTACCCTGCTTAAGGTACTCCTGGTCCGTTGAACTCTACGGGAAGGTGCCCTCTGATTGCAGTCCTTTCCTTGCTGCATGTCGAGATGGTCCTTTCTGACGAAGTTGGATCTGTTCCTACGGGCGGACATTTGGCAGGAGCTGTCATCATAACGCGCCGTCGGCAGGTCCGACTTCCCAACCTTATTTTCACCCTATCTCTTGTCCCAGAATTAGCAAGGGGCCACAGGCTGTTACTACTTTACCAGGTTGATTTTATCTTCCCCCCGCTTTTGGCCTTGTTTTGACAGCTCTCTCTTAATGGCTCCACTCGGGGGTTTTTGCCATAAAAACCCCTTCCAGCCGGGGCCCTTCCTACCCTGGTCTTTTTCTTACGCTCTTCTCTATCAGGCCGCAAATTTTTCGAGTAAGTCTGGAGTGCCGATGAGGTCCCTCTTTAGAGTTCATTAAGGACTGCTCTTCTTGGGGTCTCTCTTCGCCCTTGGCCGCCCTAAAAACTTCCCTTTCCCAGTCTCACGTATATTGATGGGTGCCTCCCCCCCCTTAGAAGCCTTTGCTGAACCGATCACTCCCTTTCGTTTTCCCTTCCGGGATTCTCCTGGGATTCGAGCTCCTAACTCATTGAGCGCCGCTTTCCTTTGCGAGCGGTCAAGGACGCGCCGATGCCGGGTCCGGTTTGGGATTACGTGCTACTAATGAATATTAAGCAGGTTTTCGATCATCGTTCCCCTCAAATGTGCTTTGTCCGCAAAGCATGAATTCCCTATTCACATTCCGCTTTAGTTTCGTCGTGCAGACTTTTCAGATCGCACCTTTTCCTTGAATCATCTTGAACTTTTCTACACTGTTACCAACCGAGCAAAAAAGCAGGAAGTCTATCTAACATTAAAGTACCCGGAGGCACTGATCTGACTGACACATTCTGCCATTCGAATGCAATGAGTTTTATAGTTCCAGCTGTCTGGTGCATCCCTTGACCCTCGTTCCAATTGACTCTGAAAATTGAAGCATCGATCTGACTTCAGTAAGGTAGTTGCCGCTCCTCCGATGGCTCTTACTTCCCTCACGCTCTGCCACAAAGCATGAACTATGTCCACCACAAGGGCCTTCTCTCGAGCCAGGATCCCACCGCTTCAGAAGAGGTAACAGGTTACGGACCCCCGATACCTAGCCCAATTCACTATGCATTACCGGGTACCTTCCCAATCTTGCAGAGCTTACGCGATCTCTCGAAGGGGATACAGCACGCCGTGCAAGCGAAATCAGAGTGAGTTCACAGCTCGAGTGTGTTTTGGTTCGGCACTCGCAGAGCGGTCACTGTCCGGACAGACACTTCAGCTAACGGCAAGGGGAAAGGAGCGCTCCCCTTCGAACCCTGAATCACTCGAAATCTAAGTTTCGAAGCTCTGTGAGCTGCGAGGCTGAGGGTTCCGATCCCCCCGCATGTCAGCTCGATAACCCCAGACCGACGGGGACATAGGATCCCTTTTCCAGAGTTTCGCCATTCTTTCATCCCAAGAGGCATGATATTACTGCAACAAGATGGTTTTTATTTCCCTCAGCTAAGTCCCCTCGAGTAGCCCTCCCTCGTTCTTCCCATTTCTTCCTCGAGCCGATGATCCCCTTTGCGCCTGCGGACACACGTATTCCGGCTGATTCAAGTCTTTTTCTCACTCTCCAAGAATTTTTCCCGATCCCATCCTTCTGATGGGCGGAATTTCCTTCTCTGGCCACGTCGTGGAAAGTAAAGCCTCAAGATCATCCACCTGGAAAACTCCAGCAGTTCTCGCCCCCATTCTAAAGATTCCCGCAGGCGATAACATACGATGAATTCCCAAGTTCACTCCATATGACTAAAGAGAGTTCCACGACTTTTTTTCTGTCTCCATAGGCTCGATACCACTATGCATGTACCCCTCATACGCCAGGACCTTTTCTCATTGGTGCTATGACGCATTAACCCCCACCCACTTAATAAGACTCTTTATAGAAAACAGACACGCGCCTGTCCCTCCCTCTCCCCCCTCCACTGACCCTTGCCTTCACAGATCCACACTCGGGTAGGTGATTTACTCCCCCCTGGGTCAAATCGGATTCCCTGACAATTCTCACTCATCGGCCTGGTTCCCGGTGGTAGTCTCCTTTGGTCCCCTCAAGAGTTTTTTTTAATAGACGCGATCCACCCAAGACTCCCCCCACTAAGTACCATATCATATCATTTTTCCTTCCCCTCTACGTTGTTTAGTGCCCATTGGATTTCATTACGGCGTCATTTCCCTTCGAGACTCGTACTATCTGTTTTAATTCCTTCTCCCTCCCGCTGAGTGTGCAGGGACACTGCAGGATTCCCCCCCATGCGGATGCCTTCCCCCAATACTATTACCCCGGATTTTGTGAAAATTTTGGCCCCTTTTAGTTTTCATCCTTAAGGTCAGTCTGAAGGATTCCCTCCTTCTCCCTTGGGTCTCATTAGGAGGTATGAGACTGTTTGAGATTACACCCCATTTCAACCGTGAGTTGATAGCAAATATGTCGGATGCTTTTCAGGGACATTTTTTGGAAGATAAGATGGAAGCTTCCATTTCTTCCCTGCCCCTCTGGCTGTGTGTCGTCGTGACCCTCCTGGGATGAATTGAATGGAGCCGGAAGATAGGGTCCAGCTCCCGTTTTCGACTGGGGGAGATACCTTTACGAAAGTCTTTCAGCATTTCCTCCAGGCGGGCCCTGACAAGATAGGTCCCCCCCAACGTGAGCGCCGAGACTTTTTTCCGAACTTTTGTCGGGAGTTCTTTGAGTCCCCTTGTTTCTTGAACGGATATTGTTCCCGTCTTTTCCTTCCTACCTCATCAAGTTTCTGGCCCCAGTTTTACGTTTGTTTAGACCGTTCTCCACATGAATCATCCCTTCTGCGCCCAAAAATCCCCCCCGAATAGAGGCTCCCTACGCCTTTTTTCTTTTACGCGCCTGCAATACTCTCTTAAAATCCCTTCCCTGAAGAGTTTGCGGTCTGACCGTCCCATGATTCCTGTACTCACTTGCCGCTATTACACTGTTTTTTAGCAGATTCAGGAAACATTTTGATTTGTCTCCTGTGACTTCCATCTCGATTCAGGGATGCCGAGCCGGTCCGCTCCACACTGTTTTCTAATTTTCCTTTCCAACCACCTGACCAGGTTCGCCTGTGGCTTCTTTAAAATTAAGTGGGAGCCTCGCAGTTGCGACCAGCTTTTGAGACTTTTTTCCCCCCTAGTCCTCCTTAGACATGTTCAATTATTTCCCATTGTTTTTTTTTTCAAATTTGCGGGGTTTCTTTAAAATTCGATAGGAGCCGCATGATCTTATACCCTCGTATTTTTTTTTGGCTTTGTACTTGTTCAGTTGTTTTTTTCTTCAGCTGTATGGCTTCCCCAGGAAAGAGTCGCAACACTTCTAAACCCCGGTGTTACTTTCAGTAGAGCAGCACCAACGTGCTCTAACTTTTGCCGATTCGGAGTCATCGTATCCCCCACCTTTTCTCTTCCCCCGTGTCAGCCCCAGAAAGCTTCCAAGTAAAGCCGTGAATCCTTGCATTGGCTGCCCTTTCCTGCCCTTTTTTGAATTGTTCGACTCTCCCCGGCCTCACTTTTTTGAGAGAGTTTTATCTTGCCTGTGCTCCCTTGTAAAGTGACTTTTTCCTAGGTTGATAATAGAAGACTGATGTCCAATTCCTTCGAAAATTGCTACTGCGTCTTTTCTTTGGTTGGAAAAATGGTAAATAGATAGGGCCGTTCAGATCTTGTCCGATTCCCCGGCTACGGTTTTCATACTTGGTTCTTATTGCAGACTCGCCCCCCTCCCATAGAGCGCTTTCTGCTTCCGGAATTAGGTTAATTAAAGCTGAAAAGGAGCCTCATCTCTGGGCGACCCAGACCTTGGAAACGTGCATGATCCGTTTTCCCCTCTTCACTTCCAGATCGAATGACCCCCTTCCCCCCTAGAACGCCTTCTCGGTCCTTTCCCCTCTGAGCCTGCAACTCCCGAGCCACTTGGCGACGCGATCACCGCCTCGACGTTCCCTCTTTCCTCGAGTCCTAGCCCTCAACTGTCACCTCCCCCACCTCTTCCACGCGGTCCGTTTATACGACGCTCAAGATGATTATGCCATCCGGATGTTTTTTCTGGGCCAAAGTCCCGTCACTCCGCTCTCGTCATTCCACTGAGGACCTGGCCAGCCTACGTTTTCTTCCCGTTACAGCCTTTCCTTTCAATTTAGGGGAAAACGTGCCTACGCCTTCCGAAGTTTCCAGCTAAGTCCCTAGCGATTTTTCAAGATCTTCCCCTCTTGACGCCTTTCCGGCCCCTCGTTTGGTGTTCGACAAGGGAGAAAGCTTCCCCGAATTGGCCTTGAAAGGATTCCAAGCTCTCGACGATCCAGAACTAATATCCCATCTTAGTACCTTTTCCCTCTTCTTTGCTTTAAGAGTTTTCCAAATTTTCGCAATGACCACGCTATGCTGAGTGCTCGGAACACGGCCTTCGGTTTTTTCAGATTCCTTTGCTTCCCTCTTCTTTTTTATCTTTCCCTCTGCGAAATCCCATGATCCACATCAACCTGGGAGGATGATCTCATTTTCCCTTCCCCTTTTATGTCATTCATGGTTTCCTCCTTTACGTCTCTTCCTTAGGGCCCTTTCTAGACCGGTGCCGAGAGTTCTTTATTTACAGTAGTAATAGGAGCTTATAGGTGATGAGTCTTAGCAAAAACCTCTTCTAGTCTCCTTTAATTTCTTCGGCGTCTTAGCCAAGAGTTTTCATTTCTGTAACGAATGCGTTTCTTTTTTGACGCTTTATTTTTCAAGGGCTTCTCTCTCGTTCAATCTTCCCCGTGAGTCCATCCTCCTCCAGCCGGAGTTTAAACTTTTCTTCTTTGCCACCCCCTTCCTCCAGGTCGTTGGATCCTTGAATGCCCCGTAATCGCTGTAAGATTACATGTGGACCCCTTCTTTGGCCCTTTTTTACATTTCCGAGTCCTTTCCTTTGCTCCCTGGCAAGGGGGGGTTTTTGTTTTTTTTTTTTCTTGCTTGACAATCCAATTCACCTCCCGGGGATGTACTCATCCTTCCCTGTTCAGATCCTTCAACTAGCCGCAGTTTTTATTTCTTTTTTCCCCTTGGGTTACTTCTTTTTGGATTTTTTTCAGCCGAGTTAACCTCCTTACCTTAGATCTTTCTTTCTCCCAGAGCTTGATAGGTTTCTCTGATTTTTCCCCCCATTTCTCTTTTTAAACTCTTTCCCCCCCTTTTCTGGTTTGCGTGTATAGGGGCTCTTTCATGTCCCCTTGGAGACTTCAATTTCGGCGATTTTTTAGATAAGCTTTTCCCCATCCTTCTTGTCTTCCTATTAGATTCTGAAGAGCGATGCAGATCGCTGGGGTCTCCAACCTGGCTTTTTTATTTTTCAGCTACAGTCCCCCTTTCGCTTCTCGTCAGTTCCTCACCGATGACGTCTTCAATCTCCTCCCAAAGGTTTTCCGCCTTTCAAAAGATCGTTCTCTTTGACTTCCTTTTTTTTTTTTAGTTGATACTTTTAGTTAGACAATCGCTTAAGAAAAACTTGATTACTTGAACTTCGTCCTAATTGCGGGACTTTATCCGGTATCGATCTTCTTTAGTTTTTCTTCCTCCTGTGACGGCCATGTTGAGTTTTAGAGGTTTTCGTTCTCGTACCAGGTTCACATAAATGTGTGGGGGAATCTCTAGCTCTAGGTCAGGCTCGTCCTCCTGCCCCCCCCTTTCCCTTTTTATACCCAAATAAGTTTTTTTTTTCCTAGGTGCGCACGTTTATCGCCCGCTCCAGGGTGGAAGCGCCTGCAGTGTCCGGCCTTGCTCCCTTTCCGAAGGTTTTCCCTTTTCTACGCGGATCCGGGATTACCAAATATGTGTGCCCCTTCCGTTCCCCACTTCTGA
>Ga0179591_1382376_pt1 | contig 10968 bp, 6 predicted proteins | sample CZOMad2_1_08_16f_FD_182891 | JGI IMG/M metagenome (GOLD analysis project Ga0179591, IMG submission 182891) | Vadose zone soil fungal communities from Angelo Coast Range Reserve, California, USA - CZOMad2_1_08_16fungal (PacBio error correction) | ecosystem: Environmental > Terrestrial > Soil >... | reverse complement strand
GGGCCAACGCTTCTTTTTTCCCTTCCTATACGAGTAATTGCTAACGGGGTGATAGCCAGGAAGTTCCTTTCCCCCCAAAATTATTCCTCTATATTTGCTCCTTTCCACCAAGGTGGTGTAAGTTTTTTCCGTGGAACTGAGCGGCCTGTGTCCTCCTTTTTTTGAATTTTTTTTTTTTTGCGCTTGGCACCCCACCACCCGACCCCTCAATTGGAGAGGGGGCGATACGAGATGACGGGTTCCCTTTCTGGATGGTCCGTTCCCCAAGTCATCCTTCCCCCCCCTTGCTGCGCGTCGTTTCCTCAGAGGACGACAGACTGGGACTACCCCCCCCCCCGGTACTCAGTCGTAGAGGTTTTCTTTCCCTTTTTTTTTTCGACCACACAACGACGGCGAGTCCTGACTTTCCTTTTCCCTTCCCCGATTTCTGTTCTGAATCCCTTCCTATCCCGTCCCGGTACTCCTTGAGAAGGGGCCGTTTTTTCACCTTTATGTCTGGACGCGATAGTTCCTTTTTTCTAATTTGTGTGACGGGTCGGCTCCTCTTCGCCTACAAGTTTCTTTTCCTGGCTTCCTCCGAGCTGTTTTGATCTCTACAAGCCGCGGCGCTATATTCTCGTTTTCCCCCTAAAAACATGCTACGGACAGTAAACCGCCCCTTTTTTTTCTGTCTCCTCCCCTCCGTTCATCAGGGATCCGCTCCTTTTAGTCAGTTCGGCTCCCAACGACGTTGTTCGATTTTTTTTCTTCTGATTGACGGCCCGCCCCGTCTCTTTCTTCCTGACACCCTCAAGAGTTACAGCATTTTTTTTCGGTTTCCCGCCCACGAGTTGAAGATAGCGGCTCGCAGTACCGCTGTTTTTCATCGGCCCTCCTGACGACGCCGGAACTGCGAAATCGACCGCCTTTTCGTCCCTCCAATGATGTCATCTTTTTTTTCTTTGTGGATTCTTACGCCCGTTTGGGACTTGCGAGGAACCTTTTCATAATTCCTCCCAAAGTTTTTGGCTGTTCTAGATCCCCCAAAAGCCCTAAATGAAATCGTTTTTGTATTTATTGGACCGTTTTCTCTTTAAATAGTCGTGGGAATGTCCCCTGGTTCTAATTGAAGCCCCAGGATGTGAATTCCTCTCCTAATCCCTTTACCGCCTTCGAAATGCTGGTGCGAATTACTTTGTTCCTGATCCGACCACGTTCTTCTACAGCTTTTCTTTCCGAGTTTCGTAGAACTCCTCGCCCTTCTACAGCAGCCGTTGACCAGGCTGTCGTAGGTGGCTGTTTATTCTGAAAGAACCTCTTCCCCCCTAGTGATTTGGACCCCAAACTTCTCTTTTGTGACTAAAATAGGCAGCGTAGGTCCGTTCCATCAAGCGCTTGTGGCTACATTTGCTTTTTTCCCCTTGGTAGCCAACCCGCCCTTTTCCCTTCCGACCCGCGCTTGTCTCGGCTCAGTTGCACTTTTCTTACTGAGTTTCCAAGAAATGCCATCCCTCGCGCTGTGCTCACTACGAGCCCTTTCCAGGCAGATCTGAACTTTTTTTTTGTGCTTGCTCATCTTATGTTTTCGTAATTGCGAGAAGCGTTGACTGTAACGTGGCATTTTTTTTCGCACCCGTTGGTCTCCTCCGCGCTCCTCCCTAGTAGAGCTTGAAGCTTCGGGGGCTCCCCAAATGGTCGCATGTAAGTGCTAGTTTCCGGCTGTCCGCCGCTTCTGGTTCCAGCCACTGGGCTCCCTTTTTTTTTTTTCATTCGACCGATACGTCAGGTTGTGTTTCCCCTTTTAGTTCGGTTCTGCGAGGGTTCCCTTCCCAAAGATGATCGGTGTGAGCGCGTAGACTTGCCGGTTCTTGTCGTGAACATCGAGAGTACGGGCGTTTCTCGGCTCACAGGTGGCAGTCCATGTACCCTCTGCATACCTTTTTTCACCAGTCCTGCATCCTCGGTTGCGTGCCCCCCCATATGATTTCGCGACGGCTGCCTCTTCCGTCCCCTTTCGCAACGCGAAGACTCCCCTCTCCTTCAGTTTTTTTCGCGCGGCCTTACCCCATTCCTTTCGGTTGTACTTTTTGAGTACTGGTAAGAACGATTATTTAGACTGACCCTTTGCGGTTTTTCCCCAATGGAGGTGTTCCTACCCCTCCCCAGGATGCCGACAAACTGTGAGCATTTTCCCTTTGACAATCGCGGACATCTTTTGTTAGACTAAGGTCCTATGTTTTTAGTTTAAGACGAACGGGTGTCGTTCCCTCTAAGATCCCTCTTCACTCTCCCCATCCTTCACCCCGCTCTCCTTTAAAAAAGCCACTCCAAATTCTAGTAGTCCCTTTTTCCCTTAATGGAGAACCGAGAAACGCAATTCTCCACCCTCGGATATCTCTTTTTCTTTCCTGAATAGCCCGCCTCCCCCCCCAGTATATTGAATAGGTGAACTTTGAAGGTACAAGTGGGAGAAAATTAGTTCCCCCTTTCCCCCCCCCTCCCCCCGAAACTTTTGCCCTCCCCTGACGATAAGGAGAGCATAGTCTCTTTCGCCCGAAAGTCGGACTTCTTCAGGCGTTGCAGGTGGACAGGGGGCTCCGGTCTGATTCCCTTCAGGATCCCCCCCGGCCAGCAGCCCCTTCTCTCTCTTTTATTTTGACCTACTCCGTCGATAGAAATTTCTGTCTCGATCTTTTCTGTGTCGCCTTCATTCCGGACTAAGAGAACGCCAGGGCCAAGTCAGAAACGTGTATCTTTTTCTGGACCCTACCCCATCCATCGTAGGACCCACTTTACTCGGTGAAGCTCGCGCTTTTTTTCTCCCTGGTGTATGAGTAGTGTATTTTCTACTGGATTTTTGTTTCCCCCCCCCGGTTGGTCACGTCCCTGAGAATCTCCTTTTTCCCTTTCATCTCCCGAGGGTGAAGGATTTCGCGTTATTCAACTCGCTCTCCTGTGCGTTGGTCCTCCTGAGATTTCTCGGTGCGATGTCTTGTTGCAGTGTTTGAGTGTGGTTGATTTTCTAGATTTTACTGTGAATTCTCTATGCGCGTGTTGTGCATTTCGCGGCGTCGAGTGCACTCTTCCAGCCGTCTTTTTTTTTCTCCTCGGACGGAGCGCCGTAGTTTTTTTCGATGGGCTTCCAGTGATCTCTTTGTTGTCTTAACCATAAGACTTTTAACCATCCAGGGTCTTCGCCCCCCTTGCACGCGTCCCAAATTTTTCTTCCGGAGCTCAAACACTTTTTTTTTTTAATCCGTCCCCTTCCTGTTCTAGGGTGCCCTTCGAGACGAAACTCTTCTTTTAATCCTTTCGATTCGCGTCGGTCTAGACTTTCCGTAGCTTCTTCTTATTGGTGTTTAGCACTCTATGCTAAGTCCTTTTCGTTTAGTTGCATGCATCGTTTTCCATTCGGGAACACTCCTGTTTCCCCGCGAGTCCGCTGTCTCCGATGTTTCCCTTTTACGCCCGAGGAGAAACCTGCCCTCCCTCTCTAAAAGCGAGGGATCGCATTCGCCATTACCGACGATATCCCCCCCCCCCCAACGCACGGTTTCGGTTCGAAGGGCACCTTTCGGACAGCGAGTGGATGGCGGAGCTCCCCCTTGCAGACAAGAGGACACATTTTTGGATTTTGCCAGTTCTGCTTCCGCGATTTGCTTCAGAACCGAGAAGCGATACCCCGGCGTAGGCGAATGAACTTCGCAGGGCCCAATTTTGCTTCCGTTTATGACTGCAAATAGACGTTCCAGGACTTAGTTAGACAACGATTCGCTCCAATGACGATGCTATGACACACCTTTCACTATTTTTTTCTGCCAGCGGCCTCGCTTTTCACACCTGGTACAGAGATGGTCTCAATTCCAGATTTCTGCTGTCATTGCGTGCGCCGCCCTTCTAACTCCTGTTTCGCCAACTTGAGGTCGGCTTCTTTCCTGGGGTAATAACGGGCCTCCTTTTTTCTACCAGTGGATGTCCCCCCTTCGTGAGCCAAGCTTTATTTGTATGCTATTGCGAGCACCCCGGGCCTTTCTTTCCCCTTCACGAGTTACTTCCCCCCCGATTGTTTGAGTTCCTATAAGAAGCCCCTCCGCTTTTTTCCTCAAGTAGTTAACGGCTTCCCGATTCGGAGGAGTATGCGACGCCCCATCTCCCTATTTTTTGACGACAGAAGGGGTTTGTGAGTCCCCCGAGGGGGTTCAACTTTCTTTTTTTTATACGAACCGTCTCGCGTTTCCTTTTAGTTGCTCGGAATTCGATCGGTTTCTTTTCCTCGGGCATACCCCTGCACCATCGACTATGTGCTATTTTGGCTTCTCCTTCCCCTCCGAAACGAGCGCTCACGCTGGCTTTTGGACGTGTCGGGCGTTTGCTTTCCCCTCCCAGAATATTGCCCTCGGTTTTGTCCTCGAGGCTCCCAAACGGTTTTTTTTCTTCATCATTCCCGCACCCGCCTATACTACCCTCCTTCTCCTCCACCTGATTGCCCCCGCAGTGCCGTCGTTCAGTGCGATCTCGTTCTTTCTGCTCTATGTTAGTCTCTCTCGGTCGGAACCAATGTACTTTAGGACCCTCACCACCCTCCTCTTTCACTTGTGCGTGTTTGCTTACAATGCGCGCACGCGGCTTTTTCGTGCCTTTCACTCAGGAAAGCACTACCTGACCAATCTTTTTCTTCTCTTCCGCAAACCGACGGGCCCCCTCGGCTGCCTTCTCAACTGGTTTCTACTGACAAGGTGTTTCCCCCCCGAAGTTCCCCCCCCTGTAGGCAGCCTTTTGTCTAAGGAGAACCCGGCTTTTATACACTCGCTTTCCTTTTAAACCCAACAGAGCCGGATGCGATTCAGAAATGAACCATCATTGTCGCCGCATTTTTTTACGAACAACCTCCCCCCCCTTTCGTTTCGTATTATAGAGGCCGAGCTCAATTGGAGATCCTTGACAGGCCGTAGCACCGGCGCACAAGTTCCCCCTCCCCTATCCAAGCGATGGCGGCAAGTCCGACTCTGTTTTACGGTCGTCCGGACTCCGTTTTTCCTTTTTTTTACGCCCCTCCCTCTGACACCGCTCGCTGACGTCCGCGTCTTGCTTCCCTCTGCTGTGCTAGCAGATTGCTGCAAGCATGCCTTGGTTCTTTTTTCTGAAATTAAGTTTTGGATGGCCCCCTGGCGCCGAGTCCCGGCATCCTTAGTTACTCTCAAATAGGAAAGTTTTGAGAGGCCCCCCCCTTGGTGACATTTTTTCGCGCTGCCCACGTGGAGGCAGCGCAGTCGCGACAGACTTCGCCTTCTTGGTACTCCACCCCCTTGGCTTGTAGACGGTCCTCCGATCGTTTTCGTCTTGTTTTTTCCGAGCTCCCAGCAGTCCCTGGACCTTTTTTCTCCCCCTTCGACATTTGACCGTATAGCGAATGGCAGCATCTTTTTGGACCCTTTCTTCCGAATATATTACTCCTCCTCCGTGAGTTCGATTCGGCCTTGAACCCATGCCTCCTTTCTCTTTCGCCTGTTCAAACGGCTAACCCTTTTTTTCTCTTTCCGATCTCCTTCTCCGCGCCCACCACTTACCTCGACTGCCCCTCCCTTGAACCTCCTTCTTTTTCCCCTGTGGTCAAGACAAATTTTCCGAATTTGTCGCGTTTCTCGCGTGGCATCGTGGACCGTCCCTTGGAACCCACACCGACACTCGCAAGGGCCGTTTCTTAAGCACCTTCTGCGGGGATTCGGCGTTTCCCCTACAGGCACACTTTCATACCCCTTTCTGAGCGCCGCGATCTAACGATGATCAGCTCAGGCCCTCCCCTCTTTCTCTTAGCGTCGCGGTGTAGCTGCGGTCGGCGCCCCCCCCCCCTGCACCCCAAGACGTCGAGTACGGGAAGTCTTCGCCTCTCTGTATCTCCGAAGCTCTTTTTTTTGTTTTTCCCCCTTCATTGAGCCGGTGATGCTCGCTACCGCCCTCCCCCCTTTACGTTCATTATGCGCTTCCCGATACTCCTCTTCACGGAGATTTGGACTGCGTCCTTTTTTTTTGGCTCGTTTGGGATGTTCCTTTTTCTGGGTTTTTCTTCCATCGCACCCGCGGTTTTAGTAAATCGATACTCGCGGAGATTCGTTCCATACCGCCCATTCCCCTTTCAGGGAAACATCTGGTGCCCAACCCTTTTTTTTCTTCAAGCCTTCATTCGGAAGCCCGCGTTCCAAAAGGAGTAGTTGAGACTCATTTTTCAACCGCCTTTTTTACCTTTTTTCTTTTACCTGAGTCCCTGTCACGCACGGTCTTTTGTCCTTTTTTTTTTTTTTTTCGGGCATCCCCCAAGCCCGAGTTCCCCATGATGGTGCTTTTCCCCATATACGTTTTACCTCCGAACGACGTTCCCCCCTCCTCTATCGCTCGCATACCCCGAACGATCTTTGCCGGCACGTTTTTTTTTCCCGACGTATGCCTTCCCCCTTCTCCCCGAACCGGTGTCGAACCCACTGATGCTTTTCCTTTTTGATTCTTCCTGTAGGAGGTCCGATCCTCTGAGGACACCTGATTCCACGTGTCTATGTCCTTTTTTTTAGACGCCACAGCCAGGTCCACCCCTCTCCCACCCGCCAAATCGCGGCGCGCTTTCTGCTCCGTAGTTTTCCCCCTCGAATACGTTGCTCGTTTTGGCCACTGACGCTCTGGCGCCTATCCCTTCCTCCCTCACCTCGCGCGTTTCGTGATAACCTTTCCGGAAAGTGCCCCCAGAAGTTGACCGTCTTGAGTCTCACAGAGTCTGTCTTTTTTCTCACCCGCAGATCTACCTCTCCCTACTTGCACTTGTGTCTTTCCCCCTTATGAAGGTAGGCCATTTCCACCTCTTTCTCTTGATTTGGCACGTCAGTCGTGACTCTCCTTCTCATGCCCGTGGTCCGCGGAGAATGATTGCTGCGACTTTCTTTTCCCCCCTTGGACACCTCCAATTCGTCCCATCCTTTTTTTCTGTCCCGGCCAGCTCCGACCCGGCTTTGCTCGATTCTTTTAACCGGAGAACTGTCGCGGCAATGCCCCTGGGCGGGTAGGAAGCCGTAATTTTACCTTTTTCGTCTCGCGCACATTTTCCTTTCGTTTTTGTGTTGGTCATACGGCATGTTAATTTCTCTCCGTGTTGTCGAAGACTCCGAGGTTTTTCAGTCCACAATTTCTAAGACCCGTGGACGTCGCTTTGAATCCCGCCCCCCCTCCCCCACCCCCCCCCCCCCACCCCCCCCCCCCCCCAGCGTAATGATTCCTTCTCTTGAGCCTAAGTCCATTTCTCCCCTGAATTGATCGTGTACGTCGGAAGTTCCTCTGCCTCACGGCATGTTGACATGCAACGTTTTTTTTGTTTTTCTCCTCGACAGAATCCTTCCCTCCTGTTGGTGCCGATGTATCTCGGTTTCTTCTCGGTCCTCCCCTTTACCAAAGCTTTCGCGTGCAGGGATTCTAGAAGTTGCAGGTTGTTCCTGTCTGCCGAACATCGAGTACATTTCTAGTCTTCGGGCAAAGGTTTTTTTTTTCACCAAGTATTTTCCCACCCGTCATGCCGCATGCCAGTGCTTCCTCACCCCCCTAGGATTTGCGACGCCTTCCAATGTCTAGAAGGGATCCCTCGGCCCCTTTTTCTCTTTTTTTCGCGATGCACGCCTCAGACCTCTTTCAGGTGTCCCTTCTTTTGGGGCGATTCAGCGTGGTCCTTTCCCCTTTTTTCTTTGAAGACCCCTTATGTGAAGGGAGCACCCTGGATTAAGAACCTGTAAACCCTCTCCCTCCTGTGTAAATGGATAGAGATAGAAGCGTATGAATAGGAGCGCCGACCGTTTCGTAAGACCGCTCTAATACACCGCCGTCCTCGAGTATAGGATCACTCTCAACCCGCAATAAAGGATCTTCGGTCATTCCCCCCTCCACTGGAGACTGATCCCTCCTGCCGCCAACACCAGCGCCTTCTTGCTTTTCATAATCTATCATTAACACGTCCCTTTTATTTTCCTCTTTCTCAGGGGACGCGCAGAATCCCTTCCTGCCCAGTGCATTGATCCCCCCCACCAATGAAGCGAGCTCCTCCCCCTGCGCCCAGGGTTATTGTCTACTCGGATTCCTTTCTCCCTAAAGGACCGAACGTGGCTTGTTTTGCATGGCCGGGTTTCCCTCCCGGGTTTTTCGTGCCTGACCAAACTCTGAAGAAACTTCGACCCGCGCACAGTTCAGATTTCCTAACGTGTTGTGGTGATATATCTTGTGTTATAGATATGGAGTTGATTTTCAGCCTGTTTTGGTTTAACGGACTCAAGGTCCACTGACCCCAATGCTCATCAACGTGGTTTCCCGTATGTGTCGCCCTACACAGCTCCATGGTACCAGGTTCGATATAGAGATTCATGTGTTTGGTAGGGTATTGAGAGGACCTCTCCCCCCTGTCGATGGTCATTGCAAAGACTTGCACCGATGCCGGATACCAGATCCGGGGTGACGTCTTCTTATCCCTTCTGCAGACCGTTCGCTTCCCTCTTGGTTGACAGTGATCGTTTTTTTTCCCTGGCTCAGTTTATGGTTCAAAGCTCTACTATCGGTTTCGGACGAAGAATACATCGGACATGGGCAGATCTTCGTTTGAATTTACCTTAGGCTTGCCGACCAGGATTTCTCTCGACTCTCATCAAGATGTACATGATAGGAGAAAGGGCCAACTTAGCGGATGCTTCCGTGCTCTATGTGTTCCATCCTGTTACTGACACGGTTTTTCCTCACCCATCCGTGGGGATCCTCACTTAATGCATTCGGCACACTCTCGGAACGCGCTCACAGTATCCATGAAGATATGTCGTTCGTGGCCCTCCTCCTCCTCATTGCCCTGCTGTGCCGAGGTATTTTCGCTTTAGCGGTAACCTCTTTCGCTTCTCTTTCCCCGATGTGGTTGATGCACGCCAGTTCCTTCTCTTAAGGTCGTTAGTGAATGGCTTTCGGCGTCAACACGCCCCCCTCCTCCGCGTCCCGCTTTTCTTCTGTTATTCCTCCCTAGGAGCACCCACATTCTTGATACCCCGTTTTTACACCTTCGCAAGCTTGAATTGCTCCCCTGCTCATGACCGCGACCGACTCTTCCCCCCCAAGCGACGGAGTCTGTTGTATCTCCTTCCTGAAGAGACGAGATTTCTGCTTTTCCCCCATTTTCGACTAGAACCCCTCTAGGACAACGATCGCGGTTTTGGGTCTCCCCGGTGATTCTCCGCTGTTCAGAAAGAAGACCCCCTCATCTTATTATCCGGCATTCTTCTTCAGGGTAGTACGGCGGATCACCCCATTTCCCCTCTTTTCCCGAAGGAGCGACCCCTATTTTCCACACGAAATATTCTGTCCCCTCCCTTCCCGACATCACGCCGCGGCGCGACCTTCCCCCCTCACCGAGGAGCTGAAGTCCAAACATTTCTGCTATTTTTTTTTCAGACGGAAGTGTGCCTCTCCAGGGTTTTCTTTTTCCTTTTGGTATCCCCCCTTTCGATTTTCTCCCTTTGTACCAGGAGCCAAAAGATGGAGCCCCGCTACTTTTCTCAATCGGATAAGGGTCCTGAGACCTATTTGATCAACGCACGAGGACTGCGATGTCTTTTTCCCGATTCCGCAGCCCCGGAATACCGTCTCATCCCTCAGGGAAACCGGCTATTTGAGGAGTTCATTCCCTCCCCCGCTTTGACCGCTCTTTTCGGTTCCGTCAACGAGGAAAGTCGCCGTTCTTCAAGCTTTTCTCCAGAAAGGCGGTGTCGGCGTTTTCCCCCTTTTCGCAATCGGCGGTTTCCTCGGTCCTCCAATCCATGAATGAATATGTTATTTTGGAGGCTTAAAAGAAGACCAGCCCTTTAGCGCAATATTTCGGGTCTGAGTCTTTGTTTTGAACAGCGGCTGGGGCCCTCCGAAAAGAGCAGACCTTTTTTCATCCAGGTGTAAGACGTTCGTCTCCAACCTTCCTTCTTCGATTCCTTCCCTTGATCCACTGCACTCCTTTCCTCCCCCTTTGGCTTGACAAAGTGATCTGAAGGATTTTACGGCTTCCTCTCCGTCTTCGATGATTTTTCTGTTTGATCTTATATAGATTTCGCCTGCAGTTCTTCCTTCGGGTAAGAGAGCCCACCAGTTTTTCCTTGGAGGGGAGTTGCCCGGCAGCAAGTGGAGTTTTTAACTTACTACCTTTGAATTCCCCACCCTATTTAGAACCTTACCTTTTTCCTCCCCTTGAGGCAACGGACGCCGGGGACTAGGTCCTAGGCAAGGGCCTGGTAAAGCGTTTTTTTACCCCCCCTCCCTTCACTTCTTTCAGCATGTTTGTCTTTTCTTTTTCCTACCAGGAAGATCGAGACAGGTTTATAGCGGTATCCCCCACCTTTTTATTCGATTCAAAAACGCCCATTTGACACCTAATTTTTGCCCAGCAATTCAGGCCGACCACTTCCGTCCGCCTTCCTAGGACTCTAAGGCCTAGAGCTCCTGTGCCTCACTTGGATCGGTCAGTCGAGGCCCCTCCCCCCCAGACCCCTATTGACAGCCAGACCTTCTCTCTTATTTGGCGCCAGAATCCTCCCGGTTCGGGGAATAGATTGTTCTGGTCGCAACGCAGCCACACGTACTCCTTTCCCTCTCCCTTCGCGGGGCCCTCGTTTATTCAGCGGTCTATCTCTGCTCTAGGGTGACCTTGTTAGGATGAGGAACCTTGTGTGACGATTTTTAGATCTCCAAGGTCGGTCCTTCGTTCCCCCTTTCCCTTGATAGGCTTTTTTTGCCTCGCTACGGTCTCGCTGCCCGGAGGACAGTTCTCCTTTTCTCTGACCTCAGCACTTCGGCGTTTCACACTGGTTAGTCCTTGGTTTCTAGTCCAGATTCGAGGTACTTTATTTTTTGGCAGCTTTAGCCAATCGGCCACGCTTCGTGACCATTCCTGGACCTCCTCTAATGGCAGCTTCTCCGCGTTGTGCCCCTTGTCTGTCCTTA